>Ga0074195_1001424_pt1 | contig 33920 bp, 20 predicted proteins | sample EPASupsiteHSE623_FD_64525 | JGI IMG/M metagenome (GOLD analysis project Ga0074195, IMG submission 64525) | Bioremediated contaminated groundwater from EPA Superfund site, New Mexico - Sample HSE6-23 | ecosystem: Environmental > Aquatic > Deep subsurface > Groundwater > Contaminated ... | reverse complement strand
GGGTGGGGGGTGGGAGGGGTTTTTAAAGGATGATTTGGACGGGTGCCTGAAGACCTACCTGGATAATTTCAATGCACGAACACCCTTCGAGATGGAATACCGTCTCCGGTATCACGACGGAACCTACCACTGGCTCAATGACAGCGGGAAACCGTTTTATACAAATGGGGAGTTTGCCGGCTATATCGGCTCATGCTATGATATCCAGGGCCGCAAGCAGGCTGAAGAAGCACTGAAGCAGGCCAACAGAAAGTTAAACCTGCTCTCCAGTATCACACGACACGACATCAACAATCAGCTTTTCTCGTTAAAGGCATTCTTAGAACTCTCGAAAGAATCGCTTGGCGATGCTGCTAAGACTTCGGAATATATCATTAAAGAGGAGCGGGCGGCAAATGCCATCGAGCGCCAGATCATATTTACGAAGGAGTACCAGGATCTGGGCGTGAAGGCCCCGGACTGGCAGAACGTGGAAGATGGAGTGAAAAATGCTTATGCGTCGCTGCCGATGCGGGATATCAGGCTTACTCCGGAGGTCAATAATCTCGAGGTGTATGCCGATCCGCTGCTTGAAAAGGTGTTCTATAACCTGATCGATAACGCCCTGCGGTACGGGGGGCAGATGATGACTACGATCCATATCTCCCTCAAGGATGCTGAAACGGGGCTGGTGATTTCCGTTGAGGATGATGGTGTCGGGATATTGGCAGAGGACAAGAAGCGGCTATTCGAGCGGGGGTTTGGCAAACATACCGGTCTTGGCCTCTTCCTCTCCCGCGAGATCCTCTCGATCACCGGCATAACGATCACAGAAACGGGCGAACCCGGAAAAGGGGCGAGGTTCGAGATTTTGGTGCCGAAAGGGGGGTACCGGTTTTTAGCGTGAACATTATCTACCGGTCCGTTTCCCGGTGTCCATGAGGAAGTATGGTTGCTTAATGCGGACAGGATTTCGCCGGTAAATAAACTATATCAGGTTTCTCCCCCCATGTCTCATCGGGAGGGGGACTATGGAGCAGAGATCGATCCTGATTGTCGAAGATGAGCAGATCCCGGCAATTGATCTCAGAGATACCCTCATAACACTCGGTTACCGGGTTACCGGCATCGCATCATCCGGTGAACGGGCGATTGAGATGGCGGATGAGGCGATCCCCGATCTTATCCTGATGGATATCCGGCTGGCGGGAAAACTCTCCGGGATTGAAGCCGCCGAGCAGATCCTGAAGCACCATACAATTCCCATTATCTATCTCACGGCGTACGCAGACCCTGAACTCGTGGAACGGGCAAAGCGGACCCGCCCCTATGGATATATCATCAAACCGTATGATGAACGGGGGATCCGGACCGAGATCGAGATCGCGCTTTACAAAGCGGAACTGGACCGGAAGCTCGAACAGGAATATGCAAACCTTGAGCAGCGGGTTATCGATCGGACGAATGAGCTCACACGGATAAATGCGGCATTACAAAAAAGCGAAACCCGCTACCGGCTCCTCTTCGAACGATCCGGCGAGGGAATTTTTATTTTCGAAGCCGCGGGAAAAGACCAGGGGAGAATTGTCGAAGTAAACAATGCCGGTGCTGCCATGCATGGCTACACTTCAGAAGAACTCCTGACGATGAAGATTGCGGATCTTGAGGTCGCGGAAAATCTTACGGATACTCCGGCCCGGTTTAAGGAAATTCTCAGCGGGAAATGGATCGGGGGGGTGATCAACCATAAACGGAAGGACGGGTCCGTCTTTCCCCTTGACTTTCACGCCGGCCTGTTAGAACTGGAGGGGCATACCTATGTCTTTTCAGTCATGCATGACTTCAGTGAGCAAAAACGTGTGCACGATGAGGTTGTGAAGGCACGGGATGAATGGGAACGCACGTTCAATGCGGTCCCGGACCTGATCTCCATCATTGATAAAAATTTCAGGATCGTCCGGGTAAACAAGGCAATGGCCGACCGTATTGGTGTTTCTGCGGAAAACGTAATCGGGCTTCGCTGCTATGAATCGGTCCATCATACCTCCAATCCACCTGACATCTGTCCGCACCAGCTCCTCCTTGCTGACGGCAAACCTCATACCGTGGATATCCATGAAGATAACTTAAACGGTGACTTTACCCTCACCGTTTCACCGATTCTCGATCCTTCCGGAACGATAGCGGGAAGCGTACATGTTCTCCACGACATTACCCTGCGCAAGCGGGCGGAAGATGCGTTAAAGGAGAGCGAGGCAAATTACCGGACCATTTTAGAGGATATGCAGGATATGTTTTACCGTACGGACCTGCAGGGAAAGATTACGATGCTGAGCCCCGCAGGTGTACGTCTTGCCGGGTATGATTCACCTGATGATCTGATCGGATTGGACGCAGCTTCAGTGTACGCGGAACCCGAAGAACGCAAACAGCTTCTTTCTGTCCTTGCAGAGAAAGGGAAGGTTTCTGATTATCCTATTACCTTAAAGGTCCGCGACGGATCGCTCCGGTATGCGACTACGAGCAGCCACTTCTATCGCGATGCACACGGCAATGTTCTCGGGGTTGAGGGTATTATCCATGATATCACCAGTCTCCGGCAGGCCGAAGATACCTTAAGAATGGTAAATAAAAAACTCAACCTTCTCTCAAGCATCACAAGGCATGATATCCGGAACCAGCTCATGGCCCTCAAGACCTACATCCAGCTGAGCGAGGACTCCTTAGGAAACCCTGCCCACGTGATGGAATTCTTAAAGAAGCAGGAAAAAATTTCTGACAATATCGAACGCCAGATCAATTTCACCAGCGATTACGAGGAGATGGGTGTAAAATCCCCGGTATGGCAGAACATAGAAGCGATTGTCAGCAGGGTGGCATCAGAGCATTTGTTGCGGGATATCCGGGTTGAGACGACCTGTCCGGATCTGGAAATCTTTGCCGATCCGCTGCTTGAGAAGGTGTTCTACAATCTTATCGATAATGCCCTGCGGTACGGGGGAGAGCAGATGACCGTGATCCACACCACTATGCAGGAGTCTGAGGGGGGAATAGTAATTTCCGTTAAAGATGATGGTGTCGGCATATCAGCAGAGGACAAGAAGCACCTCTTCTCCCGCGGATTCGGGCACAACACCGGCCTTGGCCTCTTCCTCTCCCGCGAGATCCTCTCGATCACGGGGATTATGATTACCGAGGACGGGGAGCCGGGCAAAGGTGCGAGGTTTGAGATCCTCGTGCCAAAAGGGGGGTGGCGGTTCACCAGTAAACCGTAAACCAGAAAATATCCGAAGACAAGGATATGCAATCCCCAACCCTTCTTATATTCCTGTAATTATGGGAACTGCCTGCTGAGCGGTCACCGGTTTCACGACCCGGGCCGGCACCAGCCCGGCCACTGCAACGAACAGAGCCGGTACAATGTATGATGATGGCAATTCTGTCGCGATACGGATTCTTTCCCCCATTCTGGGATAATTTTATCATCCTTAAACTAAAAAGCGCTGTCATGGCAGAGGCAAGGAGAGAATGGCGAGAGGGCACTAAGAAGAAATGCCCGTTATGGAGAATCGCCCCCTCATTTTGCCAAAGACGGGTCACTTCGCGTGCCCGGCGGGATGAATAAAACGGCAGGACGTAACCGGATTACCGGAAAAATACCTGCAGTTGTCATCACAGTAACGGAATACATCGAGGTCTTGCAGCAGGGACGTACAGGTTGAAAAATGAACGGTCTGAAACAAAAAACTGACAATGCAGAAGATAAGTTCCGGAAGAAACGACCCGAAGTGCCCCGGCGGGTATTACTTCAATACGTTCTCGTTCTGCTCACGTTTCTCCTGCTCGCCGCGCTTGGGGTCTCTTACATCAACAGCATTAACCAGGTTGCATCTGAGACCGCGATATCATCCTACCAGCAGACCGAACTGGAGATTGTCCGCGAAGCAGCCCGCGGGGCTGAAGAGTACATCCACATGCAGACCGTGGTGCTTGGCCGGACGGATATTCCGGCGGTTGAACAGGAGGTATATACAAAATTCATCGATCCCATCCGTCTGTTAAAAAACGGCGATGCCTGGATTTATGCGCCGGATCACATCGTATTTGACCAGAGTGCTGACCTGCCAGAGGAATACTGGGGTAAGAGCATGGCGCAGATCTTTGCCCTCCAGCAGAAGAACGGGGCAAGCCACTATGAGGAGATGACCGCTGATGTCACCTCTGGCCGGGAAGGGGTCGGGTATTATGTCTGGCTTCCGGAAAAAGGTCAGGAGATCGCGGCGTGGACCCCGGTGAGGGTAGGCAATAATACCTGGACAATCGGCCTGTCAACGCCGCTGCCGGAGATCCTTGACGCAAGCGGCGCCTCGTCCCATATTGTCATTGCCAAAGCGGGTATCCTTTCAAGCATCCTCCTTGCGTTCATCCTGCTCTGCCTGTGGGTATTTTCCGATATGAAGCGGAGGCAGGTCAATGAGGATCTCCAGGTGAGCGAGGAGCGGTTCCGCCTGATATTCCAGAACGCAAATGACGGTATCTTTGCCCACGATATATCCATGGAAGGCCCCGGGAAGTTCCTTGATGTCAATGACCAGGTTTGCCGGTGGCTTGGCTACACCCATGATGAAATGACCCGGATGGCCGTCACGGATATCGATGTTCCCGAGCAGTCCGAAAAAATTCCGGCGATAATACAACGCCTGACAGAAGACGGGTTTGCGGTTTTTGAAACCGACTTTTTGACAAAGGACAAAAAGCGGATCCCGGTTGAAGTGAGTGCCCGCCTTTTCGATCTCCATGGCACGCAGACAATCCTTGCCATCATACGTAATATCACCGACCGTAAAGCTGCAGAACAGGCGCGGCGGGAGAATGAGGCCCGGCTCGCAACCGCGATGGACATTGCGGCCCTTGCCGACTGGGAGTACGATGTCCCGACCAGGTTCTTCACCTTCAATGACCGGTTTTATGCATTGTACGGCACCACCGCGGAACGGGAAGGCGGCTACCGGATGCCGGCAGACGTGTATGCACGAACATTCGTTCATCCCGATGAGATGCAGGTTGTGGGCGAAGAAGTGAACCGGGCGATTACGACAACAGATCCCAATTATACCACACACCTGGAGCACCGGATTATCCGGAGGGACGGGGAAATCCGGTATATTGTTGTCCGGATCAGGATCACCAAGGACGCTGCCGGCCGCACCATAAAAACCCATGGCGCGAACCAGGATATCACCGAGCGCAAACTTGCCGAGAAGTTCCTGCGGGAGCAGGAAGCCAACCTTGAAACGCTCCTGAACGCCCCCGACGATGTTTTTGCCCTCCTTGACCGGGACGGGACAATCCTGAAAATTAACGAGAGTGGCGCCCGGCAGGAGGGAGGTACGGTACAGGAAATTACCGGGCGTAATATCTACGATCTCCTGCCTCCCGCCCTGGCCGGAGCAAGGAAAGAGATGATCAACCGTGTCTTTGAGTCCGGGAAACCGGCACACTTCGAGGACAAAGACGCCGGCATGTATTTCTCCAACAACATTTTTCCGGTCTTCGATGCAGAACACATATCTGTCGAACGTGTCGTGGTCTTTGTATCGGATATCACCACCCGCAAGCTCATGGAATCCGAGATCCGATCGCTGAATACCGTCCTTGAACAGCGGGTGAAAGAGCGGACGGAAGACCTCGTGGAGACCAACGAAAAACTCGAAGAAGAGAACGCCCAGCGCCTTGGGGCGGAGCAGAAACTCCGGGTGGCCTATGATGAGAAAGTGACGCTCTTAAAAGAGGTTCACCACCGGGTCAAGAACAATCTCCAGATCATTGCAAGCATGTTAAACCTCCAGGCACGGTATATCACGGATGAAAAAACCCTCCAGGCGATCAAGGACAGCCAGAACCGGGTCAAGGCTATGGCACTTGTCCATGAAAAGCTGTACCGGTCAGCGGATATCTCAAAGATCGACCTCGATGAATATATCAGGTTCCTCGGTAACAGCCTGTTCCAGTACTATGGAATGAAAGGGAGAGGTATCGTGTTCACAACCGGCATTAAGGATATCACGCTCGATATCAATGCCGCGATTCCCGTCGGGCTCATCATCAACGAACTGATCTCCAATTCCCTGAAATATGCATTCCCCGATGGAAGAAAAGGGGAGATTTCCATCACGATTACGCGGGAGGGCAGAGTACTCTCCTTCCTGTTTAAGGATAATGGCATCGGCATCCCTGCAGACTTTGACTGGCGCAATGCGGAATCCCTCGGGCTCCGGCTGGTGAACTCGCTTGTCGACCAGCTGGACGGGACCATTGAACTGGACCGGACGGCAGGGACTGCGTTTACGATCGTCGTAAAGGAAAAAGAATGAGGGGAGTATATGAACCTGAACATCAGCACCGGTACCATCTTTGAACGGGTTGCACGTGCCTGCGGGATTATTTCAGTTATCATCGGGGGGACGGGTCTTGCAGGATGGGCCTTTGGATCGCGGGTCCTGACGGGGGTGCGACTGGATTATATCCCCATGGCGCCCAACACTGCCATCCTTGTCATCCTGCTTGGGTCCGCTCTTTTTTCCGGGACCGCATGGCCCGGGAACCGTACTGTCCGCAGGGTGATTGCAGGAATCTCATCCCTTAGTATCCTCATCGCAGGCCTGACCCTTGCCGGGATCATTACCGGCATCGACCTTAAGACAGATTATCTCTTCCTCACGGTAACGGGTACGGTCGGCACCGTTCCTGTAGGGCGAATGTCTCCGGTGACTGCAACCTGCTTGCTGCTGGGAAGTGCTGCACTCCTGCTTCTCCTGGTGAAAAAGAACGATCTGAGTGCGTTTCTGGGCACGGTGATGGCGCTGGTTGGCGGAGTCGTGATCATCGGGTACTGGTATGGCGCCCCGCTGCTCTACGGGGGCACCGTAATACCGGTTGCACTTACCACAGCAGTGGCCCTCGGGATACTGGGGATCGGGATGAACGCAGCAGCGGGTCCCGCCAGCTGGCCCCTCTCCAGCATAACCGGCGATTCAACCCGCGCACGACTCCTCCGCGGGCTGCTGCCGGTCATCCTCATCCTTATACTCATCGTGAACTGGATGAATACCGTCGTCGTGGGACATGCGGACAGCACGGCAGTCCTCTTTTCTGCAGTAACAATTATTCTCTCCCTGCTGGTCGTGTATGGGGTAGTCTTACAGATATCCCGGAAAATCGGCGATCCTATCGATCTGTCCGAGCGGGAACGGAAAAGAACCGTGGAAAGTGTGCGGAGAGCACGGGATTTTTACTTAATGGTCCTTGACGATTTTCCCAACCCGATCTGGCGGTCGGACATCCATGCGAAATGCGATTATTTCAACAAGGACTGGCTCGCGTTTACCGGGCGCAGGATGGAGCAGGAGCTTGGCGACGGATGGGCTGAAGGAGTCCACCCGGACGATCTCGAACGGTGCGTAAAGATCTATCTCGATCATTTCCATGCGCAAAAACCATTCGAGATGGAGTACCGCCTCCGGTATCATGATGGCACCTACCGCTGGCTCTACGATAACGGGAAACCACTATTCACCCCGGAGGGGGAGTTTGCCGGGTATATCGGCTCCTGCTACGACATCCATGACCGCCGTATGGCGGAAGAAGAGATCCGGCGGCTCAATGCGGATCTGGAGAAACGGGTTTCAGAGCGGACGGAAGATTTGCAGCATGCACTCACCCGGATTGAAAAATCCCTGCATGAAAAAGAGATTCTCCTGCGTGAAGTTCACCACCGGGTCAAGAACAACTTCCAGATCATCTTAAGCCTCCTCTCCCTCCAGTCGCGAAGTACTGGCGATGAGAAGTTTTCCCGGGGGATGCAGGAGAGCCAGAACCGGATACGGGCTATGGCATTTGTTCATGAGAAACTGTATACTTCAGCAGATCTCTCCCGGATTGATCTGGAGGGGTATGTAAAATACCTGACAAAACAGTTATTTACCTTCTTTGGGGTACGCCCGGCGACAGTCTCACTCAATCTTGATATAAACAATATTTTCAGTGATATCAACACGGCAATTCCTTTGGGGCTTATCATCAATGAGCTGGTCTCGAACTCGTTAAAGCATGCCTTCCCCCATGGAAGGACAGGCCAGATCACCATCATTATCCTTGATGATCCAAAGGAACTCATTCTTACGTACCAGGATAACGGTATCGGATTTTCCAAGGGTTTTGACTGGCAGACAGCAGAGAGCCTTGGTTTCAAACTCATCCGCGTGCTGGTCGATCAGCTCGATGGTACTATTGAGCGGGAATCCTGTGAAGGTACACGCTTTATAATCAAAGTGAAGAAAAAAACGGATGAGCAGGGATACCTCCACGGGACATTTAACCCGGTCCCGGAATGAAAATTCGTTTTTAGTCGATTGAAGTCCGGGATCCTAAATGAGGAGGCTGGTAACCTTTGAGGGGACAGGAATTCTCTTCATTTTTACAGGAGTTGTCCGGTAAAACTCATGCAGTTGGGGAGAGCCCCGTTGAACGTAACCAGCTTCTGGATATTCAGACCTGCTGCACGTACGCCTAGATCACTGACAGCGTTATGTGCTTCGCAATACTCCACCACTCCCGCTTCAGGACCGGACCGCAGATTCCAGGCCAATTCCTGTTTTACAGACATCCCCGGAAAAAACGACCCTCATATTTACATTCCGGCAGCCTTTCCAGGGCCCGGATGAGCTAAACTATGTGGCGAAAACCTCCTTGATATAAGGGCCTTTGATGGGCTTTAAGCGAGGGGCTTTCCAGCCGCATTTTGATAAACGGGGTAAAATTTGAACGTATTTTCCACAGGAACCGAAACAGACGGTTTTTATGGGCTTTTCCATACGGGAGTACGATAAACGAAGCCCAATTCGGGCGTTTTTTCTCCCAGGGTGCATACCCATTGATTGCAGGCATATCCGATGAAAGATAAATAAGGGGAGAACGTCTCACCTGCGTATCCCCGTAATCATCCCGATCAACAGCAACGAAGATTCCGCGAAGCGGTATGTGAGGAGTGGGCAAGGATAACCGCTGGCACAAAGAGCATCGCGATAAGCCAAGAGCATCATTCTGACAACAGGGCAACTCCGGAAAATTGCGACGTGGGGTGAAACGAACCGTAGTGAAATGGGCGCAAAAGAAAGGAATGAAGACGAGCGAACATGACGGAAGTATTCAGCAGGCAAACCATACACGGGATCCATGCTCACGACCCCACTATCGACATTTTTTCCAGCAAAAAATTATTCGGAAAATGTTTCTCATTACAAGAGTCGTCTCATCCGGACTCTGTCGTTTTCTATAACGGAAATGTGCCCCTCCCAGTCTTGACGTGATTTGATGACACCCCGGGTATATTCTGCCATCTGGGGGGGATTCATCTGGTGCAGGCGCAACAGAATAATTCCGGCTGAAGGATACACCCGGTCCCTGACGGCAAGTTCACCGAAGTCCAGATCAAACGTGAGGATGACCCGCTTATCCTTGTGTGCATACCGCATAACATCGATGTCAGAGATGCCGGGTGCATCAATTCGGATCCAACGGATATCATAGCCGTCTTCTTCGAGTGCCCTAATGATCGACGAGGGGACATTTTCATCAGCAAGGAGTTTCATCCGGTGATCTTTCCCTGGGGAGTTGTGGAGAAGACCCGTTCTGAACGAATAATCTCCTGTGCATACCGGATGCATGCGAGAATGTCCTCCCGGCAAAGTCCGGGATACTCTCTGACTATTGAGGCTTCATCCCATCCCGATGCAAGGAGATCGAGAACAAGATCAACAGAAATTCTCGTCCCCCGTATGATTGGTTTGCCGGAAAGAACCGAAGGGTCAAGGATGATCCGTGATTGCGCGTTCATGAACATAGATAGTGGCGGGGCCATATTATATTTATGCCGACGACAGTAAAGCTACAGGCAGGGTTTTAAAAACGCGGTTGTCTTTCGACGTTTCCGCGTAAATCAGGTACACCATAATCCGTCGGCTCATAGAATCGGATTATGTGAAGTCAGAAACACTTCCCCTTTGAAGCGTTTAAGAAATAGTGATAAGGCAGAGGGGACCCAGCGTAACTATTGCCAATGCAGGTGATGATGGACTATCTCGTTTTTCCCGGTCCACCGCTGACTATTTTGGCACGCTTTGTCGTGATCCTCCCGCTCCACGACCGGATCACCTCGTTCAACACCCCAAAACCTATTTTTTGATCCCCTCACTCGTAAAAAAAGATCCCCGTATTCGCATTCCGGCAGGGTTTCCGGGGCCCGGATGGGATAAACTAACGGGCGAAAAATGTCTCAATAAAAAGGCCTTTGGCGGGCTTTTGGCGAGGGCGTTTCCGCCCGTATTTTGGTAAACGGGGTAAAATTTGAACGTATTTTCCACAGGAACCGAAACAGACGGTTTTTATGGGCTTTTCCATACGGGAGTACGATAAACGAAGCCCAATTCGGGCGTTTTTTTCCTCACAGTACATACCACCACATGGTGCCGGAGAGCGGGTACCGGTTTACCGGCTTAACGCAGGTGTTCCCATTCTTCGAGGGGTACACCAGATTATTTCTTTTAATAATCCCGCTTGATATTATGGCGCATTTGTACCCGTACATGTCCGAATCTGAAGAGGGCGAACAATGCAGTATTCAGACCTTCAGGTCACCAGCAGGTTCCGGATTCTGACAGATATTTTTATCCATATCGATAATGGTGTCAACAAACATCGTCAGCTGGGTAAGTACATCCGGATCGAGCCCTTTTTCCACCGCAATGAAAATCCCGGCAAAACGCATGAGTCGCAGTTTGTTCGTCACAAAATGAATGAACCGGGTGATATTCTGCGAGGATATATAGATCAGCATGGAATTGACCGAATCGAACACCAGCGATACTTTCTTTCCTTTAAGTCCGGCAAGTGACTCCGTGACGGCAATCCCGATAGCAGTCAGATCGGCAGGATTGCTGACAAACCTGCAGTTACTCTCAGGTTCGTGATCGTGTCCCATGGCATATTTTGTAACGGTATCAACCACAGAAATTTTCTCCATGGGGATACCATTTTTTTCAAAATTCTTTTTCAGGACATCAAAGGGCTGGTTTGTCGCGATGACCAGAACGTGGTAATCCATGGCCTGCAGCATTTTGATCAGTTCGATGTTCTTGTTCCTGATCTCCGCCGCTGATGCCATGACAAGGTAGATCTCCTCATCTTTGATACTCGATAAGCAAAATGTCATCAACTTCACCTATTCCATGAGGAATTTCCTGGTTGCATCAGACAATTCATCGCCATGCTCAGTGATCGCCTTGTTCAGGTCTATGATGTTCTGCCGGATCTGTTCGATGTTCTTCATCTGGATTTTCAGCTGGAGGGCCACATCCGCCGTGTCACACCCGCCCCGTTCAACATCGCTGGTAATTCCTGCGATATTTTCCTCCACCACCTCAAGCGGGGTCTTTAACCGCATGGCGGCTTCCCTGATAAATTCAAGGAATCGTTCATTACTCTCTCTGAGGGCCTCTTCGTTTTTCATGATCCGTTCGGACTGCTCGCTGACGACTTTCTCCTGCACCGTCAGGAGTTCGGTCAGTGAGGCCACCATGGATTCAAGGGCGTGTACCCTGTCGGTTGTGATAACCATATCCATCTGTTATTCCTCCTTTACCGAAGTGCGCTGTTTCCGTGGATCAGAGAAAACCGCTTTACCCTCAAAGGGAAGGATTGCAATCTTTACGCTTAAGGCAAGCGACCGGAACATATCTGCGGTCTGACGGGAGACCTTCACTTTGCTGAAAAAGATGATCGCAAAGAGATTTCCTGAAGGCAGGATGCCCCCAAAGCCAAGGACAGAATTGACCCCGAACGGGATGACGAAATCGTCCTGGGCAGGTACGTACCGGCTGCCAACTGCATCGGGTATCAGGAAAACATTGTAGGTAGTCTGTGCCATGTCCATGACAACGGCCGGATCCGGCTGTAATACGGTATTAACCTCAAGTCCCAGTTGCTGGATGAGCTGCGTGATCATGGGGAACGATTCGATGAAATGCTCACTGGGGAGGGGGATTGCTTTGTGCCCGTCAGATTGTTTGCGTGAGTTCCACTCCGGCAGCATGCCGGCGCTTGCCAGCAGGACAAGGCATTTCATTTCACGGGATCCCGGTGAGGCTTTCATGATGCGGGAGGCAAATGCCTGCAGGTTATCATCAAGTTCTCCATAGGCGTGGGTCTTGAAGAGGCGGACAAGGACACAGGCATTACCTCCCCCGTCTTTGTCATTGAGATGATCGTACAGGTAATGAACGATTCTGTCCGCCACCTCTTCCATGCTGGCAGCACCGGATCCCATCGATCGGAGTGCAGCTGAAACCTCGACCATATCTTTGAGAGTAAAATCGGCAATATCAGGCATCATATCCTCCTTATTCTGCGGGCAATGGACAGATTTTCAACCCGGGTTTTTTATCCTCCATGATACCGATGATACTCATTGCATCACCGGGCACGGTCCGGGTTGAAATAGTATATTTTCTCATTTAGAAGACATCTATATATATGTATTCAGCCAGCACGGTTGCAGGCATAACACCACCTGATGATTGCCGTGTCCCTTATCCACGGTCTGCCAATATCTGATGAGAAAAAACAGATGCGGAATTTCTCTGATGGTTTCTGCACCATCTTTGCTCCTGCACTATCATAGGTATTTTTCCTGTTGAAACACACATGAACGGGAGTTCGCACCCGAAGCATCAAAATCGTTTTTATGATTCTTCCCCGCCTCAGGATCTTTCCGTGGTACGGCGGGGCAATGAGATTTTAGTATATTTGTGTTGCTTTGTAGAAATCATTTAGAAAACTCTAACGTTCTCGGGGGCTTTTTCCCCCGCCACTGGGGCACCCCCCATTGCGATGACAACGTATTACCTGTAACCTTACCCGGGCTATCGCACTGCGCCCGTCCCCCAACGGGGGACAGGTGGCGCGAAGAGGGGGGCAATATATAATAAAAAGGTTTTCTCCAGAGCAATTTTTATTATTGAACCTCCGCGGGGCGCCCTTTGAGGTCGGCGGAGTTTATCGTATCTGGAGGTACGGGGGTCTCAACCCCCATTATAATTCCTGAAGAGGATATTTTCCCTGGTGAATACACCCGGGTTATTTAATAAGAAGTTTTATTAACCGCCCTGTATAACTCATCGATATGCCGCCCGTGGGTGAATCACCGGATACCGCACCCCGTGGCCTGATTATCGCTATTCTTCTCTTGTTTCTTGTCATTATCGGAGCCGGTGTCCTCTTCTACCAGTCACAGGAACAGCAGATCAGGGACAGGGTAACCGGCGATCTCTCGTCAATCGCAGCCTTGAAAACAGACCAGGTCGCAACCTGGCGGGAAGACCGGCTCTACGATGCACGGGTCATCTCGTCCGGGGAGTTTTTCATTGACGGGGCGGAGCATTACCTGACATATGGGGATGATGAGAGCCGGGAGAAGATCCTCGCCCGGTTCCGCGAGATAAATACCTCACACCATTACCATAATGTAGTGCTGGTCGATCCGCACGGCGATGTCCGGATCACGCTCGATCCCGCGATCACGACCCTCCAGCCGTCCGTGAAAGCGCAGGTGTCGGAATCCCTTGCAACGGGTAACGTCACGATGACGGATTTTCACTATGTCCCGGGCAGCGATCACATTCACCTCGATGTCATCGCCCCCCTCATCCGGAAGAGCGGCGGTTCTGATACGCCGGTCGGTGCCGTCCTGCTCTCGATCGATCCGAAGGATTTCCTGTACCCGTTCATCCAGTCATGGCCCGTGCCAAGCAACAGCGCGGAGACCCTCTTAGTCGAGCGCGAGGGCGACCACGTCCTCTACTTAAACGAGCTCCGGCACCAGCAGAATACGGCTCTGAACCTGACAATCCCCCTCACCCGGACCGACCTCCCCGCGGTGAAGGCTGTGCTGGGAACGACCGGCGCATTCACCGGCCGGGATTACCGGGGGGAAGATGTTATCTCGGTGCTGGAACCCGTCGCCGGTACCCCATGGTTCATGGTGGCAAAAGTCGATTCTGCAGAGGCATTCCTGGACTGGCGCACCCGTTCCGGTCTCATCATCGTACTGGTAGCAGCAACGCTTGCCGGAGCCCTTGTTGTTGTCGGTCTTGTCTGGCAGCGCCGGCAGAAATATTATTACCGCTCCCTGTTCGCTGCCGAAACGGCACGCAGGGAAGAGGAACAGCGGAACCGCGAGCGGCTGGAGACGCTGCTGAAACTTTCCGAGATGACCCGGGCCGGCGAGCAGGAACTTGCGGACTTTGTCCTCGATGCCGGGTGCCGGCTCACGGAAAGTTCGCTCGCGTTCATCGGGACGATGACGCCGGACGAAACGGTCTTCGATATCACGGCCTGGTCGAAGTCCGCAATGAAGGACTGTTCCGTTGCTGCCTCGCCGATCCATTACCCGATAGCAAAGGCCGGCATCTGGGCGGAGGCCGTCCGGCAGCGCAAGCCGATCATCGTGAACGACTATCCTGCTCCCCTGCCGGGGAAGAAAGGGCTGCCGGAGGGCCACGTCCCCATCACCCGGTTTGTCTCGATCCCGATCTTCGATGAGCAGCGGATCGTGATGGTCTGCGCTGTGGCAAACAAGGAGTCGGATTACACGCCGCTGGATGTGGACAACTTAACCCTGCTGATGCAGGGGGTCTGGAGTAATATCCGGAAGCGCCGTGCGGATGCAGCCCTGCTCGAAAAGACCACCGATCTCGAGGCGGCGTACGAGGAGATCACGGCAAGCGACGAGGAGCTCCGGGCGAATTACGAGGAAATTGCCCGGAACCAGCAGGCGCTCAAAACAAGCGAACATCTCTACCGTTCTCTCTTTGAGAACATGCTGAACGGGTTTGCCTACTGCCGGATGATCTATGAAAATGATATCCCCGCCGATTTTACCTATCTTGTTGTGAACACGGCTTTTGGAAAGCTGACCGGGCTGCACGATGTGGCAGGAAAGAATGTCTCGGCAGTCATCCCCGGCATCCGGGAGGCGGATCCCCGGCTCTTCGAGATCTACGGAAGGGTTGCATCAACCGGGATTCCCGAACAGTTCGAAATCTTCGTACAATCCTTATCCATGTGGTTCTCGATCTCGGTGTATTCCCCTGCACGCGGGGATTTTGTTGCTGTTTTCGATGTCATTACCGATCGCAAGCGGGCCGAGGAAGCACTGCGGCAAAGCGAGGAGCGGTACCGGAACCTTGTCGAGACAACGAGCGACCTGATCTGGGAGGTGGATGAGAACGCGAAATATACCTACATGAGTCCGCAGGTCAGCAGGGTAATCGGCTACCAGCCGGCCGAGATACTGGGAAAGACACCCTTTGATTTCATGCCCCCGGACGAAGCCGGGCGGATCGGGGCAATCTTTGCAGGATTATCAGCATCCAGAGAACCGTTCTCATCCCTGGAAAATATGATCCTGCATAAGGACGGAAGGCCGGTCATTGTCGAGACAAGCGGCATACCGTTCTTCCGGGCCGACGGCAGCTTCGGGGGATACCGCGGGATAGACCGTGACATCACCGGGCGGAAACAGGCTGAGACCGAAACGGCCCGGCTCCGCAGGCAGATCGAATTTATCCTCGGTGCCACGAAGACCGGGCTCGATATCATCGATACCGGTTACAACCTCCGGTACGTGGATCCCGAATGGCAGAAAATATACGGGGATTTCCATGGGAAAAAGTGCTATGACTATTTCATGGGCCGTACGTGTGCCTGTCCCGGTTGCGCCATCCCTGCCGCACTTGAGGGAATGAAGCCCGTTGTTTCCGAAGAAGTCCTGGTACATGAAGGGAACCGCCCCGTCCAGGTGACCACATTCCCCTTCCAGGACGAAAACGGCGAGTGGCTTGTTGCCGAGATCAATGTCGACATCACCGAGCGCAAACGGGCTGATGCCGAGCGCGACGAGATCTCACGGCAGCGCCAGCTTGCCCTGGACGCGGCCCGCCTTGGCTGGTGGCACTATGATCCGGTTACCGGGATTGTATCGTACGATCGGCGGTACAGGGAGATCTTCGGTGTCACCGGGACCACCCGCCCCAACCAGGAGCTCCTCACCCTCATGCATCCTGACGATCTCCCTGTCGTCCGGGCTGCGGTTGAGGCGGCACTGGACCCTGCTGATCCGAAACCGTACGGGATCGAGTACCGGGTGAATGCGGCAGACGGGGTGATGCGCTGGGTGCGGGCAACCGGGATAGCCACATTCGAAGGGTCCGGAACCGGCCGGCACGCGGCCGGTTTTTCCGGAACGGTTGAGGACATCACGGAGCGCAAGGCAGCAGAGGAAGAACTCATGTCATCCAACGCATTCCTCGACATGATTATCGACATGAGCCCCTTTGCCATGTGGATCTCCGACAAGGCTGGGACCGTTATCCGGGTGAACCGGGCCCTGTGCGGGATCATCCGCCTTGATGCGGACCAGATCATCGGGAAATACAATGTGCTCAAGGACACCAACCTGGAGAACCAGGGGGTCATGCCGGATGTGCGGGCGGTGTTTGACCAGCACACGCCGGCGCGGTTCAGTATCCGGTGGAAGGCAGCAGAAGCGGGGGATGTCGATTTTTCCGGGGACCGGGATAGGTACATTGACGTATCGCTGTTCCCGATCCTGGATGCACGGGGCAACCTGACCCATGCGGTCTGCCAGTGGGTCGATATCACCGAGCGTAAAGTCGCCGAGGACCGGCTGCGCGAGACCAACGAGTACCTCCAGAACCTGCTGGATTATGCCAATGCCCCGATCATTGTCTGGGACCCGCAGTTCCGGATCACCCGGTTCAACCATGCATTCGAGCACCTGACCGCCAGGTCCGAGCAGGAAATCCTCGGCAGGCATATCGGGATCCTCTTCCCGGAGGCGAGCCGCGATGCCTCCCTCGAGCAGATCAAAAAGACGCTCGAAGGAGAGCGCTGGGAGACGGTCGAGATCCCGATCCTCCACCAGTCCGGCGAGATCCGGACCGTACTGTGGAACTCTGCCAATGTTGTCGATGCGCACGGAAGGATTGTTTCAACCATCGCACAGGGACAGGACATCACCGAACGCAAGGCAGCAGAGGAAGATCTCAAATCATCCAATGCCTTCCTTGACATGATCATCGACATGAGCCCCTTCTCGATGTGGATTTGCGATAAAGAGGGGACGGTTACAAGAGTAAACCGCTCCCTGTGCCAGACCATCCGTCTCACCCCTGATGACATTGTGGGCAAATACAATGTGCTCAGGGACACCAACCTGGAGAAACAGGGGGTCATGCCCGGTGTACGGGCGGTGTTCGACAACCACACGCCGGCACGTTTCAGTATCCGGTGGAAAGCGGCAGATGCCGGTGATGTCGATTTCAAAGGAGCACGCGACATGCATATCGATGTCTCCTTATTCCCGATCCTGAACGCACGGGGCGAACTGACCCATGTGGTATGCCAGTGGGTTGATATTACCGAACGGAAGAATGCTGAAGATGCCCTGAGGGAGACCAATGAGTATCTCCGGAACCTGATCGATTATGCCAATGCTCCCATCATCGTGTGGGACCCGCAGTTCCGTATCACCCGGTTTAACCACGCTTTCGAAAAGCTGACGGGCAGGACCGAAGAGGACGTCATCGGGCAGCACCTTGCAATCCTCTTCCCGGAATCGAGCCGGGACGGGTCGGTTGAGCAGATTAAAAAGACCCTTGAAGGAGAGCGCTGGGAAGTTGTCGAAATCCCCATTCTCCACAGGTCCGGAGAGATCCGGATCGTGCTCTGGAACTCGGCCAATATCGTAAGCCCTGATGGCACGATCATCTCCACCATCGCACAGGGTACCGACATCACCGGGCGCAAGCTGGCGGAAGAGGCGCTGCGCGGGAGCGAAGCTTCCTACCGGGTGCTTGCCGAGAATTTACCGGGCATCGTGTACCGTATCCACCTGCGGGAGGACAACCGTATGGTCTTCTTTAACGATCAGCTGACCGCGTTATCCGGGTATGCTCCTGAAGAACTGGTAAAAGGTACCGTCTGTTCCATCGAGCCGTTCATTCATCCCGATGATATTCCCCGGGTTCTTGCAGCTGTTGAGAAAGCAGTTGCAGAATCCGCAACCTTCAGTGTTGAATACCGGTTCCGGCATAAGGATGGCAGCTGGCGGTACTTCATTGAACGGGGCAAGGTGGTTCCCGGCCAGGATCTGGCACCGCAGTTCATTGATGGTGTGATCCATGATGTCACCGACCGCAAGCTGACCGAGACCCAGCGTGAGAAACTTATCCGGACACTCGAACAGAAAAACACCGAGCTCGAACGCTATACCTACACGGTTTCGCACGATCTCAAGAGCCCCCTCATCACCATTCGCGGGTTTGCCGGGCTGCTCGAGGACGATGCCCTGAAAGGGGACCATCTCCTGCTGAAAAAAGATATCCACCGCATCACTGAGGCTGCCGACACGATGCAGTCGCTTCTTGCCGACCTCCTGGAACTTTCCCGGGTAGGAAGGATCGTTAACCCCCCGGAAAAGATCCCGTTTGGCAGGATTGTATCTGAAGCAGTGGATCTTCTTGCCGGGTCACTTTCAGAACGGGATGTCACGGTCGAGATTGCACCCGATCTGCCGGAGGTGATTGTCGATTCTGCCCGCATCCGGGAAGTGATGGTCAACCTTATCGAAAACGCAATCAAGTTCCTTGGCAACCGGACAGACCCCCAAATCCGGATCGGTGTGGACACCACCGAAGAGACCCCGGTCTTCTTCGTGCAGGACAACGGTATCGGGATCAATCCCCGGTATCTCGAACGGATCTTCAACCTGTTCGAGAGACTCGATGCTTCTGCACCGGGTACGGGGATCGGCCTGACGATCAGCCGGCGGATCATCGAAGTGCATGGCGGGAAGATATGGGCGGAATCAGAGGGACCCGGGAAAGGCACCACATTCCGGTTCACGCTGCCGGGTAAGATGGATGGGAAGGATGATGAGAAGTGAAAAACTGACGAGATCTTGTTTCAGCGCTCATTTTCTGCAAGCATGGCATCGATCTGTGGTTTAAGGACGGGAATATCTTCAGTGACCACTTTCCACACTTTCAGCGGATCGGTACCAAAATAGGAATGGATCAGTTTGTCCCTCATACCTGCGATATCATTCCATGGAATACCGGGATACTTCTCGCGTATGGATTGTGGAATGTGTTTAGCAGCCTCTCCTATGATCTCGATGCACTGAATCGTGGCAAAAAACGTTCTCTCATCATTGCGGAAAGCATCAAAGTTGATTCCCGTAGTGAACCGTTCAATACGGTAAATATTATCGATAATGTCATGCAAAAAAATGAGAAAATTACGTTCCTGCACCTTCATACGAAAACCGCTTCACCAAGAATACGGTCCCTGAGCTCAATACGTATATCCTCTTTTGGGACGACATCCACTTTCATGCCCAGAAGTTCCGACAGATAATTTTCCAGCGATACCAGTTTCAACAGGCTGATGGTATCTGAAAACTCCACCACAACGTCAACATCGCTCCCGCTATGCGTGTCACCTCTCACATATGAGCCAAATATGCCGATCCGTGCAACCTTGAAACGATCGCGAAGCGTCGTCTTTTGTTCGCGGATCACTTTTTTTATGTGGTTGATATCAGTCATAAGCACGTTTTTGTCTTGATGGGGACAGGGCACCGGATAACCTGATAGTCAGATGTGCGGAGTAAGTTCTTATGTATTTTCCCGAGAGGGAATCATTGACATTCTTTGTAAACCCGTGAATAATACTCCATCATCGATCCCGGTACCGGCATCGGGCTTGCCACGGTGAAGCGGATCATCGAGGCCCATGGCGGGAAGATATGGGCGGAATCAGAGGGACCCGGGAAAGGCACCACGTTCCGGTCCACGCTGCCCGTTGTGCCCGCAGGAACCCGGGATCATGGCCGGTCCTGATCAGGATTAGTGCATGAGCAGCCACTTCCAGAGGGGAATGCAGCAGATCCCCTCCGTTTCCCGCTCCAGATCCCGGGTGATCAGCAGCAGTGACCGGACCTTGCCGGGATATTCTGTAAAAAACTCCTTAAGCCCGGCATATTCACGCTCGTCCGGTGTGTCGGTGTACGAGACATTGATAGCGTCAAGAGTGTCATCCACATTTTTTATGACGAAATCCACCTCGTGCTTTCCGCTCCAGTAATACGGGTTGGCACCCTGTTTAAGAAGCCGGATAAAAACAAGGTTTTCGGCAAGCAGGCCTGCATCCTGTGAGAAGGTGAACGAGACCGCGTTGCGCAGGCCGTTGTCGATACCATAGATCTTCTTGTTATTCCGGCTCTGCGTCTTCAACGAGTACGAAAAGAACGGGACTTCAAACAGTATCCCCGCCGCACCTGCATAGCTGATATATTCCTTAAGCGTGGCAAAATCGAGCCCGGACTGCTGTTGCAGCTTCAGGTAGGAGTACGGATGGGTGATATTCGAGAACAGGTAGACGAGAAGGTCTTTTAACGCCCTGACATGCCGCACGCTGTTCGTGAGGATGATGTCACGGTATACGATACTGTCGTAGTACGAGCGGAGGTACTCGGTCCTCATGTTCTGGTCCTTCTGGAGCACAACGCGGGGAAAACCGCCGGTCCGGAGGTATCCGGCCAGATGGTTCATTACCTTGAATTTCTGTGCAGCGAGTGCGAGGTGATCAACCGGGACAGTGAACCGGTGAAAGAGAAGGTACTCGGTAAAGTCCAGGGGATATACCGTGACGGCGAAGTACCGCCCGGCAAGCAGCGTTGCAAGGTTTCCCTCAATAAGCGAAGACGACGAGCCGGAGATGATCATCTTCACATTCCCGCGATCGTACAGTGCCTTGATATGCCGCTCCCACCTCGGGATGCCCTGGATCTCGTCAAAGATCAGGTAAACCTCATCCTCCCCGCAGATCTCGGCACGGTATACCGACATAATTTCTCCAAAGGGATCATCAAGTGCGGAAAAGTCCGGCTCATCGAAATTAACAAAGAGAATTCTTTTTGCAGGAACCCGCTCATGCCGGATGAAGTGATCAATTGTCTGGTAGAGCAGCGTGGTCTTTCCGGCGCGCCGGACTCCGGCAATAACGATTATCTCTCCGGTAGTTGCGTATCGTTGTATCTTTGAAAGATATCCGTCGCGGGATATCCCTGCCGGAACGGATTCTCCATACCACCAGGGGTTGAGCCGGATGAGTGCTTCAAGGATGCCGGGCATAATTTTTAATTGATCGTAATCAAACAAAAATCTTTCTTTAACATGATTATAATCAAATCAAATTCCCTGAATTTATTTGCAACCGGATGCACCCAGGTATTCTGGCGGTTTCCTGCAACCCGGAATACTCACGATCGTCCGGCGTACCGGTACACCCGATAATGGTGGCATCCGGCATCTCATCAGGTTAAAAACTGTCGGATAATCTACCCATTCCTTTATTATATGTAATACTGATTATCCATAGACCCACAATACCGGAAATGTGTGTGCCATGGACCAGAAGGACGGATTTTTACGGGAATCCACCGGAGAATGCCTCCCGTCTGCATTGACAGAGGCGATTCACCAGGCAGACCGTTCGGCAGCCAACACGCTTTTTGATACGGGGGCAGCTGAACACGGTTCTGAACATTCTTTTATCGGGATTCCTGGACCGGTCCTTAAAAAAAATTGGGAACGAATGGGCATTGGACAGGGGGCGGTGCTAAATGGCTGAACACGCTTCGCCCCCGTCTTTGTTCCCCCGGGCTTCCCTTGTCCTGACCCTTGCCTGCAGTGCTGCTGCTTTTGTTCTCCTCTACCTTTTAAGTCAGTCCAATTATCTCCTCTTCCACAGCATTATCGAGATTACAACCGTCGTGATAGGGTTCTCCATTTTCGTGCTGATAATAAATGCACGGAAACATATCGACAATTCATATTTCTTTGTTATCGGCATTGGGTTTTTTTTTATCTGTACTATCGATGTTATCCATACTCTTGCTTACAAAGGGATGGGGGTATTCCCTGCAGCAACCGCAGATCTCCCCACCCAGCTCTGGATTGCCGGGCGATACCTCCAGGCGGCGACCTTGCTTGCAGCCCCGCTTGTTATCGGGAGAAAGATACGCCTGCCGGTGCTTTTTTTCGGATACGCAGCAGTCACCGCGCTCCTGCTGGGATCGATCTGGTACGGCATCTTCCCGCACTGCTTTATCGAAGGGCAGGGGCTGACACCGTTCAAGATAGGGAGCGAGTACCTCATCTCATTCATCCTTATCCTTGCAACCATCGCGCTCTATCATAAACGGGAGTATTTCGATCCCCGGATCTTCCTGCTCCTTGCTGCAGCAAACTTCTTCACAATCGGGGCCGAGCTCGCATTTACTTCGTATATCAGCGTGTATGGCTTCATGAACATGCTCGGGCATCTCTTCCGGCTGGCCGCCACCTTGTGTTTCTGCGTGGCATTCCTGGTATTCGGACAGGAGCAGCCGTATGAACTGCTCTGGCACCGTATCTGGCAGAAAGAAAAGGAACTCAAAGATCTCAATGCAACGCTTGCCGATCGTGTGGCGGTGCGGACCCATGAGCTGGAGGAGACAACCCTCCGGCTTGAAGAGGAGATAAATTACCGGAAACAAACTGATGAAAATCTGCGGAAAAACGAGGAGAAGTACCACACTGTCGCAGATTTCACCTTCGACTGGGAATTGTGGCTGGGTCGGGATCGCCAGATACTTTATTGTTCACCGTCCTGTGAACGGATCACCGGATATCCCCCGGAGGCGTTTATTGCCGATCCGCAACTGTATACAAAGATCGTTTATCCCGATGACCAGTTCCTGATGGAAGAACACTGCCGCACCGCATGGGAGACTCTTGAAGCCCGGTCTGTTGATTTCAGGATCATTCACCGGGATGGTTCAATACGCTGGATCGGTCATGCCTGTCAGCTGGTGACAGCCCATGACGGTACTGAGCTTGGCAGACGCGTAAGCAACCGGGATATCACCGACCGCAAGCGGGCGGAGGAAGAGCTTACCCGGGTCAACCGTGCGCTGGAGATGCTCAGCGATGCCAACCAGGCAATGGTTCGCATCACTGATGAAACAAAACTGATGAACGAGATCTGCCGGATCGCTGTCGATGTGGGCGGTTATCGCATGGCCTGGATCGGGTTTGCGGAACAGGATGAAGGAAAGACCGTGCGCCCGGTGGCCCATGCCGGTGTCGACTCGGGATACATCGAGAGTGCTCATCTTACCTGGGCTGAGGACAGCCCCCGGGGCCGTGGCCCTGGCGGTACCGCGATACGTTCGGGGCAACCGTCCATGGCTCGCAACATTTCCATGGACCATGCTTTCGCTCCGTGGAGAGATGAGGCCATGAAACGCGGCTATCAATCGATCATTGCCCTGCCGCTGACCCGTGAAGGCAGGACGTTCGGAGCGATGGGCATCTATGCCAGCGAGGCGGACGCATTCGATTCTAAAGAAGTAAAAATCCTCAAAGAGCTGGCAAACGATCTGGCCTATGGTATTGACGCGCTGCGGACGTGGGCGAAACAGAAGCAGGCTGAGGAAGCAATCCGTGACCTCAACGACTATAACCGCAGCCTGATCGAGACGAGTATCGATCCGCTCATGACCATCAGTAAAGACGGGAAGATCCAGGATGTGAATACCGCAACGGAAACGGCGACCGGCCTGACAAGGAAGGAACTGATCGGCACCGATTTCTCGGAATATTTCACCGAACCACAGAAAGCCCGTGAAGGGTACATGCGGGTCTTTTCCGAGGGAAAAGTCCTTGATTACCCGCTTGAGATCCGGCACTGCGACGGGCACATCATGCCCGTTCTTTACAACGCAGCCGTATATCCCGACCGTGACGGCAATATCAAGGGGGTCTTTGCAGCAGCACGGGACATCACCGAGCGCAAATGGGTAGAGGAGTCACTCCGGGAGAGCGAGGAGAAGTTCAGGTCTCTTGTTGAGTATGCCCTTGATGGAATCCTGATCCTTGATTTACAGGGGACGATCCTTTTTGTAAACAATGCTATGGCTCGCACGATAGAATCCGATGATCCTGCAGGATTAATTGGCAGGAATGTGATGGAATTCATCGCATCAGAGTCCCGGGAAGATGTTGTTAAGGACTTTGTGCAGGTATATCAGGGTCACGATGCATACCTTGCACACTACTATGTGATATCGGCAAAAGGAAAAAAAATCTACGTAGAAAGCATTGGGAAGGTCATTATCTATGAGGGAAAACCCGCAGACCTCGTTTCCATACGGGACGTCACCGAACGCAAACAGGCTGAAGATGCGCTACAGAAAAGCGAGGAGAAATTCCATAACGTATTCGACTGGGCAAACGATGCGATTTTGCTGCATACCCTGACAACGGAGGGGTCGCCCGGCCGCTTCCTTGACGCGAACCCGGTCGCGTGCCGGATGCTAGGGTATTCCCGGGCCGAGCTGCTCACCATGGGTCCACCTGATATTGTTCCCGCTGAACTTCACCCCCAGCTTGGAGAGATAATCCGGCAGACTGCAACGAAGGAATCAGTTCTGTTCGAGACCCGGCTCCTGCGAAAGGACAGTACAACCCTCCCGGTCGAATCGAGCGGCCATCTCGTCACCTACGACGGAAAGAGGACCTGGGTTTCTCACATCCGTGATATCACCGGGCGAAAGCAGGCGGATGTGCAACGAGAGAACCTCATCCATGAACTCGCCCGGAAGAATGCCGAGCTTGACCGGTTCACCTATACCGTATCCCACGATTTAAAGAGTCCCCTCCTCTCCATCAGGGCATTTCTCTCCCTCCTTGAAGATGACCTGAAAAACGGGGATTCGTCCCGGGTAAAAACAGACATTTCGCGGATGTCTGAATCTGCGGAAAAATTAGAGTCCCTGATCACCACCCTCCTTGCACTGTCCCGGAGTGGAAAAAGCGTGGACACCCCATTACCGGTACCATTCCGTGAACTTGTGCGGGATGCAGCAGGGTTGCTGGACGCCTCATTACAAAAACACGGGATCACGTTAATAATTCCTGACACCCTGCCGGTCGTTTCGGGCGACCGGCAGAGGCTGCTTCAGGTGATGACCAACCTGCTGGACAATGCGATCAAGTTCATGGGTGAGCAGCCGGAACCGCGAGTGGAAGTTGGCATACGCAACGATGCCGGAATAACAGTCTTTTATGTGCAGGACAACGGAATGGGAATTAACCAGGAGAACCTGGAAAAAGTCTTCGGACTGTATGAGCGTTTCCATCCGGACATTCCCGGTACCGGCATCGGGCTGGCCACCGTGAAGCGCATTATCGAGGCCCACAAAGGAAAGATTTGGGTGGAGTCGGAAGGCGAGGGAAAGGGAACAACGGTCTGCTTCACGCTGCCGGGAATTATGGAAACGAATGCTACGTGAGGGGGGAACCAAAAACGATTCGTCTCTTATCGCCTTTTTTTTTAAAAAATCAATAAGCGTTCTTCTGCCTTTGGATAGGTGATATGCTCCTCTTTGGGTTCTGCGGCTGCCTTATGGAAATGCGGTGTGAAACGATCCGCCCCCTCCTTTATCCCTCTTCTAAGAGACTGATAGCAGGAGGGTCCGGGTCCTGGGGCAAATAAGCCCATCCCGGGCGATTTTTCCCATTATAATACGCCAGCCAATGCCGGAAAACCCCGCAAAACCGTCCGTTTCGGTGCATGTGAAAAATACACTTAATTATCGCTCCAATTGCCAAAATACGGGCGGAAAGCCCCTCACCTGAAGCCTGCCAAAGGCCCTTACACCGAAGCTGATTTTGCCACTTAGTTTACCCCATCCGGACCCCGGAAACCCTGCCGGAACGCGAATGTGAGGATCGTTTTTCTGAGGGGTCTGAAAAACAGAGTAATTTTAGTCGATTAAGGAAGGGAGAGCACTTGCTCTTTCTTAGTCAACCTGTTACTTTTTGCCCAATATCTCCTCGCGGAGCACAATGACCCGGTATCTCATCCGGTTTTCTTCATACAATGGGGAACTTTTGAGGAGAAACGCCAGGTTCAGCCCGTATTTGTTCCGGGCTATGAATTTGCCCGTCCGGACCGATTTCTGGTCCGTGACAAATCCGTCGACACTCAGGGAAAACTTGTTCTCCGGGGCTGCGAGTGAGCTGAAGTGTTTTCCAACGATGTCTGCCATAGTATAACCGAATCGTGTTTTAAACGACTCGTTTACATACGTGATTATGCCCGCCGAATCCGTGATAATGACCGGGTCATCCATGCTGTCCAGAGCAGCATCGAGTGTGGCGAGCCGGATCCGTTCTGCTACGAGCTGATCATTTAAGGATTTCAGGGCGATCTCAGCATCTTTCCGGTGGGAGATATCAGTGCAGTATACCGCAATCGATTGGATAATTCCCTCGGAGTCTGCAATGGGGATCGCAGCGCTGTCATACCAGATATTCCCCACATGTTCCTCGACCCGGGCTGTTTTTCCGGCTCCTGCCTGCCGTACCGCTTCTGCGAGGGGCGCGGAGATGGATTGACGGGTAAGCAGTTCAAAGAAGGACTTGCCGATAAGGTTTCCTGCGGTGTCCTGTGCTCTCTTTTCCATTGCTTCGTTCAACGCCATGATCGTTGCATGTTCGTCCAGCAGGAGGGAGGGATTGTCCGTAGCGTTGAGCAGCGTGCGTATGGTGTCGTCACGTTCCCTGAGTTGCCGTTCGATCTTGTGCTTGTAGAGTGCCATCTCAATAACGGAATAGAGTTCACGTTCATCGTAGGGTTTTAAGACATAACCATAGGGAACGGTTACCTTTGCCCGTTCAAGCAGCGCCGGGTCTGCATACGCCGTGAGATAGATGACCGGGATATTGCAGAGTACATGGATCCTGCCTGCGGCTTCAATCCCATCCATCTCTCCGGCAAGATGGATGTCCATAAGGACAAGATCCGGTTTCATCTCTTTGATTTTTTCCACCGCGATCTCACCGGATTTTGCTATCCCGGAAACGGTATATCCCAGGCCTTTTAAGGTCTCCATGATATCGTTTGCAACGATCGCTTCATCTTCTACAATAAATATCGCCGGTTTTCCCATCATGCACCTGGTTTTAAACCTGATTTTTTTTAATTACTCTTACTACAGTTCCTGTATCGCTGTTTAATTAAAACCTTGTTTACAGGATTACGAGTCCTCCTTGTTATCCGCACCATATTTTGTTGGTTCCATTGCAGGCAGGCCCGGTTTTTTTACCGGCTTCGGGATTCGGAGCACGACGGTAGTGCCGGGCGGGGACAGGAATCCGACCGTGCCGTCCAGCTGGTCAGAAAGCATCCGGATGAGTTGCAGCCCGAACGTTTCAGTATCCTCCGATTCTGTTATAGGGGGCATGCCAATACCGTTATCGGTGATCCGGATCTCAAGCATCCCGACTGCCTCTTTTCCGGTAATCGTAATCGCACCTGCCCTTTCGTTTGGGAATGCATGCTTGAGGGAATTAGCGATTACCTCGTTCATGACCAGACCGAGCGGGATGGCAATATCGATGGTTATGGTGATGTTTTCCAGAGTGAGATGAAGATGTACCCGTTCCCGGGAAACATGGTAGAACCCGTAGAGGCGGACTGCAAGGAAGTAGAGGTACGCCCCTACGGGAATCGTCACCTGAACTTTTTATTGATAGTTCCAGAAAATATGCGAAATTTCTTCATAAGGCACTCGAACCGCTTACCCATAAAACCGACTGCAATGTTTCTGATGAGCTCCGCGCCCTTGCCAGGCAACCCGGGGTTCTCCAGGCAACACCCCGGGATATCATTGAGATGTACGACCATGCGATAAAATCCCGGCAGGACGTCACTCATCCCCTAAAAAAACCGCGCTCTTGTTGAAGAAGGGCGTTACCGGATCCTTGAACTGATGGGATACCTTGCCTCATTCTACCGGATGCAAGCGATGATCCAGCCTGACAGGAAATAGCAAAAACAGGATCTTTGGCCGGATGAATGGTAATACAGGGACGTTTTAAAGTTACTATTCAGATCCAGCCCTCTTCGTATATTCTCTCATCAATTTTTGCCCGAGTTTATGAAATAAGGCGAACAAACCGGTAGATCGACACATTAATCAGGGATCCTGGTTTTTAAAAAAAAAAGAGTGGTACTCTACAGTTTCGAATCCCGGTTTTATGGACAGATAAGATGGAAAAAAATTTCCATGGGGGAACTATTCACTTTTTTTGGTTATGCTGTATCATGTCTTTCATGATAACGACAAATTGTCTGATGCTGGCAATCTTTTTAGTCAGGTTAAAGAGGGTTTCTTCAGAAATTCCATGATATTCGTGAGACAAGAGGTTACGGTAAGTTACCAATCCAATCATTTCATGTGCGAGATCGTCTTCAATAAACCCGTTTTTCCGGAGCAATACAAATATTTCACGGTATGTACCGGGTATGCCGAGGTTATGTGCAATGGCCATCTCACTTCCGAGGTCGAAGAGCCGGTTGAGCAGGGAAAACAGAACCATTGAGGATGCGTAGAAATTTCGTTTATCATGAAGGTCATGAACGCTGTGTATTCCAAGGTCCTCAAAATCCTTTAAATACCGCTGGATATCAGAAAATATTGTTCCGATCCGTTCCTCATCATACAGGATATCGTTTTCCATTATGATCCCTCACAACCTGACACCCATCGCATGGAGGCAATGCTTCCGTATAAGGGAAGATACATCGATGTATTCACGGACGGTCTCTGCTTTGATCCGGTGAAACCGGAGTGCGTCTTTGCAGAACATCACGCGACCTTCCCGTATTACCCGGAACCGTATGGTTATCGGGAGATCCCAAAAAAGGTTCACATCAATCCTTTGAGATCCATAGCTGAGGAGATCCCATCGGTTGGACTGCGGCAGATTCCTTGGTGTGATAATGCAGAGATCAATATCTGATATGCTCCGTGCCTGGCCTCGTGCAACAGAGCCAAAGAGCACAAGGGCTATTACCTCTTCCTTTAAGCTAAGTTCCTTAATGAGGGGAGTGAGCTGCTGCATGTCCGGAATAGTATCTGTTATTGCGGAGCCCTGCATACTTTCCATGGTATCACTGGTACTATCGGTAAGCATTCTTATATGTTTTTGTGGTAGAAATTTTATTGTCATTCGTATAGGGGGATTATCTGCGGGAATACCGTTTATAAACACTTTTCTATCGTCATATTTTTTTTGTGCAGTCCAGACCCGGCCCGATAAAAATAACGGAACAAAAGGGGGGCAGCTCCGTGCATTCAATATTGCGTACACTCGTTGATGAGCGGTTTTTGGGCCAAAAAAAAGTATCAAACATTCTGATAAAAGAAACAATCCTCGTCTTCTGCTGCGGACATTTCCCTCATTTTTCCCCCTTTTTCCAGACCCCCTGATTCAGGGGTACTAAACATGGGTGAAAAGGGGCCCAATTCAGGCTCCGTTTACCATACCCTTAACCAGAAAACCCCGCAAAACCGTCCGTTTCGGTGCGTGTGAAAAATACACTTAATTATCGCCCTGTTTGCCAAAATACGGGCGGAAAGCCCCTCACCTGAAGCCTGCCAAAGGCCCTTAAACCGAAGCTGATTTTGCCACTTAGTTTACCCCATCCGGACCCCGGAAACCCTGCCGGAATGCGAATGTGAGGGGCGTTTTTTCCGGGGATGCCGGATTTTTTGGAAAATAAGGCGGGACAAGAACGGGGTTCTTCGATTCAGGGATCTGAAAAACCGGGGATATCCGGGAATACGGGGAGCCGGTCGCGGTCAGGGAAGATTTACCTTTCATTCGTTGATGCAGTGCACTGCGTACAGGGGGACTGATTTAATGTTATTATCAAATCCAAAATTTTTTGTGGATATTCGTATGGCATACTCCGGATGGTAATGATCAATATATTGCGCAAGGCTTTTCGATCGCACATTTTCTGAAGATTTTACTTCAATGGGAACGATTCCGCCGGTTTTATTCTGAACGATGAAGTCTACTTCTGCCTTTCCCGGTGATTCCCAGTAATAGGGGGTGTATCCATTTGCAAGAAGGGCAAAACAGACGTAATTTTCTGTGAGAGCACCCTTGATACGATCCAGTTGTGAACTTTTTTGTAAAATCAGGTGTGCGGGTATGCCGAAATGAGCACAAAGGAGACCCGTATCGGTCATGTATATTTTAAAAAAGGATGATTCTCCATATACCGAAAGGGGAAGTCTGCCTTCTTTAGCTCTGGTGCAGATGATAACAACGCCCGATTCTTTGAGCCAGTTGAGGGATGATTCATACAGGTTTGCACGGGCACCGGATTTGATTAGCCGGTATTGAAATTTATGATTGGGTTTTGCCAGTTGGGCAGGGATGCTGCGAAACACTGCCATAATCCTTGTCGTTTCTGCAGGGGCTGCGTATTTTGCCATATCGGCGATATAAGCATCACTGATATTTTTCTGAACGGAATGGAGAAGATCAAAGTCCTGCCGGTCTTTGTATTCCATGACCGCACCGGGCATTCCTCCCACCACAAGGTACAGCCGGTAGAGATCAAGAGCGGTTTCGTGCAGTGCCATCTGAGTGTCAGAGCGGTATGAATCCCTGATCAGTTCAGAGAGTTCCCGTTTCCCCACTGCCCATAAGAACTCTTCAAAATCGAGCGGGTACAGGGTGATCATCTCAACCTTTCCGACAGGGAACGAATAGTGTTCCCGGTTAAGAGCAATCCCGAGCAGGCTGCCGGCAGCGATAATGTGATAATCGGTACGATCTTCGCAGAAGTACTTTAAGGATGTCAGGGCCTGTTCACATACCTGTATCTCATCAAAAAACAGCAAGGTTTCGTTCGTCAGTATTGTCTGACCGGATAATGCGGTGAGTTCTTTTATGATCCGGGAAGGATTCAGATCCCGCCTGAAGATGTTCGCAGCCTCTGCATTTGCTTCAAAATTTATGTAGACAACATTTTTGTAATGTTTCTTTCCAAATTCAAGGATTGAATAGGTCTTTCCCACCTGCCGGGCTCCATACAGGAGAAGTGGTTTATGATGGGGAGTATTTTTCCATTGTTTCAACCGGGCAGAAATTTTTCGGTCCATAAACAGGATATATTCTACACTTTTTGGATTATAATTGTGTTGGTTCAGTACACTTTTCAGACCATAGATCGTGGCCGGTGAAGATTTTTGTTCTCCGCCATTGATGCCAGTCATTACTTCATATCAGCGGTTCGCCACGTCCCCTTCGGTACCATGATCTCGAACCGTGCCCCTTTGCCCGGTTCACCATTCTCTATGATTGAGAGACCCGTAATCGCTAAGATCTCGCGGGACAGGTTGAGCCCAAAACCGGTATTCTTATAATATTCACGGTTGAAGATGCCTTTCTTCAGGTTCGCCGGTACACCCACACCGTCATCCTCGCAGATGATCTTTATCTCACCGTCGCACCGTTCGCACCTGAAGGTAATCTGAGTGATTGTCTCTCCGTGACGCATGGCGTTGTCGACAAGATTGTAAAATACTTTAGGTAAAAGGGGGTCTGCATAGATCATTAATGGTGCAATATCAACCGTGACAGCAACCTTCCTGGTATCAAGGTCTTGTATTGCGTCACGCATGGTCAGACCCAAATCGTGCCAGACCGGGGTTTTGACACCCACATCCTGGTAATCACGGGTAAACACGATCTGCCGCTGGATGTTCTCAGCAATATGCTGGATCTGCTGGATGAGCCGGGCCATATCGGGCTCCTGGATCTTATCCGTGGTCATCCCAAGTTTGAGAAACAGGGCCGAGAGCTGGTTGAGTATATCATGCCGGGTGATACTGCTGAGCAGGTTAAGTTTCTTGTTGGCATTTTTAAGCGCATCTTCGGTAATTTTGCGGGGAGTGATGTCAATAAAGGATTCAATCAACACTTTTTTTCCGTTAAGGACGGTTGATATGACACTTTTCTGAATCTGGAGTTTTTCCTTATCAGCGGTTATCAAGATGCGTTCAGAGTCATCGATAGTCTGGCCGAGATCGGTAATCGGGCATCTGCCCTGTTCAGCAGGACAGATGAAACGGTGGCAGAGTGATCCCACTACCGTCTCTCTGGTCCCTCCTATCATTTCGAGACCCTTCTGGTTGACATCAAGGATGGTGTGGGTCTCTGCATCGATCACTACAATTCCTAATTGCATTGAAGAGAGAAGCGTGCGGAACCTCTCTTCGCTTTCCTTCAGTTTCCGGGTTATCTCGTGGGTGTAGAGCGCAATCTCAATAGAGCACTGGAGTTCGCGCTCCTGGTAGGGTTTGAGGATGTAGCCAGAGGGTTGGGTTACCTTTGCCGCCTGCAACATCTGCGCATCGGCAAATGCGGTGAGGTATATTATCGGAATATCAGAAATGAGGTTAATCTGCTCAGCAGCTTCAATACCCGTCATCGTTCCTGCCAAGTGAATGTCCATTAAGATGAGATCGGGTTTGAGCTCCCGTGCCCGTTCTACCGCGTCCTCCCCCCGTTTCACGACATCGATGACATTGTACCCGAACGAAATGAGCGTAGTTTTAATATCGTCAGCTACGATCCGCTCGTCTTCAACAATCAGGATCCGGCGGGGGGTCATGCGGGGTTACCTGATACTGTTGTTCGCAAACCTGATACTTGAGGGTTGCGATCGGGCGCGATAGTAAGACATCACTGACCACGTGAGAAATGTCATGAGTTCATGGGATGCTGTATTGATGAACCGTGCGAGCTCCCCGTTCTTCTGTTATATTCTCGTGAGTACAAGCCTGTCATTAGTGCAAAAAGCGCAAAGTCCCGACAGCCCGGTCCGGACTGACTGCCGGCACACCTTCCCTTCACGATTGTTACGGATATTTTTCCCGTAGCGATTGATAGTGAGGAAGCGGCAGGATTACCGGTCCACGACATAGACAAGCGCGTCAATGCTGCCCATTCTTATCCTGAACCGCTCAAACGAATGCATAGTTTCCCTTGACCTGTGGTTATCCGGCAATAATACCCCGGAACCATTTGCAGTTTTTATTCCCTGCTCATTCCAGCCCGGACACCGAATGCATGGTAACGGCAGGCCGCTCCTTAAGAATTATTTGAAAAACCGTACCGCTGCTATCAAGCTTGTCAATGGTGCCATACATCTGCTGGACAAGCTGGGTCACTATCATCAGACCAAGAGTTGTCGGTTGTTTCCAGTCAACTCCTGTGGGCATCCCAACCCCGGTATCCCCGCATACGAGGATAATTTTTCCTGTTTCCCTGTGACCTCGGATTTCGATTTTTCCGTCCCGGTTTGCCGGAAATGCATAATTAAGAGAATTCGTTACCAGTTCATTGATTATCAGACAAACCGTGATTGCAGTGTCAATCTCAATTATCATATCCTTTGCTTCGATTGTCAGGGGGATTTTCCGCGTATCGGTATTAAAAATTTGATAGATCTGAAGAACCATAAACCTTATACACTCCTGGAGGTCGACGTGGGTAAAACTTTCAGACTCATGGAGTTTCTGGTGGACGATTGCCATAGCCCGCACCCGGTTCTGGCTTTCCGTGAGGGCTATACGGACATTCTCATCCTCCGTGCGACGCACCTGAAGATTTAACAGGCTTGCAATCAGCTGGAGATTATTTTTTACCCGGTGATGAATCTCTCTCAGTAACGTTACTTCCTCGTGGAGTGCAGCATTAAGTTCAGTGGTGCGTTTTTTAATGCCTTCTTCGAGGTTTTCATTAAAGGTAAGAAGAGTTTCTTCAATCTTTTTACGGTCTGACAGGTCGATTACCGAACAGATTACCGTTGTTTCGTCAACTAAG
>Ga0074195_1001423_pt1 | contig 33954 bp, 38 predicted proteins | sample EPASupsiteHSE623_FD_64525 | JGI IMG/M metagenome (GOLD analysis project Ga0074195, IMG submission 64525) | Bioremediated contaminated groundwater from EPA Superfund site, New Mexico - Sample HSE6-23 | ecosystem: Environmental > Aquatic > Deep subsurface > Groundwater > Contaminated ... | reverse complement strand
GCTGCGTGACCGGGACTGCACGATCATGTTGACCTCGGAGACGCACCGGGATAATGTTTTTTCCAGCCGTCACGGGCTTATTGAGTACCTTTCTGATACCGTGATCCTGCTCCGGTATGTCCGCCCCTCGGATCTGACTGATGTGCACCTGGCGCTTGAAGTGGTCAAGATGCGGATGTCTGCCCATTCCCGTGAGATCAAGCCATACGAGATCGAGCAGGATCAGGTTATGGTCTATTCAGAAGCAAATGTGTTCTAGAGTGGATTGATACGTTTCTCATTTTGACCTTTTTGTAAATTCACTGCTGAAAATCTGGCCGATTTTTTTATTCGGATCTTGTTTTTTTCGATCAAAAACTGATTTAAAAAAAATATCCAGACCCTGCTCAAAATTTTTAATCGGATCCTGATTTAAAATTTTTAGGCAGACTTTGATTTTAAAATTTTTACCGGACCTTGATTGGAAAAAATAATCAGACTTTGCCCAAAAAATTTCAATCAGAGTTTGATTTTTATTTTTGAACCAGACTCTGCTTGTAAAATTTTAATCGGAGTCTGATTTTATTTTTTCAACCAGACTTTGATTGAAAAAAAATTGCCGGACTCTGCTCAAAAAATTTCGATCGAATCTTGATGAAAAAAATTTATCCGGACTTCGATTGAAAATCACTACCGGTTCTCGATTACATTTTTTGGGTTCAGAAGATCGTACGGGGATTTGACGCTCTTGGGGGTTCCGGCGCTGTGCGCCTCCACCCCCGCCGCGTGGGCATCCCCCGTGTAGCGATAACTCTCCTGGCGGTTGATGCAAAACCTGAAAATCGCAGGGGGTCAAGAGGGTGCTCCCCTTGGGGTGCTTCCCCCTCTGGGGGAGAGAGGGGGTCACACTCGCAGCTGCCGAAGAGAATAACCATACAATTGAGAGAAGATGAGACTGTGGAGAGATGAGTTCTCAGGAATCGGATTGCTCAAGTCTCAATCATTAAAAAAAGCTTAGGACCGGGGAATCTCCCCGGCCCCGTTTGTTATGAGCGCATTACTTTGAGTTGTTTCCGCCCGATTCCATGTGGTCCAGTACCCGGTCCCACATTACCAGCAGGCCGGGGATGATCACGTACGCGAGCAGCCCCGTCCCGAGGAATGCTCCCATGATGATGAGTTCGTTGTCCATCATCATCATCCCAGTGCTGCAATGGTGTCTGCCCAGGTCTCGACCCGGCTCCGGATGGCTTCGTCCGTGTACGAGGTGAGGGTCACCTGGTCGCGGCTGAAGTTGACGGAGTAGATCTCCCCGTTTGCATCATGGCACCGCAGGGTTGTTGCGTACTTCTCGTTGTCCGAGTCCCGGAAGTTTGTTCCCCCGAAGGTTGTCTTCAACTGGGTGTCGTCCTTGATCTGGTTTGCGGCGCTCGTGAAGGCCGCGATGGTGGTGGCCCGGATGGTAATTACCGCGATGGTATTTGCCTCCGCGTCCTGGTACACGATCCGTGCGGTGTATCCCTGCTTGCTCTTTTCCACGGGTGCGTGGCTCACTCCCGATGCGTTGTAGGAAACGCACTGGAAGGGGTTGTTCGTGATGACGCCCTGGACGATGTTGTCAAAGGCCGTCACGTCGGCTATCGGTTCGACGATCTTCCGAACCGCGCTCTTGGTTGTGCTGCTGATGCTAAAGTCTGCCATAATTTATCACTCCTTTGTGTTTTTTTCCTTGTCCTGGTTCCTCCCTGGCCGGGCCGGTGTTGCGAGCCGACCTCCGCGTTTCGCGACTTTGGATCCTCTGGATCCCGGGGTGCGAGCAGACGAGGGCTCTGGGCGGTCCGTGCCATACTGGTTTCTCCTGGATTTGGCGGGACCCACGATGGGTCTCATCGTGTCCCGGTTGTGTTCGGACTTCTGTACTCTGGTGTCTTGCGGGGCGCCCGTTTGACATACCATTATAGGATTTACTCTGGTATAGCCACCAGAAGGGGAGGTGCATCGGGGGCGAATGCAAGCCCGGTTGGCCCAACCGGGCAGGGAGAGTTGCGCGCTCGTTGATTCGCAGGCCCGGTTGTTTCCGTTTGTTGATCGGACACTGATGCACGCGGGATTTTCATAATTTTCTGCATGGTCTTTACATTACCGATACCCCAGTCATAGACCCGGTACCGGAGCAGCCCGTGTTCCCGTGAGAGTACCATGAACTGGATGTTGTCGGCTTCCGTCCGGTAATACGGCTCCATCTCCAGGATGACCTCCTCATATTGCTCCCGGACAGTGCGGGCGTTTGCCACGAGCTCTATGGGTCGCGTCACCCGGACAAGGATAGATCCCGCGTTGCTCCAGCCGATGAGATCGAACGGGGATTTTGGATCGGCAATAATCCCGACGATATACCCCTCATCTTCCAGCATACCCGCGATCTCGCAGCTCCCCCGGGGTACGTGATGACCGTTTCTCTTTCCATGCCCCGCAGACGTGCCACCGTTCGTCTTCTCCCCGCCCGGGGTGTTCTCCTGCTGTTCCTGGTTCTTTTCGACAATTCCGTTCTCGTCGGGTAATTCATTCATTTTTTTCACTTCTGTCTGGTTTTTGTTCAACAACGATTCTTCGGGCGCTGGTGCTCTTTAGATTCAATTCCAAAGACGCCGGTCCGGGTATAGCCGGGGCTATTATCCTGCAATTTGCTGCCTTTTTCGATTCGGCAGGTAACCTACAGGATTAAACCCACGATTGAGAACCCGGAACCCCGGACCGACGTTTTACTGACTATTTTTAAAGAAGGTGAAGAGCGAGAAGAGTGGGGCGTGGCCGCTCGTTAACCTGTACCGCTTCCCCATGTCCAGTACATTTCCATCGGCTGCTACAAGGACCGGTTTTGCACGGCGAACTGCTGCTGAGGGGGTGGACGTAAACCATTCGATCGCTGCTGTGCACTTCTGTTTGAGTGCTGCAAAGATCTGTTTCGCCATTTTTCCCAGGTGTCCGACGTATTTGCTGATCATTGTATTGATCCAGATGTTAGCAAATTCGGGTTTAAAAGGTATTTGGTTGCTACGGGTTTTTTCGCAGTTATTCTGGCAAGTATGAGGGAAACGGGGGCTGGATTGGGGCGCGTTTGGGGGGTGTTTGGTCTTTGGATCCGGGCGCGGCTGCGGGATTTGTAACGGAGCGTTTTATGGGGCCGGATTGTGGAGTGGGGGTGGGAGGTGCGGCAAAATTGTTGAGATTGGATCTGGATTGGGGATTTCTGGATTCGCGATCTATGTGTATAGTATAGGGACCGGAAGCTGGTGGTTTTGCACTATACTAAGAGGGTCATTATTTCTATTCAACTAATGGAAATTTTATTGGTATTGCAATACAAAGATTAGATCCAGTGAGTAAGTCCTCCCGAAAAGGATGATGCCACCCTGAGGTGGATGGGACGAAGTAGGGAAGGGTTCACATTCCAAAAAACATCGTGTAATCTTTAGAAATTTGCAAAAACTTTATAAGAATTTGAATGAATGTATATGTGTTATACTCGCTATCGTCCTGTCGAAAGACTTGGGACGATAGTTTCTTCTTCTCAAGTAATTTAATAAAAATTAATGAATGATCGTGCTTCTGTTTTCATTGACAACGGGTATTTATCCAAAGTCCTTAACGATGGCAGGAAGATTGATTTTGTCAAATTCTGCGATGTAGTCTGCGGGAACAAGGAACGCCTCAGGACATATTTCTACGATTGCAAACCCTACGTGAGCGAACCCCCAACTGTGGAAGAAAAGGCAAAAGCCAGCCAGTATAATAAGTTCGCCAGTAAAATTGAGGGGCTTCCCCGTTTCCAGATGCGGTACGGGAAATTACGTAAGAACCATGATGGGACGTACGAACAGAAGCGCGTGGATATCCTGCTTGCAGTCGAGTTGGTCCGGCTGAGCTGGTCGGGCCAGATTGGGTATGCCATTATTGTTACCGGAGACAGCGATTTTGTCCCGGCGATTGAAGCGGCAAAAGATGCCGGGGTCATCACGAAATTGTATTATTCCAAAAAGGCAGTCCATGACGAACTTCTTTCTGCGGTTGATGAACGATGTGAGATGGATGCTGCATTTATTGAGAGCGTGAAGCGGTAGATTGCAGAAGTATTCCATGAAATGCCACTGAAGGAGGATAACGAAGTTATCATTACACTTCTCGCAGTCATGATCATCGGTGATGAGCCGCCATCTGATGAAGAAATTGAGGATGTGACGGCGAGCCAGTATGATATCAAAGCCAGACTGGTTAGGTCCCTGAAAATGGTCAGGACCGAGCTCGGGGTATGATGTTGTCGAGATCCAGATCTCCTCTGCTTTAACGAACCTCACGCCTCCCTCCCAAATTCCCCGAATTATATTTCAACATCTTTAACGGTCATAAACGTGACACACTAGTAATGGCAGTACCCGAAACGATCCAGCCCCTTGTTGACAAGTACACATTCCATCGCGATGCCTACATTCGCGGGCAGGAGAAATACAATGAAACCCAGCTCCGGCAGGATTTCACCGATCCGTTCTTCCATGCACTGGGCTGGGATGTCAACAACAACAAGGGACACTCGGAAGCCTATCGTGAAGTGCTGCACGAAGAGCCTATCCGTATTCGCGGGACCACCTACTTTTTTGATTATACCTTCCGGATCGGGGGCATCCGGAAGTTCATTGTCGAGACCAAGAAGCCGTCAGTGCGGATCAAGGACGATGCGGATTCTGCACTCCAGTTGCGCCGGTATGCCTGGAACGCAAAACTCCCGCTCTCTATCCTGACAAACTTCGAGGAATGGGCAATCTATGACTGCACGATCAAGCCCGAGCATGGGGATACTGCGGCCAAGGGTCGGATCGAGTATTTCACCTACAAAGAGATTCCCGATAAGTGGGAGTACCTCGTCTCGGTCTTCTCGCAGGAAAGTATCCTGAAAGGATCGTTTGACAAGTATGCCAGTTCCCAGAAAGGCAAGAAGGGTACGGCAACGGTGGATGACGATATCCTGACCGAGATCGAATCATGGCGGGATGCGCTCGCGAAGAACATCGCTATCCGCAACCCCGCCCTGTCGGTGGATGAACTCAATACGGTTGTCCAGCGGACCATCGACCGGCTCCTCTTCCTGAGGATCTGCGAGGACCGGGGGATCGAGGAGTACACCACGCTCCATAAGCTGCTGGAAGGCGAGCAGGTCTACGCCCGGCTCTGCAAGATTTTCCTTGAAGCAGATGCGAAGTACAATTCCGGCCTCTTCCATTTCGAGAAGGAGCCGGACTGGAACGAGATGCCCGACACCCTCTCGCTCTCGCTGGCGATTGACGACAAAGTACTGAAAGGCATCATCAAACGGCTCTACTACCCCGAGACCCCGTACCTCTTCTCCGTTATCCCGCCCGAGATTCTCGGCCACGTGTACGAGCAGTTCCTTGGCAAAGTCATCCGGCTCACGGACGGCCACCAGGCAAAGGTGGAGTACAAGCCGGAAGTGAAGAAGGCAGGAGGCGTCTTCTACACGCCGCAGTACATCGTGGAATACATCGTGAAGCACACGGTGGGCGAACTGGTGAAGGACAAGACCCCCCGCGATGTGGCGAAACTCCGGGTTCTCGATCCCGCGTGCGGCTCCGGTTCGTTCCTGATCGGGGCGTACCAGTTCCTTCTCGACTGGCACCGCGACTGGTACATCGAGAACCTCGTCCCGGTCTTCATCGACAAGAAATCCGTCACCGACCCGGCCGTCCTCGCTCTCCTGCCCGAAGCCACCCCGCGAGGCAAGAAGCATCTCGCCCAGGCCGAACTCCCGATCTACAAGGCCGGCACGAGCGGCGATGCCACCCGGACGCGGAGCGATTGGCGCCTCACGACCGTTGAGAAGAAACGCATCCTCTTAAACAATATCTACGGTGTGGATATCGACCAGCAGGCAGTCGAGGTGACGAAACTCTCGCTCCTGCTGAAAGTCCTCGAAGAGGAGAATGAGGAGAACATCGACAAGCAGCTGAAGCTCTTCGCGGAACGGGCGCTGCCATCGCTGCACCAGAACATCAAGTGCGGGAACTCTCTCATAGGGACGGACATCCTGACACCGGAGATGTCGATGGAGGAGGTCAAGCGGATTAATCCGTTCGACTGGGACCGGGAGTTTGCCGATGTGATGAAGGCGGGCGGGTTCGATGCAGTGATTGGGAATCCGCCGTATGTGAGAATGGAATCACTAGACCGAATTTTCAAGGATTATGCTCAAAAAAATTACAAGTCATTTAGTGGTAGAGCCGATCTTTATGTTTATTTCATCGAAAAAGCCCAGATGTTGTTGAATAAAAAAGGATTTTTTGGAATTATTTGTGCCAGTAAATTTATGCGAGCTAAATATGGGATTAACCTACGTGATTTCGTTGTGAAAAATTATAAACTGCAAGAAATAATCGATTTTGGTGAACTCCCTGTTTTTCAGAACGCTTCGACGTTCCCTGCGATTTTTATTGCTCAAAATGAATCCGTCAAAGAACAGAATTTTGTATATACATCGATAAAGCAATTGGATTTTAGTGACTTATCCGAAGAGGTAAAACACATCGGAAAAACGAAAGATAATCGTTCATTAGACAGTGTAAATTGGACCTTAGCGGAAGAAAATGAAATTGATTTAATTATAAAAATGAACTCCAAAGGAAAACCCTTGGGAGAAGTTATCAATAATCAAATGTTTATGGGGATTAAATCCGGCTTAACAAAAGCGTTTGAAATCGATTTAAAAACCAGAAATAAAATAATTGAATTAAATCCAGAAGCTGCAGAAATAATCAAGCCTTTTGTAAATGGAAAGAATATCCGTAGGTTTCATCTTGATTTTGATAATATTTTCTTAATTTATACTCATCATGGGATCGATATGAAAAAATATCCCGCGATTATCGATCACTTGAATCAATTTAAAGAAGAACTAAAAAACCGAGCGACAAAACAAGAATGGTACGAACTTCAACAACCACAATATGGCTTGAAACAATATCTTGAAAGTCCAAAAATACTCCTTCCAGACATAGCAAAAGAAAGTCGAATGACTTACGATACCCAAGGTCATTTCGTTTCAAACACGGTCTATTTTATTCCAACAAATGACTTGTATTTGATTGGAATACTCAATTCAAAATTAATTTTTAACTATTTTAAGCGAATATCAACAGTGATTGGTGACGCAGATAAAGGAGGAAGATTACGTTGGTTCAGGCAAGATGTTGAAAGAATTCCCCTTCGCACCATCAACTTCGCCGACCCCGCAGACAAAGCCCCGCCACGATCGCATGGTTGCGCTCGTCACGCAGATGCTGGATTTGAACAAGCGGTTGCAGGACGCCACCCTCGATCACGAGAAGACGCTGCTGTCCCGGCAGGTTGAGGCGGTGGATGGGGCGATCGATGCGCTGGTGTACGAGTTGTACGGGCTCACGGAAGAGGAAATAAAAATCGTTGAAGGGAATTAAATGCCGACTAATGGTAAAAGTCTGGAACAACTTGTTGAAGTCCTTGAGAAAATGGATATGGAAGGGGCTGAAATAAAAATCCGCGACAAAATTTTCGATAAAGTTGCAAAGGAAAACAGAGAAGTTGATGTTTCTGTCAGGTTTCTAAAAGGCTCACATAATTTTTTAATTATTTTTGAATGCCGCGATAGAAGTAGAAAAAATGGACCGGATTGGATTGAACAAATTGTTCAAAAAACGAGAGATCTCGGAGCAAACAAAGTCGTTGCTGTTTCGGCATCGGGTTTTACAAAAGGTGCAATTGAGAAAGCAAAACACAATGATGTAATTTTAAGGACGATCGAAGAAATTTCCTCCGAAAAAATTTTCGATTGGTTCGTACCAAAATCGTTCTCGATGAGAACTAATACTCATATTATCCATGGTATTTTCCTTTGTGGAAAAGATTCTGATTTTGAAACAAATACAAAAATTAATGAATTTATTACAAAGCATAAAGAAAAAATTAAAAGAACATTCCCATTTATTCTTCAAGCGGGTGTTCAGAAACCGCGATCACCAGATCAAATAATGTTGAGTGTTAATTCCGACCAGGTATATTCGGATGTTATTTGCGGCGGCCCAAGTGTCACAAAAAAAATTGTAGTGTATCCAGAAGACAAAACTTCCGGATTTCAATTAGTAATTGAGGATGATCATCTCACAATAGATCATTTCGTTTTCGATGTGAAACTTTCCGTTATCGAAAAAGAATATGATCTTTGTTCCGCATCCGAATACAAAACTGATGACAAACAGTTAGCTCAAATTTTAAAGTTTGGTGAGGTTGAGTTACCGGAGGGTAAGAAAAATCTTGAAGTAGTTTTAAAACCCGGGGACAAAGGACAACAATTGTCTTTTAGATTTCTAAATTCTGATGACGGATAGATGTCCTTTCTGGATATTCAGTCATCGCATGGTTGAACTCATTATGAAGATGCTCTACTTCAATAAGAAAATGCAGAATGCAAAGTTAGATCACGAGAAGACGCTGCTGTCCCGGCAGGTTGAGGCGGCGGATGGGGCGATCGATGCGCTGGTGTATGATTTGTACGGGCTGACGGCAGAGGAGATTGCAATTGTTGAGGGCAAGTCTCGTTAAGAAAACATAAAAACTACAGGAAATGCAATGGCCAAGATCCACGGAATTTCCGGCAGCACCCGTTATCTGCTGAATGGAACCAGACCCATAGGCGGAAGAAAACTCACGACATTAGACGAGATCGCGTACTTCCAAAAAAACTACGAGATGATTCTTGCTGAAAGAGCAGCTACTATCGGGAGCCAACAGGATGATCTCATTGCCTCGTTAAGTAAAAATGAAGTAAGCCTTGACCAGAAAATAAAAGGGGATATCGCCAAAAGAACAACGGAAGTATATACCCATATTCTGGATATTAATACTAAAATCGAGTCAACCGGGTCATTTTTCCCAAGATCTGCTTATATCGTACAATTCTGGATGGCCAACTTTTTGAGTTCCCCCCGGATACATTTCCCATCATATGGGACAAAACTGGAATTGAAAATCGTTCAGTATCGCAAAACAAAAACGATCACAAACAAGCCAGAAACCGTTAGAAAATCTTGCTGGGATATAATCCAAACCCAGGCATTCTTAAAAGCCAATTCTTCATTTTTAGCAGGAGCATACGGAGAAGAGGAAGTTATCCGGGTATTGTCCAGATTATCCGATGATTATCATGTTTTGAATGATGTCAATCTGAACTTTGAAAAGAGTATTTACTGGAAGGAACATCGGGAATACATCAAAACATGTCAGATCGATCACATTGTCGTAGGTCCAACGGGTCTCTTCTTACTGGAAACCAAGAACTGGACACGATCAAATATGCAGAACAAATCTTATGATTTGATACATCAGGTAAATCGTGCAAATCTTGCACTCTGGTATCACCTGAAAGACAATTACTGGAGAAATGAAACGCCGAAAATCCGAAAAGTCGTCGTTTCTGTTCATGGATTCGCTCATGGCCAGAAATCAGATCCGTTCATTGAAGCGGTAACTCCTGATAGGTTATGTGATTTAATCACCAGTGAATACCGAATATTATCGGAAGATGCAATCCATAAACTGATTCGCAGTATTCCCTGCCGCGAAGCGAATTAATTTTTTTGCGGTCAGGAAGTCGCCACATTACATGGTTTCGTTCGTTTCGCTTTTGAAATGGTCCTCCGTTTTCAACCAGACCTTGCCCAAAAAATTCCAACCAGACTTTGATTTGATTTTTTTAACCAGACTTTGATTGAAAAAAAATAATCAGACTTTGCTCAAAAAATTTCAATCAGACTTTGATTTGTAATTTTCAACCACACCTTGCTTAAAAAAAATAAATCAGACCTTGCTCAAAAATTTTCAATCAACCCCCCAGCCCCTGCCTGGAATCCGTTCGCAGATCAACCAGACTCTGCCTGGAAATAAAAAAACGCGATCCCTTTCTGATTCTTTCAAACGAAATGAAGAAAAACCAGTCAACACATCAGACGTAAACACGCTCTGACCGTTCACCCAAACCGTACATCCGGCCACTGAGCCGGATTAATCAGACTTTGATCAAAAATTTTCAACCGGGTACGCGATCGCGATTGAAAAACATTTCCGGATCAATCAGACTTTGATCAAAAATTTTCAACCAGACTTTGAATTTATTTTTTTAACCAGACTCTGCTTGAAAAAAAATAATCAGACCATGCTCAAAAAATTCCAACCAGACTTTGATTTTATTTTTTTATCCAGACTCTGCTTGAAAAAAATAAACCGGACCTTGATTTAAAAATTAAAACCACACTTTGATTTTTATTTTCCAATCGGATCCCGGTTGAAAAACTTCGGGCAATGGTGTCCGATACCAAAAACAAAATTCGGATCGATCGAAATCAAATGAGGGCTTTTCAGGAGCATCAAAACCGTGGTGATGATGCCGTACAAAACAGCAGACAGAAAAATGATTTATTGGAGTTTACAGGGTAATTCCAAGAATATTCAACAGTACGAGGATGCACACACCGGGTACTCCTCCTATTACCGATATCAGGAGAGTAACAAGGCCATATCCCAGATCCGGTTTTCCCATCCACTGCATGACATGCAGGAAATTGAGAAGAAACAGCAGGATGAGCCCCAGGACAGCGTTGACCAGAAGGACCGTGATCTTTTTTGCCAGGTAATAGACGATCGCAACGATTGCGACGATAAGAAAAATTGAGATGAGAATTGCGCTCATGATAATCCTTGTTTCCTTTATTTACCAATGGATTCCTGTTAACAATACCTTATCGGTTTATTTTCTAATACTGAAAAGGGATATTTTCAATAAAGAAAATTATCACTTTTTCAGAAAGCACGCTGGCTCGATGCTTATGAGCAGCGCCATCCGGAATAAAAATGCCGTCACCAGGGTTATAAATAATTTTTGAACTCTCGTATTCAATTTCCATCCGGCCTTCAACAACATAACCAAAGTGTCCTTTTTCACACCAATGAGGCATCATCTCTTTCGAGTACTCAACCAAACGTATCCGTAAATTATTCTGGTCGATATACTTATGTCTCACACCTGATAATGGCGAGTTCCATTCGAGTTTATCGAAATCGATTTTATATTGAACCGCCATCAGGACTCCATTTTTTTAACGATCAAACTCTTCTGCTGCTCTGAGACGAGACGAAAAATAAATTTCGGGTAAAACATTTAATTGGCTCATTATCTTGATTAAAATTTACCAATGATCCGTTGCTTATTTATCTTTACTGAGGGGAGGATGAGCGAGCCGATTGCCCGGGATTCATGGCTGAGGCCCCCGATCTCATTGTGCATGGTAAAGGCGTTTCCGGACAGCATCGCAGTCCGTATCGGGTCCTGGAACTCCCCGTTCTCCATCCAGAACGCATTGGAGATCTCAACAGAAAATTCCCCGCTCATCGGGTTTGCCGTGTGAGCGCCGACAACGCTGTGCACATATATCACGCGTTCATCAGTTACATTGCTGCGTTTCCCGTCAACGATGAAATTATGGTGGCCGATTCCCGGCGACCCCCCATATCCTCCCCGCACCGCACTTGCCGTGCTGGTCTTTCCGTACCGGTAGGCAGTCTTGAGATCATAGGCAAAGGCTTCCAGTACACCATCGCGGATAAAATCAATCCTGCGGGTTGGCATGCCCTCTGCGTCCCAGGTCACGCTGCCGCTCGCACCGGGAAGGTGCGGATCATCGTACATTGAAATAAGGGGATCGGTAACCGGTTTCCCCAGGCAATCGGCAAACCGGGATCTGCCGGCGTGCACGCTCCTCCCGTTCAATGCAGGGACAAATACGCTGCCGAGCAGTTCGCCATAGGCAAGCGGAGAGAGCAGGATCTCGTAGTCGCCGGTAGTAACATCCTTTCCTTCCGCAGATTCATGGGCAAAGAAGGTTGCCCGTTCCCCGACATGGAATGGATCTACTTTGTCAATGAAACTGGAGTGATCGAATTCATAGCCGGTAGACTGCCCGTGAATGGCTTCCAGTGAGAGCGATACTCCCGTGTGGCTGTCGGTGTAGTATGCACCCCGGCTGTTGGCAAGAGTCACCGTTGCTGTAGAAAGCCCGGCTGAGCCGGCCGTCACCTCAGCTGCATGTTCTTCTGAACCTGCAAGCATCTGTTCAAGCAGGGCAAGAGCGGAAGCGGGTTCAACCTTCATCGAGGGATCAAATGTGAGCGGAGTTTGGGAAACATCCTGTGCCCCGGGCAATCCTTCCCAGGGAAGTGAGGTTGCAAGATGGCCGCTGGCAACAGCAGCATCCAGGCATTCCTTCCAGTGAGCGGGATCATTCGTACTCGAGGATCCAATCCTGCCCTTATGGATGGTCCTGATGCCAAGACCGCAGTCTTCTGAGGCAGAAGCAAGGTTGATCTTCTTCTGTTTCAGGTCAGCAGATACGCTCCTGCCCTGCACATAAAAAACTTCGACTTCGTCGACGCTCTTCTGCCCTTCGCGTAGTAACTGATCAATCCATTCCACTGCCGCCCACCACCGCATCGCACAAGAGAATTGTCGGAGCCCCGTCACTCACCGGCACACTCTGCCCGCCTTTCCCGCAATATCCCGGGCTCATCACACGCTTGTTCCCGCAGAGAGCAATATTATGCAGGGTTGTTAAGATCTCCCCTGAAAGGGAGACATCCCGCACCATGCCGGTACATTCCCCGTTTACTACGAGATACCCGTATTCCGCATTGAACTGGAAGACTCCCCGGCCCGGGTCCACCTGCCCGCCCCGGGAGCCCTTCAGGAAGATCCCGTTTTTGCATTCCTCGAAGATCTCGGGGTCGGTGGCATCACCAGCTTCGATGAAGGTGTTGCTCATCCGCACAAGGGGTGGTTCTCCGGGCATCCCCCGGGCATGGCCGGCAACACCGTTACCTATTGCGGCTAATGATTCCCGGTTATGGAGAAATGCGTTCACGATACCGTTTTTGATGATCTCGGTCCTGCACACAGCAACACCTTCCGAATCAACAGGATCGAACCCGAACTCGTGAATGCTGGGATCGTCCACGATCGTAAGCAGATCATTTCCGATCTTCTGCCCGGTCTTGCCCTTCAGGACCGAGTTGCCTTCCTGGATCAGGTCGCCTTCACTTGCATGGCCAACCGCTTCATGGGCAAACACACCGGCAAGTTCCGGATCAAGAATGGCTTTCATCTTCCCGCCGTGTGCACCTTTGGCGTCGAGCAATGCCACCGCGATATCGGATGCTTTTTTCCCGAGGTCCCGGTGCTGCCGGAGGTTGAACCCGTGGATGGAATGTTCCCGTTCGTACCCCATCTGGGTATTCCCATTCCGTGAGGCCACTGCCAGTACATTGAATCCCGAGCGGCACATTTCGTACGCATATTCGTTGCCGGAACTATCGGAAAATGCCACCTGCTCGACCCGTTCGATATAATTTGCCCGGCGGTTCACGACGGACGGATGAATCGCTCCCTTCTCTATCTCCGCAAGTATCGCAGATTTTTCCTCGATACTGACTGATCGGGGATCTTCTTTCATCGCGGGAACTGCAAGCACCCCACGAGAGACATCCCCCAGGCGAACCTGTTCCTGCGTTATCGCCGAGAGCTTGCAGGCTTCCTGCAACAGTTCATCGAATTTTCTGCCCGTGCAGGGCTGGTAATTATCGATCTGGAGAATCCCCCAGCCGGTGTTGCTGATGACCCGCAGCACCGCCTTATTAAAAAAGGTGGTTCCGGCGGACTCAAACACGCCGTTATCTATGTCAATGTGGGTAATCTGGCCGGTTACATGACGCAGGTCGTAATAGGTTATATTGGGCATGTTCGTTCATGCCACCGGGTTATTGACCGTAGTTGCCTCTGCAATCATGCCGGTTGAACGTATTGCCATGTTTTTGAGCTTGTTGAGGAACCCTTCGAAGTTCTCCGGCACAAGGGCAATCTTGAGAACATCGTCGATGGTATCGACCGGAATGACCGTGACCATCGATTTGTACCGCTCCTCGATCAATACATCATTGATGTTGGTGCGGGGGATGAGGACGGTTTTGATCCCCGCCTTTGCCGCAGCTTCGATCTTGAAGGTAACGCCACCAACCGGCAGGACATCCCCGCGAACGGAAAGCGAACCGGTCATCGCGACATCCTGGCGAACGGGAATACCCTCGATTGCGCTGATGACGGCAGTTGCCACGCTGATGGATGCGGAATCTCCCTCGACACCGCCATAGGTCCCGATGAACTGGATGTGCAGGTCGATATTCTTCACATCCTTCCCGGTGAATTTCTTGAGGATTGCGCTGACGTTCTTGATCGATTCCTGGGCAATCTCCTTGAGCATGCCGGTTGCGATAACGGTACCGCTTGCTCCCTGGGCCGGGGTGACTTCGGCCATGATGGGAAGCACGGAACCGGAATCGGTTCCCATAACGGCAAGCCCGTTCACGCGCCCGACACGGGTTCCCTCTATTACGGTAAGCTCGTATTCACGGCTTCTCCGGATATATTCATCGGATACCTGGTCTTCAATCGACCGGGCAGTTACTTTTGCCGTAATGACATGGTGAGCAGTGGTGATCGCAGCACCTTCCTGCCGGGCAATATCTCCGGCAACACGGATCAGACCCCCCATGTCGCGGAGCTTGAGGGTGAGGTGCCCTTTACGGTTGGAGCGGCGCCGGGATTCCCGGATGATTTCATCGATCGCACTCTGGTCAAAGTGCGGGATCTTCCCGTCATTCTTGACTTCCTGCGCAACGAACCGGACATACTTTTCCCGGTTTTCTTCGGTATCCTCCATACTCTCGGACATGTACACTTCGTACCCGTATCCCCGGATACGGGAGCGCAGCGCCGGGTGCATTCCCTGGATGGCATCAAGGTTTCCTGCTGCAACCATCACGAACTTACAGGGAACGGGTTCGGTCCTGACCATGGCACCGCTCGAACGCTCGCTCTGGCCGGTGATAGGGAACTCTCCTTCCTGAAGTGCGGTAAGCAGGTTCTGCTGGGAGTGAGGGTCTAACGTATTAATCTCATCGATGAAGAGAACGCCGCCATTCGAACGGTGGATTGCTCCCGCCTCGACACGGTCATGCGAAGGGGTTTCAAGACCACCGCTCTGGAACGGGTCGTGACGGACATCTCCCAAAAGGGCGCCGGCATGCGTGCCGGTGCCATCGATAAAGGGTGCAATGTTCTTGGTGTCATTCGAGACGAGAAGCTTGGGCACCATCGCCTCCTCACGCGGCAGGCTGTAGCGGAACGCCATAAAAATAAAGGCAACTGCAATAAGCCCCATCAGGATCTGTCCGGTGATGAGTGCATACCCGCCGATAGCGATGATGGCAAGGAAAAGGAGCATATTCCTGAACTGGATCTTCTTCTTGGCTTCCGCTTTATGGGCAGCCACTATCTGCTTTCCCCTCCCTGCAGCAACCGTCCGGACAATCGGGTTATTGTTGTCATCGGAATTCGGGTAAACCATAATATCGATGAGTTCTTCTTTAGGCAACAGCTCGGCCATTGCTTTTGCCAGCATCGATTTTCCGGTACCGGGACTGCCGATCATCATGACATGCCGGCGCTGGATAGCAGCCTTCTTTATTACTTCAACGGCATGCTCCTGGCCGATCACCTGGTCGATCAGTTTTGCAGGCACTTCTACTTTTGATGATGTCGCTCCCGTGCTATCCGTTGATACCGCTTCGGGCGATGCGGGTTGTGTTTCGTTCTGCTCCGGGGGGGTTTGCTCAGATATTTCCATTGCGGTTTTGACCTCTTTTCAGCCTTAAGATTTTCATATAATTTGTCCCATGATAGTTTAAGTACTTTCAGCTGATCACACCGGTGATGGCAAAATCCATTTTTTTGTAACCTGCGGATTTATGCGGATTCATGCTTATCGGAAAAAATACAATAGTTAATGGAGTATATTATCACCCATAGAACATACATAGAATAAGGAATTACTGCTCGTCTGCGATGAGGAAACGATATCATGAAAGTGATCTGCACTGAAAAATCCCAGATACTTGCCACACGCCTTGCACGGGCACAAAAGACCACGGTCGTCGATGTTAAGTATTCCCGTTTTCCTGACGGTGAGCTGTATCTTGTTACCGGAGAATTAGACGATGAGACCGTAATGGTAAGCAGTGTTGTGGATAACGACTCACTTGTCCAGCTGCTTCTCTTAATCGATGCCTGTGAAAATTCTGACATCCGGCTGGTAATACCCTACATGGGATATGCACGGCAGGACCGGCAGGACCGGAAGGGAGAACCGCTCAGTGCCCGCGCGGTTGCCCGGGCAATAAGCAGGGGCGTTTCCGAATGCATCACCGTAAATATCCATGAACCTGACGTGCTCAGGTTTTTTAATGCACCTGCCCGCAACATCTCTCTTGCCCGCGATATCGGTGCATATATCAAAACGCTCAATCTCACCAACCCGCTTATTCTTGCACCTGACGATGGTGCCCTGGCATTCGCAGGACAGGTGGCATCGGCAGGTGGATGGGAGTACGATCACCTGGAAAAGACCCGGCTGAACGGAGAGCAGGTGACCATGGCACCCAAGGCCTTATCCGCTGCATCGCGCCCCGTTGTTATCGTTGATGATATTATCTCAACCGGGGGTACAATCGCAACTGCTGCCGGTATGCTTTCCACCCAGGGTGCAACGGATGTATATGCTGCCTGCGTGCACGGGGTGCTTACCGGGGGTGCTTATGTCCGTCTTGTCGAAGCAGGAGTCCGGGATGTCATCTGTAGCGATACGATCGAGCGCGGGTGCAGCAGGGTATCTGCCGCAGACCAGATTGCTCATGCATTGCAGACACGTTCAAACCGTTGATTGGGTGGATGGGATGGACTTCCCTGCCCCCTATACCGGTTACGGGTAATCTCATGAAATCCATTCTTGATACCAGCGTTTTTTTCTCAGAGTGCCCGGTAGAAGGAGAACTGTTTACTACGCCATCCGTATGTGATGAGCTTCGGGATATCCGCTCAAAAGGGAAGTTCGAGAAGTTGTGCGCTGAAGGGCTCCGGGTAATGTCACCGGGGCCGGAGAGCACGGAAAAAGTGATGGCTGCTGCCAAAAAAACCCGTGATTCAGGTGTGATCTCTGATACGGATTGCGAACTGCTGGCGCTCGCACTTGAGACGGGAGCGGTCCTCTATACGGATGATTTTGCCATCCAGAATGTTGCGAGCATGCTGGGTGTGCAGATACATCCCATCCTCCAGCGGAAAGCTAAAAGGATCCACTGGAAATACCGGTGTACCGGTTGCGGCAGGTACTTTGACCATGATGGGGAATGCCTCATCTGCGGCTCTGCTATTAAAAGAAAACTTAAATAGATTCGGGCGAACCTCTCTGGTATGTCTTCCCTAGACGATCTGATTAGCAGGGCAAAGATGCTCCTTGCTGAGGGGCACAGTCCGGGTCAGATTGCAGATGAGCTTTCGCTATCCATGGAAACCGTGACGTGGCTGCTCACCCAGGCAAAAGGAACAACTGCCCCGAAAGATGTCCATATTGACTGGTCAGCGGTTTCCAGCCATGCACCTCTTCTCGAAGAGACGGCACTGATGATGCTCGGGCTGTATTACCAGGAACAGGGCCCGGAGAGCTCGTCGCCGGCTGCTGATGTTATCATAGGTATTGCCCTCTCCGGCATTCCGCTTGCAACACTCATCGCATCCCAAGAAGCTGCCCAGCTGTCGATTTACCACCCGGCAAAACAGAACCAGAGCGAAAAACCAACAGGATCGATCAGCGGGAATTTCGCTCCTGTCAGCGGCAGGAGGTGCATCATCGTAGACGATGTGATAACATCCGGAAATACCATGCGGGAAGTGGTGAAATACTTAAAAAAGCACAATGCAGTGCCGGTTGCCATCTGGGTGATCTTCGATAAGCGCGGCATCAAGGATGTGGAGGGTGTACCGGTCTATTCACTCTTCAAAATATCCCGCATTGACTGATCCCTCTCTTTTTTCAGAGGCCCACTCAATAATTATATATAGAAGTTCAATTCCACCTTTTACATCATCGGAGGATCCATTATGCTATCTGGACAGCCAATTATCATTCTAAAAGAAAATGTAGAGCGTAACCGTGGCAAAGAAGCCCAGCGCTCGAATATTACAGCAGCAAAGGCAATAGCCGGCGCTGTCAGGACAACCCTTGGCCCACGGGGAATGGACAAGATGCTTGTCGGTTCCACAGGAGATATCGTCATCACCAATGATGGCGCGACGATCTTAAGCGAGATCGCCGTTCAGCACCCCGGCGCAAAGATGGTCATTGAAGTCGCGCGGACCCAGGACGATGAAGTCGGCGACGGTACCACTACCGCTGTGATCCTTGTTGGCGCATTGATGGAACAGGCTGAAATCATGCTCGAACAGGGCATTCACCCGACCGTCATTGCCGAAGGATACCGCCTCGGGATGAACAAGTCGCTCGAGATTCTCAACAGTCTCTCCCACAAGGTCGATCCGACCGACCGGAAGACCATGCTGAAGATCGCCGACACGGCAATCACCGGCAAATCAATCGAGTGCGTAAAAGGTAAGCTCGATGCCATCATCGTTGATGCAGTAATGGGTGTGGCCGAAAAGAGCGGCACGAAATATCTCGTCGATGAAGATGACGTGATGATCAAGAAGCAGAAAGGCCAGTCAATGGATGACGCTGAACTGATTCGTGGCGTAGTCATTGACAAGACCCGCGTCCACGACGGTATGCCCCGCAAGATCGTAAAGGCAAAAGTCGCTATGCTCGCTACCCCGTTAGAGATCACCAAGACACAGGTCAAGGCCAAGATCAAGATCTCAAACGCGGACCAGATCGCTGCATTCAGTGAGCAGGAGAGAGAAACGCTCAAGAAACTTGCAGATGCAGTTATCGACAGCGGTGCAAACGTTCTCCTCTGCCAGAAGGGTATTGCAGACGCAGTCCAGTTCTACCTTGCAAAGAGCGGTATCCTCGCCATTGAAGATATCCCTGAAGCAGACATGAAATACGCTGCCCGGGCACTCCATGCAACCATCCTTAACAAACCCGAATCCCTGACATCCAAGGATCTCGGTATCGCAGAGCTTGTTGAAGAGGACAGTGACGTTAACCTCACCAGGATCTCCGGCTGCAAGAACCCCAAGACGATCACGATCCTGCTCAGGGGCACCAGCGATTACCTCCTTGATGAACTTGAACGCGCAGTCGTTGACGGTACCCGCGTAGTTATGGACGCCATGGAAGATGGCACGTACGTAGTCGGTGGCGGTGCAGTAGAGACCGAACTGCTCATGAAAGTCAGGGACTATGCAGCAACCATGGGCGGCAGGGTCCAGATAGCCATCGAAGCTTATGCAGGGGCTTTTGAATCCATTCCCCGGACGCTTGCCGAGAACTCGGGTTTCAACCCGATCGACAAACTGGTTGAGCTCAAAAACATCCACTCCAAGGGCAAGAAGAATGCAGGACTCAATGTCTATAACGGCACTATCGTCGATATGCTCGCAGAGGGCGTTATCGAGCCGCTCCGGTCAAAGCGCCAGTCAATCCAGAGCGCGTCCGAGACTGCCGTCATGCTGATCCGTGTCGATGACATGATGATCACCCAGTCAAGGCCAGGCGGCATGCCGCCGGGCATGATGTAATTTTTTTAATTTTTTTCCCCAATAATTTTTCATATTATTCGAGTTTTCTAAAACAATTTCATAAACGCACGCGATATACTGTTTGTTTAAGGATAGTACAGATATCGGGTGCGACACAGGTCCGGAGCTTGCCAAAGCTTCAGATAACTATTAGAGCAATTGATGAAAAAAATAAGAGAACCGTGTGCCGAGGTAGTCTAGCCCGGGAAGGCGGTAGCCTCGAAAGCTACTGGCGCCCTGCGCCTCGGGAGTTCAAATCTCCCCCTCGGCGTATGAACATTGGTTTATGAAAAATTCCTGACTTTTGCCAAAGTCAAAACCCTTCAGCGATCCAATGAGGGCCTACTCGGAGAATTCAGAAAATATTGGTTATTTGAAGCGTATTTGCCGAAAAAACCAAAAATGTTCAATATTTGAACGTATGACATTTGGGAATTATTAAATACGAAATATTCCTATTATGATCTATGAGGGATCTGGTACAGGAATGGATACCAGTCCGATAAGAGAATAAAATAATTGCAACCCAAAGCAACCAGGTGAAGATTATGATCCGGATCAAGAAGAACAAACCGCAGATATCGCCCGATACGAAATCATTTCGCATTATCCGCAGGTTAAACCTCAACCGGACCTATACCCCGTTAAAGATCGGGGCAATTGTAGGTTACATCATACTGGGAATGCTGTCTGCTTCCACATCCATGTTTGGCATACTCGTGGGTGCAATGCTCCGTGTTGTCGGATTATAATTGCCGAATACTTTTCCTTTTTTATAACGTTTCAACCGGTTGCTACACATACGCCAGTAGACCGAGCGCCCCGTGAACAAGGGCAATGCAGATAGCAACAACTGCGCAGCGCGGGTGCCATTTGAAAGGTATGGTACGTATCCCTTTAAAGTTCAGTACGGCGATCGATGCCGTAAATAAAAACGCGAGCAGGGTCAGAACTCCCAGATACATGATAAGGGGTTTTCCAAAAATCAGGGTATAACTGATATCCTGGAACATGGTCACACCACAATAACCGTGCCCTTCGGGACCGTATGGATCATATCACTGAAATCATACGTCCCCGGCTCATTGAAAACCCAGCTCCACCCCTGTCCCGGAGATAAGAGGGGCGAGTCCTTAACAGTGACCAGCGAGATCCGGTGCGTTGGATTATACAAGGCTGCATCCGTTGTGGAATCCTCATTCACCCACCGGACGGTTGAACCGGATTTCACGGTTATACTTGCAGGATCAAATCCCGTTTTACTGACACGTATGGTGTTATCGGATACGGTATTCTTGAGGGTGGGAGACACGGTACCGGTTGTAAGGACAGCCATGGGTGTAACGACCTTTGCCGGTGATGCAGTTGGTAATGGAGCAGATGGAGTCGGCACAGGAGTAACTGCGGGTTGTTCCGGTGCATCAGGTGCGGGCTGGGTACAACCGCACGCCAGCACCATGACCAGCGCAATGATGAAAATTACGATACGTGCATGCATAATGAGATCTCTTTTGGCTTCCCCAATAAAATCATGCCCTGCGCCCGGACTACAGATACGACGTTTTCGAAAGGTGGGGTTCTTCCCGGTTACTTCAGGGTTCTTCCCGTGGCACAGGTGCAGGAAACGGCAGAACCGATACGGTCATCCTCCCGGATAAATCCCTGAATTCTTCCACGTGATAATAGTCAGAAAATGCCATCTCGCGGAGTAACGGTCCGGGCAAAGCCCGGGCAAATTTCCAGCCCTCTGCGGGAGGCAGGGGAAGCAGGGAACGTATAGCTCCTTCCCCCATTCCCTGGATCTCCCGCACAGCAGTTGCCACCCGTTCGCCGGCTCCTTCTTTTCCTGCACGATGGATCCGGATCACAAAATCATTGTACCGGACCTGCACTTTACCGCCGAGCCGGTGCTGGAGCAGCAGGGTCAAAAGACGATTAAACCGGCTGCCGTTCAGGGAATACACGGTTACCACAACGCCCCGCTCACTCTTCCGCTCCCGGATATACAGCCCGGTTTCCCCGACACCTTCAGGAATCCGGGTGAGCGCGGTACGGAGCATCTCCTGATCTCCTTCCATGAGCGGAAGCACGGATTCGCCACGGGCACGTATCATCTGAACCTGCCTGCAGACCATCGGGGAGTAACCGGCGTCACTGCCCGTCCAGAAGGTCCCCGATGTTACGGAACTGGAAGGCACCACAACAACGAGATTGTGCCCCTCATCGCACTTGACCATGGACCAGCTCTGCCCGCCAAGAGAGATCTCCCCGTCATTCTGGCTGTTGACGAACCGGGCGTCAAGCTTGCCCACAATTTCACCATCGGGAGTGACGGCACGGTATTCCCCCCCACCGCTGATTACCGAATAGAGATCTTTCCAGTTCGATCTGCCAAACTCCCGTTCCGCAGTACTCCCCAGCATCACCATCTCGCCATCGGGTGTCAGGTATCCTTCCGCAATGAGGTGCGTAACCATAAGATCGAGTGATGCCGGATCAATAGCGGCAAAAACCGGGTGCGAAAGAACGGATGTTCGCAGCTGACGCCGGCTGGCCCGGGCATGCCGGGACAGGTGCAGGAATACCTGCTGGAGCAGGACGTTATAAGGTTTTTTTAACGGGGTTAAGGGTTCTACTTCCTTTTTCATGGCGCATTCGATGATCGCCACGCTGCAAAGGAGTTCGCACGGATCTTTTAAGAGCCACGCCACATAGGCCGCTTTTCCCCGCCTTCCGCTCCTCCCCAGCCGCTGGAGGAACGAGGATACAGAATTCGGGGGACCGACCTGCACCACCACATCGAGATCCCCGATGTCGATACCCAGCTCCAGCGTGCTCGTACAGATGATACAGGCGCCATCCTGCGAGTTGAACGCTTCTTCGGATGCTTTCCGCGTGGCGAGGGAGAGGGATGAATGGTGGATGTGGAGGTTCCTGATCCTTCCCGAAACCGATCGCATCAGTTTTTCCGCAACGCTCCGGCTGTTGACGAACACGAGTGCTTTTTTTCCCTTCACAAGCCTTACGAGCGCATCGATCCGTTTGTCCTCATCATCCTCCACAATGAACTGGAACTGCTTCTCTTTCGGGGGGGCGGGGATGGCAACCAGTTCACTCTCCTGCCGGTCATCAGACATCCAGCGGAGCACGTCCTCGGGATTTCCCGTTGTAGCCGAAAGACCGACCCGCTGGACAGGGTGTCTGGTGATCAGATCAAGCTCATTGAGCAGCACCTTGAGCTGCACACCGCGCTCCGATTCCACAAATGCATGGAGCTCATCGATGATGACGGTCCGGACGCGCCGGAGATCGGCAGACAGGGTTTTTTCCTGCAGGAGCACCTCAAGCGATTCCGGGGTAATCATCAGGAAATGCGGGGGCTCGCCATCCTTCCAGCCGCGATCCCCTTTTGCCACATCCCCATGCCACTTCATCACCGAAAGCGATGTGGGGACGCAGAATTCCCTGAAACGGTCCTCCTGGTCATTGATCAGCGCCTTGAGGGGCGAGATATAGAGGCACACCACGCCCATCCGCCCGTGTTTTAAGATGTCGTCCATCACCGGTATAAGCGCTGCTTCCGACTTGCCACCGGCTGTTGGCGCTATGACCAGCGTATCTTTTCCTGCCGATATAGCGGCATACGCACGCTCCTGGACCTCGCGGAGCTCAGTCCAGTCCAGTCGCTGGGCGAGCACCTGCTGGAGGGATTCGTGGAGGGTGGCAAATACCGAAGACATTGTCCGGTACAGGGTTTTGCCTCGTGCAATATGGTCTTTCCGGCCATGTGCGTCCACCCGTGATCAGAAATGTGCATCAAAGACCAGTTAAAAACACATAAATACCACTATTTCCAGAATATTAACCGGTAAATAATGATATCACCATGGGTTTGCATCAATACTGGTTTTTCATCAGGCCCATGCTACGCATTCATTTTTAGGTAGGGAACCTGGTAGTTCCCGGTTCCCCTGTAATGTCGTGATGAAGAGTTTACCAGAGGTTTTCTATGCTTCTTGGAATCCCTGACCCCCAGATATGGATCGGCTATGGTCTGGCCATTGGTTTAGCCTTGGCGTGTATTGTGTATGGACTTCTGAACTGGAACAAGGAGGGTCGAAAAGATGGCAGTTGACCCAATAGTGCTGACTGCACTGGTCATAGTCTACCTTGCAGCAACGCTCATCATAGGATACATGGGGTACAAAAAGACGAAGAATACCGAGGATTACCTTGTTGCCGGCCGCGACAGCCACCCGGTGATCATCGCGCTTTCATACGGTGCCACATTCATCTCCACGTCTGCCATCATCGGGTTTGGCGGGGCGGCGGCAAATATGGGTATGGGGCTCATCTGGCTTACGGTCCTCAACATCGGCCTCGGCATTCTTCTTGCATTCGTCCTGTTCGGCAAGAAGACCCGGGAGATCGGCCAGCGGCTTTCTGCGGTAACGTTTCCGGACCTGATGTGCAAACTCTACAAATCCCCGCTCCTGCAGTACATAGCCGGGTTCATCATCGTCATCTCCATGCCCCTCTATACTGCCGCAATCCTGATCGGCGGGGCCCGGTTCATTGAACCAACCCTCGGGATTCCCTATACCACATCGTTGATACTCTTCGCTCTTATCACGGCAGTCTATGTGGTATTTGGCGGACTTATCGCCGTTATGTACACCGATGCGTTCCAGGGCACGATCATGCTCATCGGTATGACCGTTCTTCTCGGCCTTACGCTTATCGCAGTGGGTGGATTCACGGCAGGAACAACTGCGCTGACCAACATGGCAGACCTTGTTCCCAAAGCGCTCGCCGACCAGGGGATGACCGGCTGGACATCCATGCCGATACTCGGATCCCCGATGTGGTTCACCCTTGTCACAACTCTCATTATGGGAGTGGGGATAGGTGTGCTCGCCCAACCCCAGCTGGTTGTTCGGTTCATGACCGCAAAGGACAACAAGGCCCTGAACCGGGCGGTGCTCGTAGGAGGCCCGTTCATCCTGATGATGACCGGGGTTGCGTTCACGGTCGGAGCCCTTTCCAATGTATATTTCTTCCAGACAACAGGAAAAATTGCACTCGATGCCGCAGGAGGCAATGTCGATGCGATCATGCCGCTCTTCATCAACGCATCAATGCCGGACCTCTTTGTTGTGGTCTTCATGCTCACCCTGCTCGCAGCGGCAATGTCGACACTCAGCGCACTATACCATGCAATGGGCACGGCGCTGGTCTGCGATCTCTGGGGAAGAGGGAAAGAGTGTGCCCTTTCCATGCGGGCTCACCAATGGGGCATCGTCATAATGATGGTCGTTTCCACCATCCTTGCCTTCCTCCTGCCCATCAGTATCATTGCACGGGCAACGGCGATGTTCATGGGCCTCTGTGCAGCTGCATTCCTGCCGGCATTTGCCATAGGGGTGTATGCGAAAGCACCATCGACAAAAGCAGCTCTCTGGAGCATGGTGACCGGCGCAGTGATCTGGTTTGGCTGGACCGCGTTCTTCCATGCGGCAGAAGCAAAACCACTCGGGATCTGCCAGGCAATCTTTGGCAAGGTTACGCTGCTCGGCTCACCGTGGACGGCTGTCGATCCGATTGTTATCGCCCTGCCAATTTCCCTTGCCGTTATGATCCTCATGCAGTGGCAGTACGGCAAACAACAGACGGCAGCGGGTGTCGCAGCTGTATAGGTTCCCGATTCGGGGATTTTTCCCTCGGATCAGGAGAAACTTTTTTTGTCAGGCGCGATGACTGATAATCATGGAACTTGCGCAGAACAAATGCACCACCTACCGGGCGGGATCACCTCCGTTAACGAGAAAGGAGACCATAGAGCTCCTGGCACAGGTACCCGGCTGGTCACTTGACAGCGGTCACCTGACACGGATGTTCGAGCGGGAGAGCGCAGGTGCATGTATTACGTTTTTTACCGAAGTCATGGATCTTGCTACCCAGGAAGGCCATTTCCCCGATATCTCCATCAAAGAGTCGCGATATTTTGAAATCCGGTTCTATACCTACCCTGCCGGGGGACTGACCCTGAACGATTTCATCATGGCGGCAAAAATCAATGCAAAGAATACAACTCCATAATTTTAATCAAAACTGATGTTTTCTCCGTGCGAGGGATCTCTTTTATGATAACGGTTGATTCTCTTTGCTCCGTATTTTCCCGGAACGTGGTTCATTCATTCCCGTTGAGAATGAGTGAGACCTTTTTTATCTGGAAGCTCAATATACACAAATCTGGTTTTTGCCTATGATTCCTGCGAACATTGCGATCGGACTGGTGCAGCTGGTCATTACCCTCGTCTTTGCAGTCCTGGCATTGTACATCGGTCTTGTGGTTTACAGCAGGATTGTGCAGGCAGGAGACGCGGAGGCAGAATTCTCCCGGGGCAATGTGGCGGTTGCTATCGTTATCGCAACAGTATTCGTCGCCATTGCAATTGTTGTGGTATACGGAGCAGCCGGTCTCACAATGGGAATAGGCAAGGCTCTTGAAACCGGCTTATTTACTATTGACGGTGCCCTTATCCTGGGGATCGCATTATTCCAGCTCTTCCTGGGGATTGTACTTGCCGTGGGAGCGATAGCCCTTGCCCTCAAGGTTCTTGAAAGACTTGCCACAGGCGTTAATGTCTTTGAAGAGTTACAGAAAGGAAATGTTGCGGTAGCACTGATGGTTGCCGGAATCATCATAGCCGTGGCAGTGATTATCCAGTCCGGCGTGCTGGGTATTACCTCTTTTTTAGGGTAGTCATTTTACCCGACTGCATTTTTCCGCACGGGAACAACAACAGCACGGGTTATGCGGGTGAAAAACAGTGTACTGTTTGAAATTTACCTGATCCTGAATTTACTGACGATCTTTTCCCGTATCGCTTCTTTGGGATATGCCCCGATGATCCGGTCAACCAGCTGGCCATTGGCATAGAGCATGATGGCAGGGATAGCATCGATATTAAACTCGCGTGCCAGTTTCTGGTTGTTATCCGTATTGACCTTGCCAAACGCAACATTGTCGGAAAATTCCATGGAGAGTTCTTCCATAATGGGTGCAATTCTCCGGCACGGGCCGCACCATTCTGCCCAGAAGTCGATCACGGCATACTGGTTGGTGCGGATGAATTCCACAAAATGGGTCTCTTCAACATCGGTAACCACGGGCACTTTTGCTGGATGTTTCATTTTTTCAGTCAGCTCCTGGATGCGTTTCTCCCGTATCTTTATGATCTCGTCATCCATAAGGATGTGTGGGAAAATGAGGAATTAAAACTGATCGGTAACCCCAAGGGACAGCCCCGAAGGTTAAGTATATCAGCGCGTCCTGACTATATTATAATCCTGATTATAGGAAGCGAGGTAGGGTAGTCAGGATATCCCGACGGGCTCATAACCCGTAGACCGATGGTTCAAATCCATCCCTCGCTACTGATCTTTTCTGAAAAGTTTCCTTAAAAAGGTAGTTATTTTCTCATTCCAGCGACGAACAGGGCGCCGATAATACCGACAACTGCAATCCCGCCCGCTGAGGATTTCGTAGGTGCCGGGAGTTTCGGTGCCTGCGTTGCGGCAGGTATGCAGGTTGTGTTCAGTTCTGCTAGATTCTGACGTGCATCGACAAAACCCGGATATGGGAGATTGTAATCAGGATCGAGAGCAAGGGACCTCTCCAGAACATCCCGGGCACCCGCGCAGTCCCCGGAAGTTGAGAGGAGGCCACCTTTCACGTGCCAGTAATGGGCATTTTCCGGCTCAAGGGCAAGAGCCTGATCAATTGCAACAAGGGCTCCCGTGTTCTTTCCCATGCCCTGCAATGCCAGTGCTTTCACCCCATAGTCCGTTGTGTAATTCGCGTTGAGAGCAATGCCGGTTTCTGCATCAGAAAGGGCTGCCGTGTAGTTCCCCAGCGCAAGGTACCCATATCCACGGTTGGCATACCGGACCGGTTTTGGATCCAGCAGGATACCTTTGGACACAACTTCAACCGATTTTACATACTGCCCCATTTTCCGGTAGCTGTAACCCTGGAGACAGAGGAGATCTGCATTATCCGGGTACCACGTGACACCCCTTGTGGAGAGGAGGAGTGCACTGGTCCAGTTTCGCTCGGCTACTGCTGCTTTTGCCTCGCTGATATATACTGAAGCATCCTGCGGGGGTGTTTCGGGACTTCCTGTACCGGTGGATAATGTTGCAGTAAGACTGTTTTGCGCTCCTGCCGGGATGATAAGACAGAACAAGAGACAGAGAAGGAAAAGTGTTTTTTTCATAATGAGTTCCTTAAAAGAGGTTATTTTCCTGTCGGTATTTGTGTCTTTGTTTTTCAATGCGCAGATGGTGATAATTAAAGAGAATGGCTGAGGGACTCACCGGATACGAAGAGGTTAAGCGAACGGAACACCTGCACCAGATTCATCACCCCTTTGAGTAAGCCGGTTCCGGAACGCACCACTTTGCTCTACGATCTGGTGCACCGAACGTTTCGGGCTCATCAGGTTTTTTCCGGAATTTTCCAACCGGATGGTCATTTTTTTATGCAAAGTGTGGTTGAAAAATAAAAATCAAAGTCTGGTTGAAATTTTTTCATCAAGATCCGATTAAAAAATTTTGAGCAGAGTCTGGTTAAGAAAATAAAATCAAAGTCTGATTGAAATTTTTTGATCGAAGTCTGATTGATCCGGAAATAATTTTCAATCGCGATCGCGTACCCGGTTGAAAATTTTTGAGCAGGGTCTGGTTGATCCGGCTGAGCGGCCGGATGGACTGTCTGCGTGAGATGCCGGAGCGAGTTCACGTCGGAAATGCTGACCGGTTTTTCTCAATTACGGTTTTTAAGAATCAGAAACGGATCGCGTTTTTTTATTTCCAGGCAGAGTCTGGTTGATCTGCGAACGGTTTTCAAGCAGGGGCTGGGGGGTTGATTGAAAATTTTTGAGCATGGTCTGATGTATTTTTTTTGAGCAGAGTCTGGTTGAAAAAATAAAATCAAAGTCTGATTGAAATTTTTTGGGTGAAGTCTGATTATTTTTTTTCAATAAAGTCTGGTTGAAAAATAAAAATCAAGATCCGATTAAAATTTTTTGAGCAGGGGCAGGTTGGTGCAGTGAGTGGTGCAGTTGGTAATTTTTCAGATCTCGGCTTCAAACGTGCCGAGCTTGGACTGGTAGGTTCCGTCAACAAAATCAATCTGCCGGGCCTTGGCATGTTCGCCATCAATCTGCACCGGGTAACAACCCGTAAGACAGCCGGTACAGAGATCCTCCTGCTCAATCCCGATCGCCTCCACCAGCGCATTGAGCGAGACGTGGTGAAGGGATGTTGCCGTGATGCTGTGCCGGACTTCTTCTTCGATCCGGTTGCTTGCGATCAGTTCTTCCCGGGTGGGCATGTCCACACCGAGATAGCAGGGTGCCTTGATAGCCGGTGACCCGATACGCATGTGGATCTCCCGGGCCCCGGCTTCACGCATCATCTCGATAATCCGCTTTGAAGTGGTTCCCCGCACTATGCTGTCATCGATCAGCACGATCGATTTGTCGGTTAAGTGCGCTGGTATCGGGTTGAGCTTGATCCGCACTGCCTTCTCCCGCTCCTTCTGGGTGGGCATGATAAAAGTGCGTCCCATGTACCGGTTCTTCATCAGGGACTCAACGAAGGGGATCTTTGACGCTTCTGCGTACCCGATTGCGTATGCCGTTCCGGAATCAGGCACCGAACAGACGGAATCGGCTTTAACGGGATCCTCTTCAAAGAGTTTCTGGCCGATCTGCCGCCGCACCGTATATACAAGCACCCCGTCAATGATCGAATCAGCCCGGGCAAAATAGATGTATTCAAAGATGCAGTGCGCCCGTTTACCGGCCACGGCAATCTGGGTGCATTTTACACCATCTGCATCAATCCGGATCAGTTCGCCGGGTTTCACATCCCGGACAAGCTTCGCGCTCAGGGCATCGACTGCCACGCTCTCCGAGGCAACCATGTAGCCATTCTCGGTCTTGCCTATGCAGAACGGCTTGATACCCAGCGGGTCCCTGAAGGCGTAGATGATCCCGTCGATCATCACCACAATCGAATAGGAACCCCGGAGTTTGCGCATACAGAGATGGACCGCGTCCTCCACGCATCCCGCATTACTGATCTCGTTGATCAGAATCTTGGCAATGATCTCGGTATCGGTAGTGGTGATAAAGAGCTGGCCAGCCTGCTCGTACTCTGCCCGGAGTTCTGCCGTATTGACAAGATTGCCGTTGTGGGCAATCGAGATAAAATGGTCCTTGAACTGGAAGTTGAGCGGCTGGATATTCTCAGGAAGATTTGCGCCCGTTGTCGGGTAGCGGACATGGCCGATACCGGCTGAACCTTTCAGGTCCGATAAAACAGAAGGAGTAAAAACGTCGGCGACAAGGCCCTGCCCCTTGAATTTCTGGAGGTTCAGGCCATCAAACGTCGAAATCCCGGCGCTCTCCTGCCCACGGTGCTGGAGAGCATACAAGGCGTAATAGAGCTGGATGGCTGCACCGCCAGCATCAACGATGCCAACGATACCACACATAATACAACCCTAATGCGTTGGGATTTTTGGTCTCTTGGTGTGCCACTTGTAGCTGAGTATTCGGGTGCTTCTGCCAAAACCACAGGCAGAGCATTCTTTCTTCTGGGCATGGAACGAGACTTTACCACATCGCCGGCAGGTGACGTGGGTCTTCTTGTTCATCTTTCCCATTGATGGAGTGCCTTTTGACATGTTACTTCACCTTATTGTTCCAATGATGGGGATATATAGATCACATTATCGCCCCTGACGATAAGCGTACCTACTTTCTGGACTTGTCCGTTCTCTGTCTCTTCGGCTTTGTCGAGCACGAGATTCATGTGAACATCATATCCCTGGAGTACTCCACGGATTTCTCTCCCACCTTTGAGAGACACGATAACGGGCTGACGATTCAGCACCAGATCTAAAATATCCAACGGCCTTTTGGTCATAACAATACCTTGTTACCATCGCTCTGGAGTAATATAAATGTGCGAGCAGGTTACTTAAACATACCGTCAATCGGTATCATTCATAGTATTTTTCTCCCTGCCCTGAGGGAGAGAACGCACAGCAGTCCCGGCTGCAATTCCCGCATTTTCCCTTTGCATTACCCAAGCAAATAATTTTTTAGCGGGAGGGATGAATGTACGAGCGGAACAATGAAAAAGATTATTGTAAAGAAACGCCACTCCATCAGGAAAAGCCAGGGGCAGGAACTCCTCGTCCGCCTTGCCGAGCAGATTGGTCCTTCATCCGATCTCTTCCGGGCAGATATGATCGAGGTGCTGGAAACCAACGCGGATGTATCCCTGTTCATGGTCAACAAAAAGCCGCTTCTCATGGATACCGGTGACTGGACATTTCCCACGCTCAAGGGTGCGGTACAGTGCCCGTTCCCGGAGCGCAGGGTGACCGTCGATGCGGGTGCAATTCCTTATGTGGTGAACGGGGCAGACATCATGAGACCCGGTATCGTTGCAGTCACTGACGACGTAAAAGCAAATGCCCCGGTCCAGATCGTGGATGAGCGGCACGGTAAGCCGTTAGCCATTGGAATTGCTCTTTTCGATGCGCCCGCCATGCGTGCCAGTACAGCAGGAAAAATGGTAAAAAAGTTCCATCACGTCGGAGATGAGATCTGGAACATGGAGATCTGACCGGACTGCCGGTAACAACCGGGTGCGGGAAACGGCCGTTTTTCTCTTTTTTCCCGGGTAAAACCGCGATTATCGGTTTCTAAATAGATACTATTAAATAATTTTCACCATACAGTTTTTTTATGGTTAAGATCATTGACACGCTCCTTGGCAAGAGTTCCGGAAGTACGGACGACGATTATATGGAACTCGATCTGGCATCCTATGAAGAACATGGCGCCGGATCTCCCGCCCTTCTCGTAAAAATCGCCACCATCTCCGACTTAAAAGACACCCCGCGGATCAAGGATGAGGTCTACAGTGGCAACATCGTCATCGTCGATATCTCCCGGCTCAAGATGGATAAGATCTCCTATGAGCGTGTATTAAAGGACTTGAAAGAAGTGGCAAAGGACGTCAACGGCGATATCATTGGTCTCGGGGACCAGCGCTACGTCGTACTCACACCGATGTCCGTGAAGATCTCGCGCGATAAGATCGGCGGGGCATAACATTGCGGAAAGTCATTCCGGGTCCGTGCCCAACGTGCAACTCTGAAATAGAATACGTCTATACAACAGAAAATATTCCTTTTTTTTCTGATATTCTCATCATTTCTGCGGTCTGCCCCTCGTGCGGTTACAAGTTCACCGATACCCAGATGCTCAAACACGGTGATCCGGTGAGATATGTATTCCGGACTTCCCGGCAGGAGGATCTCTCGGTCCGTATTGTGCGGAGCATGAGTGCTGCAATCGAGATCCCGGAACTGGGGGTTCGGATCGATCCCGGTCCCACCTGCCAGGGATTTGTATCCAATATAGAAGGAGTGCTGGACCGTATTGTGCAGGCAGTAGGATCAGCAATTCTTGACGGGGATGATGAAGAGCGGGAAAACGCCCGCATTCTTCTCGAAAAGATCGCTCAGGTGAAAAGCGGGGAACTTCCGGTTACTATCATTCTTGAGGATCCCTCGGGCAATAGTGCGATCGTTTCTGACAATGCAGAGAAGAGCCCCTATACGGTTGAGCCGGAACCGAACGGTTAAACCGGTTTTTTGTTTTTCTTGCGATATAATCTTAAAAAAATCGTGCATGAACACCACAAAATGATCATGCCGTGCGGTTCATATCGTTCAAAATCCCCTCGTAGGTCCCTACAAGGTTTTGTGTTGAAGAAAGAATCCGCCCGCTGATTGCGACGCTGGTCATGGGGTCGAGTTCAATTGCCTTGTTATAGGCTTTCACCGCCTGCTGGTAGGGCTGGCTGGACTGGAATGCATCAAACGGGACCGATCCTTCCACGGACCCGGGTTTTCCCGAGCTGGCGGTCAGGTTCTTGTACATACCCCGGATTTCTGTCATATCGGTAATTGCCATGACAAGATAGGCATCCCCTTTTTTCACCCAGATCTTTGCATTTTTTGGATCTGCTGACAGTGCCTTTTCATAACAGGTTACTGCTTCCTGGTACTTCCCTTCCTGGACCAGGAGATCCCCTTTATAGATCATCGGCGTCGTTTCATTCGGGTACATAATGACCATCTGGTCAAGATATGTCCGCGCTTCATCCACCCTTCCGATACTCCCCAGTACATAGAGTCTTTTCATCTGGATTTCTGTATTATCGGGCTGGAGAGCATATGCAGTATCATACATTTCGAGAGAATATTCCGGGTATTTTGAGTCAGCGATGGTATCGGCAGCAGAGGCCAGACCATAGGCGGCAATCGAGTGAGTGGAGATATTCTTTGATGGCATTGTTCCAAAATAGATGAGCGGGATTGCCGAAAATACAATACACACAACAATGATAGTTGTTGCTTTTCTGAGTCGTTTTCCGGTGGCAACAGGATCCGGTGCAATCTTCTGCTGGTACACCAGCCCTTCCGATCGGTCGATGACCATGGTATCTGCCAGAAGATCATGGAGACCCTGTTTCTTTTTGGTAAACCCGATGATGGCAAACCCAGTACTTCTCTAAAATTTTCCTCCACGAATATAGGTAATCATCAGCCGGCACCATTTTCAATCAGCTGAAACCTCGAAGAATCGCGACAAACGTAATGAATTTGAGTTTTTTCCGAATACCTTCCCAAACGAAGAGCCGGAAAAAATCAAAACGGAACAAATCCTCATCGATCATTCTCGGCCCTCGTTGAACCTTTGAGAAGAACATCCATTGAAGAGCCACCCAGATATTCTTGAGGAGGAACGAGATGATCGTCAAAAGAAACCGGATCACAACGTTTCGGGAAGATGTCCTGGCTTTCACAATATTCCGCATACGGTACGAAGACTCGATGGCGAATCGTTTCTTGTAGATAAGATGGACCTTTCGGGGTTTCCAGTCAATGCCGTAAACCACGTACCCGAGATTCACATTTCCGAATTTTTTATTCCTTCCCTGAAGATACTGGACATCAATTACCAAGGTAAGATCAAGAGGTTCCCCGGTTCCCATCATCGTGTACTGAGCATAACGAGCATGGTTACCCCGGAGTATTTTCTTAAGTTCCTTACCGTGCTTTCTCACCGGAACAATATGCGGGA
>Ga0074195_1001422_pt1 | contig 33963 bp, 44 predicted proteins | sample EPASupsiteHSE623_FD_64525 | JGI IMG/M metagenome (GOLD analysis project Ga0074195, IMG submission 64525) | Bioremediated contaminated groundwater from EPA Superfund site, New Mexico - Sample HSE6-23 | ecosystem: Environmental > Aquatic > Deep subsurface > Groundwater > Contaminated ... | reverse complement strand
TTATGATGTTGAAAATGACTATGGCTACATGGAAAAATCATATGATTCTGAAGAAATCTCTTCGCATGAGCTCACTAAATACGAAGAGGAAATCCTAAAAGCAATTGAAAAACGCAGATTGCCGGGTGAGGAGCAAAGGGGGATGATGAAATACTATAGTAAGTGTGACAGTGTGAACGCAAAGGTTTCCAAATATGAGTTCACTGTTGAAGAAATTGGAGGTGATTTGATGGGCGTTGCAGTTTTGACGCTTAATGACGATTTGACGGATCAAGAACTTGAACTTATAAAGAATGAAATAAGTGGTCAAGCATCTGATGGCTACGGAGAAGGTTTCGAACAAAATGAAATACAGACAGAGGATAGAGCAATTTACGTCAGCTTTTGGAATCATGAGAATTGGTCAATCAAAACAGCTGAAGAGCTTGGTCTGAGTGACCATACATTTGTCATGAAGGGACTTGGAATATAAATAAAGAGGAGAAAGTACGATGAAAAATACAGATCAGAATGAAAGAAAAGAAAACTTAATTAAGACCATGTCTTGGCTATTTGGCCTTACAGAGGAGGATGAAGATGAAATTAGAGTCTTAATGGACCAGTTCGGTGTAAGAGATTTCTTTTTGAACATTGAAGGATTTAATCTTTCGCAGCGCACTCGAACAGGGCTAATGAACTTACAAAAGCTCATTCTAGCCATTGAAAGTCATCAAACTGAGGACGCAGACCAAAGGGAGGGCATTCTCTATGAGTAGAAACATTCGGTATTCCGATGACTTTTACAAGAGCATTCACATGCTCACAGGCCTACCGATTAGGCGGATTCAGGAATATGGTAGGGAGAACAATCCCTTTAATATCTTAGAGCACCCTATGGTACTAGAACCCAATGAAAAACAGCTACAAAAAATCAATAAGCTCAATGAATTCATTTCAAGCTACAATCTGCTGAGGATTGAAGAGGAGCAAAATAAGATTAAGTTTAGTGGACCACAGGAATCGGGCCGATACTTTACGTCGCTACTTGGTGGCGTTAAAGATAAAGAGCGGTTTATAATCGCATTTTTAGATAACAACAATGGCATTATCGAAACGCGGACCCATTCAGAAGGGGGTCTTGGTTCAACAGTTGTGTACCCAAGAGAAATTTTAAAAATGGCAATGGCCAATGACTGTGCCAAGATGATTTTATGCCACAACCATCGGAGAAAGGGTATGTTGACATACTGATTTTGCTATGTTATATTAGGTAATACCTAAATATATTAGGGGATACCTAAGAGAATGGAGTTCCTGTTATGAACGATGGAATCAAGGTTGTCAATGGTGGCGTACACCCTCAAAGAGAGGAACCAACGTATGAAGAATCTGTAAGGTTTCAAGCAAGAATTATTGGCTTATGGGAACAACAACAGCAAGTACTCGGTTACACAAAGGCAACAATAGCATTAAACCTGAGAAATCTGAATGAAATTTTGGATATAAGCGAAAAGTTTATATGGGAACTGAAAGCTTCTGATATGGATTTATTTTATGAAAAACTTGTAGGAAAAGGATTATCTTATTCCACAAGACGCAAATATCAATCGTGTGTTTCTGCATTTTTAGATTTTTTAGAAGCAAGGCATAGCAAGGATATTTATAAGCAGTATGGTGTTAATGTTCCAAATATAATTGATAAGTTCAATAGACATATGCACCGTAAGGATGATGTTGATATGCCCGTGCTACCACCTGAACCAGAGGTATTAGAACGATTTTGGAATGGCTTGAAGGAGGAAATGTCAACTGCAAGGAAATATGGGACAATAGCAAGGGATTATATGATGTTTCGTACAATGGAGAAAGCAGGACTACGATCATTTGAATGCGTTATGCTTGATGTGAAGGATATCCGATTTGATTTGGGAGAAAAGGGTAAAATTCATATCCGATATGCAAAAGGGTCAAATGGCACAGGGTATAAGGAGCGGTTAGTTCCAATGCTGATGGGACTAGATGAGTTGATGCATTGGTATTTAAAGAATGTACGACCATTATTTACAGAGGAAATAACTGGTCCTTTGTTTCTAAGTGAAACAAAACGACGAATATCACGTGATGTGTCAAGAAATTCGCTACGAAGAAGACAGAAGGAATTAGGATTTACTGATGATGAAATCTTCAGTCCACATCAGCTGCGTCATGAGTTTGCCACAAATCTTACCGAAATGGGGGTAGATTTACTTACTTTAAAAACACTTTTAGGACATAGTCAGATTCAGACTACTTTTGCATATGTGTCACCAGGTGATGATTTTTTAGAAAAGAGGATTCGCATGGCTCAGAGTAAATGGCAAAAACAATTGGAAACGTATGAAGAAAAAACAGGAGGCTAAGTAAAGATGTCATTGGAATGGAAATTAAGAAAAGTAATGGCAGAGAAGAATATTTGGTCGGGAGCAGAACTTGGAAGATTGCTTTTAGATCTGGCGGGTTACAAGCTATCGGCACCTTCAATAAGTGCATTAATTAATGAGCAACCGAAGCAGGTTAAAACAGAAACAATGGATGCTCTTTGCATGGCTTTAGAATGCACTCCGAGTGATTTATGGTTATTTACTCCGACACCATATGTAAAAAAGAAACAAGAAAAGGTTATTCCCATCAAAAAAGTTGCAAATGGGAAGATGCCACCACTATAAATGTTTGTCTATAATTCGCTTATCATACCAGTCAAGAAATCATGGGTAATGAGAATTATCGAGGAGTACAGAGATTTTTTGATGGACTATCATAATGAGCAGAAAGCAGTTTTTCACCATCTTAGAAATTCGGAAAAGGTGTTTGTTGCAATGGAAGATATTTTTCCAAACGAACTAACCTATGACTGGCTTGAAAGTAGTTTTGAAACTTACGGAAAAGCAAAGTCATGGAAAAGCCTGACAGGATTTTTGGTTAGAAAAAAACTGATACAAATGCCATCTGAAAATTCGAAATATCGAAAACAGTGTATGAAGTATGTAATCAAACTTCCGGAAAACTTTCAAAAATGCATAAATTGGTATATAGAAGATAAATTTGCATTGCAGGAACGCCAAATTGCTAATAATGCAAGTAGTCCGATTAAAGCAAGAACGATTGAAACAGATGCATGTTCTTTATATAGAATGGTACGATGGATAACTGAAAACTGTGAGGAAGTAAGACATTGGACTGATTTTAATGAAGCGATAGTTAATCGTTATTTACTATCATTACCAGCTTCAAATAGAGAATGTACGCGAAAAGATTTATACCAATTCTTCAAATTTGCAAAACGAAAAAGGTGTATTTTCACAATCCCAATGACAGACTATAAGACGAGAGCGATTCCGCGTGTATGTGAAGCATTGTCGAATGATGAGCAGAGATTATTATATCAAAAAATTAAAATGGAAGGTACTTCATCACCATATGAAGCGTTTCTGACATCATTATGCTTTTTTCACGCAATCCAGCCTATGCGAATAGCGGAAATAAAGATTGAATCTATAGATATTGAGAGACGACTTATTCATATGCAAAATATACCTGATGTTTTTCTAATGTCAATGGAAATGGTTCTGCTTAAAGAATATCTTTTATTAAGAGAAGGTTTCCCGAATCATGTAACAAACAGTCATTTGTTTATCAGAAGAAATAGAGGAGATTACCTTCCTGACCAAGTAGTAACAAGAACATTTATTACAAAGTCGGTTCAATCATTTAGTGGGTTTGGACCACAAACATTAAGGATTACTTGCCTTCAGGAGATGGCCGCACTAAATGGACCTAATTTCTTGAGAGAAGCATATGGAATATCAGGAACCCATGCTGGCAGATATGGATCTTACGAAGAATATTTGGTTGAAGAAGCATTGAAAGAAATAGATTTTAGTTAGGAGTGTAATCGATATGGATGAATCATTTGTACCACAAGATATCAAAGATAAGATTGTAGAACTAAATGCGTTGATAAAAAAAGCGGAAGTATTAAGCAAAGAAGTTACAAAGTGGTATCACGAGGCTCTGCTTGAGATGGATTCAACGTTAGATGTAGAAGATGAGCTATTTGATGCGACAAATCTGCTTTGTGTGGAAGGAATAGATTTTAATTCAATTATGGAGGGCTTGAGCACGGTTCAAATTTTCAGAAGTTCTTATAAAGATAAAGCTTTAAATTGAGGCCTTTTATGAAATGAGGTAGATGTCAAGATTAATTTTGAGATTTAATGATTTTATAGTATAATGAATACAACAACAAAATAGTATTTATATTAAGTGAGGTGTTAGGTATGCAAGATGAAATAATATGCTATTGCTCCAATGTAAGTAAGGGGAAAATATTAGAAGCTATAGGAAACGGAGCAAAATCGCTTCAAGACATTAGGGATATGACTGGTGCTTGTACTTTGGGTAAATGTAAAGAATTAAGTCCAACAAAGAAATGTTGTTCTGCTAGTATTATTAAGATATTGAATGAAAATACTATAGTATGATCATAAAAGAAAGTGAAAAATTCCAATGTATTTAACGGTTGGGATTATAAGATACAGAAAAATGGTGTCAGAAGTTCTAAGATTAAGAACTGTGATAGCTGTACGTATCGAATTTTTATCAATATTTATGGAGGTTAATAATTGAAAAAACTAAATACAGAATATTGGAAAAAGCTACTGGAAACAGTGGCTTTTTCTAATGGTGAGATAAGTTTGTATGAACTTGTCCAAAAGGAACATAGACATTTCCATCCAAGTGGTAACTTGGTATCCTCAAAAGAAGATAAGGCATTAACGCAAAGGCTTGTCGATATTTTTAGGCCACTGGATATCATTATTGTCGATCATATTATAGTAGGAGGTCCCCACTTTATATCTATGGCAGAAGAGGCATGTTTGCCTGTCGATACGCTCGATAAAGCAAATTATGATGCGATTGAGTTAGTCGATCAAGTTGTCAAAGAAGATTTGACTCATGAGAATATACTTTCATATGGCAGTATGTAAAGAAAGGGAGGCATTCAAATGAATGGATTTTTATCAAGAGAAGCAGTAGAACGGATTAAGGAACAGTACCCAAAAGGCACTCGAATTGAACTTATTTCTATGGACGATCCACACGCGCCGGTTCCACCTGGAACGAAAGGCTTCGTTGAAATGGTGGACTCAGCAGGAACCTTACACATGAAGTGGGACAATGGAAGAACACTTGGGATCATACCGGGTGAAGATCAGTTTAAAGTTTTATCAAAACCCACTGAAGAAAAGCTAGAGCCTGAAAATAGTCCAACTATGGGTGGCATGGGGATGTGAGTAAAATGGTTAAGACATGTGCACAGAATAAGCTGTGCTATTTTTATGCGGATAATTAGGCCGATTGAGTGACTGGATTTTCAGTTAAGCAATCGGCCTTTTTTATTGCATAGACCCACCAAGTAAAGGAGGTATAGGAGGTGGCCCATGTATATTTAAAAGATCAAATTTTAAACCATCTAAAGAAACACCATATGGGAGCACACCGCGCAGTACAAAGTGCACCACTTGAAATGTTCTTTGACATTAGCGGGAGAAAGATTCGAGATATTGTGAATGCCTTAAGATGTGAAGGTCATCCCATTTGTAGTGATGAAAATGGCTACTACTATGGTGAGACGGCTTTAGAAGTGATGCGAAGCATCAATCAGCTAAAAAGCCGAACGAAGAAAATCAATGAAGCTCAAACAGGGTTAGTCAGGTCGCTTTCAAAGTTTGAAAAGCATCCGAAGAGAACTCATTTAAAAGTTTGGGTGGTAAAGGTGAAGGGGGGATGATGTATTAATAGTTTTATGAGTTGGATTGGTGGGAAAAAAGCCATGAGGGAATTAATTGTGTCTCTATTTCCCCTCTACTATGAAAGGTATATTGAAGTGTTTGGCGGTGGCGGCTGGGTGCTCTTTCACAAAGACCCAGGCAATGACTTTGAGGTTTATAATGATTTCAATAGCCTACTTGTAAATCTGTACCGGTGTGTTAGAGATCATTACGAATCGCTTCAAGGGGAACTGAGGTATGTGCTTAATTCTAGAGAAGAGTTTGATCACATTAAAGGGATGATGGATAATGGCTTAGTGGAAGATGACGTGAAAAGAGCCGCCTATTTTTATCAACTGATTCGTTACAGTTATGCTTCAGGGCTTACGAGTTATGGCAGCCAGCCACATGACATGAGAAGTAATTTCTCACTTATTGAGCAAGCGCATAGACGCCTTGCAAAAGTAGTGATCGAAAATAAGGATTTCGAGAAGTTGATTAGGCAGTACGACCGCCCAGTCAGCTTTTTTTATTTGGACCCACCGTATTTTGATACAGAAAAGTATTATAAAAATGTTGGCGAAGAAGGCTTTAGAAAAGAGGATCACGTTAGGCTAAGAGATACGCTCATGGCCATTCAGGGGAAGTTTTTACTTTCTTATAACGATTGTGATTTTATTAGAGACCTGTATGATCAGCCAGGGATCATGGTTGAAAGCCATAGCCGTATTAATAATATCAAGCAGCGTTATGACAATGGCGCACAGTTTCCTGAAATCATCATATCCAATTATGACATGCATGAGAGAAAGCGTGATGGGCATGGGCAAATGAATTTATTCGACATGCAAAGTGAATTTGAAAAGGAGGATTTTGAATGAATCAAAATGAGCAAATGGTCAAAGGGTTTTTATGTTTACCCATAACTGAATCGGCAGAAAAGAAAATAGGGGATGTCAGTAAGCTCGAAGCAAATCTCATAAAAGGCGGTGTGGTTTTTATGAAAGCTCAGATGACAGCCCTAGAAGTTATTGAAACAGTAGATGCATTGTCAGAGATTGCAAATGAGCTTTACGATGTGCTTTTATCAGAGATTGGCATTTGCCATGATGACTGTGACCATATCGATCCAGAAGAAGCTCTGAGCATTAAGCTGCCTGAGTTTCTACTTGAAGAGGCTGGTATTGCAAAGGATGCTAAGCTTTGTGCTTATACCACTGAAGGCAGTGGTGAGGTCATCGTCATCGAAGCTGACTACTGTCATGACTTATCCGACGTACCACCAGAAATGTTAAGTGCTTTAAAGGATATGGGCGCTTGCATGGCGACACTTAACGAACATATCGTAAATGAAACCATCATTTATGGAAAGTAAGTTCACACGGGTCATATGTTTAGCATGGTCTAGGGAATGGGAGGAGGTGAATATTATTGGGTGGCATTGAAATGAAAAATAACGTGCTTTATTACTATGGAAATCCCGCTGGCTCTTACAAAGATCAAAAGGCTACTGCAGATGTGATGTTTAAAAGTCAAGAATTTGAAATCTGGCTAGATGAAAACGGATTTGATGCCAAGTGGGAGGAAGGCATCTTTGAGAGGTTTGCAAAGGGAGAACCACTTGAACCGCTAGATCAAGGAACTCCCCTTAAAAACGTTCGCATATGGCAGCTTAAGCCCGAGTCAGATTTCAGATTAAGGTTTAGGCCTTATGAAGAAGCACTTTGCGAAGTGGGTGAGATAAGCAGAGAAAATTATAACACAGTTTATGATGGACCGCTTGAAACCAATGATTTAGAAAGCATTTATGCAAAATTCAACATGGATCATCCAGAAGATTTTAAAGGGCATTCACTATCCATTTCGGATGTGGTTGAACTTTATGATGGAAACAGCAGTACGTTTTATTATGTGGACTACATTGGTTTTACGGCAATTGATTTTAATGGTGATGAGCCAAGACAAACACTTGGTATGAGCTTATAAAAACGGAGGAATGAAATGAGAAAAATGATGAAAAGAGTAAAAGAATCGGCTATGAAAAACATGTTTAGAGCAAGCAACATACTAAAAGACACCAGAGGAGAAGGGTATATTGACACCGCGGTTAAGATTTTGATTGCGGTTGTTCTGGGCGCACTCCTTCTTGCAGGACTTTATGCACTGTTTGGTGATGTGGTGATGCCAACACTCACACAGCGTATTAGGGACATGTTCAACTATGGTGGAGCGGCTGCCCACTAAGGAAGGAGGAACACATGGGAAAATCACCGAATATAAAAAATAAAGTAGAAAGTTCAGAACTTAAGTACGATGTTAAGATCCAAAGCATTAGACCAGAAGGAACACTTAGAGCAACTGCTACAGTAAACATCAACGATGCCTTTGCTGTAAGAGGCATTAAACTGATGGAGGGCTCTAAGGGACTTTTTGTATCCATGCCAAGTTTTAAAGCGGGAAATGGTGAGTACAAAGACATCTGCTTTCCATGCACCAGTGAGTCAAGGAAAGCATTTGATCAAGCAGTGATTAAAGCTTATGAAAACGCCCTTGAACAAAGTCAGACTAAGGATGCAGAGCAAAAGTCGACCGTAGGCTCAGAACAAACAATGACCATGTAGAAAACCAATATGAAAGTGAGGACACGCAGATGAAAATGAAGTTTCAAAATTTCAAAAAGAGTTTAACAGCTAAACTTTATGCATCAAAAGGCATTTTAAAGTCAAACAGAGGTGAAGGCTACATTGATACCGCGGTAAAGATTTTAATTGCTGTGGTTTTAGGGGCACTACTTCTTGCAGGACTCTATGCACTTTTTGGTGATGTCGTCATGCCAACACTTGTTAACCGTATTCAAAGCATGTTTAACTATGGCAGTTAATTTAAGTCTTCGGCTGATTTTATTTGTGTCACTGTTAATCTTTGCCTCTTATGAAGATCTTAAAAAGAGAGAAATTCCAGGAGCCATATGCATGGCTCTTGTGATGATTTCACTGCTTGATTTTAATCTCTCAAACCTCTTAGGAATCCTTGCGGCGATGCCTTTTTTTATAGCAGCCATGATTTGGACTGGCAGCATTGGTGGAGGTGATATTAAGCTTACAGCAGCTACAGGGTTAATTTTAGGATTAAATAGGACGCTTGTAGGACTTATGATGGGCTTAACGGTCATGTGTCTTTTTCATTTGATCATCATGATGATAGAATTTGCAAAACAGGAAAAAAACAAAACCACTTCTTATCCAATGGCCCCTTTTTTGGCCATTGGATTTTTAACGGCCTATTTTTTATAAGGAGATGAAAGAAATGTTCAATAAAGGTCAAAAGTTTGAAACGAGCTACAATCATGAGGTCTACACTTACGTAGGCAACTGGTCAGATTGTTTGGTCCTTGCACCTGAAAACGAGGAGAGCGAGGAGGTTTTAATCTATACACCAAGTGAAGTGAGTGCACTCATTGAAACAGGTGAGATTAGATTATTATCAAATCATGAAATATCCATGCGATAAAAATATAGAACTGGAGGAAACCTATGAAATTATTTAAAAATAGAACGGTCCTTGGCATCTTTTGTATTGTGATGTCACTTGTTATTTGTTTTGGGATAGCACCACTATTTAATCGTGGCCTAAGTCAAAAGACTGAAATTGTCCGCGTTGTAAAAGACATTAGGGTGGGCGATCAAATTACAAAAGATATGATTCAAACGGTTGAGGTGGGAGGTTACAACCTACCAAGAAATGTGATCAAAGATAAAAGTAGTGTGATTGATCGCTATGCGCTGATGGACTTCTCCCCTGGAGATTACATTTTAAGCACCAAGTTATCTGAATCAGCTGCATCTGAAAATGCCTATTTGTATCACTTAGATGGATCAAAGCAAGCTATGTCTATAACAATTAAAAGCTTTGCTGGTGGTTTATCAGGGAAGCTTAAAAGCGGTGATATTGTATCTGTTATTGCGCCGGACTATAAAAAACAAGGTGTAACACTGATTCCACCAGAGCTTAAGTATGTGGAAGTGATTTCTGTGACAGCGCCAAGTGGATTTGATGTGGACCAAGGGCTAGATGATAAAGATGAAAAAGAATTGCCCTCAACGGTCACATTACTCATTACACCAGAGCAGGGCAATATCCTTGCTAGTTTAGAAGCCGAGGGTAAGACGCACTTGTCATTGGTGTATCGGGGTGAAAGGGAAAACGCAGAAAAGTTTTTGAATACGCAAATGCTAATTTTAAAGGAACTGTATTCTAAAACTTCTCAAGGTGATGAGAATGGTCTAGATTCTAGCGATGATAGTGCCTCAGAAGCGCTTGATAATTTATCAGAGACAAGGTAGTGAGGAGGAATAACGTGTGATTAATTTTAAGAAGAATACCATTTTTTCTCGTTCGAATGAGAATCAAACTGAGAAAGAAGAGGTATTACATGGAGGGGTATTAGCGGTCTGGGGAAGCCCTGGGTCAGGTAAGACACTGACTGCTGTAAAACTTGCTAAGTATTTGGCGGATAAAAAGAAGAATGTTGTGCTGGTACTCTGTGATATGACCGCACCAATGCTGCCTTGTATCTGTCCGCCCTCAGAGCTAGAGTGTGAAAAATCTTTAGGGAGCATACTATCAGCAACTCATGTCACAGATGCGCTTGTTAAATTCAATATGATCACGCATAAAAAAATGGGACATTTAACGCTGGTTGGGATGCTCAAAGGTGAAAATGAATATACCTATGCCCCTTATTCAAAGACGCAGGCAGAGGAGTTCATTGAATCCCTTAGAAAAATTGCGCCATTCATTATCATTGATTGTGGAAGTTATATTGCCAATGACATCTTATCCGCAGTTGCTTTATTAAAATGCGATAGCGCACTTCGCCTTGTGAACTGTGATCTAAAGTCCATCAGTTATTTATCAAGTCAGTTATCGCTGCTTCAAAATAGCAACTGGGACATGGACAAACAGTATAAAGTCGCATCGGATGTAAAGTCCAATCATGGCATGGCGCACATGGCAGGGGCTCTTGGGAGCATCACATTTAAGCTCCCGTATTCAGAGGAGCTAGAAGAACAATACCTTGCGGGCAATCTATTTTTAGATCTTTCACTAAAAAACAGCCGTGAGTATAGAAAGGAAATTGAGAAAATCGCAAGGGAGGTGTTTGGATGTTAGGGCGTAAAAGAAGCGCTTCTGTTTTTGAAGAGGTTTCAAATCGGCAGTCAGAGAAGCAGATTGAAGAGGGACAATCAAACACGCATTTTCAAGTTGCGGAGGATGAGCTAATCGAAGAGTCTGATGGTGATGCACTCTCGATCGATGGCCGTGTGAAAGAGCTTACCCAAACAACAGCGCGATTTAATAAAAATAAAGCGCTTACTGGAGAAAATAGAGCACATGATCTTTTCTTTGCGCCTGAATCTGACCATAAAGACTTTCAAACCCTTCTAAGAGAAGTCCAAGAGTACATTTCTGCCAATTATTCAGAGCTCATTACCAATCAAACCCTTGAAGACGCAAAGGTCCAAATGAAAAGGTACATCTCGAAATTTGTCATGGACAAGAGGGTTTCTGTGAAAGACTTTGAAGGGCAGTCGCTTGTTGATGCCCTTTATACGGAGATGGCTGAATATGGTTTTTTAACGAAATACATTTTCGGTCAAGGGATTGAAGAGATTGATATCAATTCGTGGTGTGACATTGAAGTGCAGTATTCAGATGGCCGAAATGAAAAACTAAAAGAACATTTTGACTCGCCTGAGCATGCCATCAACGTCATCAGAAGAATGCTTCACGTATCGGGCATTGTCCTGGATCATTCAAGCCCAGCTGTTTTAGGTCACTTATCTAAGAACATCAGAATTGCGGTCTTAAAAACGCCACTTGTAGACGAGGATATTGGTATTGCAGCATCCATTCGTATCGTGAATCCGCAAAGTATGAAAAAAGATGACTTTATTAAGAGTGGCACTGCAACAGAAGAAATGCTCGATTTTCTATCAAGTCTTATACGTTATGGCATCTCTGTTTGTGTTGCAGGTGCTACAAGCTCAGGGAAAACCACTGTGCTTGGCTGGCTACTTACAACCATTCCAAATAATAAACGCATCTATACCATCGAAAATGGTTCAAGAGAACTGGACCTTATACGTCATGAAAACGGAAAGGTAATTAACTCTGTGATTCATACCATTACAAGAGATAGTGAAAATGAGAAGCACAGAATTGATCAGATTACCCTACTCGATATGGCTTTAAGATTTAATCCTGACATCGCTGTGGTTGGGGAAATGAGAGGAGCAGAGGCCAATGCTGCTCAGGAAGCGGCGAGAACCGGTATTGCCGTTCTAACCACCATTCATGCGAACTCTTGTGAAGCTACTTATAGAAGGATGGTATCACTGTGTAAAAGAGCAGTCGACATGTCTGATGAAACGCTCATGGGCTATGTGACCGAAGCGTACCCTATCGTTGTCTTTTGTAAGCAGCTAGAGAACAAACAAAGAAAGATGATGGAGGTCATGGAGTGTGAAATTCTTTCTGATGGCACAAGGCACTATAGAGCCATCTATCAGTATTTGATTGATGAAACTAAGGTGGATGACCAGGGCAGATTCGTGATTGAAGGAGCACACAAAAAAGTGAATGCCATCTCAGAGAGTCTTGCCAAAAGGCTTCTAGAAAATGGCATGCCTAAACACCTCATCGATGAGATGAGGCGAAAGGAGGAGCGTGACTTATGAATATGATGTTACTCATAGCCTGCACTGGATTGGTGTCAGGCTTTTTTATGGTCTTTTCTATATCGCCATTTGAGTTTACAAATGCCCTTTTTAATGGGCTTATAAGTAAACCAAAGCGCCTTAAAGATGAAGTGAATGCGTTTACGCAAAGGAAAAAGAAGAGTTACTTAAGGCGTGAAGTAACAGACATTCATAATATCCTTAAGATAACGGGCCGTGAAAGGTGGTTCCCAGTAATTGCTGCGGTATCACTTGCACTATTTGCTTTAGGAAGTAGCCTCGCCATTTTACTTGGAAATATCTTTGCGGTTCCTGTCCTTGGATTTGGGTTCATGCTCTTTCCGCTTTGGTATGTTCGGCTCACACAAACCCATTTCAAAAGAGCCATTTCAGCAGAGCTAGAAACAGCTCTTTCTATAATTACCACGGCTTATTTAAGAAATGAAGACATCGTTACAGCTATTGATGAAAACCTTGAGTACCTTAATGAACCTGTACTCAGTGTTTTTAAAACGCTTTCTTACAAAGTCAAAATGATTCATCCAGACATGACACTCGCATTACTTGAAATGAAAGAGCGTATGGATAACGCTGTCTTTAGGGAGTGGTGCGATGCTGTGATTGCTTGTCAGCACGACAGAAGTTTGAAAACGACGCTTACACCCATCGTTTCAAAGTTATCGGATATGCGTGTGGTCAATGGTGAGCTTGAAAACTTAGTATTTGAACCCAGAAAAGAATTTATAACCATGCAGCTTCTAGTCATTGGCAATATACCGCTACTTTATTTTTTAAATAAAGATTGGTACCAGGCTTTGATGCACACACCGCTCGGACAGATAATTCTTACCGTATGCTTTATAGCCATATTTGTTTGTGCTGCGTTTGTCATTAGGCTAACTGAGCCCATTGAGTATAGGAGGTAAGGCGCATGGTCGTATTGATTTTTCTATTTGGGCTGCTTCTTGCGATGGGGCTATTCTTTATATTGTCGGATTTTCTTAAGCTTCCAAGGCTTGCAACAGGAAGGGCAATGCAAAAGGCTAAAGGCAATAAAAAAGATAAAATAAATACCACAGATGCTTATATTTTGAGTATTTCCCTTAAGTTGTATAAGTGGCTACCTATGGATCCTTATAAAAAAAGCAGACTTAAGAACACCCTAAAAGCGGCAGGGATGCATCAGACACCTGAAGAGTTTATAGCCTTTGCGCTTGTAAAGGCCATGATGGTGGCACTTGGGGTGATCCCATGTCTTATGGTGTTACCTTTCATCTCGCCATTTGTCATTTTTCTTTCGATAATGATTTATTTTAAAGAAATCAAAAAAGCGGATGATCTGCTAAAAGAAAAGCGTAGCAAGATTGAATCAGAGCTGCCCAGATTTGTTGCAACCCTGACTCAAGAGCTTAAAGTGAGTAGAGATGTCCTTGGTATGCTGTCACATTATAAACAAAGTGCGGGGGCAACCTTTGCAAAAGAGCTGGATATTGTTACTGCGGACATGCGATCAAGCAGCTATGAGGCAGCGTTAACGCGGTTTGAATCTAGAATCAACTCGCCTATGCTTTCAGATATCACCAGAGGTCTTATTGGGGTTTTAAGAGGTGATGATAGCAGCGTTTATTTTCAAATGCTTGCACACGATATGAAGCAGCTTGAGCTTCAGCGTTTGAAGGCACAGGCACTTAAAATACCACCAAAGATTCGTGTATTCAGTTTTATTATGTTGACGTGCTTTATCTTGACCTACATCGCCATTATTGTGTATGAAATTTTAAGATCCCTCACAGGGATGTTTTAGGGGGGATAAATTTGAAGGTACTGAAAAACAAAAGCGGAGAAGGTTATATGGATGTTGTGGTTTTAATACTATGTTCCATGCTTGTGATTGCAATGGCAGTTAAAGTATTCCCGGCCTACATCATCAAGCAACAAGTGGATGTCTTTGCTGTGGAACTCATTCGAGAAGCTGAAGTTGTAGGACGTATAGGCACAGAGACCGCAAGAAGGGAGCAGCAACTAAGGGAAAGAACCGGTATTGAGCCAGAAATTATCTGGTCAAAAACAGGTAGAATTCAGTTAAACGAATCATTTACAGTGATCGTATCTTATCAGATGGACATTGGTTTGTTTGGTGGTTTTGGTTCTTTTCCAGTGACATTAAGATCAAAAGCATCTGGGAAGGGGGAAGTGTATTGGAAATAAGGAAGGTCCTTTTTAATAACCGTGGAAGTGGGTATCCTTTAGCTGTGGTTATTGCTTTAGCTTTAGTGATGATTTTTTCAGGGGTATCGGAGTATTTTCGCCTGATGATTATAGCCAGTGGTGTAAGAGATGCCCTTCAATCTGCAGTGATTGAAGCAGTGAATGACAATTATAGTGATGTGTATCACGGTGTTAGGGAAGGATACTCAGGAGGCTATCAGCCTCTAGACTCATTTTTTGAAGAGTCTCTAAATTATGGGGATATTTATGATAGACTTGAATCAGTTCTTGGGTTAAGTCGAGAGGGACGGTACCGTTTAAAGAGAACGCACCAAGGCACGATTGAACTTAAAATATGGGACTTAGATGTAAATATCCAAAACGCCCCATTTGCTAGTGGGGATATTGCTACAAGAAGGTTTAAAGTGGACAGTAGCATCATGCTTGAAGTGCCGGTATCTTTTGCGGGCAAACTGTTACCACCCATGCGGATAAAAGTGAAAAATAGCGCGGGTTATACACCAAAATTTTAGCAATATGAAGCTGTGTCATGTTCTAGTAGACTAACAAGCACTCTTGTGGTAGGGTGAAGTTTAAATAAGGATCCAGAAAAACAGAAGGAGGCATAGACTCATGAAAAAAATAACTGATCAAATGAAAAAGTCATTGATTTTAGGTATAGGCATTTTAATAAGCATTTTTCTAATCGTATTGATTGCTAGAAGCTTTATGCAAAATCCAGAATTAGAGCTAAGTGATGCAGCAATAACAACGCCGGTAAACAATATCTCCACTGAAAAAATAAGCATTGAAAATCCTTTATCATCAGAAAAAGAAGTGATTAAAGAGATAATTGTTGAGCCGATTGTTATCCCTGACGAACCTACTGAGGAAAATTTACCGGTAGATAAAGGCACGGAGCAAACGATTCAGGGTGATATTCCTGAAAAGCCAGTCTATACGGAAGCAGTGCTCACTGACCCAACACAAAAGCCTACCGGGGAAAAGGTGGAGCCAGATAAAAAAGATGAAGAACAAGTCTCAACGGGATCTCAAAATCCAATAAAAGATAGTAGCCCTGCTGGAGGCGATACCAAGCAAGGGCAGATTTTTATTCCTGGATTTGGTTGGGTAAAAGATGAGGGGGGTGGAGCGCAAGGAACCACAGCAGAGGATATGTTTGAAAATGGCAACAAAATAGGAAACATGGATTAAAAAGATGAGAGCTTATTGCACTGCAGAGATGTGGTGCTTTTTTTATTGGAGGTGAAGCTTCGTGATCAAAGCAGTTAAAACTTTTGCTCTAATTTTAGTGACAACGCTTATTTTAACTAGTGTTACTTATGGCACCGGGGATGGAAATATTGATGCTGGAGGAGGCGATATGGGCCAGGGGACGAGCACTAATGTGTGGTCCCCTGGGAATGATGGTGTTAGAGTGACTGTAATAAGATCCAGTGATAAGGCTATAGTTACAACCCCGATTGATTTAACAAACAAGACACCAAATAACATTCAAATGCATTTTGGTAAAGTAAGTAAGATGCATTATAAGAACGGTTCAAACTTAACCCCACAAACAAACACCTACCACTATTATAATCCTGGACAAGGGATGCCGAGAATTATTAGTACGGATGGTTCAAGCAATATTCCAGCAATCAAAAGTTATTTTACAGATGAGCAAGTCATTAGATCGATTGCGACCATAGTGGGTATGGATTTTGATATCCTTACCAATGGTGAATATAGACTACTGCTTGAGCCCATGGCCTATTATAAATTTGAAGGCGTTATGATTGCAACAACAGCAACAGAAGCCGCCATGTATGATGAAATTGTCAGTGGCTTATTAAGACAAAAAATGACGTCACTCACGCATAAAAATCTACCACTTGCGATGTTTTTAGAACGGCCTGATCTTGGGTATCCTGCGTGGAGTGGTAGCAGAACTACAACTGCTTCTAATGCGAATATTAAGTCATCACTTGGACTAGGAATTGTGAGGTTTAACGATGTACCACCAGAAGAACCTATCTTAAGTACCTATGATTACGAATATAGAGTAGGAACAGAAGTCATCACTTCTGTAAGAGTCAGTGGTGGACAATCCGATCCTAATCGACCGGTTAGAGTCAGCTTTAGAATAGGCGGTATAACGTATAATGTTGGCAATGTCTATTATCCAAACGGAGATTCACAGCTTGCCTGGATTAAATGGACAACGCCATCCACACCTCAAGAAATGATTATTGAAGTGTCTGTTACAGGCTCAGGATCCCCATCAAAATCAAATATTCATGTAAGAATCGTTGATTTAGATAAAAATCCACCGCCAAATCCTGTGGCTGATGATCGCAACAATGCTTTCAGTTATGCAAGTGTTCCTATTAGGCATGAACAGATTAGTGCAAACTGGAGTGTCTGGAGACCGTGGTGGAGGGCAAATTGGGTTTGGATAAGCACAGGGCTTTATAGTGGGTTTTGGGTTGATTATGGTTGGTGGGAGTTTAACCTTGATCAGTATTATGCCACCTTCACGGCGAATATGACAATCGTTCCTGATAGCAAAAACCCAACAGCAAACGGTCAGAGTATGAAAAGTGGCTATGGGATTAATCAAATAGTCACAGCTTCTATCAGTAGCAATCAAAGCACTGCAGTGACATCACCTCAAAATACCGTGTCGTACTTCCCAGAGTTTCAATACCAAACGTATTGGAGACTTTCAGAACGTGTTCAAAGTGGCCCATCCGCTCGATTTGAGTTTCAAAGGAACCACTTTAGTACCTATAAAAACAGAACCCATTTTACACCTATATGGATGCCTGATGGACCATATACAGTCAATACTTGGGCTTTAGATGCATGGACACCAGTGGGCATGCTCTCTATGAATCTAACAGACTCATTAACGATTAGGGGAAGCTTGTGGGATGATTGGAAAGTCTCACCCTTAAAGCCCTAACTTAAATTTAGAAAGGTGGATTTTAATATGGTAAAAGTTAAAAAAGCATCCGCTCTCCTTTGCTGTGTGCTTCTGATGGTATTACTTCTTAGCAGTACTGCATTTGCCTCTGGCACAGGAGATGTGGCAGGTGCCATTGAAGGCACTTGGAATGATGCCTCTGGTCAAATTAAAACCGTAGTGAACAAGGTTGTCTTCCCAGCAATAGACCTTATTCTAGCGGTTTTTTTCTTTGCCAAACTAGGGATGACATACTTTGATTACCGAAAGCATGGACAGTTCGAATGGGCAGCGCCAGCGATACTGTTTGCGTGTCTGGTCTTTACATTAACTGCGCCGGCATACATTTGGAAAATTCTTGGGATGTAGCAAGATAAAACCCACAGAACTCAGTCAAAGTGCTGTGGGTTAATTTTATATTATTTCAATTGGTACATGATACTGTGAGGTTTATTTGGAATAATATCGATTGTACCCTCAAGGCATTTCATACAACTAATATTTCCAGAAATTCGCTGCTTAGTTGTATTGAAGGCTATAGCAAATTTTGCTATTACTACACGTGTATCTTGTTTCCCGTGTAGTTTGACGTATTTTCTTATAGAATGTCTGATAATTTTATTCAATTTGGTCACCTTTCATCCTTTTGTAAGTATAGACTGCGCGTCTTTTGATTGTACGATCTGGAGAAAAACTTATACCAAGTTCAGGATGGTTTGTGATATGAATGTAGAAATTTTTTCCGAAGACACCAGCGGGACCTCTTTTAATTGTCCATTCATCTTCACCGTAGACATCAGGAAGAGTAAATTCTGTGTTCTCGAATCCTCCATTCTGAATCCTTTTCACAGCTTCATCTACTGTGAATATTGTAGTCTCATTGAAAATTTTGAAGCGGATAAAATCCTGTACGTTCATATGTTTTTCTGCTGCAAGTTTTTCTAATTTTTCACTGTACTCTTTGTTTAGATCAAATCTGTAGGTCGCCATAAAATAACTCCTTTAAACGAATACATTATCTGCTGATAATGTATTATATCATTGACAGCAGATAATGTCAATGCGATTAGTTACTATTTTAAAAAAATATTATGGTGTGAAATACTAACCAAAATAACTTGAAAAGCCAAAAGGAAAATCTTGATAGAAATTCAATAAAAAGTTATCAGTTCTTTTGATTAGTTACTCTGGAAAATTATTTGAAAGTGAGGATAAAATCACATCAGTTTTTTAGAACGAGAACTAAAAAACACTTTTAAAGGATCATTCATTTCAGGATATCAAATTTCGAGAAAAGACATGGCGTGGTACGTCTTGTGATAAGACTAGAGTGAAGATTGAATTTCTGTCGATGGTCATGCATCAAAAATGCGATGGAACTAAAGCAACGGTGCCTCCAAAAGGTATCATAATTTTTTCTAGAAGGGAGGTGGGGCCTTGTTTATTTGGGATTTTTTTCTTGGAGACGTGATGGACCAGATTATAGAATGGTTTTATGGGCATCTTATTGGGTTTCTTGGTAACTTCTTTGCTCACATGGGGAACATGGGTGTTGAGCTTTTCGATATGAAGTGGGTTCAGAGTATCGTGCTTTTTTTCTCCTATCTGGCTTGGACCCTTTATTTGGTTGGGCTTGTGGTGTCATGTTTTGAAACGGGTATTGAATACCAATCGGGTAGAGGAAGCGTTAAAGATGCCGCGCTTAATGCGCTGAAGGGCTTTATGGCTGTTAGCTTATTTACAGTGGTTCCGATAGAGCTTTATAAACTCTCTGTCAACCTTCAAGCAAGTTTAACCACAGGCATCACAGGTCATAGCAACGGTATTCGCGAGTTGGCAAATGGTATCATCAGTGAGCTTGGGTCGTTTGAAAATGTAGTCTCTGCTGGTACCTCGGGAGTTTTTGGTGGGATGTCTTCTATCACCAGTCCATTCATGACTCTATTTATCATTATCATGATGGGCTATGCGGTCATTAAAGTGTTCTTTGCCAACCTCAAAAGAGGAGGGATTTTATTGATTCAAATTGCTGTTGGAAGTTTATATATGTTTTCAGTACCGCGTGGATACATCGATGGGTTTGTTCAGTGGTGTAAGCAAATCGTAGGACTCTGTTTAACGACATTTTTGCAAGCAACTATCCTAACTGCTGGCCTTATGGTTGTAAAAGATCATGCGTTACTTGGTTTGGGTTTAATGCTCTCAGCCGGAGAAGTACCACGCATAGCAGGGGCTTTTGGATTAGACACATCTACGAAAGCCAATGTAATGAGTGCGGTTTATACAGCCCAAGCAGCTGTCAATACAACTAGAAGTATCGTCCATGCAATACCTAAATAAAAGGGAGGTTAAACCATGTATATGTACCCAGATCATTTAAAAGCCAAAGCAACACTTTGGCTTTGGGAGCTTAGAGACATTGGAATCATAAGCGCTGGACTTCTTATCTCTGTTTTTGCGCTTTCACAAGTCGGTACAATGTTTCCAATTGTAATCACTGCGGTATACGCATTTTTATCCATAAAATTCGAAGACACAAGTATTCTTGATTTTATAAGATACGCTTGTGCCTTTTTTATTTTTAAATCACAGATGTATGAATGGAGGCTATGACTTGAAGAAGAATCTAAAAAGTGAAAATAAGAAGTCGTCTACAAGAGAACTCATTGGCGTTGAAGACATTACAGATTATAGTGTGAGGACACCTCACGGTGAGCTTGTTTATTTTATCATTCATCCAACAAATATATCTGTACTCTCAGAAACTAGCGTCAGTGCGAGGATATATGCTTTGATGACGGTTCTAAAAGGGATTGCAGAGATTGAGATGCTCTGCCTTAACTCTAAAGAGAACTTTGATGAAAATAAGCAGTATTTAAAAAATAGAATGCAGGTTGAAAGCAATCCAGCCATAAGAAATCTATTACAGCAAGACAGCAGTAATTTGGACCGGATGCAGGTTCAGATGGCTACTGCAAGAGAGTTTCTAATCATCATTAGGCTCAAAAACGAGACTCAAAAATCAAAGGGGGATAACGCAACTGATGTCTTTCCGTACCTATCAAGAATTGAAAAGAGTCTTAAAGATCAGGGATTTACTGCAAGGCGTGCAGACAAAATGGATATCAAGAGGCTTCTTGGTGTGTACTATGAGCAGAATGTCACCACAGAAAAGTTTGAGGATTTTGATGGTGAGAGGTGGGTTGTGATTGGGGGATAATGCTTCTTAGTTGAACTTTTTATAGCCAGGTAATAATGGTATAATATGCATAATCAATTAGGAAGGGCTGAGAACGTTCAGTAATAGGTGCGCTATGAAATATTCTCTTGGTATTGATGCAGCATGGACCAATAAAGAACCATCAGGTGTTTGTCTGCTCAGCAGTAAAAATGGTGGGTTATGTGAAATCATTAGATTAGGTAAATCTTATTCTGAATTTATTGCTGGAACGATTGACTGGAGTAAAAAGGCAGATTGTGTCCGTGTAACAACAGAGGATATTTTAAAAATTTGTCAGGAAGCTGTAAGCTATCCAGATTGTATTGCGGTAGATATGCCGATTGCGCCTTATCATATCAAAAGCAGAAGATCTTGTGAGAGTGAAATTTCAAAAGCTTATGGAGGAAAAGGTGCATCTACTCATAATCCAAATGAGAATAGGCCAGGTTTGATTTCACTAGAATTATTCAATGACCTAAGTGGAAGTGGCTATCATTGGATCACAAAAGATATGTCACCTAAGGGCAAAAATTTTATAGAGGTTTATCCCCATACGGCAATAATTGAGTATTTAAATTTGGGTTATAGGTATGAATATAAAGTTTCTAAAAAGAACAAATTTAAAACATGGGCTTCTTTGTCTGCAACACAAAAAAACGAAAAACTCATCTTGAATCTACAATTTCTAGTTGATGAGCTGGCAAAACGCGTCCCAAATATTTATGATTTTTTTATGCGTTTAGATCCAATGACTAAGTATTCTATAAATCAGTTAAAAGGATATGAGGATGCAATTGATTCTGTGATCTGTGCACTTGTAGGTATTGACTTTGTTTTTGGAAAGGCTTGCGGTTATGGGGATGAACAGGGTACGATATGGGTTCCAAATATAGATAAAACGTAGGTTCACACTTTACCAGTGTGATTGCAGTAAATTAATACAATATGTTTTAAACAGCCAGAAGTGTAAAATAGGCTGTTTTTTATTTTTTTGAAAGGATGAGATGATGAATCGAAATATAAAATCAGATTCCGAGGTTACTAAAATCAAGTCATTTGTGGATATGATTGCGCCATCGGTGATCAAATTCAACGTGGATCACTTTATCTGTGGCAATACCTTTAGATGTGTTTGGGCGCTGCGAGAATATCCAACAAGTACTAATGAACAGGCCATTTTACGTCATTTAGGTGAAAAGGAAGGCATCACTTTACGTATTTATACAAGACAGGTAACACCAACTGAAGAGAAGAAAATCATTCATAATGCAGCTAATAAGAACAGGATGCATTCATCAAACACAAATGATTTGCAGCAAACGGTTACTGCAGAGAGTAATCTTCAGGATGTGGTTACTTTGGTATCGACCATGCACCGTAACAGGGAGCCTTTATTACACTGTGCGGTTTTTATTGAACTCTCAGCCAGTGATTACGATGGATTAAAGCAGCTACAAACAGACGTACTTACAGAGCTTGTCAGAAGCAAGCTCAATGTAGATCGGTTGATGCTAAGGCAGCAACATGGCTTTTTAAGTGTAGGACCAACGGGAAGAAACCTATTTGGTGCTCAATTTGAAAGAGTACTTCCAGCTTCGTCTGTGGCCAACCTTTACCCTTTTAACTATTCAGGCAAGACCGATAGCAATGGCTTTTACATCGGGAGAGATAAGTTTGGGTCCAATATATTGGTGGATTTTGATAAAAGAGACGATGATAAAACCAATCCGTGTATTTTGATTTTAGGGAACTCGGGTCAGGGAAAGAGCTATCTACTTAAACTGATTCTTTGTAATATTTTAGAGTCTGGAAAGAATGTGATCTGCCTCGATCCCGAGCACGAGTACGTGGAACTCGCTGAAAACCTTGGTGGATGTTTTGTAGATTTGATGTCAGGGGACTATCTAATCAACCCACTTGAACCTAAAACGTGGGATGAAGGTGGATCGCCGCAAGATAAAGATGCGCCTATTGCCTTTAGGCAATCGACAAAGCTTAGTCAACATATATCGTTTTTAAAAGACTTTTTCAGATGCTATAAAGATTTTGAGGATAAGCATATTGATGTAATTGAAATCATGCTTGGAAAACTCTATAAGAGCTTTAATATCAGCGATTCAACGGATTTTAAGAAGCTTAAATCAACGGACTATCCAATCCTCTCAGACCTATATACGCTGATAGAAAACGAGTTCCACCATTACAAGCAGGATCAATTTAGGCTTTACACTGAGGCCATGTTACAAGAAATATTGCTAGGGATCCATTCCATGTGCCAAGGTGCTGAAAGTAAGTTTTTTAATGGGCATACGAATATCACATCCAGTCGCTTTATTGTCTTTGGCGTCAAGGGCCTATTACAAGCCAGTAAAAATGTTAAGAATGCGCTTTTGTTTAACATCTTGTCTTTTATGAGCGACAAACTACTCACTGAAGGCAATACAGCTGCCGGTATCGATGAACTGTATTTATTTCTAACAAACCTAACGGCAATAGAATACATTCGAAACTTTATGAAACGCGTGCGTAAGAAAGAATCAGCGGTTATACTCAGTTCTCAAAACCTTGAAGATTTTAATATCGAGGGGATTAGAGAGCTGACTAAGCCGCTTTTTTCTATCCCAACGCATGCTTTTTTATTTAACGCAGGGAATATTGATAAAAGGTTTTATATGGATACGCTACAACTTGAGGAGTCAGAATACAACTTAATCAAGTTTCCGCAGCGGGGAGTATGCCTCTATAAATGTGGCAATGAACGCTACAACCTTGTGGTTCATGCGCCAGCTTATAAAGAAAAACTATTTGGAAAGGCAGGTGGTAGGTAATGTTGAAGTGTTTAAAAGATCTGTATGAAAGGGGACCTTAGATGACAAGTGCAGCACTATTAATTAAAGCGGCAATGATGGCATTAAGTAGTGAGCGCGTACGAAAAGGTATCGGGTGGACCATTGCTGCGATACTTTCACCAGTGATTGTTGTGCTTGCATTGATACTTGGTATGTTTTCTGGTACTGCAAATCATAATACATCTGCCTTAGAATTAAGCTTTTATGGTGGAAATCTAAGTGCAAGTGTACCTCAAGAATACCATGACCATATACGGCAGATGCAATCAAGCTTTAAGCACATAGATGAAAGGGTTAGTGAACTGAGTAGCCAAGTAGAGGTACTTGAAACCCTAAATACAATTCGAATGAAGGCAATTTTTTATGCGCTTTATTTTGGTATAGATCATTCAGTAGATTATAATTTTGATGTTTTTATTGAGTGTTTTATCCAAAGAGAAGAGCGCATACGTGAGGTGATTAATGATGATGGCGAATCGGTTCAAGAGACCTATATCGTAATTATTCCCATCAAGGATGTTTCTGAAATCTATAGAAACATTGCGCAGAAGATGTCTATTCAATTGAGTGAAGAGCAAATGGCAAATGCCACAGAGATCTATTATAGAATCACTTATGGTGGCCCATCGCCTGCTTATGGCAATGGTTTTGATGATTTTATAAACAGTATCCCACTTTCATCAGAGCCTTTTGTCGGTGAAGAGGGCTTTTATTCACCTACTGGTGTGGGTTGGCAGCAAGCGGTTAGCAGTGAGTTTGGCTATAGGTTTGATCCTTTCACAGGACAAAGAACCTACCATGGCGGCATTGATATTGCTCTACCCAAAGGAACGCCAGTGAATGCTATGATCGATGGAACCGTAATCTTGGTGCGTTATTTGACAAGTGGTTATGGCTACTATGTGGTGGTGGATCATGGGGGTGGTTTTATTTCCTTATATGCGCATTGCTCAAGCATATTAGTAAACGAAGGCCAACGCGTTAGCGCTGGAGAGGTTATTGCAAAAGTCGGATCGACAGGAAGGAGTACAGGTAATCACTTGCATTTTGAAGTGCGAATTGACGGTGTTAAACAAAATCCAAGAAACTATTTGCCATAGGGAGGACAAAATTTATGATAAAAACGAATGCCATTTTTCATAGGAAAATGATTGAAATAGAAGCGCAGCCTTGCGTTATTGAAGCCATAGAGCTGATGAATCAGGAGCAGTATGATTCGTTTTCAAGGAACATGCTTGCGGATAGGGATTTTATTAGAGACAGAAAAAAAGACATGTATGTCGATGAAAATGGGACGATGCACTGCTTACTTGTGATAAACGAGGATAGTGGCGACGGGATTGTTATCGATAGTAGTGGATATGATTATGCGAGGTATGTTGGGTTTATGCCAAACATTAAACCCTACATTGATCAGCAAATTTCACATGTTGCAGATCAAATCTTTAAAGAAGCTTCTGAGAACACATCGAATGGTAGCTGGGCAGTTTTCTTTGATGAAATTGAGGAGCACTATGATCTGAGCGTAACTGCAAATAACGGTATTGGCACACTGCTACTAAATGAACTACAAAGCAGAGAAGAAATAGCAGAGATATCGCTTGAAGATAACTGCTTTGATTTGACGCTTTACCTTGATTTTTGTAAAAATCTTAATCCGGATGAGCATGAACAAAACATAGGGATGTAAGGAGTGTGGCTAAAATGAAACAGGAAAATACAATAAGAATTTTAAAAATTGAACCAAGCAAAGCGCCTTATGCTAAAGATATGGTCAATAATCTTGAGGGCATTAAGGCGGAAGTAGAAGGACACTTTGAGTGCGTATACCTCGGGAATAACTGTATAGCAGTTGTCAATGAAGAGGGAAAACTTAGAGATATGACGTTAAACCGAAGGATTGGTAATGACATTATTGCTGGTCCTTTTTTTATTTGTGGCGATAGTCAGGATGGTGAATTCATATCCCTTTCTGATAATCAAATTGAAAAGTTGTCTCGCCAGTTTGCAGAAGCACCAGAATTTTCAGGTGATGAACCAGAAGCTCAGCTAAGGGTCGAAATCATAGGCTTTAGGTATTAGAGAGGAGAAATTTATGAGCGTATTAACTGAAAAAACATCGATTCAAGTGAGCTTCCCAAAAGAAAAACTAGATGCATTGAAGTTTTATATGGACGAAAAGGACACGACAGTAGAGAAGGAACTCCAAGCACATATCAAAAATGTTTATGAGAAGTATGTACCGGCAGCGACTAGGAGGTATCTTGATCGTCATGATGCTCCAGAGGTAGATGAACCTGAAGTTGTAATTGAATCAAGTGAGCAGTCAACCGATTCTGCCTTACAATCGACACCGTCTAAAGGCAGAAAAAAATCTCTAAAAGTGCAAGACCAAGATCAACAAGAGCCCAATATCGTGAATGAAACCAACGCATTAACGGAACAAGCTGAAGAAGAGACTCAGGGTATGAGCATGTCCATGTGATGCATTTAACTCTAAAAAACCAATGTTGGAGGACTATTATGATGAAAAAAGATACCATTTCAATTAGCCTTGAAGCTGAAAAACTTAGGGCCATTAAAAAGTATATGGAGAAGAAAGAGGCCGATCTCCAAAAAGAAATGACGGATCAGCTTCAGAAACTCTATGAAAAGTATGTACCAGCCAATGTTAGGGAGTACATTGATGAGCGTGAGGAAGAGGAAAATGACGCTGAAAAAGCAAAAAAACCAGTAAAAAAGTCGTCAGAAATTAAAGGTTCAAACTTGACGAGAGCTGCTCTAGAAGAGTAAAGGGCGTGTTCGCGATTATTTGGCCCTGTGTGCGATGATTATACCATAAGTGGAGGCTAAATACCCATGACACCTATAAAGCGAAATTTGGGCCGATTTTAGCAAATGAATAGTCGGTGAGTGACAGCGGCGTTTGATGCAAATGAGGCTAGGATTTTGGAATTATTCTGGTGCGGGATAAAGCAAGGTGCTGTGAACAGCCCCTTGCACTCACAGCGGTCGGCAGTGCCGACCGCAAATCTAAAGGTTTCAAGGATTCTCACGAATGAAGTGTTAGGTGCTGTGAAACGACAATTATGCTGTGTAAGGTGCTGTAGAAGGCTTTAAAGCCTAGAAAACACCAGAGATTTAGGTGCTGTAAGAGGTGCTGTGAAAGAAAGGAGGGCAACATTTGGAGAAAAAGAGTGAATTGAAGGAGCGTGTTGTTGCTTGGCTTTACCCAGAAATGATTGAAAAGATGAATAATCTCATGGAAAACAACAACATGCGGAATCATACAGAGTTTGTAGAGCAAGCAGTAAATTTCTATATCGGATATTTAAGTGCACAGGACAGCACCATGTACCTTTCAAAAATAATTCTCGGTGCAATACAAGGCGTGCTAAAAGAAACGGAAAATCGACAAGCTAATAATTTATTTCGTTTGTCGGTTGAAATGTCCATGATGATGAATATCCTCGCAGCTGGGCTTGAAATCGGTGATGAAGACTTGCGAAAGCTTCGTGGACGGTGTGTCAATGAAGTGAAAAAAACTAAAGGGAGGATAAGTATGGATGAAGCTGTGAAGTTTCAACAAGGTATAGAAGAATAGATGGGAGGTGACCTATGCCCAGAATCATTCTGAAATGTCCTTATTTGAAAGGAGGCAGTAAGAAGACTGCTTCTCATCTTTCAAATCTAGTGACCTACATGGCGACAAGAAGCGGTGTCGAAAAAAAATTGAAGTCCAAGGCCACTCTTTCATCTAGTTTGAAACAAGAAGATTTGATTCGTCAAATCACTCAGGAATTTCCCGAAACCAAGGATCTATTTGAGTATGAAGACTACGCACAAAATAAAACAGTTGAGAATGCGTCAGAATTTATTTCAATTGCATTAGAACAGAATATCGATAAGATAGGTCAGCGAAAAAACTATATTGACTATATTGCCAATCGGCCAAGGGTCCAGAGGATGGGAACACATGGTTTGTTCACTGGTGGAGATGATGAAATTGTATTAAGTCATATTGCCGAAGAAATAGGTAATCATACCGGCAACATTTGGATTCCAATCATTTCACTCAGAAGAGAAGATGCGATTCGCACAGGATTTGATAATGCTGAAGTTTGGCACAATATGCTTTCTTATTTTGCTCCTGAAATCGCAGAGTCGATGAAAATTCCGATAGAGAATTTTAGATGGTATGCAGCATTTCATAACGAGAGTCATCATCCTCATGTGCATATGGTGTGCTATTCGACAAATCCTAGAGAAGGTTACCTCACGAAAAAAGGCATCGAGAAGATGAAGTCTGGGCTTGTAAAAAGTATTTTCAAAAATGAGATGCACTTAATCTATGAAGAGCAGACTAGAAGACGCGATCAGCTTAAAAGTGAAAGTCGCGAGGTGATGCTTAAACTCATACAAGAAATAAAAGTAGGTACAGTAAATAATCCCAGAATTGAAGAACTCTTTTTGCACCTATCTAAAGAACTCAAGTCAGCTACAGGCAAAAAAGTATATGGATATCTTACTCCCGGGTTAAAAGCGATAGTAGATGAGCTTATAGATGAAATTTCTAAAGAGCAAGTTGTTTCTAAAGCCTACGAGCTGTGGCACGAAATGCGGGAAGAAGTGATAAATAGTTATATGGATGAGTTCTCTGAGCGTCTTCCACTTTCAAAACAGAAAGAATTCAAATCAATCAAGAATATGATCATTGCTGAAGCTAATCAGTTTTCGATGGATGCATATGATATCAATGAGCTCGATGGAATAGATGATAGCGAATTAATTGAAGAGATCTTCGAAAACAATGAAATTTTTATTGTCAGTAGTCCAGAAGAAGTTGACCATGATTCATTAGGAAGTGTGGAGAGTATCGTATGTAGTGAAACCTCTGAAAATATGTTTGTGAAATGGACTGATGAATATAAATTGGCTCGTGATTATCTTTTTGGAACGGAGGAGATTCAACAAAATTTTGACGAAGCATTTGTACTACTTTTGGAAGAAGTGCAAAAGGGAAATGTACTTGCTGTTTATGATTTAGGGCGAATTTATTCAGACGGTCTTGGCGTTGAGAAAGATCATGAGGTTGCTCATGGATATTATGTAAAAGCACTTTTGGGTTTTCAAGAAGTGGAAGCACAGAAACCTTGGAAATACACTGAATACCGCATTGGTAAAATGATTGCCGTTGGACTTGGAACGGGACAAGATTATCGGACTGCAGCAGAGTGGTTTCATTTATCAGCAGAGAAGAAATACAAATATGCACAGTACTCTCTTGGAGCACTGTACCACCGAGGACAAGGCGTTGAACAAGATGTCGTAAAAGCATTTGATCTATACCTGAGGTCTGCAAAGCAAAGTTTTCCTTATGCAGATTTTGAAGTGGCCAAGATGTACCGTGACGGTGTTGGTACAGATCAAAACAAAACAAAATCGGTACATCACTTTCAAAGAGCTTTCAGTGGGTTTAAAGTCTTAGAGGAAACCAGTCATGATGATAAAATCCAGTATCGTTTGGGTTGGATGCTTCAAAATGGTATAGGAACAGAGCCGGATTTGCTAAGAGCTAAAGATTACTATAAGAAATCAGCAAAAATTGGCAATGTATTTTCAAACTTTTCACTAGCAAAGATAGTTCTTAAAGAGGAAAATCCTGATCCAGATGAATTGAAAAAAACAATCGAGTTTCTGAGTGTAGTATCAAACAGTGATGATTCAGGACCAAAACATATTAAATCATCCGCAGTCTATTTACTTGGAAAACTTTTTCTAGAAGGTAAGGTAATGACGAAAAATATAAACCAAGCAATTCGGTGTTTTGAGACATCTCATGAATATGGAAATCAGTGGGCAAGCTATCAGCTTGGGAAGCTGTTCTTGCAAGGAAAGGAGAATCCAAAGAACATTGATAGGGCGATTCAATATCTAACAAGCTCTGCGGAAGCTGGCAATCCGTTCTCACAATATCTTTTAGGTATGACCTATCTGCTTGGAAAAGATGTTGCTAAAGATAAGGAGCAAGCAATCAAGTGGCTGGCCTTATCTGCTGAGCAAGGAAATGAATATGCAAAACTTTTTCTAGATAATATTGATAAGTTCAAAGATCCTTCTGTAGCACTTGTCGTATCCCGTCTGCTGAATCATATGAGAAAGATTTTTGAAGAGAACCTGATACCACATAGGAACTCAAATGGAATGAAAATTGATAGTAAACTGCTTAGAAAGTTGAAGGAGAAGAAGGTGGCGCAAGGTCATAAAAGAAATGATAAGGATCATGAGATGCTAATTTGATAATGTTTATTGCAGAAATAAGAAATAGTCACATTTGATTCCTAAACCTATTATACGAGGAGAAATTGAATGAAGAATAATCGAAAAACTAAATCAAAATCAATCTATAGAAATTTTGAAAAGCTAAACATTAACCCATACATGAAACACCGTCCAGTAAAAAGGACGGCGTTTCATCGTATAGGGACCAGAAGACAATAGGGCGGTGCATTATGGGAACATACATTCATTTTACCGACGATCAAAAGCAAAGAGCCAATAGCGTAGATCTTGTTGAATTTTTAAAAATGCAAGGTGAGACACTTTTGTCTTCCGGAAGAGAGAAACGCCTTGAAAGTAACCACAGTGTAACTGTGCGTGGGAATGAGTGGTTTGATCATGCAACAAAGGAAGGTGGCCTTGCGATAGATTTCGTTCAATATTTCTATGGGCATACATTTCCTGATGCAGTTACAATGCTTCTTAACGGTGAGCAAGGCATTCCGTACACTAAGGCAAAAAATGATGAAGAGATTAAAAAACCATTTAAACTTCCGCCGTGCAATAATGACATGCGAAGATTATTCGCATACTTAACCAAGCATAGAATGATAGATCCTGAAGTGGTGAGTTTCTTTGTCAAAGAAAAACTTATTTATGAAAGCAAAGAGCTCACTGTTGATGGAGCAAAGGAATATCATAATGCCGTGTTTGTGGGCTACGATGAAAATGGCGTTTCAAAGCATGCTCATAAAAGAGGACTCTATTCTGAAGGAAAAGGCTATAAGGGAAATATCGACAGTAGCAATCCATGTTACAGATTTCATCACATCGGAAACAGCAATCGGATATATGTGTTTGAGGCTCCAATCGATCTGCTGTCCTTTATCTCAATGTATAAAGAATCGGGCTGGAGAAAACATAGCTACCTTGCACTTTGTGGTTTATCAGAACAGGCACTTTTCAAAACCCTTGAGTGTAATGCAGAATTAACGCATGTTGTTTTGTGCTTGGACCATGATGCGGCTGGGATTGAAGCTTGCGAGAAAATTGAAGACATGCTTGCTGAGAAGAATAAAAGTTGTAGCAAATTACAGCCTTGTTTCAAGGATTGGAATGAAGACTTAAGAGCAAGACAGAACTTAGTTGCGATTCCGTCTGAGGAGCACCCACAACATCGATTGAAAAATAACCTGTGCGAAGAAATACTGATTCTTGTAAAAGATATGGGATCGATGAATCTAGGGTGTTCCGATGGTGAAGATATACTGAAGCAAGCCCAAATAAAAAATGAAAATCAAGCTGAAGCTATGAAGTTGGCAACAGCTGTTTTTTTATGTCTAGCATTGAAAGAAAATCAGCAATTCGGGCATCAGATAGAGGTAGAAGAAATCGTTCAAAGTATGAGTGAACAGTTTCGTGCATATCAAAATCGGAGCCGATGGGATCCTACGTTGTCTGAAGTATTCGATGAGTTTTCTAGAATAAAAATGAGTGTAGAAGCCATTGATAAAACAGAAGTATTGAGCTATGGCATTGGATTTCAGAAAGTTGCTTTAGCCCTTCTGAAATCTACGATTAAGCTAGAACTTCTTGTGCAAAAGCAGATACAGACTCAATCACTTAATATGGCATGAAATTATGAGGCGTGGGAGAAATCTCATGCCTCATTTTTATGAAAGGATGCGAAAAATGAATTCTCAAGTATATATGTTAATAGCTGCTGCAGCCGTTATGTTCTCTGTTATCGGTGGACTGTCCTTACTAGCCCATTACTATACTTTAAACGGTATCAAATCCAAAACTGTTGGGGATGGACAGCATGGTGTCGCAAGATTTGCAACGAAAAAGGAAATTGAAAGCACTTATCATCATATACCATTCAAGGTTAAAGAGTGGAGGCAAGGTATTAACCTACCAATTGATGAAAAAGGCAATCCGATGCAAGGCTTGATAATTGGATGCAAAGGATCAAATAACATGGTGACGGGTCTTGTGGATCCTGGAGATGTCCACTGTTTAATGATTGGTGCGGCAGGCGTTGGTAAGACGGCATATTTTCTATATCCGAATCTAGAATATGCCTGTGCCAGTGGAATGTCTTTCATTACAACGGATACCAAGGGTGATTTAGCAAGAAATTATGGGATTATAGCTAAGGAGAACTATGGCTATAATATTGCGGTCATTGATCTACGTAATCCGACCAAAAGTGATGGGAATAACTTGCTCCATCTAGTCAACAAGTACATGGATTTGTACCGAGCAGATAGCAGTAATTATTCAGCTAAAGCAAAGGCAGAAAAGTATTCGAAAATTATTTCAAAAACAATTATCTCAACCGATGGCAACAATGCTGCCATGGGACAGAATGCTTTCTTCTATGATGCAGCAGAAGGGCTCCTCACATCTGTAATTCTTCTAATTGCAGAATTTCTCCCACCAACTATTGAAGATGGCAAACGAGTAGATAAGAGGCATATTATTTCTGTCTTTAAAATGGTGCAAGACTTGATGGCTCCGAGCAAGATTAAAGGAAAAAGTCAATTTCAACTCTTGATGGATAAACTACCACCCACTCATAAGGCAAAGTGGTTTGCCGGGGCAGCTCTCAATTCGGCTGAACAAGCAATGGCATCTGTACTCTCAACGGTTTTGTCACGGTTAAATGCATTTCTAGACTCTGAGATGGAGCAGATCCTATGTTTTGACACAGCGATTGACGCGGAAACGTTCTGTAATGAGAAATCAGCGATCTTTCTCATTCTCCCAGAGGAAGATAACACCAAGTACTTTATGGTGTCGCTGTTCTTACAACAGTTCTATCGTGAGATGTTGACCGTGGCGGATGAAAACGGTGGCAAGCTTCCCAACCGTGTAATGATTTTTGCAGATGAGATCGGAACCATTCCAAAGATTGAATCTTTTGAGATGATGTTATCTGCAGGTCGTTCAAGAAGGATATCCGTGATTCCAATAATACAGTCATTTGCTCAGCTTGATAGAAATTATGGAAAAGAAGGTAGTCAAATTATCACAGATAACTGTCAGCTTACTATCTTCGGAGGATTTGCACCTAACTCTGAAACGGCACAGGTGCTCTCTAAGGCTCTTGGAAGCAGAACGGTAATGAGTGGAAGTATTAGTCGAGGTAAAAATGATCCATCTCAAAGTCTTCAGATGATAGAAAGGCCACTACTAACAGCGGATGAATTAAAGGCATTACCCAAAGGAAACTTTGTTGTTATGAAAACGGGTGTACATCCAATGAAAACAAAGCTAAAGCTCTTCTTGGACTGGGGAATTACATTTGGAAAGATATATGAAACTGAGGAGAAGTCCCATCGTAAAGTGCATTACGCTGATAAAGAGGAACTTGAAGAAAACATCGTGAGGCATACCATGGCATTGGATGTTGATGACGAGGTAGCTAATGATGAGAATACTGAAACTGGTAAGCGAGGTGGAACACTTCATTCTCCTGTGATGGATCCAAGCGATGAATCTGCTGTGAAGAGAAAAGCAATTATTAGAACATAGGGAGGTGGGACGGTTGAGCTTCTTCGGGAATTTATACAGAGTAGAAATATCATCTCGAGCCAAAGCAGTATATATGTATTTGAAAGACAGAAGCAATGCAGAAGGCGAATGTTGGCCAGCTATAAAAACCATTGCCAGAGATACATCAATGTCTGTTAGTACAGTAAAACGAGCTTTAGACGATTTGTTGAAGTGTGGATTACTTCGAAAGGAATGTCGCTATAGGGAGAATGGCAGCAATTCTTCAAATCGATATTATGTTCGGTAAGTTGTTATGTAGAGTAAAGGGTTGAAGTCGCTGTAGCGAAGCGATTTTCAACCCTTATGACTACGCATAATAATTCTCGGTATAATTCACTTAGGGTGAATT
>Ga0074195_1001421_pt1 | contig 33972 bp, 30 predicted proteins | sample EPASupsiteHSE623_FD_64525 | JGI IMG/M metagenome (GOLD analysis project Ga0074195, IMG submission 64525) | Bioremediated contaminated groundwater from EPA Superfund site, New Mexico - Sample HSE6-23 | ecosystem: Environmental > Aquatic > Deep subsurface > Groundwater > Contaminated ... | reverse complement strand
CTTACTCATAACTCTCTCCTTCCTCTCCCATTATTCATCAATATGAAAAGACATTATAAGAAGCAATCTACCATCGTCACCAAAGTCTTTATTTTTCAACTTTATATATATTGGATATCCTTTGATAACTTTTTTAAAGACCCAAACGTCACCGGGGTATTTTGAGTCACTATCAGGGACAGGACCCTTATAAAGGTCACCTCCTATTAATTCTTTAATTTCCTGCAACATTGCGGGAATACTGTATTGTAAAAGATTTAATGTATCTTTATTCTTTTTTCTATTTGAAAGATAATGAATCTGACCAGTATCTATAAACAAACAGCACTCGGTTAAAAAGTCATCGCACTGACCCAAAGATATTCAACTCCTCTGGTTATGCTTCATATTAAGTATACTCGTTTTCCAGGGAGATGACAATAGGTTTAAGTTGTTTTATGCTATCATATGTTAGCATTCCTATTTTTTTGCTATCATATACATATGATTTTCACCCTTTGCGGCTTCATCTTCTTTGCTTTGGGCCATTAATGTAACAAAGTGTTCAACATTGACGCAAGCAAATACAGTTCCCACGGGTCTCCTGGGTCAAGGAAATATATTGTTTGGTAGTTTTCATTGGAAATCTCCAACCTCTTATACTCCTGCGACCCTTCATCCGACCCGGGGGTAGAAAAACCTGCTAAGGAAAGTCAAGTGATTTCTCTGCAGGTTTCAAATATATGTGTATTGGATTTTGGGTGTAGCAAAGCAGGCCAAAGGTTATAGAGCCGTTGGCCGATCCCAGGATTAGTAAGCCTTAGCTTGCGTATAACCTCCATCACACGCGCAAAGTAGATTCGCAGGAATTTGTTGAGAGCCGCAATCTTTGCCACTTTTTTGGGTTTACCTTCAGCTTCCTTTTTCAACATAAAGAGATATACAGCGGCATCTGCGGTAGGTTTTATTGTCTTGAGACATTTCATTACCTCATAGCCCGTTTTACGCAACAAGGAAGAACCTCGCTTAGAAATCTTCCGCTGTGTGCCGGTAAATCCCCCAGATTGATACGGGGGGGAGTCTATGCCAGAGAAGGCAACAAGGGCACTGCCACTGTGGAATCGGCGAACGTCGCCAATTTCTGCAATGAGCCTGGGAGCCAAAACGTTGCCGACGCCCTTCATAGCGCGCACAACCTGATATTCGGGCAAAGTGGTTGCAAGTGCCTGCATTTGTGTTAAAATAGTTTCCAGAGTCCGATTGACTTCCTTGAGGATTCTGACTGCCTCCAGCGTTAACATTTTGGTTGATGGGGCGCCGGAAGGCAAAGTAGGGATACCAGCGCGAGCCATGGCATAGATCGCTTTAGCCTTGGCCTCGTTTGCTTGGTATCCTTTCTTTTTAGCCCAGCGGCAGTAATCACTAACGAAGCGGGGCTCACTCTTTTTTGTGATGTTGTCATAGTGCCAGTATTCGTCGACGAAATCGCTGAGCTTGTCCTTGGTCGGCTCCTCCGACCGTTTTCCGCTGAGCAATTTCTTGATGCCCGGCATCGTTCTGTCAAGCAGGTCCGTAAGCACAAGCTTGCCTTCTATCTTCATGGTGATGTAATGGGCATACTGCCGTCCAAGCATCCTAAGCTGGGCATAAATCTCCTCCGGCGCTGAATAGTCAGCCAACTTGAACCAATTGTCTATGCCATAATTCGCAATGCGCACAGAATCCATCTTGTCGGTCTTTCCCTTGCGGAGTGCTGTTGAAGCATACTTTTTCATCACCAGCGGATTGATGACGCTTACAAACAGCCCGGCCTGCTTGAGACTGGCCAGCAGCGGAAGATGATACGCACCTGTTGCCTCCATCACCACTCTGACCTCACCATCCAGCGATAGTATCCGGGCTACCAGCCCATTGACCTCTAACTCGGTGTGCTTTATCTCATACGGTGACACCACAACCTCACCATATGGTCTGAGAATGCACACCATGCTCTTTGCCTTCGATATGTCTATTCCTACGCTGATCATTTTCGAACCTCCTTAATTAATCTCTGTAATTGCTTCCCATCTGCACTTATTGCGATTCAGTTTGGTTCGTTACGCGAAAGCCCCGGAGGGTTTCAACCTGCTTAATCGAATGTTAACAATAAGGGATGGCTGGCAGTTTTTCTAACGGATGTAATAATCCAATGGCCGCCTACGCCAGACCAATTACTCCCCCATTGTAAAAAAATAAGTGCAAATGCTCAACACCGAAAAACCGATGTTTAACACTTACACTTTTACAGTACCAAATGGCCTGTGGCTAGGCGCACGGAGCATGCACAACCACCAATGCAAACTAAAAACCATCGGCCGTACAGGCCGATGGTTTTTGTTTACATTGGTAGCGGCGCAGGGATTCGAACCCCGGACACTGCGGGTATGAACCGCATGCTCTAGCCAACTGAGCTACGCCGCCATGGAGCTGCTAACCGGGATTGAACCGGTGACCTTATCCTTACCAAGGATACGCTCTACCTACTGAGCTATAGCAGCGTATATTATAAACTTCGTTTCATTAAAAAGTCAGCGGCCGTGACCGCCAACCGAAACTTGTGTTATTTTCAATTGGTTGCGGGGGAAGGATTTGAACCTTCGACCTTCGGGTTATGAGCCCGACGAGCTACCAGCTGCTCTACCCCGCGTCAAAAACCTAAATCTATAATGTACCTGTAATTAGGAAAATATGCGTCAATCTTGAATCAACATGGTGGAGAGGGCTGGATTCGAACCAGCGAAGGCTGAGCCGGCAGATTTACAGTCTGCTCCCTTTGGCCACTCGGGAACCTCTCCACGAATGGAGCCGACGATGGGACTCGAACCCGCAACCTGCTGATTACAAGTCAGCTGCTCTGCCAGTTGAGCTACGTCGGCGACTGACAAAGACAATTATACAACGTTTAACCAGCGCGGTCAACTGTTTTTTTCTGCCATTATCCGGATGGTTTCCGAACTAATTTTCTCTTTTTTCCAGATATCTTTCGAGTTTCCTTTTAACTCTCTGCAATGCATTGTCAATGGACTTGACATGCCTTTTAAGGTCTACCGCAATTTCCTGATAGGACTTGCCCTCAAGGTAGGACATAAGAACTTTCCACTCCAGGGAACTCAGAATCTCTCCCATCTTTTCCTCGATATCGTCAAACTCTTCCCTGCTGATAATAAGCTCTTCAGGGTCGGTGATTTTGGATCCGGAAATAACATCAAGCAGAGTGCGGTCGGAGTCTTCATCGTAGATGGGTTTATTGAGGGAAACGTAGGAGTTGAGAGGAATGTGTTTTTGCCGGGTGGCCGTCTTAATAGCGGTAATAATCTGGCGGGTAATGCAGAGTTCGGCGAATGCCCTGAAGGATGACAGCTTGTCCGATTTAAAATCACGGATAGCTTTATAGAGTCCGATCATTCCTTCCTGAATGATGTCCTCTCTGTCTGCACCAATCAGAAAATAAGAACGAGCTTTGGCACGCACAAAGTTTTTGTATTTATTGATCAGGTACTCCAGAGCGCTGTCGTCACCGTCTTTGGCAAACTCCACGATATCCTCGTCCAACATCACATCATAGGTGTCAAAGACTTCCCTCTGTGCACTAAGACTCATTAAAAAATCGCCTCCGCTCAACTTAATAAAGTACCCGGAAACCGTTCCATCTCTCGAACCAGGGCCCTTATATATAATAATATTAAATTGTAGAGCCCCTGCTGTACAAAATAAAATGTCCAAGCTTTAATATGGCCAGAACACTTTGTACAGGAGACTATTGAAAGAGCCTAACGTCCTAATTTACATAACCATTATACCTAAACCACCATATTACGTCAAGGAGGCAACTGAAAAATTGGGACAAAAATAGCCTTATTGAGCCAAATTCATAATAAAGGAAACTTACTTCAGGTGGGGTTTTACACCCCACCTGAAGTTTAGTTGACTTATCCAGGGGCTTAGCGCCACTTATCTCCCGCTTAAGAAGTGGGAGTCTTAGTGGCGCTTAGCCATCGGATAATCTTATCTTTGCCTGCGAATTTTCTCCAGAATTGCCTTAACCCGGTCATCCAGATGCTCCCGCAGAGTCCTGTCATGGTTTCGTGAATCCCCGAGATGCCTTTGGGCTTCCGTCCATACGGACATGATTTCCTGTGCAAGCTCTCTGGCCGATAACCTGACAGCCCCTTTGCCAAAAACAAACCTCTGTTGTGTCCAGTCCGAAGTAGCAACCGTAACCCGGTCGTTCTCACCAAACTGACCGACCAGCTTTTCGATGAGCATGTCAGCGGTTTCACCCTCCGTGGTATAAATCACGTCGACGCCGGCCTCGTTCTCTCTGGAACCCGCGCCGCCCCTGACAAGATGGGCATCAAAGACAACGATGACCCTGACTCCCCTGACCGCCTGGTAGTTACCCAGTATGTCAATCAGTTTGGCCCTGGCATGGGCCAGGTCTGCGGCCATCATTTTTTTCAAATCATCCCAAGCATTAATAATATTGTATCCGTCAACGAGAAGAAACTCGGGCATTCTACCGTCCCTTTTCCTTTTGCCTCAATATTTCATAACATAGAACAGCTGCAGCCACAGAGGCATTTAATGAAGAGACGTGGCCCTTCATGGGAATCCCCACCAAAAAATCGCATTTTTCCTTCAGCAGGCGCCCGACCCCCTGACCTTCGCTTCCTATTAAACAAACCAGCGGGCCGGAAAGATTATTGTTCTGCCATATGGCTTCGCCATCCGGGTCTGCGGCCACAACCCAACAGCCCTCTTTCTTAAGCTTTTCCACAGCCTGGACCAGATTGGCAACTCTGGCCACGGGAACATATTCTATAGCCCCGGCTGAGGCCTTAGCCACTGTGGAAGTAAGGCCCACCGCCCTGCGTTTGGGGATAACCACCCCATGAACCCCTACCGCGTCGGCAGTCCTCAATATAGCTCCCAGGTTATGGGGGTCCTCTATTTCGTCCAGAATAAGCACAAAGGGGTCTTCTCCCCGGTCCCTGGCCCGCTCAAGGATATCTTCCAGTTCCACGTAACTCCTCGCGGGAACAGAGGCAATCACACCCTGATGATTGCTGTCGTGGACGAGGTTTTCCAGATAAGACCTGTCAACTTCCTGAACGGGGATCCTGCGCTCCCTTGCCCGGGTAAGGATTTCAACCACTGAACCCTTTTGTGCTCCTTTGGCCAGAAATATCTTGTGTACCGGGCCGCCGCTCTTGAGGAGCTCAAGTACCGGGTTCCGGCCCGCAACGAAATCTGACATACAGTTCACTCCAACTTCATCTTTTCCAAGCGCCCGCATGTCATTTGCCCCTCGGGGCACGTCCCGCAGGCCACACAGGCAGGCCCGGCCTGAGAGAACAGTACTGGCGCCACTTTTTTCACTTCAGCCAGCATCATGTTGGCTAACCTGCGTATCTCCCACTGGGCCCTTTCACAGCACCGGTGCTCAAAAAAGTTTAACAGTGACCGGCAGTTTAAAGTTAATACTATTTTGGTCTCACATGCGTTGGGCAGTACGTACCTGGCATCTTCCTGGTGGACCATCGCCGCCAGTTCCCTGTACGCGCTGCGGATATCCTCCATCGTCCTGTTAAACAGCGCTTTGGCTGCAGGGTTCTTTCCGATGGAAGGAGGTACAATATACTGAAAATCCTCCAGCGTCACATAGCGCTGGGACTGTTGGGAATATGAAGCAATCCTGTGCCGGACCAACTGGTGTGTCATAGCCCGGCTTACACCCTCCACGGCAAAGGTGAAGGAAGCATGCTCCAGGGGGGACCAGTGGCCAAGTTCAACCAGCATCTTCAATAAACGTTCGACATCAGCGGGGGTAAGGGTATCGATGATCTCCTCAGTTCCCGCCGGTGAATAGCAAAGCCGGGCAGCCGCAGCCACCGTTTGATCAGGATCAGGGGTATGATTAATCAGCACTACTTTCATTATTATCCTCTTTCTCTGCTGCTATAACGACCTGACGGGCAATTTCAAATATTTCGTTGATGCGGTCTTCCCCGCCCGAAAGATACAGGTATCCTATAAGGGCCTCAAATGCGGTCCCGTGCCGGTAATCCGTGACTGAAACATTCCTGGGTACAGACCCCGATTTGGCATTCCTGCCTCGCCTGACAACGGCTGCCTCGTCCTCCGACAGCCCGTCGGCCAGGGTTCGTAAAACTTCCGCCTGGTTAGCCGCGTTGACAAACCGGACTGCCTGTTTATGCAGCTTATCGACCTTTGTATACCCACGCGACACCAGGTAATTCCTGACGTATAACTCATATACTGCATCGCCGAGATATGCCAGCACAAGGGCAGGCAAATTAGCTACATCCTGCTGCCCTGATTTGTTCCCCATATAAGAAGGCCTCCGTTACCGCCCTTCCTTGCGGGCTACTTTTTCTTCCAACGTATTCCCTGGGGTGTATCCTCCAGGATGATGCCGATTTCGCCCAGTTTGTTTCTGATAGCGTCCGCCACTGCCCAGTCTTTTTTTGCCCTGGCTTCCTGGCGGATTTCAATCAGCAGGCCCATCAGCTTTTCGACCATGCCTGACTCATCCTGTCCGGCGGGTCCCCTGCGCTCAAAGAGGCCCAAAACCTCGCCCAGCCTGTAAACTACAGCCCTGGCCTGTTCGAGGGCGTCTTTTACATAGACCGGGACAGGTTTGCCCGCATACTCGGTAACAGCCTTACCGAAGCTGTTGGTTTCCCGGGCCAGGTCAAAGAGGCTGGCTATGGCCAGGGCTGTGTTGAAATCGTCATCCATGGCTGCCCTGAAATCGTCTTCCGCCTTGACTATGGCCCTATTCAGGTCTGCTGTCGGCGCTTCCAGTGAAACATTCGATTCACCAAAAGCCACACTATCGAGCATAGCCTCAATGTTATCAAGGGCATTATGCAGCCTGGTCAGGCTCTTTTTATTCATATCAAGTTTGGTATCGTCAAAGTCCAGCGGGCTGCGGTAGTGAGTTGAAAGCATATAGAACCTGATTACTTCAGGATCGTATTTGGCCAGTATCTCTCTGACGGTAAAGAAGTTACCCAGTGACTTGGACATTTTTTCTTCGTTAACAGTTATAAACCCGTTATGCATCCAGTACCTGGCGAAAGGGCCGCATCCGGTACAGGCCTCGGCCTGGGCAATTTCGTTTTCGTGATGGGGGAAAATGAGGTCAAACCCCCCTCCATGTATGTCAAAACCCATGCCCAGGTATTTTGCGGCCATTGCGGAACACTCTATGTGCCACCCCGGCCGCCCCTGACCCCAGGGGCTGTCCCAGGCCGGTTCACCCGGTTTAGCAGCCTTCCAGAGGGCAAAATCCATGGGGTGCTGTTTGCGCTCGTCAACATCAATCCTGGCCCCGGCCTGCATGTCCTCCAGTTTGCGTCCGGAAAGCCGCCCGTAACCGGTAAACTTGCTTACGGAAAAATAAACATCACCGTCCACTACATAAGCATAGCCGTTATTCAATATCCCCCGGATCATTTCAATGATCTCGGCCAGGTGTTCACTTACCTTGGGATGGATGGTGGCAGGCCTCACGCCGAGGGCTCCCGCGTCCTTATAGTATTCTTTAATATATTTTGCGGCCAGAGCAAGGGGATCGGCCCCTTCTTCACCGGCCCTGTTGATAATTTTATCATCTATGTCTGTAAAGTTCTGAACGAATGTTACCTTAAAACCTGAATACTCAAAATACCTTCGCACGGTGTCAAAGACAATCAGCGGTCTGGCGTTGCCAAGATGTATCAGGTTATAGGTGGTAGGCCCGCACACATACATATCAACCTTACCCGGGCTGCGCGGGCTGAATTCCTCCTTCCGGTTGTTAAGGGTGTTATATATCATTACCGTCATTTCCGGACCTCCTCCATTTCTTCGATTCTTCTTTCTATCCGCCCCATTTTCCTCTGCAGGCAGAGAATCATCTCAGACACCGGGTCAGGAAGGTTCTCGTGGTGCAGGTCAATGATGGAATCAACATCAACGTCAGCGATGTTCACTCCGTCCCTGATAACAATTTTACCCGGTACGCCGACAACTGTTGTATTTGGGGGGACATCCCGCAAAACCACGGAACCCGCCCCAATCCTGGCGTTGTCGCCTATCCTGATATTCCCCAGCACCTTTGCCCCGGCGCTGATGACAACATTGCTGCCCACCGTGGGGTGGCGCTTCCCTTTCTCTTTACCTGTACCGCCCAATGTTACCCCCTGGTATATTGTCACATTATTGGCAACCTCAGCAGTTTCTCCTATGATAACCCCCGTACCGTGGTCTATAAACAACCCATCTCCGACAGTTGCCCCGGGATGTATCTCAATACCTGTAAGAAAGCGGGAAAACTGGGAAATCAGCCGAGGCATGATGACCATGCCCCTTTTATAAAGGGCATGGGCCAGGCGGTGAAATAAAATGGCATGCAGCCCGGGGTAGCAGAGAATCACTTCCAGAACACTCTTGGCTGCAGGGTCCCTTTCAAAAATTACCTTAATATCCTTCTTTATTCTGCCGAACATTTTGCAGCCTCCCAGCCAGGACGGTTACTGTCCCCCTGCTGTCTGAGCAAGCCTCACCAGAATCCTGTCCCGGCCAAGAATGGGTATAATGTAATGCAGTTCCGGGCCGTGGGTCTGGCCGGTAAGGGCAACCCTGACAGGCATATATACCTTTTTGCCGCCTAACTTTAATTCCTTGGTCAGGGACTTCAAAATGTCCTTGACTTTTTCAGGTTTCAGTTGGTCTGCTTCCTGGATCTTCTGGCGAAAAGCCGCCATAACACGGGGGATGTCCTCATCCTGCAGAACGGCTTCAGCTTCCTCGTTCTCCATCACGACCCGGTCCTCAAAGTAGATCCCCACATGGTCGGTTATCTGAGCGATATACTGGAGGTGTTCCTGCACCGAAGCGACCACCATCTTCAGCCACTCATATACCTCCGGGCTAATTTCACCCGCGATATAACCGGCTTCGCGCAGAAAGGGGATAGCCAGGTCGGTGATGCGTTCGACGGTACTTTTCCTTATATAGTGCCCGTTAATCCAGTTCAGTTTGTCTATATCGAAAACAGCAGGGTTTTTAGCCACCCTGTCCAGGGAAAACTGCTGCACCAGTTCATCCAGGGTAAATATCTCTTCCTCACCTACCGGAGACCATCCCAGCAGAACCAGGAAATTGATGAGGGCTTCGGGGAGATAACCCTGGCTGCGATATGCTTCAATGGAAGTTGCTCCGTGTCTTTTACTCATCTTTGTACGGTCTTTTCCCAGAATCAGCGAGACATGGGCAAAAGATGGCGGGGTAAGCTTAAGGGCTTTGTAAAGCATAAGCTGCCTGGGAGTATTGGATAGGTGTTCTTCCCCCCTTATGACATGGGTTATGCCCATAAGCGCATCGTCCATTACGACAGCAAAGTTATAAGTAGGAATCCCGTCAGATTTGACAATAACATAGTCGCCTATGCCATTACTTTCAAAGACCACGTTACCCCTTACCAGATCTTCCACCACAATGTTCTCATTATCCGGGACCCTAAACCGGATAACCTTTTTCCGGCCTTCGGCTTCCAGCCTGCTCCTGTCGGCATCGGTCAGGTTCCGGCACTTCCCGAGGTAGCGCGGCATTTCCCCCCTGGCCAGGCAAGCCTCTCTCTCTGCCTCCAACTCCTCTTCGGTACAATAGCAGTAATAGGCCTGTCGCTGTGATAAGAGCTTTGCCGCCGCCTCGGTATATGTATTAAGTCTTTCCGTCTGGCGGTAAGGCCTGTGTTCACCGCCCCTGTCAATACCCTCATCCCAGTCCAGGCCGAGCCATAACAGGGAAGAAAGTATGTTCTCTTCTGACTCACGGCTGGACCTCTCGAGGTCGGTATCCTCAATTCTCACAACCATTTGTCCCCCGTATTTTCTGGCCAACAGCCAGTTAAACAGGGCCGAACGCGCCCCGCCTATATGTAAAGGCCCGGTAGGGCTTGGTGCAAATCTTACCCGTACGGTACTGTCCAATTAAGAAACCTCCTTGTTTTTAGGCCAAACTCTAACACATTATACCATTTTCAATGATATATAAGCAACTGGCTGATTCAGGCCACTGTAACATGGTTAACCATATCAGAAAAAGCCTTTATTTCGCTAGAAACAAAGGCTCAATTCCAACCAAAACATTTTTTACCAAGCCAGCTGATTAACGAAAAATTTCTATCAACCTCTTGAAGATGCCTGTTCATCCCCAAGTATTAGTACCCTAATCTGCTGGACTAACCGATTGATGGCATCAAGAAGCTGCTGGAACCAGTTCTTAACCTGGGCTTTATCCCCGACGGCGCGCTCGACCTCTGATTTAAGGTTGGTCAACTGGCCGGAAATGTCCCGGACACTCAGGTTTAAACCGCCTATCTTCTGCATCAGAGTTGTTATTTCTTTAATTTGACGGTTATTCAGGTTTATATTCAATTCTCCGGCAACGTTTATGATAATCTGCCGGATTTGGTCCGGGTCCCTGGTCCGCTCAGTGAGTACGCGCTCCTTGACCAGAAGAATAAGCCTGCTAGCTTTTTCTTTACCGATTTCCTGTCCCAGTTGCCCCGTCTGCACCAATTCCTCATTGGCCACCTTTTTAAATCGGTCTCCCAGGGCTTTACCCGTGGCAACCTCAAAGGCTTTGAATATCCCGGTAAGGGCCGCCGTTCCGGAAACCGGAAAGGGCGCGGCCACAACTACCCTGGCATCCCTTACCTGGGCCGTGGCCAAGGCGTTTGCATACATGTCTGTGGTAACCCAGTTTATATTACGGGTTTCCACGTTGATTCCACTGCCCTTAGGGAGTATTTCCACCATCGCCGAGGAGAGCGCCCGCGTTCCGATAACATTATCGGGCACCAGCCCTTGAAGAAACTTTCTCTCTTCGGCATTGGTAACGTCAACCACGGGAATATTGGCATCTGCCAGGTTTACGCCGAACTCACCTGCCAGCATACTCCTCTGGGGCCTGGTCAGGTCTGCCCCGAATGTTATGACTTTGGAATAGGTGGCAGCAGCGCTGCCTGTCAATAAGAAAAATACAGCCGCTGCTGCTATCAGCCACCATATTTTCAACCTGCTTTTAATCTTGGTACCCTTTCCCACATTGAATCCTCCTCGCCTGTATTGAAAAATAAAGCAGGGGTTCACCCTACTTGTTTTTATAAAGCTATACTGCAGTTCACTGGATATGGTCTATCACTGATTCCACAGAGGATTTCATGGATATCGATTTATCAGTTCTTTCATCTATGGTGATGTTTGTGACAACCCTCTGCGCCCCTTCATCGAAGGGCACCTGATGCATTTTTTTGACGGCATCCATAATATCATCCAGATTCCCCTCTATAATGGTTGACATGGGGGTCAGCTGATGCTTGAGATTGGTTTCTTCTTCCAGAACACGGTAGCACTCAGTGATGAAACTGCTGACACTGGGCTGATCAGTTCCAATGGGGATTACGCTCACTTCAACTATGGCCAAAATCGTTCGCCTCCCAAAACTTTTTCTCGGTCAAATGGTGCCTCGTTTAAGGGTTTTTTATTCATAAAAAAACCCTCCGCCACACCGGGCGGAGAGATAATAATCTTGCCGTTCCTTTAAAGAACAATTATTCTTGCTTAAATACTACTTCATCGGGTCTCTTTTTAACTCCCGTAAGCCGGATAATTTCCATGGGAGTCGTCAGCACCTGGGTTACAAACTGGTCAGGCCTGGGGTCCTGGTATTTATAGCATACGACGAGTTTTGAACGGTCACCCGTTTCTTCCAACAGGATATTAGTAACACGCACACTGTATCCCCCGGTAGGTTTGACACCTCTGGTAACAAGAACCCAGAATCCCCCGTCCTCCAGCAGGGAAGCGGTCTCACCGGATTTGTTCCTTTCCGCAGCAGCGGCAATTTTATCAGGAATCCTGCTATTTACATTATGATGTTCAAAAGAAACCTGCCACGATTTAACAGCGGGCTTCGCCTCTTCCGGGGCAGACGGTCCATCGCCAGCTTTACCCTGGCAGCCTCCTGTGGTCATCATCATGAAGCAAATCAAAGGAATCACCCACTTTTTCAATGCTGGGCCTCCTCTAAACCGGCGATGGCGTAAGCAGCAATCCCCTCACCCGTGCCGGTGAATCCCAGCCCCTCAGTAGTAGTAGCCTTTATGTTTACCCAGGCTGCCGGTATCTGCAGTATCCTGGCCAGGTTTTCTCTCATTTGTTCTATATATGGCGCAAGTTTGGGCTTTTGGGCAACAACAATGCTGTCTATATTAACTACCCTGAATCCTGCCTCAACAATGATGGCGGCTACCTGCTCCAGAAGGAGGAGACTGGAGATATCTTTATACCGGGAGTCGGTATCGGGGAAGTGCCTGCCTATATCACCCTGCCCGGCAGCGCCAAGGAGAGCGTCCATTATTGCGTGAGTCAGGACGTCGGCATCTGAATGGCCGGCCAACCCCAGCTCAAAAGGAATACTGACTCCTCCGAGAATCAGATGCCGGCCGCTGACCAGCCTGTGAACATCATATCCTATGCCAAATCTCAACGGGGTTCCCTCCCCTGAAGAATGGTTTCCGCGATGATAATATCCTCGGAAGTGGTAATCTTTATATTATCGTACGAACCCGGAATTATTTTTACAGGTACCCCCATCCGCTCCACCAGGGAGGAATCATCGGTACCGTAAAACCCTTCCGACCTTGCCTTCTCATGGGCCCGCCTGATCAAGTCCAGGCTGAAGGCTTGAGGAGTCTGGATATGCCAGAGCTTCTCCCGCTGCAAGGTTTCGGTGATAACACCAAGGTCATTGGTCCTTTTAATAGTATCTTTAACCGGCACTCCCGCGACTACAGCCCCGGAGACCGTTACCTCTTGGGATACTGACGTGATAATCCCGTCCGTGACCAGCGGCCTCGCCCCATCATGAATAAGCACGTAACCGTTTTCGTCGTCAATTGCGTCTAGCCCGCAATAAACAGAATCCTGGCGTTCCTTCCCCCCGGTTACCACAGTGAGAGGTTTGGTTATTTGGTAATTTGACAAAAACTCCTGTGTATAATAATCTTTCTCTCCGGCGGCGCAGATAAGAACTATTTCATCTATCACGCCGACAGCCTGAAAAACTCTCAAGGTATGCGCAATTATCGGCATACCTTGGAGAAGCAGGAATTGCTTATTTAGGCCGCTGCCCATCCTACTGCCCTGACCCGCGGCCGCTATTACGGCCCTGACTTTATCCAAGCGCGTTCACCTCATTATATGAGGACGGGCTATCCTGATCAGCGGTTTTCTTTTCGGCGAATTTGGGTTTGGCAAAGATCATTCTGCCGGCGGCTGTCTGCAGCACACTGGTGACAACAACGCCAATGGTGTGGCCGATATACTTTCTCCCACCGTCGACAACAATCATAGTCCCGTCATCCAGATAGGCCACGCCCTGGCCGATCTCCTTACCGTCCTTGATAACCTGGACGGTCATTTCCTCACCCGGCAGAACCACCGGTTTGACCGCATTGGCCAGTTCGTTGATATTTAGAACTTTTACTCCTTGAAGCTGGGCTACTTTATTTAGGTTATAATCATTGGTGATAACTTTTCCGTTTAACACCTGAGCCAGCTTAACCAGTTTACTATCAACTTCGGCAATATCGTCAAAATCCCGGTCGTCGATCTGGACCATCACGTCCAGTTCTTTTCTTATCTTATTCAGAATGTCAAGCCCCCTGCGGCCGCGGTTTCTCTTCAGTAAATCCGAAGAATCCGCAATATGCCTCAGTTCTTCAAGAATAAAACCCGGAATGATAAGAATCCCTTCGATAAACCCGCTTTTGCATATATCTGCTATCCTGCCGTCAATGATTACGCTGGTATCAAGAATCTTATAAAGCTGGTTTTGCCGGGCCTCTGTCTTGGTGGGCTTATCCTTGCCAAAACGAGGCACGAAGCTGAGAAGTTCCTCTTTCCTCTTGGTCCCTATACTCACTCCCAGATATCCCAGGAGCAAAGTCACAACAACCTTTAATACTCCGCCAATCCAAACCCAGGGCAGCCAGGCAATGGCAATACCCATTAAAGTAGCTATTATGAGTCCGATTATCAAACCAATAGCACCACCGACTATTTCCTGAATGGACATTTTATTAAGCCGGTACTCCAGCCAGGTAGTGAGCTGAACCACTTTTCGCGCTATACCGGGCGCCAGAATAACTCCCAAAAATCCGCTTATGGCGGTAATAATACCAATAACTCCGTAGTGCATAACCGGTGTTTCAATTACAAACCCGGCCACACTGTCAGGTAGGTAGTAATAACTTAAACCCATACCGGCTCCGGAAAAAATTATTATTACCAAAATACGCAAAATCCTCTGAAACACTTCTTTCACCTCCTTCCCCTTTGAGATAGCTTATGAACCTTGTGTTACCATTATACGCCAACTATTCACGTAGTATCAAGAAAAAGCACTGTATAAAGGAAACTTACTTCAGGTGGGGTTTTAAACCCCACCTGAAGTTTAGTTGACTTATCCAGGGGCTTAGCGCCACTTATCTCCCGCTTAAGAAGTGGGAGTCTTAGTGGCGGTTAGCCATCGGATAAAAAAATACGCCAGCAAATCTGACGTATTAAGCAAAAACAGCGTCCAACATTAGTTCTATGTTTTCTTCCTCGGTCTCTTTGGCCAGAACCAGTTCACTTATAAGGATCTGCCTAGCATTTTCCAGCATTTTCCTCTCGCCGGTGGACAGACCTTTCTCTTGTTCCCTAAGAATAAGGTTTTTTACCACTTCGGCAACTTCAAAAATATCACCGCTTTTTATTTTTTCAAGGTTGTTACGGTAGCGGTGGTTCCAGTTATGGGACATCGTATTACTCTTGTCATGCAGGATGCTTAATACTTTTTCCACGCCGACCTCATCAATAACCTGGCGTAAACCGATCTCTTTTACATTGTTTGTCGGTATCATAACCTTCATGTCACCGATGGGCATGCGCATGATGTAATACTTCCTAAGCTCACCGAGGATTTCCTGCTCCTCTATGGCTTCGATAACACCGGCTCCATGCATGGGATAAACCACTTTGTCACCTATATTAAACATGATGGACCTCCTATTAGTGCGATTCTTTATTAGTATAGCATACCCGGGGATTAAATGTCAAACAAAAATGTATTATATCATAATAGTTTCCAATATGTCAACAACAATTTTGTTAAGTCCATTAGATTGACAGGACAAGATTATCCTAAGTATAATGGTCTCAGGAAGTTTTAGTAAACCGGGGGGGGGGACAGTAATGAAGGATTTATTATGTGACGAGTTTCAGAATACTGTTTCTGAGCTGTTGATTCGTCACCAGAGTATTCTTGACGTACTGAGCAAACTTCAGGAAGCCTCTGCCCGCATTAATCGCGCTGCCACCAAAGCAGTAACCAACTGTGGCTGTATCAAAGTAAACGCCGAAAAGAAAGGTATCCCGGAAAACATCTCTTTATCCGAGTTAAAAAGTTACCTGGACTCTCACCTCAAAGGAGAGCTGTGTCCCAACTGCGAGGAGATAGTAGAGGCGGAAATCGGACGAGCACTTTTTTACCTCGCCGCCCTCTGCAACCACCTTGACCTTAACCTCTACGACATCTTTATCAAGGAACATAAAAAACTCTCCACCCTTAGATTCTTTAACTTAACATAATTTCCATATATACTTTCTGCAGTAATACAGAAGAAGGCATGATTTCATGCCTTCTTTTTATTCCCATTGACATATATTATCGTTCAATAATTCCACTAGCCACTCGCTACTCACTGGCCATTGTCTACCGCCCTAGCACCTGGCCCCTCTTTTCACTCGCACCCAACACCTAACACCTATTTTACCAGTGATGCCTGTCAAGAAGAATCTGGTCACGATACCGTTTGAGACCCTCTTTGATGGCTTTAGCCCTAACCTCGCCGATACCTTCCACTTCGTCCAGCTCTTCAATTGAGGCATTGAGAATCCTCTGCAGGGAGCGGAAGTTTTCGACCAGATTTTTAATGACCGGCCAGGGAAGGCGTGGTATTTTACATAAAATCCGGTATCCTCGCGGGGAAACGCTTTCATCAAGAATGCTGGCGCTGCCCGTATAGCCTAAGGCGCGGCAGATAAGAGACAAATCCAATAAGTCCTCGGCATCCCACTGCCCTAAAGTGTGCAGTATCTCCTCGGGGTTCTTGTCTTCATAGATGTAATAATCCTCGATAATCAGTAAACCGTCGTCTTCTACATTGGCAATCAGCTCATCCAGCTGCATGCTTACCAGGCGGCCTTCCGTTCCGAGTTCTCCGATATAAGTTTTAATCTCCTTGACGATGCGCACCACCATCTCCGTTCTTTGGATAGCCTTGGACACATCGTAGAGCGTAACCATGTCCTGAAATTCAAGAGTGCTCAAGGCAGCCAGAGCCTTGTCGAGCACCGCTTTATACTTCTCCAGGGTCTGTACGGCCTGATTGGCCTTGGTCAGGATAACCCCGATATCCCTGAGAACATACTTTCCTGCACCTTTGTAAATGGTAATCATATTTCTTCTCTGTGAGATGGATATAACCATCGCTCCCGTCTGACGGGCGACCCTCTCGGCGGTCCTATGACGAATCCCGGTTTCCATTGAAGGCACACTCGGGTCGGGAATTAGCTGAGTATTGGCAAACAGAACCTTTTTGGCATCACCGGTAAGTACGATGGCGCCGTCCATCTTAGCAAGTTCATAGATATTGGCATGGGTAAGTTCGGCATTGATTTCAAAACCGCCGTCAATAATCTCCATGACCTGAGGACTGTCGCCGACCACAATCAAGGCTCCCGTGCGGGCACTGAGAATGTTTTCCAGGCCTTCCCGCAGGGTGGTTCCCGGCGCCAGTATCCTGATTGCTTTTAAAAACTCTCCTTCAAGTAATTGTTCGTCTTTCAATCACTCACCCCCAACGCTGCATCAAAGGCCTCTTCCACTCTCTCCACACCTATCACTTCAACTTCGGGCAGGTCCCTGCAGTGATTAAGATTTGCTGCCGGGATGATGAATGTCAGAAAGCCTAGCTTTTTCCCCTCGTGTATTCTCTTGGCTACCTGGCTGATACCCCTGACCTCTCCTGTAAGCCCGATCTCCCCGAGCACTACAACCGCCGAAGCTACAGGGACATCGCGGAAACTTGAAGCCAGTGCCACGGCGACCCCAAGATCCACGGCCGGTTCGTCAAGCCTGACCCCACCGGCAACATTTACATAAGCATCCTGGTTTCCCAGGTGAAAACCTACTCGTTTCTCGAGAACAGCCAAAATCAGGTTGACCCTGTTATAATCAAAGCCGCTGGTCATTCTCCGGGGGTTGCCGAAACTACTGGGGCTTACCAGGGCCTGAATTTCTACCAGCACCGGCCTTGTGCCTTCCATCCCGGCCACAACCACGGACCCGGAGACTCCGGTAGGCCGTTCAGCCAGGAACATTTCCGACGGGTTGGAAACCTCCTGTAAACCCCGTTCGTCCATGGTAAAAACCCCGATTTCGTTGGTCGACCCAAACCGGTTCTTCACTGCCCGCAGAATTCTGAACATATGATGGCGCTCCCCTTCGAAATATAGGACAGCATCAACCATGTGCTCCAAAACCCGCGGACCGGCAAGAAATCCTTCTTTTGTCACATGCCCGACAATTATGACAGGCGTGTCTATGGTCTTGGCTAACTGCATCAGAAGCGCGGTACATTCCCTTACCTGAACCACACTTCCCGGAGCTGAAGGGACATCCTCGGTATACACCGTCTGAATGGAATCTATAACAACCAACCGGGGTTGGCAGATTTCGATATGCCTTTTAATCTTTTCGACAGAGGTTTCCGTGACGACATATAAATCAGATATTACCGCTCCCAGCCTGGCAGCCCTCATCTTAATCTGCCGGGTTGATTCTTCACCCGTAACATACAGACACGTGCCATGGGTTCTGGCGATTGAAGAAGCCGCTTGCAGGGCTAAAGTGGATTTGCCGATACCGGGGTCTCCTCCGATGAGAATGAGTGAACCGGGTACTATTCCTCCTCCCAATACCCGGTCAAGCTCGCCAATACCAGTGGTTACCCTCTGTTCAACTGTATCGGACACTTCCGCGATAGATATGGGTTTTAACCCGTTAAGCCCGGCTGCCCGGCTGCCTGTTTTTATATCAGGCTCCTCGGTCATAGAGTTCCACGTACCGCAACCGGGGCACCGCCCGCACCACTTGGGCTCTTCGTGGCCACATGCGCTGCAGACAAACTTGAATTTACTCCTTAACTTTGTCACGCTCAACCTCTTAATCAAACTGAATTCCTTAACTTAAAATTATAACATGAATTATTACCATAAACAAGCAACTCCTGAAGCTCACACCGAGATTAGGGCTATAACCCCTAACCCCCCAAAACCCGGAGAATCATGATATCCGTGGGTTACAAAATTCGTCTTAACCAACAAAAGCCTTTAAATTTTCTATTAACGTTTCTATTATTCAACATCCATATTTTTTTACATTTTCACACTTTGTCTACCACTATTTCATTCTCTTTGGCTCCTACTCGAACCTTATCACCCTTCCTATAGGTTCCCCGCAGGAGTTCATCCGACAGACGGTCTTCCACCTGCCGCTGGATAGCCCGTCGCAGCGGTCTGGCCCCATACATCTGATCAAAGCCCTCTTTGGCCAGCACTTCCTCTGCCGCATTGGTAACTTCAATCGTAATATCGTTTTCGGCCAACCTTTTAGCAACTTCCCTAATCATCAGGTCGACAATCTTCTTGATATGATCCATGTCAAGAGCATGGAAGACGATAATTTCATCTATCCTGTTGAGAAACTCCGGACGGAAGGTGCGACGAAGCTCACCCGTAACCTTGCCCTTCATATCTTCATAACTCTTATCGTCGCTCTGCGGCCTGAAACCAAGGCCGGTTTCTTTTTTAAGCAGGTTGGCTCCCACGTTGGAAGTCATAATGATTACGGTATTACGGAAGTCAACGGTCCGGCCCTTGGCATCAGTCAACCTGCCGTCTTCAAGAACCTGCAGGAGGACATTAAACACTTCGGGGTGGGCTTTTTCGATTTCGTCCAGCAGGATAACCGAATAAGGTTTTCTTCTAACGGCCTCCGTCAACTGCCCGCCTTCATCATAACCGACGTATCCGGGAGGTGCGCCGACAAGCCTGGATACAGCATGCTTTTCCATATACTCGGACATATCAATCCGGACCAGGGCATCTTCATCGCCAAAAAGGGCCTCGGCCAGGGCCCTGGCCAACTCTGTCTTACCTACACCGGTGGGGCCAAGAAAAACAAACGAACCGACAGGCCTTTTGGGGTCTTTAAGGCCGGCTCTTGCCCTCCGTACGGCCTTGGATACGGCTCTGACCGCTTCATCCTGTCCGATAACGCGCTGGTGGAGAATCTCCTCCATCTTGAGGAGCCGTTCACTTTCTTCCTCCGCCAGTTTTTTCACCGGAATACCGGTCCAACTGGATACAATGTGAGCAATATCCTCTTCGGCAACATTTTTCTTTTCCAGACCTTTTTTCTGTTCCCAGTCCTTTTTGATGGACTCGAGCTCTTCTTTAAGCTTCTGCTCCACATCTCTCAGGTTAGCTGCCTTCTCAAACTCCTGGGCCGCAATGGAGGCTTCCTTTTCCTGGCGGATTTTCTCCAGTTCCCCCTCTTTATCCTTGAGACCCGGAGGTGCTGTATATGACTGCAGCCTGACCCGGGAAGCGGCCTCGTCTATCAGGTCAATGGCTTTATCGGGCAGGAACCTGTCTGTGATATACCGGTCAGACATCTTTACCGCCGCATCCAGGGCCTCATCGGTAATCTTAACCCTATGATGAGCCTCATACCTGTCCCTGAGTCCCCGCAGTATGGCCAGGGCTTCTTCGGGAGTGGGTTCATCAACAGTAATTGGCTGGAATCTTCTCTCCAGGGCAGGGTCTTTTTCTATATGCTTACGGTACTCGTCAAGGGTTGTGGCCCCAATGCACTGTAATTCTCCCCTGGCCAGGGCCGGTTTGAGAATATTGGCCGCATCGATAGCGCCCTCGGCCGCTCCAGCACCTATAAGGGTATGAAGCTCATCGATAAATATAATAATGTTTCCGGCTTCGCGGATCTCATCCATAACCTTTTTCAGTCTTTCCTCGAATTCCCCGCGAAACTTGGTGCCTGCCACCACCGAAGCCAGGTCAAGGGTAACAACCCGTTCATTAAGCAGGGTTTCGGGAACGTTGCCTTGCTGGATTCTCTGGGCCAGGCCTTCGGCAATGGCGGTCTTCCCTACACCCGGTTCGCCGATAAGCACCGGGTTGTTTTTGGTTCTCCGGCTTAAAACCTGGATGACCCTTTCTATTTCTTTTTCCCGCCCCACGACAGGGTCGAGTTTGCCCTCCCTAGCGAGAACGGTAAGGTCCCTGCTAAATTCATTGAGGCTGGGAGTATTGGTCTGCGCCGGCTCCTTTGGCTGCCCGCCCGGATTCATAAACCCGCTAAGCATTTCAATAACCTGCTGGCGAACAGAGGGAAGGCCGGCCCCCAGATTCTCCAGGACTTTAGCAGCCACACCTTCACCTTCTTTAATCAACCCGAGGAGAAGATGCTCCGTGCCGATATAATTATGGCCAAGGCTTCTGGCCTCTTCAAAGGACAGTTCCAGAACCTTCTTGGATCTCGGAGTAAATCCGATTTCCCCTACAACTACAGCTCCCCCTTTACCAATAATCTTTTCCACTTCCCGTCTTACAATTTCCAGTTCGATACCCATACCCTGCAGGACTTTGGCTGCTATTCCTTCACCTTCCCTGATCAGTCCCAGCAGCAGGTGCTCGGTTCCAACATAAGGATAAGTAAGCCTGCGGGCTTCTTCCTGGGCCAGCATCAATACTTTCTGCGCTCTTTCCGTAAATCTTCCAAACATTAGGGTTCACCTCACATCTTAAAATTTTCTGCATTGTTGAAGTTTAAGAGGGACTATCATTTCAGTGTTTGCCTGATAATTTCTGCTCTGAACTGGTCACTTTCCTCGGGGTTAAGCTGCCGCCCGGCCTTTTTCTCCAAAAAAGCAGGCCTTGTCAAAATGATAAGCTCGTGGACGCGGTCATAGGTTAGTTTTTGAAGAATCCCCATTTCCACTCCCAGCCTTATATCGGATATGTTTCGCAGGGCTTCCTGGGAAGTCATCATCCTGGCATATTTCAGGGTCCCATAAGCCCGGTAAACCCTATCCTCCAGTAAAGTCCTGTTATCCTCCAATATAACCTCACGGAATGTTCTTTCCTGGGTAACAATCTGTTTTGTGACAGTAAGGAGACTTTCTATTATCTCTTGCTCAGTTTGCCCCATGGTAACCTGGTTTGAAACCTGGAACAGATTGCCATAAGCTTCAGTACCCTCACCATAATAACCGCGCACCGCCAGGCCAAGCTGGGAAATGGTATGCACCATGGCTCCTACCTGTTTTGACATGACCAGGCATGGCAGGTGTACCATAACAGAGGCCCTCAGGCCGGTTCCGACATTTGTCGGGCATGAGGTCAGGTACCCTCTTCTCTCGCAAAAACTATAATTCAGAGTCTTTTCCAGCAGGTCATCCGTTTTATTTGCCAGGCTCCAGGTTTCCTCCAACTGCTGTCCGGGCAGCAGGCACTGAATCCTGATGTGGTCTTCCTCATTTATCATTATGCTCATAGATTCATCCGACCTGATAATAACAGCCCGGTGTTGGGGTTTTTCAACGTGCTGCAGGCTGACCAGGTGCTTTTCGACCAGGATCTGCCGCTCCGTGGGGGTTAGTTCATTCAGTTCGATAAACTCCAACGGCCCCAGTTCCTTTACCACTTCCTTATCGGAAATAACGAGCCGGACAGCATGTATAATCCGGTCGGCCTGCTCCTCAGACATAAAATGCGGAAAAGGATAACCGTCCAGGTTGCGGGCCAGTCTTATGCGACAGCTAATTACCACGTCATTGTCGGGCCCGGTTCCCTCCATCCATTTGCTATGGGTATTTTCCACCGTATCTTTGATAGACATCCAGGCGCCCCTCCTAACCCGTATGGTTTTCCAGACTGCGGATTTTATCCCTGATTTCGGCTGCTATTTCGTATTCTTCCCGGCTTACCGCCTCCTGAAGCCGCCGTTTCAGCTCCTCTATTTCCTTGCGGATACCCAGAGCGCCTCCGGTCCTTTTGGGAATCTTACCGGTATGCTGGGGGTTGCCGTGCACCCGCCGGAGAACGGGATCCAGTTTGTTTTCAAACACTTCATAACACTTGGGGCATCCCAATTTACCGACCCGGGAGAACTGGATATCGGTGAACCCGCACCCGTCACATTCAACAGGTTTAACTTGTTTATTTATTTTTAAAGCCTGATTCCCCTCAAGAGGCTGGTTAAACAGGTCAGCAAAAATATTCTGCAGCATCCATTTCGGCTGAAAACCGAAACCCATATTATTTTCCTCCTGGGCACATACCTCACAAAGATTGGTTTCAGTTTTGTCCCCGTTAATAATCTGGGTCATATGGACCTTCGCCGGCCTCTGCTTACACTTGTCACAAAGCATCTCTTCTTTTACCGGATTAACACCGGAGGGTGCAAATCCGGCAAATTCCCCCCTTTCCGAAAGTAAAACCCTTACCATATATTATTATACCTCTCAAACAGATAAGATAGTTAACTCCCCGTTTTCCATTTTGAGAGCGGCCGTTTCCTTGGCGGATACCTCCCCCTTTACTATCATCCGGCTCAGGGGAGTTTCCACTTCCTGCTGAATAAGACGTTTTAGCGGCCTGGCTCCATATACCGGCTCATAACCTTTTTCAGCCAGGTATTCAAGAGCTTCGTTATCCCATTCTATCCCAATGCCTGTTCCGTCGTATATTCTGCAGGCCATCTTCTCAAGGAGAAGTCGGGCAATACTTTTCATCTGTATACGGCTGAGGGCGTGAAATACCACAATCTCATCGACCCGGTTTAAAAACTCGGGGCGGAAGTGCTGGCGGAGAATCCCTAATACGCCGGCCTTCATGCCTTCAAAGTCGCCGCCCTGCTCCTGCCGGACCAGTATCTCCTGACTCCCTATATTGGAGGTCATAATAACAACGGTATTCCGGAAGTTAACGGTCCGGCCCTGTCCGTCAGTAAGCCGCCCGTCGTCAAGGAGCTGGAGGAGAACGTTAAAGACATCATGGTGGGCTTTTTCAATTTCATCAAGTAAAATCACGGAATAGGGCTTCCGCCTGACCGCCTCTGTCAACTGCCCGCCCTCCTCGTAGCCCACATAACCTGGAGGCGCGCCGATCAGCCGGGCTACGGTATGCTTCTCCATATACTCAGACATGTCAAGCCGGACCATGTTACGCTCATCATCGAAGAGGGCCTGGGCCAGGGCTCTGGCCAGTTCGGTTTTACCAACACCGGTAGGACCGAGAAAAATGAAACTTCCTATCGGTCTGTTGGGATCCTTAATTCCCGCGCGGGCCCTGAGGACTGCATCGGCAACCGCCCTTACGGCTTCATCCTGGCCGATAACACGCTTATGAAGCTCTTCATCCAGGTGAACAAGCTTCTCCCTTTCCCCTTCCATTAGCCTGCTAACAGGGATACCCGTCCAGCGGCTGACAATCCGGGCGATGTCTTCCTCATCAACCTCTTCCTTGAGCAGCATGCCGTGTTTCTGTTTTCCGGCCAGCAGTTCCTCTTCAGCCTTAAGCCGCCGTTCGAGATTATCGAGACGGCTGTATTTTAATTCAGCCAGGCGGTTTAAGTCGTATTCCCTTTCAGCCTTTTCCATCTCCTGGCGGGTTTCTTCTATTTCTTTCTTTAATTCCCGGACCCGGGAGATGGCCTGTTTTTCCACCTGCCACCGAGCCTTCATGGCATCGGCCTCAGTCCTGAGTCCGGCCAGCTGTTCCCGGATTCTTTTCAGCCTTTCCTCCGAGGCCTGGTCTCTTTCTTTACTTAAAGCCGCCTCTTCAATCTCCAGCTGCATAATTCTCCGGGTAATCTCATCCAGTTCGGCAGGCATGCTGTCTATTTCAGTGCGCAGCCTGGCTGCCGCTTCGTCCATCAGGTCAATGGCCTTATCCGGGAGGAAGCGGTCAGAGATATAGCGGTTTGATAAAACCGCTGAGGCTACAATGGCGCCATCCTGAATGCGGACCCCGTGATGGACCTCGTAACGTTCTTTAAGTCCTCTCAGGATGGAAACGGTATCCTCCACCGACGGCGGGTTCACTACCACCGGCTGGAACCGCCTTTCCAGGGCAGCATCCTTCTCTACATGCTTACGGTACTCGTCCAGGGTGGTGGCGCCGATGGTCCGCAGCTCTCCCCTGGCCAGCATGGGTTTTAACAGGTTGCCGGCATCAACAGCCCCTTCAGCTGCTCCGGCGCCTACAACTGTATGCAATTCATCAATAAAGAGGATAATTCGGCCATTGGATTCCTGTACTTCTTTGAGTACAGCTTTCAACCGCTCTTCAAACTCACCCCGGTATTTGGCCCCGGCTACCAGGGAACCCATGTCAAGCCCAATAAGGCGCTTATCTTTGATGCCCTCAGGAACATCCCCGGCCACGATACGGCGGGCTAAACCCTCGACGATAGCCGTCTTGCCGACCCCGGGCTCTCCGATTAAAACCGGGTTATTCTTGGTCCGGCGGGACAGGATTTCAATTACCCGCCTGATTTCCTCATCCCGGCCTATAACCGGGTCAAGTTTACCCTCTCTGGCGAGCTTGGTCAGGTCGCGGCCATAACGTTCCAAGGCCTCATAGGTTTCTTCAGGGTTCTCTGAAGTTACCCTCTGGCTCCCTCTTATCGCCCTTAAGGAGTTGAGCAGGACAGGGCGGGAAACTCCCCCCTGCCTGAGCATTTCCATTGTCTCAGGCTCTCCCTCCTCGAGCAAGGCCAGGAGTAAGTGTTCAACACTGGTATAATCATCTTTCATCTCACGGGCTTCTTTTTCCGCTCTGGCCATTACCCGAGCCATAGCGGAGCTTAAGTGAAGCGAACCTTCGTAGCCCGTTACAACAGGTATCTTTTTTAACAATTCTTCAACCTTGATGGGAAGCGCTCCAGGATTTACTCCGGCGTATTCCAGCAGGCGGGGAACTATGCCATTTTCCTGGTTTAAAAGGGCGAGCATAAGGTGTTTACCCGTTACTTCCTGATGATGCCTCTCTGCAGCGAGCTGCTGAGCAGCTCCTAAAGCCTCCCGTGATTTTTGTGTAAATCGGTTGATATCCATATCTTTACCTTACACCCCTTTCCTTAAAACGGCCAGCCGACTATAGATCTCCCTTTCTTCTTCAGTAAGATTATCAGGAATATCAATCCTGATACGCACATACTCGTCTCCCCGGTTTGACCCGACTTTTTCAGGAAGGCCCTTGCCACGGAGCCTGAGGCGTTTTCCTGCACGTATCCCGGGAGGAACCTTCATACTCACGACACCGTCAAGGGTAGGAACCGAAACCTGGTCTCCGAGTACCGCCTGGTCAGGCCGCAGGGTTATTTCTGTCTCCAGGTCGTTTCCCTGCACCTTAAATGCTTTGTGGGGAAGAATGCGGACCTTTAGGTACAAATCCCCACGTTGTCCGCCGTTCCTTCCCTCACCACCCTGGCCTTTTAGCCGGATGCGGCTTTGATCATATACCCCGGGTGGTATTTTTATCGATAATAATTTGCCTGATAGCTGAATGGATTTCTCCCCACCGCGGTAAGCTTCCTCCAGGGTGATGGCCAGTTCTGTTTCAAGATCCTGTCCTCGCCTGGGGCCGGCCCGGCGGGTCCGCCCAGCGGCACTCCCAAAAATGTCACCCCCGCCAAAAAGGGTTTCAAAGAAGTCACTGAATCCACCGGTACCAGCACCTGAATTAGTGTAAAAATGAAAGCCGTCCATATCCGGCGGTGGACGGAAATCCTGGCCTTCCTGCCAGTTTGCCCCCAACCTGTCAAACTTGCCTCGCTTCTCAGGATCACTGAGGACTTCATAGGCTTCATTAATCTGCTTGAATTTTTCTTCAGCAGCTTCTTTTTCTTTTCCGGTATGCAAGTCCGGGTGCCATTTGCGGGCAAGCTTACGATAGGCTGTCTTAATTTCTTTCTCTGTGGCACTCCGGGGAACCCCTAAGGTTTCATAATAATCATGGTATGTAACCCCCATATTCACTCACCTGCTCTTAACAGCCCGACCGGACGGGCGCATAAGCCGCCCGGCGTTCGGACCATAGTTTGGTTTTCTATTTAACTTCAAATTCGGCATCAAGAACATCATCACTCTCATTCGGCGACGCTGTACTGCAGCCGGCTTCACTACAAGCGCCCGCTCCGGAGGCTGTTTGTTGGTAAGCTGCCTGTGACAGGGCATGGGCTGCCTGTTGAAGATCACTCCGCAGAGATTGGATTCTTTCAATGGGAGCATTCTCTTTAAGAGCGTCCCTCAGGTCATAAAGGAGCTGCTCAAGCCTGGCTTTCTCGTGAACGGGTACCTTATCCCCGATTTCTTTGAGCTGGCGGTCAATATGGTAAGCGAGACTATCTGCCTCATTCCTGGCCTCAATCTCATGCCTGCGCTTCTTGTCCTCGGTCGCATTAGCCTCAGCTTCCCTGACCATACGGTCTATGTCTCCCTTATCGAGGGAGGTTGACCCACTGATGGTAATGGTTTGTTCTTTTCCGGTCCCCCTATCCTTGGCGCTGACCTTCAAAATGCCGTTGGCGTCGATATCAAAGGTTACCTCAATCTGAGGAACACCTCTTGGAGCCACGGGTATGCCGTCCAGTTTAAACTGGCCGAGGGAACGGTTGTCTCTGGCCATTTCCCGCTCACCCTGCAGGACATGTATATCAACTGCAGGCTGGTTATCTTCGGCAGTGCTGAAAACCTCGCTGCGCCGAACCGGGATGGTGGTGTTACGTTCAATTATTTTAGTCATAACCCCACCCATTGTTTCCACACCCAGAGAGAGGGGTGTAACATCTAACAGGAGGACATCCTTAACTTCACCGGCTAGCACTCCTCCCTGAATGGCAGCTCCCATGGCCACAACCTCGTCCGGGTTAACACCCTGGTTAGGGTTTTTCCCGCCCGTAAGCTGACGCACAAGATTCTGTACGGCTGGTATCCTGGTCGAACCTCCCACCAGAATTACTTCGTCGATATCCTTCTCAGTCAGTTTGGCGTCAGCCAGGGCAGCCTGAACCGGGCCGCGGCAGCGTTCCACCAGATGCCTGGTCAGATCATCGAATTTGGCCCTGGTGAGTTTCGTATCCAAATGCTTGGGACCGGCGGCATCTGCCGTTATAAAGGGAAGACTGATCTGGGTTTCCATGGTTGTAGAAAGTTCTACTTTAGCTTTTTCCGCGGCCTCAGTAAGCCTCTGGAGAGCCTGCTTATCATTTCTTAAGTCGATTCCGTTATCCTTTTTGAATTCTTCTGCCAACCAGTCAACAACGGCCTTGTCAAAATTATCACCCCCAAGGTGAGTATCACCATTGGTGGATTTAACTTCAAAAACTCCGTCTCCTACTTCTAGAACCGAAACATCAAAAGTTCCGCCCCCAAGATCGAACACCATGATTGTCTGGTTGGCCTTTTTATCCATACCATAGGCCAACGCCGCCGCTGTAGGTTCATTTATTATTCTAAGAACATTTAGGCCTGCAATTGCACCTGCGTCTTTGGTGGCCTGGCGTTGAGCATCATTGAAATATGCAGGTACGGTAATTACGGTGTCTGTCACCTTCTCCCCGAGGAATTTGGACGCATCCTCTACCAGTTTACGAAGAATTATTGCGGAAACCTCTTCGGGAGCATAATGCTTGCCCCGTATGTCAAAGCGGACAGCATCACTTGGCCCGCCCACAACTTTGTATGGAACAAGGGTGCGCTCATCTATAACTTCCGAATAGCGGCGTCCTATAAAACGTTTGATAGAATATAGGGTATATTCCGGATTTAATACTGACTGGCGTCTGGCTACCTGGCCCACCAGTCTCTCTCCGTCTTCTTTAAAACCCACGACTGACGGGGTTGTGCGGGATCCTTCCGCGTTTACAATAACAGTTGGTTTACCACCTTCCATTACTGAAACGACTGAATTAGTCGTACCTAAATCAATTCCTACTGTCTTGCTCATATAAAAGACCTCCTTTTAACTTAAAATCTTTACACAGTTTTTATTTTTGGTGTCTGACAAGAACCATCAACATTGATTTAAGGATAGTGGCCCTTATTTCATCTACCTCCTCCGAACGGCGGTCCGGTGCGGCCAATTCAATTACATTTTCCATCAACAGCGCTTCCCGTTTGGTAACCAACTCTTCTTCATATAGGTAACGGATGAGGTTAATAGTTTCATTAAGGGTTATACGGTCACCAATTTTATCATAAATGATATCCATGATATCTTCTGACTCCTCAAGCGGGACCCGCACAACGCGGACGAAACCCCCGCCACCCCGGCGAGTTTCTATTATATATCCACTGTTAATCGAAAATCTGGTACTTAGTACATAATTAATCTGGGAGGGAACGCACCTGAATTTTTCGGCCAATTCACTGCGCCGGAAAACGACGGTTCCGCCTCTGGCCTGATTAAGTCTTGCTTTGATGTATTCCTCAATTATATCAGCAATATTTGGCATAGCTTTTTGCCCCCTCGTTTCTGACCTTTACTGACCTTTTAATATATTATATACCGCTTTTAACCAGTTTTTACAAATATCATTTCTACCAAAATACAGGCGAAATCAGCAATATTACTCCATTAATCTTTATCATCTTCCTCTTGTTATGTATAAATATTTTTTTCTTTTAATATCATGCCTAATGACCATTTTTACTAACTATTACTGTTTAAAAAGCAGCCTCGAAGGTCAAACTCTTCCTGACATTCTACTGACCTTTAGACCTTTTTTGACCTTTTTCGCGTTTTGGCAGGAAAATTTTCTTCTAATAGACGGGCTTCTGTGGTAAAATGTAAATGCGTTCGCTTAAACGCCCTATTCTGCATACATTATGGGATATACTTGTGAACGATAGAAAGGGAGTTCATATGCTGAAGCTTTTTAAAAAAGATCTAATATTCTTACATGCTCCCAGCGTTTACGATTTCCGTAAAGACACCATTATGTTCGGCCCCATCAGTGACGTGGTACCCTCATCCCCGACCTTTGAAATGTACCCGGTGGGTATCACAAGCATTGCGGAGACTCTGGAGCATAATAGCTTTAATGTTCAGATTGTCAATGTGGCCTACCAGATGCTGAGAAGGCCTGACTATGATCCTGAAAGAGTGATAGCGGCCATGAACCCGGCTGCTTTCGGGATAGACCTGCATTGGCTGCCCCATGTCCACGGCAGTATTGAGCTGGCCAAGATATGCAAAAAGTATCACCCGGATATCCCCGTAATTTTCGGGGGACTGTCTGCTTCTTATTACCATGAGGAACTTATTTCTTATCCCTTTGTAGATTTTGTTGTAAGGGGGGACAGTACAGAGGAGCCGATGCTTCATCTCATGAGGGCTATCCGTTATAAGCGGCCCTACGATAAAATCCCTAACCTTACCTGGAAGAAGCCGGACGGGACGCCGGTAGTTAACCCACTGACCCACGTTCCGGACAATATCGACTACGTATCGGTCCCCTGTTACAGTTATGTATTGAGGTCGGTTTTCAAGTATGCTAATCTGCATAATACAATGCCGTATTTAGATTGGCTTAAATATCCCATAACCGCCCTGCTGACAGCCAGAGGATGTACTCAGAACTGTTCTATCTGCGGTGGGTCCCAATTTGCCTATAAACGTATCTGTAACCGGGAAAAGCCCGCGTATCGCTCACCCCAGTCCCTGATAGAAGACATCAGGTTGATCCAAAACCTCGGGCGGGCGCCGATCTTTGTGCTGCATGACCTAAGACAGGCAGGCGCAGAATATGTCAATGAGTTCTTTGATCTCCTCAAGAAAGAGGAGATCAAGAACGAACTGATCATTGAACTATTTTGGGAAGCGGGTGACGATTACTTCGCCAAAATAGCCGAGGCAGTTCCCAAGTTCAGTTTGGAAATGACTCTCGAAACACATGTTGAATCCATCCGAAAGCTGAACGGTAAGTTTGCATGCACCAACGAACAGGTTGAAAGTACGATTGCCTCAGCCTTTAAATACGGGTGCCGTAAAATAGATATTTTCTTTATGACCGGGATTCCAAAGCAAACTTACGATCAGGCCCTCGAAAGTATCGAATACTGCCGTCACCTGCTGGAAAAATTCAATGGTGACAAACGGCTGGCCTTATTTATTGCCCCTCTTGCCCCGTTCCTCGATCCGGGCTGCCTGGCTTTCGAGTTTCCTGAGAAATATGGCTATAAAAAATTCTGCCATACTCTGGCAGACCATTACCACGCCCTGACCAAACCAAGTTGGAAACACATCTTAAGCTTTGAAACCGAAACTATGACCAGGGATGATATCGTCCGGTCAACTTATGAGGCTGCGCTAAAATTAAACGCTTTAAAGTTTGAATTTAACCTTATTGATGAGGAACTTTACCGCCAGATTGAGTTCAGGATAAAAAACGCCCAGCAGGTAATGGACGAGATTGACAGGATTCTTGCTATTGAGGATTACGACTTGAAGCAGAAAGAGCTCAAGGTACTCAAAAACAAAGTCGAAGAAATCAACAGGCATACCATCTGCGGGAAAGACGAACTTAAATGGCCTATCAGCCAGAGGTTTAGCAATATAGTTTCCCTGAGTTCGGTCCTCGTCAAGCTATTTTTTACTGAGCTTAGATTGCTGTTCAACAGGACTATAATCCTGTTTCGGGATAAGATCCGACCGCTAAAGTAAGGAGGAGATGGGTATATGTTTCGAAAAGACTTAGTATTCTTGCATCCACCAAGTGTCTATGATTTTCGTAAAGAATCCACCATGTTCGGACCTATCAGTGATGTTGTCCCTTCCTCCCCGACTTTTGAAATGTACCCTGTCGGCATAACCAGTATTGCAGATACCCTTGAACAAAACGGTTTCAATGTTCAGATTATCAACCTTGCTTACCAAATGCTTAGAAAGCCGGATTACGATGTCGAAAAGGTGATCTCCCGGCTTAACCCCAGAATGTTTGCCATCGATCTGCATTGGCTGCCTCACGCTCATGGCGGTGTGGAGATCGCAAAAATAATAAAAAAATACCACCCGGATACACCTGTGGTATTTGGGGGGTTGTCGGCTTCTTATTTTCATGAGGAACTCGCTGGTTACCCCTGGACCGACTATGTCGTCAGGGGAGATTCGACCGAAGAGATAATGAGACAACTGGTGATCGCAGTTCGCCGAAAACTTCCGGTTGACAAAATTCCCAACCTTACCTGGAAGAAACCTGACGGCAAAATTATAGTCAATCCGCTGACCCATGTCCCTGATGATATGGACTATGCCTCAATCCCCAGCTATAGATATGTTGTCCGTTCTGTCTTTAAATACGCTAACTTACACAACACCGTACCATACCTGGAATGGCTGAAATATCCCGTCACGGCATTGCTTGCCTCCCGGGGATGTACACAAAATTGTTCCATCTGCGGAGGTTCCGCTGCCGCCTACAAAAAAATATGCAACCGGGATAAACCGGCCTTCAGGTCACCGCAGGTAATGGTTGATGATATCCTGTTCCTGCAAAATCTCGGACAGGCTCCGATATTTATCTTAAATGATTTCCGCATGGCCGGCCCTAAATATACCGAGGAGTTTTTTAATCTCCTTGAAAAAGCGGATATTAAAAATGAGCTTGTTTTTGAACTCTTCTTCCCGGCCGGAGATGAATTCTTCGGCCGGCTGGCCAAAGCTGTCCCCAGGTATAGCATTGAAATCACCCTGGAATCCCATATCGAGCGTATCCGTAAGTTCAATGGCAAACTTCCCGTAAGTAACGAAAAAATCGAACAAACACTGGAATCGGCTCTAAGGAACGACTGCAGAAAGATAGATGTCTTTTTTATGACCGGAATTCCCAAACAGACATATGAAGACGCCGTTTCCGCAGTCGATTACTGCCGTTATCTGCTGGATAAGTTCCAGCGGGAAAAACGCCTCTGCTTCTTTATTGCCCCCCTGGCCCCTTTCCTGGATCCCGGATGTCTTGCCTTTGAGAATCCTGAGAAATTCGGATACAAACAGTTTTACCGTACTCTGGAAGAACACCGCCAGGGCTTAACCCAGCCGAGCTGGAAATATATTCTCAGTTACGAGACCGACTCCATGACAAGGGATGAAATAGTGGAATCTACGTATGAAGCGGCTTTAAGACTTAATCGGCTGAAAAGGGAATATGACCTGATTGAAGAGGACTGCTACAGGGATATCGATTACCGTATAAATATGGCCCGTCAGATTATCCGTGAAATCGATGATATTATGAAAATGCCTGAACCAGAACGCAAGGAAAAACTTCAGCAAATGCGTCTTAAGGTGGAGACCGTCAACAAAGCAACGATCTGCGGCAAAGATGAACTTAAATGGCCTATCAGCGAGCGGTTTGCCAATGTATTCTCCCTCTTTAAGGTGCTTCTGGGGCTGTTTTTTAAGGAATGGTGCCTATTGTTTAACCGGATTAGGCTAAATCTTACTGACAAAGACTTCAGGACAATAAGTAAATAGTAGTTTTACTTCATTATGTATAAAAAAAGACAGGTGCAATCACCTGTCTCTAATTTTTCATTGCACATCCGGGAGCAATTCGTCCGACCCAAAGGTAGAAAAATGGCCTTTGGCAAGGCGTACTTCTGGCCCCCGTCGGACAATTCAGGTTTTCTGGAGCATGCATAAAAAAAGACAGGCGACAGCTTGTCTTTTTCGTCATAATGGCTCCCCGGGTAGGACTCGAACCTACAACCTACCGGTTAACAGCCGGGTGCTCCACCATTGAGCTACCGAGGAATAAACATAAGCAAAAATAATATTACCATATATTAATTTTTAATGCAAGGGGTAAATAATTGGCAGTTTAGCTTCAGAATAAAACATGTAATCCAACGGAAAATTATAACTGAAACCAGTTAATATAAAGGAGATGGTAATTGAATGGATTACAAGAGAGCAAAGCAAATTTTTGAATCTCCCGATATCATTGAAGTAACTTATAAAGGAGTGCCGGTCTGGATAGAGGAAGTTAACCACACCTCTGCAATGGTCTCATCTAATCAATATGAAGATCAAAGGGTACCTCTTGAACTGCTTGATGAAGCTTCTATGAGTTAACTAGTTAACCGGCCGCTTGCCTGGCACGCACTAGGCGCCTGCGGCGCCGTCGCCCCCTTATAGTAACCGTAAGTTGGTGGCCAGCGATCAATGACCAGCGGCCAGTAATTAAATAAAATATAATGGAGGTTTGCGGAGCAAACCAACCTACCCCCTCGGAGCGCAGCGGAGAGGGGGCCCTTTTACCCCCGTGGTCCTATGGTTTAGCAAACACATCTACGTGAAATTGTAGGGTCTTTTACACTTAAGATGACGGGGTATTTGTACGGCGTTCATTGTGTTGCCGTTCTACCCCAACTTGCCGAGTAATTCAAAAACCGCAGGGCGGAGGCCAGTGCGGAGCCGTTGGCGCTTTAGCGCCTTACGGATCCGGCGTGCCCCTTGCGGGTAGACGGCGCGTTGGCGGGTACCCAGCGGTTTTTCAATTACCGAGGTTAGTTGGGGTTGATGGTAACACTTGATAAGCCGTACAAATACCCCGTCATCACTGCATAAAGAAAGACCCTACGCTTTCACGTAGAGTCTTTCATAATAAATTCCGGCAACGACTTACTCTCCTACCTCTCCCAGCAACTCTCAACCCCTTTAACATTTTCCCCCACCATCTTCC
>Ga0074195_1001420_pt1 | contig 34007 bp, 33 predicted proteins | sample EPASupsiteHSE623_FD_64525 | JGI IMG/M metagenome (GOLD analysis project Ga0074195, IMG submission 64525) | Bioremediated contaminated groundwater from EPA Superfund site, New Mexico - Sample HSE6-23 | ecosystem: Environmental > Aquatic > Deep subsurface > Groundwater > Contaminated ... | reverse complement strand
CTGAGCACTGGAGCTGTCTCTGTAGTACCATAGCCTTCAAAGATGCGGATTCCGAATTTATCCTGCCATACCTGACGCACCTCGGCATTAAGTTTTTCTCCTCCAGCGAGCACATACCGGACACTATTAAAATCATAACGATGTGCGTATTTTGCATATCCCAGCAAAAATGTCGGAGTCCCAAGCAACAACGTAATGCTTTGGTCATAAGCGATATCAGGAATAATCTTAAAATGAAGCGGCGTTGGATACATAAATACCGCTATCCCGCTTAATACCGGAAGAAGCGTACCGGCTGTAAGCCCAAAGGAGTGAAACATCGGCAGAGCATTGAGCATCGAATCGCAGGGGAGATAATCAATTACACAGGATATCTGATTTATATTCGACAGAATATTGTTGTGACTTAGTACAACCCCCTTGGGCTTACTCTCACTACCGCTTGTAAACAGGATAATCTTATCCTCCCCCGGTGATGCGGGTTTACCTGTTAGATAACTGTATATTCCCTTCACTTTGTGATACCAAGTTACTTGCTCTCGTAATTCTTCGAGGTAAATCACATTATATTTCAAAGAGAGATGCTCAACTAATTCCCCAAGGTTCCCTTTTTCAACAAAAAGCCGTGATGTCATTATAGTTTTAACTCCAGCCATCTCACTACAGTTCATGTTAGTCTCTATTCCTGCACTGAAGTTAAGAATGGCAGGCGTCTTACCTAGATACATTAGGGAAAATAGAGCTACCACGTGTCCGATAGAGTTTGGGAGCATCAGACCAATAACCTTTTGCCCCTTTATCGTCTCACGCAGCTTGCTGCCAAGCGTATAACTTGCTATTGCTATCCTTCGATAGGTAACTGAACCGGTCATATCTCGTACACTTATCTTTCCGGCTCCGTAAAGCTTTTGGGCCTTAAGAAATGCATTAAAGATGTTATCGTTTATAGAAAAATGCTGCTTAGCTTTGAACATCGTCTCCTGCAGCAGGTCGAGCAATTGGTCACTGGTCTCTTTTTTCTGTTGCCGGAAATCTTCCGAACCAGGGGGTTGCAAGCGAAATCGCTCACCAACATAGATGCTTATGGACGGGAACCAGCATGCTCTTACCTTATCAACGATACGTGACAGCTTAGATTTTTCTGGTCCGAGAAAAATAACCGGACATAAGTCTGCCCCTGTTTTACCTGCAATAAAGCCGACGCCGCTATAGACTTTCATCAGATTACCAGTCGTGGTTATACGGCCCTCCGGAAAAATTACTACAATATGTCCTTCTTTCAATATGTTAACAACCTTTTTTAGTGAGTACGGATTCAGAGGGTCAACCGTAACGTGATTAATCCACTTAAGAATAACGTTAATCTTACTCGCGATTGAAGTATTCACTACAAAATACGTACCGCTCGGCAAAAAGGCGTAAAGGAAAATCGCATCTAAGAATGAGACATGATTGGAAAGTATTATTACGGGGCCATTTGAAGGCAAACGATCCTGTCCGACTAGTTTTAATTGGAATAATATCCGCAACATAAATCGAAGGATATATTTCATGCACTCGCCTCCTGACGTATCAAATTCAAATTGGCTCACACTGTATTTGGCTAGTTCATTGTCTATGAAATTATATTACAGAGCATGTTTAATAAGCCGAATTGAATATGAAATATGTGCTTATTTTGGAAATATTATTTATGATTGTTCGTCATATTCACTATAGGGCTGAATACATTTTAGGAGAAAAAGGTCGAAAGAGGTGTTTGGATGAAAAAAAAGCGCACCCCCGTCTGGTGTGCTTTTTATGGTTCAATCCACCTTGGTCGAATAGCAGGCTAAATAGCTTGAGAAAGGAACATTTTTAATGAGTATGATATGCAAAGCAAAACTGTTTACTATCTCTTGTCTGGTTTTTGCCTGTTTATTGCGGGGAGGTGCTGCGCAAGCTGCTGAAGTTATTGTTCCTAGCTTTCAGCCGCTTCGTTCCGAGGTATCATCCCTAATCGAACAGGAAATGGAACGCACCGGTACGGTTGGCCTCAGCATAGGCGTTATTGATGACCAGCAACTTGTCTGGGCAGAAGGGTTTGGTTGGGCAGATAAAAACAAAAAAATCCCGGCGACACCCGAAACAGTGTATCAATTGGCTTCGGTGACGAAGCTTTTTACCGTTTTCACAGCCATGCAGCTCGCTGAACAGGAACGCCTGGATATAGACAAGCAAATCCAAGAGTACCTGCCATCTTTTTCGATAAAGACACGATATCCAAGTGAAGGACCGATAACTGCCAGGAACATTATGACTCACCATTCGGGAATACCCAGCGATTATTTCAGCATTGACCTCGCCAAACCGTTCAACCAAGTAACAAGGGCGCTAAAAGACCAATACGCATGTTATCCCCCCAACTATGTCTTTAGTTATTCGAATCCAGGCATAATCGTCCTCGGTGATGTAATATCAACGATAGCAAATAAACCGTATGATCAGTATGTCCGTGAAGGCTTACTCGACCCGCTTGGAATGAATCATTCATTTTTCGAAACAGAGAAAGAGCGAACAGCACCATATGCTAAGAGCTATGATAAAGGCAAGGAGCGATCTGTACTTCCTACTATAGGCGTCTTGCCCGCCGCTGGCCTTCATTCAAACGTACCTGATTTGACAAAGTTCGTTAAGATGATATTTGCAGATGGAAATATCGAAGGCCGTCAGCTATTTCGAAAAGAAACTATCGATGAAACGCTACGAGTCCAGAATGAACAAGTACCGTTAGACGGAAGTCTTCGAGTAGGCCTTGGCTGGATGCTTGGCGATAGTTCTATCAAATACGCCGGAAGAGTTGCCGGACATGAAGGTCATTTTAATGGGTATGCTACGAACTTAATCCTTCTGCCTGACTATAAGCTTGGCGTAATCGTCCTTGCAAACTCATCAGAAGCAGATAAGCTGGTTGCTGAAATTGCAACTGAAATCCTTAAAAGAACACTTGCTCTTAAAAAAGGACTTAATCCTACCCCGGAAAAATCTAAAACAGTTCAAAAAACTAGTATCTCTAAGCAGGCACTGGCTGATCTGTCAGGTTACTACGGAACGCACCTAGGGGTAATAAATATTACCCCCGGAAACAACAAACTTCTTGCCCGCACGGCCGACTTCAAAGTGGAACTTCTTCCCCAAGAAGATAACCTATTCTCAATGCAGTATTCTGTTCTCGGGCTTTTCCGTGCGCACTTAAATGATGGCACGTACTTTTCCTTTCAGAATATACAAGGGGTAAATGCAGTTAAGCTAATTAATAATAGGGGAGTTTTTGTTATAGGTGAAAAAGCTCCGAAGCCTTTTCTGCCTGATGAATGGAGGGAAATGGCCGGAACTTATGAATTAACCGGGCCCTCCAGCAGTCTGAGCATTATACCTCACAGGATAGTATGTAAGATAGAAAACCAGAGAGTAATCATCCAAATGCGCAGCCCCCTTAAAGAGTTCCCCGACATTAAGACTTGGGGCTTTCTAATTCAGCCTCTCTCGTCAACCGAGGGAACAATTGTCGGTTTGGGCAGGTGGAAGGGCGACACTATCCGGCGCGACATGATAAACGGTTTACAGCATATCTTTTTCGCAGGGTTGGAATATAAGCAATCTGTTGATCTGAAATAAAAAAGAACCAGCGCTTGTAAAGGTGCTGGTTCTAAACCGCAAAAATTCTATTGAGATTAGGTCTGCTTTTTCAGTACTTCGACTCGGTTTTCTCAGCGCCATATGGGCCATTTATAGTCTTAGTTTGATTTTCTATGTTGACCCAGCCAGTCTTATTTGATGCGAGTAATTAACTGAAAAATTTATAGTATTCCTATTCGTTCGCAGTTTTTCCTTCGGTAATCCCTTTAATAATGTCACCTTCAATATTTATCCAAAAAAGGATATTTGTTCTTTTTGGAGTATAGTAACTCCATACGAAATCTAATAACTGCGTGGAGTGCTTATGGATTATATTTATTTAGCAGTAATAGGTTCATTGATTGGAACAGGTTCGATAGTACTTATATATATTTACCTCTATGTTCTATATCGCGAACGCCACATAGGTATTTGGGCACTAAGCTGGCTCATCCTTCTATCACGCTATGTCCTGTTTGATTCAGGATTGCTTGCATGGAAACAGTCCATAGTGGGCTTGACTGTATATCAAATTCTAATCCTCATTAGTATTATGTTATTTGTCTGGGGTACCTATATCTTTGCAGATAAGCCCCTTAATAAGTGGTGGGCATATAGTACTACTGGCATTCTAATATTAACCGTTACACTGAACATATTATACTCAGCCTTGCTTTATACCTTGCTTATTCCCCTTTTATTTGGAAGCTTTGTTTGCATATGGATAGGTGTCACTTTCATATACCATTTGAACTTAAAAGGCATTGGTCGGTCTATTACAGGCTATGCTTATATCCTCTGGGGAATACTCAATTTGTTAATGCCTTTTACAATTAATATTTCCTGGTTAGCGCCCTGGGGTTACTCAATCGGAGGAATATTACGCATGACCATTGCCGTTGGCACGCTACTGGTCTATTTTGAAAAGACGCGGGCTGATTTGGTGGAAAAAGAAACTCAATATCGAATATTAGCAGAGAACGCCATGGACATAATCTACTATTTCCGACTCTTACCAAAAGCAAAGCTCGAGTATATAAGCCCGTCAGTTTTTACAGTAACAGGCTACAAAGCTGAGGAATATTACGCAAGTAATAAGTTGATTATTAGTTTAATTCATCCTGATGATCTTCCGCTAATGGATGATTTTATAAATAGTATCTCAAAACCAAGTGACTTACCCTTGACATTACGGCTGGTAAAAAAAGATACGACCACTGTATGGATCGAACAGAAATGTGTCCCTATTTATGATGAAACTGGAAGGCTGGTAGCATTAGAGGGTATTATCCGTGATATTACTGTTCGAAAAAGCCTTGAGCAAATGGCCTCAATGTTTGATAGGATGAATATGATAGGCAGTATGGCGGCAACTGTCGCTCACGAGATTAGAAATCCAATGACCACTGTGCGCGGATATTTACAAGTATTGCAAAGAAGGAAAGCATACCAAGATGATAGAGAAAAATTCAGTTTAATGATAGAGGAAATAGATAGAGCAGACTCGATTATCCGAGAATATTTATCTTTATCTCGCGAAAAGTTTGCTAACTTTAAATCATGTTCTCTAAATTATATTATCGAATCCTTATTCCCCTTGATCCAAGCAAATGCAAATTCGGCAAAAGTATTTGTTAATCTGAACCTTACCGATATCCCCGACTTGCTCCTAGATGAAAATGAGATACGCCAACTTCTTCTGAATTTAGTGCGTAATGGCATTGAAGCCATGCCCTCAGGAGGGACGTTAACTATCGATACCTTCCTTGAAAATAATAAAGCAGTAATGACGATAAGAGATCAAGGATCAGGAATTCCATCCCATGTTTTGGATAACATCGGGACACCATTTATTACTACTAAAGAAAACGGTACTGGTCTCGGACTTCCGATTTGTTACCAAATAGCACACAGGCATAAGGCTAGCATAAGAATTGATACAAGCATTGAAGGAACCACGTTTTTGATTTATTTTAATTCTCTGCCAAGCTCAAATACCAAGTCCTTTTAAAGAGTAAAATCTCTTTAAAAGGACTTTTTTTTATCACTTTGAGTTTTTTACATATTCCTCCATAATATTACATTTTTTACAAGGATTATACTAATTATCTCCGTAATCCCCTACTTAAGGGGGTGATAGTTATGATGACGTAGTTTTTTTTTTGGTAAACCATTACGTTACTAACTATAAAAGGGAGAGATAATCATGATAAATAGCTACCACCAACCAGTATCACCTATTAAGGAAACTTCAGATAACACCATAAAAATAGCAATTGCCACAACTCCAGCAGAGAAGCAAGAAATATTCCGGTTTCGGTATAAAACCTACGTAGAGGAAATGTCCAAGCAGATAGAAGGTATAGACCATGCTAATAAGCTATTAAAAGACGAACTAGACGAATGGGGCTTGCTATTATACGCAAAAATCGGGGAACAGCTAATCGCAACTTCCCGGATTAACATTGGAAACCTTAAAAAATATCCAAAAAAATTAGTTGGAATTCTTTCTCTTGATAAATTCCAAGATTGTTATACTGAAAGCACTGAACAATCCTTCGCATATGTCACCAAACTAATGGTTGCTCCCGCTCATCGTAGTTCACCCGTTCTTTATTTACTTATAGCTAAATGTTACGAGCTGTGTTGTGAAAATCAAGTACAATTCGCTTTTGGTGCTTGCAATTTCCATTTACTGCGCCTCTATGAACAAATGGGGTTTCACCGGTATTGCTATAATTTTGTTGACCCTGGTTATGGCTTATTAGCTCCTATTGTCATGTCTATCGATGATATTCAACATTTTCGCACAGTACGATCCCCCCTTCTTCGCGCAGCACGAAAAAGAAGGGAGGTAAGCACTCAATCAGTGCAATGGTTCAATACAAATATCAGAAAGCACTCAAAAGTTATAAATAGCCAAATAGTTAGCGACGAAGAATTATGGTCTGTTTTATGTGAGAATCTTGACCGTCCGCCAACCGAAGCTGTATCGGTACTACAGGACTTGACAGTAATAGAAGCAAAGCTATTCCTACACTGCTGCAGCACCTTAATCCATTGCAACTCAGGCGATATAATAACTATGCAGGGCGATGTCAGTTATTCATACAATTTACTGATCTCAGGAAAGTTAACTTCTTTAACTTTTATTTCTCCAATTAAGCATTACGCCTCACCCGGACAACACTTTGGCGCAAACGGATTAACCGAGCACAATAGACACACCGAAGACATTATGGCGATAAGTTCATCTGAAATAATGGTGTTATCAGGAATAGCATTTCAGAGATTTCGTCATTCCTACCCTGATATTGCTCATAAAATTGTACGAAACCTTCGCAGATTAACTAAGAATATGCCACTAAAAACAAATAAGCTTCTTTAAAAACAAAACCGCCTTCATACTTTGCTTCTGCAAGTGTGAAGGCGGTTTTTCTCTGCACCGATTAGCGTCTTTCTTGAATTTATTGAGCAACTTTTTCAGTAGTATCCTCACTCTCAATCTATCTGAAAACTAGAGGATCGATTCTGTACAATTAATTCGCCGCCTTCGTGTCGGAACCGCGACCGTACATACTCCAGCATTGCAGCAGCCTGGTCAACGCACAAGCAAATACCCATAATTTCGATAACAATATACCTGAATCCATACCGCAACCTTTCCAAAAGAATATTCTGAAGGAATTCAATATGTTCTGAGTAAATATCGCCGCGAATACTTAGATGTACCCCTTGCATAGTAGCCTTCGTCCATATTGACATTCATTTCAGTCTCCTTTAAATTACTGGTTCGCCACTATGCCGGTTAAACAATTAAAGTACCGCAAGCTCTTTCCCTAGTTTCCGGCATCTATCAAGCGCCTTTTCATCTGGGGCATTATGTATAGCAAGCCCATCTCCGACAACAGAAAATCCCATTTCCTTCATTCTCTCCACCCAATCACGCAGCCATTGCCCATCGCCCCAATCGTATGAGCCAAACAAAGCAACTCTTTTTGTCACTGTTTTTTCGCCAGCCAATGACTCAATAAACGGCTCCATTTCATATTCCTCAAGCACCTCATTGCCCATAGCCGGACAGCCAAAAGCTAGAATATCAGCAGCAAGCACATCCTCTTTCACGGCATTAGCAACAGGAATAACCTGTACTTCGCCTGTACCCAAAATGGAAGCACCTTCACCAATAGCCTCTGCCATTGCCTGCGTATTTCCGGTTCCGCTCCAGTATACAATCATAATCTTTTTCATATCTATCCCCTCACCTTAAATAATTTCGTCATTTGCTGCTACCTACACTCTTGCAGGTTAAGTCTGACAAACTATACCCTTACACTACCGCCTAACCTATGCTTAATCTATAAGAAAGCACAATTCCCTTACTATGCTAGGCACCTTTCTAATATATCGCGACGATAAAATAATACAGTCTCCCTATTAGCTGATTCACGTAAAACCAAGAAGCGAACTCGGGTTTGCTGAAAGAACTGCTTTCCATGCCGCCGCCACATCCATAATAAAGACTGGTCACGAGTATTTACCAACGATAAAATAGTAGACGGTTTGTATCCCTTTATAGTCGGTGCTAATTCAGCAGCCAGCCACTGATAAAACCGTGTTATTTCTTCAGCCTGCAAATCTCGTCCACCGGCCCGCGGTGTCTTCAAAAAGTCACTCTCCAACATTAACCCTCCCCATCTTTATAAACAATCAATAACTTAATTACTAAGCATAACTACGAATTTATAACCTCTCTTGCTAAACTAAAACTAGCATTAATGATAATGGTTATCATTATCATTAATGCTAGTTTATTCTCCTTTTTCCCATTTGTCAATCCCCCGCAGATCAAAAAATTCCATTTATATTCCGTATAATGACGTTCCTCGACCGCAAAAAAGAGCTGCAAGCATAGTGCTTACAGCTCCTTGTACTGATTATTCTTATCTGATAAAGTTTGTGAACTTCTTTTGCTCTGGTGGAACGGGTTCCACTTGAGATTTGCCGGCAGCCAGCACTTTTAATAGCCAAGCCATATTTTTTCCTAAAATACGCATGACTTGCTGACCTTCTTCATCCTGAGATACTTCACCAGGGGCTGTTCCGTGGGCCACATTCCAGTAATTGGATCCAGGCATAATCATTTCCGCATAGTTAATATAATGATTAAGTCCATCAAACGTAGGTACACCACCAGAACGACGCACTGCAACCACGGATGCTCCTACTTTATGACGCAGCAAGTTATTACTGCCTCCAGTAGCTACGTAAAATGCCCGGTCCAAAAATGATTTCATTGTACTTGCAATACCTGAATAATGAACAGGCGACCCTAGTATAATGCCATCTGCATTCTTCATACACTGTATCCAGTCATTAACTTCATCATTAATTACGCAGCGTTCATTCTTGTTTTGCCTACACATGCCGCATGCAAGACATCCACGTATCATCTTGTTGCCAACGTGAATAATTTCGAAATCAATATTTTCCCGTTCCAACTCTGCTCCCACCAGCATTAAGCTGTGATAAGTATTACCTTCTTTTCGAGGACTGCCATTAAATGCGACAACTTTCATATCTTAGCCTCCTGATTTTTCTTCCTGCCACAACATTACACAGGATTTCCTTCTCTAGCACATAATATATATTATAAACCGAACCTATACAAGTACGCACTTTTCTGTAATTATACTTACCCCAAGGTAATGGATACAACGAAGATACCTTTAAAAGAAAGGAGTACATATATGCTCACTATAAACGACCAAAATTATATCTGCAGCTTAGACTATGCTGTCAGCCTAATTAAAGGTAAATGGAAAGCCGTAATAATTTGTCATCTTAACGATCAGTCCTACCGGTTCCTAGAACTGCAGAGAAAACTGGGTGCCATCAGCGAAAAGGTGCTGACAGAGAAACTTCGTGAACTTGAAAAGGATGGTCTTGTCGAGCGCATCTCATACTCAGAAATACCCCCACGCGTTGATTATCGACTAACATCACTTGGACTAAAACTCTACTCCGTCCTTTATCCCTTGCAATGCTGGGGCGATGAGTATATTGCTGTTCAAAAAGATAAAGCGCGGTAAATAATGATCTGGTTAACCCCTAAATAAAGACAATAAACCGTAGGTTCATGACCTACGGTTATTGTTCCACTTCAATTATGTATCACTTCATATATTGCATTTACCACCAGCTATAGCAACTTGCCGGCACTTAACTTTTCCTCAACTGACCGCCAAGACCGTTTGGCAAAAACCAGCGGTATAGCTTGGGACTTAGCCATACATTTGACAGTCTCTGCTGTCTGGTGATTGACAAAGTCAGTCATCACCAATACAAACGCTGTTTTTTTCGGCAGGCTTATCTTATTTTTGGCGGAAGCTTTTCGGCCGGATATATGAATTACTTCGGTAACACCACCAATTGACTGGAGTTTCTTTTCAATTCCACCTAAATAGTCGGCACCAATAACTACAACCGGCATACTTTACTCCCCCTCTTTTAAGCAATCTAAATTGGGATTGATTATCTTCCCATGTAGATTTTTAGTTATTACGCTATGCTTAGCTAATAAATTGATAATGATTATCATTCCTAATAAGTTTATTTTATGCCACCTATTCCCGCTTGTCAAGTCTATGATCAAATAATATTTTTAAAGTAAATCGCCATGCATCTTTCCTCCCGGAATCGATACATGGCGATCTTTTTCATATCAGCATAATTCTATATAGCCCTTCCGAAATTCATTCGAGTATAATTACCGATTAAGAACAATCAATCTTCACGGATCGTACCGTCTGTACCAATTATCACGATGCGCCAAGGAATGGTCTTATGGCTGGCCACCAACGCTTCTTTAACTGAATTTACTATGCCGCTGCAGCAAGGAACTTCCATTCGGACTACGGTAATGCTTTGGATTTCATGCGACTGAAGTATTTCCGTTAGCTTGGCAGCGTAATTGGCGTTATCCAACTTCGGACAGCCGATAACGGTTATCCTGTTACGCATAAACTCTGCATGCATATTTGCATAAGCGTAGGCCGTGCAATCTGCTGCAACCAACAAGTGTGCATTATCAAAGTAAGGTGCGCTTGTTGGTACGAGCTTTAATTGGCAAGGCCACTGCCGCAACTGGGACTCCGGAGATTCGACTTTAGCATGGATAGTTTCGGGTACCCGTTTGATTTCCCTAGCCATGCTTCCTGGACAGCCTCCTGGTGGGGGAACAGTAGGCAAAGAATTACTGATTGCTATACGCTGCTTTACAGCAACTTCATCAAAGGCGTCCGCCTCGCGCTCAACAATGGCGATAGCACCTGTAGGACAATCCGGCAAGCATGCCCCCAGACCATCACATAAATTATCCGATACTAATTTAGCCTTCCCATCAATTAATTGAAGAGCAGCTTCATGGCATGCCCCAATACACAGTCCGCAACCATTACATTTATCTTCGTTTATTTCAATGATTTTCCGCAACATCATTGTCCTCCTCACATTCTGTAGATGACTTATTACTTACAGGATATAGTGTAAAATGCATTTTGTCAGTGATTAGAATCACATCCTCATTTAAAACTAAAAAAATGAAGGGCAAGAAGACTGATTTCTCCCTTACCCCTACAGCATTTACATCAGAAATTTGTAGATTACTTTTGACAAGCTTTCAATTCCTTTTCTAATAACTTTCTCAGGCATATTTGAATAGTTCAAACGTAACGTATTAATACCTCCTCCATTCGGAAAGAATGACTCGCCTGGTACAAACGCCACATTATTTCTCAGGCATTCTTTTAATAGCTCAGATGCATTAATATGCCTTGGAAGTTCCACCCACAAGAATAGCCCTCCTTGCGGACGGGTAAATTCCGTACCTTGCGGCAGATTCTCCTCTAATGCTTTTACCATCACATCTCTACGTTTCCTGTATAATGCAACTAACCTTTTCACATGCTCGTCGAAATTATATAGGTCTATAAATTTGGAAATTTCCATTTGGCTTTTTAGCGAAGTACATAAATCTGCACCTTGCTTAACTAGTACATACTTACGAATAAATTCAGGAGCGGCAGCTATCCAGCCTATACGCATAGCCGGGCAGAAGGTTTTCGAAAATGTACTCGTAAATATGACTAATCCCTTGTTATCCATGGATTGTAATGATGGAGGGAAATCACCTTCGAATCGCAGCTCTCCATATGGATTGTCTTCAATTACTGGTATTTCATATTTACTTATTATCTTCATAAACTCTTGTCTGCGCTTTATCGACCATGTCTTTCCCGTCGGATTTTGAAAATCCGGGATAACGTATATAAGCTTGATACGTTCTGTTTTCTCTATTATCTCTTCAAGTTCGCTAGTTATCATACCGTCGCTATCGGTAGGTACTTCTATAAATTGACACTGGTAAGCTTTAAATGCACTAATAGCAGCCAAATAAGTGGGGCTTTCACATAGTACGATATCTCCCTCATCTAGGAATATTTTCCCCGAAAGATCCAGTGCCTGCTGTGACCCACAAGTAATTATAATATTATTCAAGCTAACATTTGTCTTAAACTTCTGGTTCATTCGTTTCGAAATTTTTTCTCGCAGCGGTTCGAATCCCTCAGTCGTCGAATATTGAAGCGCCTCTTTCCCAGCTTCCTCTAGAACAGCTACAGATATTCTTTTCATCTCTTCAATGGGGAACAGCTCCGGTGCTGGCAGCCCACCCGCAAAAGATATCATTTCTTCTCGCTGGGTAATCTTCAGAATTTCTCGAATTTCCGATGCCTTCAATAATTCCATGCGCTTCGAAAAAGCAACTGCCATACAAAATCCCCCTCATATTTCATCTTTCGTATCAAACCGATCTCAGAAGCTTCGCATTGACAACATCACTGCCATACCCGCCCCCATAGTTACAAGCGGAGACTGGCGGCGATAAGCCAAGAACGTGGATATTATACCAGCGACGAGGTAGTGGTTCCCTATTGAAAAATCAATATATCCCTGCGGTGAAAATAGCATAGGAGCAATCAGAGCAGTAAGTATTGCAGTAGGCATGTGTTTCAGCAAGCGGTTTAGCCAAGGGTATCCACCTGCGTTACCTAAAAGTGCAGGGCTAGTAAAACGGGTAAAGAAGGTAGCCGCTGCCATGACTAATATAGTGAGAATAATTTCAGGTCTCATCATTATCACACCTTTCCATAAATCCGCCAGCGGCTGCAGCGGTTAAACAAGCAATAATTATATACCACTTACCGGGAATAGCCACTGCCGCGGCTATACTGACCACGGCCGAAATAATACAGACAAGTAAGCTCTTGCGGTCGATAAGCCGAGGGATTAGCAGGGCTAAGAAGGTTGCTGGCATCGCAAAGTCCAGCCCCCAAGTAAGCGGGTCACTGATGTGGCTGCCAAGAACGGTTCCGCATACAGTCGATAAAGCCCACGTGATATATCCAGTCATATTGCTTCCTAGCTGATAAGCTGCACTATAACCTATAGTCTGGGCACGACTTATCGTTACCGCATATGTTTCATCTGCCATCCCGAATGATAAGAGCGCTTTAACTGGCAGCGACAATCCCTTCATATATGGCGCAAGAGATGCACCCATTAAAAGATGACGCAGATTTATAAGTAGAGCAGTAAGACTAATCAGCACAATGCCAGCACCTTCCACAAACATTGGCAGACTAACAAACTGGGCTGCACCAGCAAAAACCAATAGCGACATTGCCAGTGTTTCGCCTGAGGTAAGTCCAATTGATTGTGCAACAATACCATATGCAAGGCCAAATGGAACTACCCCAACAATAATAGGCAGCGTATCCCTGACCCCTTCCTGAAATTCCTTTGTTCGCATTTTTCATCCCCCAATAAACCCCGAAATATATTGTTTTTATTATCTTATCTAGCAGGTGTAACTCTGTAAATATCCAATATAATATAATAACGATACCAATTCGAGTTTACCAAGGAGAATGAAACGAATGGATATTACCAAAATACTAAGTGGTATGCGAATTACTCCAAATGCATCCGCCCCCATGTACTTGCAGATTGCCAATAGTTTCGCTGCAAAAATTCAGGACTATACTCTTCCTGCAAACACCAAATTACCGCCGGAACGCGAACTTGCGCGCTTGCTTGAAGTTAGCCGTACGACGGTAATAAACGCCTATAGACTGCTTGAAGAACGCGAGTTAGTTTCAACGCGATTAGGAAGCGGGACCTATGTAACTGAATTGTCCATAACTGATCCACAGTCTAATGCTATACCCTGGGAACAATTATTTACTCCCCAGTATAAATCACCACTTTCATCTTTATTGCGCACCTTAATCGCTGCACCAACCGCTGATGAGACAATTTCCCTCGCTGCTGGTATGCCCGACCCCCTCCTATATCCCCTTGAAATCATCAAAGAGTCTCTTGCATCAGATAAACACGAACTGGATAACGCTGATTACGGCTATATTCCAACCGAGGGGTACCACCCCCTTAGACGCTCATTAGCAGTATGGCAAAAGAGTCTGGGAATACAAGCAGCCCCTGACAATGTCCTTATTGTGTCCGGTTCACAGCAAGGTCTTTATCTAATTGTTAAAGCCTTCATTGAGCCGCGAGATTACGTGGTTGTAGAATCGCCAACTTATTTGGGGGCTATTCAGGTATTGGAGTCAGCTGGAGCCCGAATTCTTTGCCTCCCCCAATCTGACAGCCTAGATTTAGGTGTGCTTGAAGACTATTTAATCCGCTATCGTCCTAAACTTTTTTACACTATTCCCACTTTCCAAAACCCTACCGGCCGGGTAATGCCTCTTCACACCCGTCAGGAGTTACTCCGGCTTGGCGCAAAACATCGGCTTGCCATTGTAGAAGATGATCCTTATAGTCAGCTATATTACGGCCAACAACCGCCCCCTTCGCTCAAAAGTCTGGATACCTATGGCGGTGTTATTTATCTAGGCACAGCATCTAAAATGCTCCTTCCGGGGCTGCGCACCGGGTGGGTAACTGCCGCACATCAAGTTGTTAATAGATTAGCCCAGGAAAAACAGTATATAGACCTTCATAGTAATAACCTATCTCAAAAAATCCTTCATTTCTGCCTAGAACAGGATTTTTTACCGGGGCATTTGATTTCTGTCCGAAGAGAATACAAGAAACGCCGCGATGCTATGGCAAGTGCTATCCGTAGGTACTGCGGCGGTTACTTGGATTTCGAATTGCCCTCAGGCGGTTTCTATCTTTGGTGCAATATCAGCTCTCCTACATCTTCGGCAGAACTACTACGCCGCTCCGCCGCCGCAGGTGTTACTTTCGTCCCAGGTGAAGCTTTCTATCTCGACGATAATGAACGGCGTCAAGTCCGCCTCTGTTTCGTCACACATAATGAAGATCGTCTAAGTGAAGGAATACGTCGTATAGGAGCAATCCTCAAATCAGATGTTGTAAATACAAGTTTGCCTAAAAAGATAGCTGGCACGCCGATTATTTAAAACATGATACGGTGTAGCATCATGAAGCTGATTTGGATACACTCATAGAAAAAAACACTCTTCCATAAAAGTCCAGAGACAAAAAAAATTAACGGATGCGTAAAAACTACGTATCCGTTAATTTTTATATGAATTTTCTACTTTAAGATCCGCCTAACTAAATATACCTTTGTATCAGCGTATCCGTTAATCTCTTAATAAGCTCTATTGTAATCTTAATTTCCTCACTCGTTATATTGTCAACATGAATACCACAGGTTACAACCACATGTTTATTTAATTTAGATGAGAGTGAGTGTGATACATATCTTGCAGCTTCATCATCCTTATGTCCTAGCAAATTTAATACAGATGTTGTGGCACTGTTAATACTTGCATCTGACAAGCTTGGTCTAGGAACGCTCAAGGTAACACAGCCTATATGAGGTCTATTTCCGCCTGAAATTATTACACATAAATCTTCTCCTATGGTAATAGCTTTCAAATTTATCTTCATTCTGCCGCTTTCTACAGTTAAATCCTGCACCGTATCACCTCAAACTTCTTACGCTAGCTAAAAACAGTTTCTCCCCATCTATTAAACCCTGATACTTCGATTCCAAACTTATCAAGAATTTTACCAATGATGTGTCTATTCATATCCTCTAAGCTGAGAGGCTTATTATAATAAGTAATCATTGGCGGAATAATGATTGCACCTGCTTCTGCTAAAGAAAGTATATTTTTTAAGTGGATAGTGCTTAAAGGGCTCTCTCTTGGTACTAGCACTAATCTTCTTGTTTCTTTAATTGTAACATCAGCAGCTCTGAGAAGCAGATTATCAGAATAGCCACAGGCAATGCCCGCAACCGTCTTCATGCTGCAGGGAGCTATTATCATGCCTTCCGTTTTAAACGTACCGCTCGCTATACTGGCACCTATATTTTTTATATCATAAACTTTATCCGCTAAATTTAGCACTTCATCTAAGGTGCATTCTGTTTCTTCGGCAATTGTTAGTTCCGCGCCCCTTGAAATAACTACATGACTTTCCCATTCAGGGTGCTCTCTGAGCGCTTTTAGTATCTCTATGCCTAATATCGCTCCGCTTGCCCCGCTCATTCCGATTACTAGCCTTTTTTTATTTATTAGCTTATTTTTCATAAGTGTTAATACCCTTTCATATTTAATTTTTGCCCAAAAAACAATATAGACATTAGCCAAACTAACGACAGGCAGCATATTATACTTCTTCGCTTGTCCAAACAAAATTGCCTGGTTAAGGCTGACAATGGAACAGCCTTTTAACTGTTCGCAGTTTATATATACGTACTATTTTTTTGCAATTTTTCCTCTAGCTATATTCAATTTGAATAAATTTAGTAATTCTAATATCGTATTGAATTTAGGTGTACACTTACAGAATAAACTTAAGTAATAAAATAAGCAAATCGTAATAAAAAACAAGGTATGAGCATTTGAAATGCTTCACACCTTGATCACACTCGCTATCTTTTCTTTATACCTTTGTTTCCAATTTCCTTGTTATCATCACATGATTTAATCTCAGAAGTAAGATCTTCAGAAGCTTCGAATTGCATGTCCATGTCCTGTATCCCTCGGTTAGCCCATTTATTTTTCCCCTCTGCTTCTGCGGTATCCTTTCTTACGATAAGCCGATTTTTTATTAAAAATGCTACGGAAAACAGTACTACGAAACCTAGTCCAGCGAATAACCCCGCCCCCTGACCGGGAATCAACGGCATACTCATGATAATTAATACTATACTTGCTATGGCTATCCATGAGGTAGCAGGGAAACCCGGGAGTTGGCATTTCCCGTGCGGAGGACACCCCTGACTTTTCCGCAGTTTGTAGTGGGTTAAAAGGATAACTAAGTAAGCAAAAAGCAGTGAAAAACCACCAGAACTAACTAAGAAGAGATAAACTTGCTCCGGCAGAAAAAGTCCTAGTCCTAATCCGGCAAGCATTGATGCCCCAGATAAAACGATGCCTCGGTATGGTATATCACCTTTATCTCTCATCCATGACGGGGCATGCCCCTCATCTGCCAGCGAACGGAGCATTCGCCCTAGACCAAACATAGCGGCTAGCATAGTCGATAAAATTGCTGTTACTAGTACAATGTTAACTATATTGCCAGCCCAACTAAAATTCCAGGCGGTTAGGGCAGTTACTAACGGACTTTGCTCAATAGTTAGATTAGCAGTTGGAACAAGCAGCAATAAGGCGGCAATGGCAGTAACGTACAAACCTACCAAACCAAACACGGTATAAGTAATCGCTTGAGGCACCGTTTTTTCCGGATTGGATGTCTCGGATGAAGCTAGACCGATAATCTCGAATCCTGCATATGAGAACATTACAATCAACATGCCCCCTGCGAGACCTCCAATACCCGATGGGAATATTGGCTGTGCTGTCACTTCCCCCACCCCCGCTCGCGTAACCCCCGGCATTACTCCACTTACAATGGCTAAACACAAAACTATAAAACCAACGATAGCAATGATTTTAACAGCCGCAAGACCGCTTTCCAACTTACTTAAACGGTCAGCGCCAAATAAATTGAGGAAGGTTACAAGGATAATTATAGCCGAGCCGAGTATAGGCAGGGAAAATCCCTGCAGCCAGGTGCGCAGCAACGCTGAAACGGCTATTGCTTCGCTTGACATAGCTAGCACTAGCCCCGTCCAATAGACCCAGCCCACAATAAAACCGGCAGCAGGGCCATAGGCCTTTTCGGCAAATGTCCGAAAAGAACCCGGAGCTGGATCAGCAACAGTCATTTCCGATAGTGCATAAAGAATAGCATATACCAGTGCGCCACCGACTATATAATCGATTATAATTGCTGGACCGGCGGCATGAATAGCAACAGCGGATCCAAGGAAAAATGAACCGCCGATTACCGTTCCTAATGCCATCATCGTTAACTGCCAAGCCGATAAGCCTTCACCTTGCTTTTTCAAATTAGCCCTCCTTAGTTGACCTGTGTTCATATACAGTATCTGCGCAGGAAGGCTATGTTATGAATCTATCTTGTGGTATATGTTGCAGCAATCGAGTTCCCGAATTACCTCTAAGTTTAAATTTTTCATATTCAGCAGCCTAATAGTAAACACTAAAATAAGAGGTGATATTATGGGTGGCAGAACACTTGATCAATTCCGTGCACGACAAAAATCTAAAACTCGAAAAGATGTAAAAACAGAAACTATACCAGCTAAAGGCTTAGATAAACCCAATAGTGAATCCGAAGACAAATAAGAGGCGGCAATTGCCGCTTCTTTGTTTGTCTTCGCTTTAGCGGAACCATCCGAACCTGTGGTTTACGTACAGACATCTCTTAAAAAACAGAATTAGATCATAAAAACCCCTGACTCCTTATAAATATTTGGTGAAACCAAGTAATACATCTTTGGGGAGATGATCTAATGGAAGTCTATATTAATGAAATAGGTGAACTGACCTGTGAAGCACCTACCCCCCAATCCACAGTCAGCGATTTAATTGATGCAACACTTCGGTTTTGCCGGACACATATTGACTGCTCCTTATGCAGTCATACTTGTTGCTCTGGCCTCATCGTCTATGCAGATAATATCTTTATAAAAAATCTGTCAAATACAAAGCTTGTAACTATAGACAAGCAGGACAGTTTTGAATTAATTTTACGTGTTTTGAAACTTGACCACACTGCTAAGTGGACTTTGGCGCAGAATAGTGATGGAAAGTGCATTTTTCTATCGCGCGAATACAGATGTTTGATTTACGAAGCTAGGCCGCTAGTATGCCGGATGCATACCTGCATAAAATGCCAGCAAAGTTATATTGAGATGAAAAACAGCTTGTACTATGCATACCAACAGGCGCTAAAGATGGAAATGCAAAATCTGCTATCCAGTGTAAAGAGTCCGCCAGATCCTTATCCCAATTGTACTAACCCAGCCTTTGGCATGAAAAACTATGATACACTTATATCTGACATCCTTAAATGGTCTGAAGAAAATCAGCTGTCAACAAAACAGCGAAGTTGAGCTATCACATCTTCAGCAGTGTGGCCTCACAAGTCTAATAAGCGTATCGAGCGGAAAGGGAAAAGGCACTGTAGCTAAAAGTCTACAGTGCCTTTTCTAGACTCGACGCGCCCGAACGAGTGCTAACGATCAGCATATGGTTTAGGAAACTTGCGTTATGCCTAATTCAGCAATCTGTTGAACATCCTTATCGCCCCTGCCGGATAAGTTAATAATCATAATATGCTCTTTAGGCAGTGTAGGCGCTAATTCAATAGCATAAGCGAGTGCATGCGAGCTTTCTAACGCCGGGATAATTCCTTCTGTTTGTGACAGGAGATAAAAGGCATCGACCGCTTGCTTATCAGTGACGGCTGCGTATTGTACCCGCCCACTATCCCTCAAGTAGGCGTGCTCTGGGCCAACGCCAGGATAATCAAGACCTGCCGAAATAGAGTAGACAGGGATAACCTCATCTTTCTCATCTTGCAGGACGTAGCTTTTAAAGCCGTGTAGAATGCCTACTTTCCCCAGTGTCATTGTAGCAGCATGCTGATCAGTATCAACACCCTTACCCGCGGCCTCAACACCATAAATTTGTACATCCTTATCATTTATAAACCCTTGAAATATACCAATAGCATTGCTGCCGCCGCCCACACACGCGATTACACTGTCTGGCAGCCTTCCCTCAACTTCAAGGATTTGCTGACGAGCCTCAATACCAATACAGCTTTGGAAGTATCTCACAATACTTGGATACGGATGCGGCCCTACAGCTGACCCTAAAACATAGAAAGTATCATCGCAGCTCTCTACCCAGTAATTAATTGCTTCGTCGACAGCATCCTTAAGCGTCTGGGTTCCGCTTTTAACTGACACTACTTCAGCTCCTAACATTTGCATGCGAAATACGTTGAGTGCCTGCCTTTCAACATCCTCGGCCCCCATGAAAATCTTACATTCCATGCCAAATAAAGCAGCTGCAGTTGCTGTAGCAACACCGTGCTGGCCTGCGCCGGTTTCGGCTATTACACGTTTTTTACCCATTTTTTTCGCTAACATTGCCTGCCCAATGGCGTTATTTATTTTGTGAGAACCGGTATGATTTAAATCTTCGCGCTTTAGATAAATTTGAGCGCCGCCTAGCTTCTCACTAAATCGCTCTGCTTTATACAATAATGACGGTCTACCTATATAGGTCTTAAAATAATGTTCTAATTCCTGTTGGAAGCTCGGATCATTCTTACACTGTTCATAAGCAGCTGTTAGTTCGTTTAATACCGGTAGTAATTTTTCAGGTACATATTGACCGCCGAATTCCCCAAATAAGCCTTTTTTATCATCGTACATTTTCTTACCTCCATTATTTTTATTTTAAGTTGTCCGGCTCGCTACCGGCTTCTAATAGGATTAAACTAATCGTTATTTAGCTGGAACTTCGTCATATCAACTTTGCGAAACTTGACTCGTTCGTACTCTTTTGGTCTAGGGTGAGGCACAGTTGCATCAAAGCCGATTTTAGCCGTTAATCCATCTTTTGTAACAGGGTTTAGCTCGTGTCCAAATGCCTTGTTAATTAAAATAATATCAGTCTCAGGGTCAAAGCGGGTGCACATGGCCCATTCAACATCTTCGGCATCATATATATCAACATCGTCATCCACGACAGTAACCTGTTTCAGCGGGGGAAAAGCAGCCATCGTGGCTAGGATGGCATTGCGCTGCGTGCCTTCGTACACCTTTTTAATTTTAACAACGGCATGATAGAAGCCGCCGCCTCCATGGGTAAGGTGAACCCCCTTAATACCGGGAATCTGGCGAGACACTAAGTTAAACACATTAGCTTCACCCATCAGCCCTACAGAGTTAAATACCTCCTTGCCCGGTAAGAGTGTTTGAAAAACTGGCGATTTGCGATGCGTTATAGATTTGACATTTACAACCCAGCGTTTGTCCTGCTTAGCATAGTAACCAGCAACTTCACCGAAAGGACCTTCATCCTCTCTTTCGCGAGGAACAATTTCAGCCTCAATAATGAACTGGGCATTTGCCACCCCTTCGACATCGACAGTACGAGACCTAACCAATTCGACCGGACGACCGAGTAAAGCACTGGCAATTCCCAATTCGTCTGTGTCAATCGGTGCTGCAGATCCCGGCACAACCGCGGCGATATACACCGATGGATCAATGCCGTTTGAAATAGTGATTTCCAGCGGTTTTCCCTTGCGTTCTGCCCGTTCGTAGTAATCTCTTAAATGACGGCCTACATCCATCAACATTGTCATTCGCCTTGATCCAGTGACCATCATCCGGTGGATAGATAAATTCCGCACACCTGTATCAGGATCCTTAGCAATTACTACGCTGCAGTCAAAGTACCGGCCGCCGTCGCCGAGCGCGTGGATCGGAACAGGTAGACGGCCTAAATCCGGTATATCCATTACTACCTCAGTTGCCGGACTACGTTCCAATACCACAGGAGCAACCGGATCCTTCTGCCAGCTTGCTACTGCTTCGGCAAACAAAAATGATAGTCTTTCAACAGGACAGCCAAATACTTGGGCTAAAGCACTGCGGTTCCAGTACAGGCCTGTTAGTACTGGATAATCATGGCCCGCAACCTTTTCAAAAAGTACGGCTTCTTTTCCTTCAAATTCACGTGCCACCCCTGCCAGCTCATAATCAGCATCGACAGTGCTCTCTACTGTTACCAGGTTCTTAGAATGCTTCAAAAACGCAATACATGCCTGCAAATCAAAGCCTTCTTGTTTAATCGGCGGAAATTGATTCATTCATATCCCCCCTTTTCAATAGTAAATAACCTGTAAATATTAGAAAATCCGGCTACCGCCGAGCCTAGGCGAAACCAAAAAACCCCTCATCCCATGCAAATGCAAGGGACGAGGGGTTAACCCGCGATACCACCCTAATTGGCTATTAAAAATAGCCCGGCTCAACTAGGTACGGGACTATTGATCCGATACCCGCTTCCTGATAACGGCGGAAGTTCCGGCAGCGCCTACCCCAAAATTGGCTCGGACTACATCTTCCAGGCCCATTCTACATGCTGAGCGGTGCCAAACTTTCACTATCATTGGCTCGCTGCGACTCTCTTGTCATGTATACTCTTCCTGGTCATCGATATTCGAACTATGTGTTTAACCAGAGTATATCAACAGTTACAAACTATTGTCAATACCCTGGATTTATATACTTTGTGTAAATACTGAGGTATTATCTCATAATTCCAACCAAGTAACCGTTATCGCCAAAGCTCCGGTTCTTCCAGGAGCAAGATTGTCAGAAGCCGAAACTAAAAGTATATTTCCCGGCGGTACTATTATCTGTCCTTGAAAATTGAGACTGCATTCTCCGGTTGGGTGTTTTGTTACTGACAAAGAGCTAAGTGCACCAAACGTATCAATATTACTAACTAAAAGTGTACTATCTGCAGCTGAGCCGAGATTGCGGTTAACGGGTGTGAGCGGAAGTCCAGGCGTAATACTAGCCGCTCTACTTATATCAACTGTTAATGTTTCTTCATAGCCACGCGGCACAGTTTCATCATCAATAGATACTCCAACAGAAACATTCTCCAGGTACATTGTCCTTGTATTTCCCGATGCATTTTCAAAGGCAATATGTTCTGTATTTGCACCCGATGTCTGAATAGCGAAAACCACGCTAAATAACCGCCCCGCCTGACAATAGGCACTGGAGTTAGGCAACGTGCTAGTCGCACCGTGAATATCCTGCTGAAGTGTGCGCATAACACCGTCGACCCCTAATCCGCATTCTAGCACACTATCCGTAAAACAATCCAATTCTCGCGTATTTAGCGGAGTTTTAGCTACTATATCCAAGCGCCCCATAGTATCAGTTTGGACCGGAACCCACCTGCTAGAACCAAAAATCTGAACTCTTTTTAACTTATCATCATGGCAATCACAATTAATTCGCTCATCTAACTCTTTATCATTAGGCATAGCCAAACCCCCTTTAAAATCTTTTGCACTCGTTACATAATATGCAAACACCTAGCTAAGAGTAACAAAGGGGATAGTATATAAAAAAGCACTATCGATTATACTCCTTGAAGAACATCTGCGCGCATAATGTTATGAAATAGACCAAGGCCTCAACTATCGAAGCCTTGGTCTATTATATATTCTTCTGCAAGAAACTTGCCACAATATGTATTATCCTCTCTACCTATAATAAATCGTTGCGTAATATCTGCAGACGTTGTTCAGCTTCTTCCAATCTCTGCTGAAACATAGTACGCAAGAACGGTATACGGGAAATCCCTTCCGCAGTTATATTATAGATACGCTTCCCGCGTGTATCCGGCTTCTCCCAATCGCCAGTAATATAGCCCTTTTCCTCCATTACACGCAGCAATGGGTATAAAGCATTGGAATTAGGCGATATATATCCATCAGTCCGACACTTGATTTCGCCAGCAATCTTATGCCCATATGCTGGTTCCCGCTCTAAAATAATAAGAATATATAAGCCAGTAATAATATTGACCCAAGTCTGGTAGTTTTCTGTTTTTTTTAGACACTGTGACGCCTCCCAGTCTCGCAGATACCGGCCAACGGCTTATGAAAATTAAGCTATTATTATAAATTCCAGGCTTGAGACAATAGCTCAATCCCCTTTTCCAATTCATCTGGCTTCATCCTTCCAAATCCAAGCATAACTCGCGAAGGATATTTATTGTTACATTGGTACGTATCAGAAAGCGGGAATACTCGGACATTTTTCTCCCAGGCACGACTGATAAGATCCTTTTCGTCTAAAAAATTGTCGACTAACTCTAAAACAACATGGATTCCCGCCCCTTGCCCGATAATATTAGCTCGATGGCCAAAATGACGCTTAACGGATTGAATTAGCGCATCGTGCTTTCTTTTATATATCGTTCGCATCTTCCGTAGATGTCGTTCCCAATATCCTTGCCTCATAAATTCGTATAATGTTCTTTGCTCCAATAATGAAACCGTAGTGGCATAATTGCGAAATAGCCTGTTATATGTACTAAGGAATTGATATGGCAAAACCATATATCCGACTCGCAGCGCGGGAGATAGAACTTTTGAGAAAGTACCTACATATATTATGTTTCCTTTGGGATGCAATCCTTGCAAGGCAGGGATTGGTTTTCCGTGATACCTGAGTTCGCTATCATAATCGTCTTCAATAATTACTCCCCCAACAGTTTCTGTCCAATTAATTAACTTTAGCCGATTTTCCACCGGCATAATATATCCTAATGGAAATTGATGGGATGGAGTAACATATGCAACAGTGCTATTGGTATTCTTTAAATAGTCCAAATTTATGCCGTCTGAATTTACTGGAATGGGATTGAGAGAAAAAGAATAATTTTGGAAAACGGATCTAGGGATCCAGTGACCAGGATCTTCGACCGCCAATGCTGAATGATCAGCTCTCAATACTTGGGCTACAATAGATAAACTATCCTGGAGTCCACAACAGACGACAATTTGCTCAGGATCGCAAGAAACACCGCGAAAACGCTCCAAATACCGCTGAATCTCACAACGCAGCTCAAGTTCCCCTTGTGGATTGCTATATAAATTAAATTGCTCAGGATTTTCCTTTAAACTGTCTATTAGCAGTTTACGCCAAACTTTACTAGGAAAACTATCAGGAGCTAGACCAGCGGGGTGAAAATCAAACGAATACGTTTTTCCAGCTTCACAAGCGTGTTTTGTGGGACTGCCTAAATTTCGCAAAGAACGAGGAATAGATTCTGGGTCTAGTAATGAAATATAGTACCCACTTCGTGGTTTACTGTATATAAAGCCCTCAGTACATAATTGCTCGTAAGCATACTCCACAGTATTACGGCTTATAGATAGTTCAACAGATAAATGCCTCACGGATGGAAGCTTTGTGTCTGGAATTAGTTTTCCTGATAAGATTTGATTTTTAATCTGATTATAAAGTTTAACATGCAACGGCTGACGATCTTTGCAATCCAAAATAAACATCAACTTCACCAACAATCATCTTTAATTCAGGTGCTTAACTATCGTCATTATATCTATGCCAAATAATCAGTGTCAAGGTTAGGCGACTAAACTGACCCCATATTATTTTTAAAATCTGCCTCTACTAGTAGGGGCAATTCTTATTTATAATATGTATATCTTAACTAATATTTTGACTGAGAGGATGTATTATTGTGCTCAATGACAAATTACTGGCTATTCTTTCTCACCCTGTAGATGGATGTGTTTCTATTGTAACTAATGGTGCCGATGGCCCTCATTTAGTTAATACCTGGAATAGCTATATTGAGGTAACCCCTAATGACAAACTCCTTATTCCAGCCGCCGGCTTTGTTAAAACTGAAAAAAATCTCTCAACCTACAACGAAGCAATCCTTTCCATTGCCAACAGAGAAGTCGAGGGATATAGAGGTACAGGAACAGGATTTATTGTAAAAGGAAGCACTCGTTTTATAAACTCCGGTGAAGACTTCGATCGTATGAAAGAAAGATTCCCTTGGGCTCGTGCCGTCATGGAAATAACAGTAGCATCTGCAAAACAAATGCTTTAAATTAAGTCAGTAATTTGCTTATGAAAATATCTTAGGGGTATCCGCGCACTCGCGCAGATACCCCTTTCCGTCTTAAGTTACCTGACCATGCGTATTAAATAACCATTATGCACCTGTTGCTTTGCTGAATTTCGACTCTAAAACTCGATTAGCGGAGAAATAAGCTGAATAGCCCTTTGAAAAACGTATATCAAAAGTCTAGGAAAATACCTTACATATGGGGCCCGGGAGGACTCAACCAACGGTTTAGGAAGACCAGGATAGGATAAAGGATGTCCAGAACAGGTATAATAAACATTAACTATTTGGCAGGAGGACAGAGTCATGCTGAGTAATGATACTTTAATTACTATTAAGAATAGAAGAAGCGCACGCAATTTCAAGAATGAGCAAATCAAAGACGATGAATTACAGGCTGTGTTGGATGCCGGTAGTTATGCACCGAGCGCAAATCAGCAGGCTTGGCACTTCACAGTAATACAGAATAAGGAATTGCTCGACTGGTTAAACCGCGAGGCAAAAGAAGGGGCAAAACAATATGAACCCCTACAGAAGATGGCAAATAATGAAAGCTTTAATATTTTCTATGGGGCGCCTACAGTAATTCTTGTATCTGGGGAAGAAAAGGCTATGGTAATTGAATCGGACTGCGCTGCCGCAACACAGAATATGTTGCTTGCCGCAGAATCCATAGGCCTCGGTTCGTGTTGGGTTAACTTTGTGATATTGGCGTTTACCAGACCGAAGGCTAACGAGTATTTAAAAGAATTAGGCGTGCCGGATGGTTATAAACCGTATGCCTCTGTAGCTTTAGGCTATAAAATGATTGAAACAATTAGCGCGCCACCACGAAAACCTAACCTCATAAACTATATCAAGTAGCAGTATGATAAATAACCAAGAAGCCGTAAGCTTAATGCTTACGGCTTCATTTACCATATGCCCGGAGGACTATTAACTTTTTATTTAATCGCAAATTTACAGGGAGTATCTAAGATACTAACGATAAGACTAATTCCATACGCACAAAGCGTGATTTCAAGCTATACGACAGCCAAAAAAACGCGTTAGCTATTAAAGTGATAGCTAGTTTTAATTTCTCTTTAGGCTAATTTCATGATAAATTGAATATGAGCAGTTTTCGGATTGCCACTATCAAACTAGGAGGCAACTATGGCTACTAAATATTATGATGTAAGAATTACAGTAGTAAAAAAGATCGAGGTACCCGACATTCATAAAGAATATGCTGCCGAAGGTGTCCATACTACCTGCGCTAAGTTTAAGGAAGGGCAAGAATTTATATGTAAAGGTACACAAAAGCCGGAGGGTTTCTGTAGTTGGGCATGGGTTCAGGTCCATGATAAAATCGTATTTCTGGCACTAGGTCATGACTATCCGTGGGTAAAACAAAAAGGCGTTGAGATCGTATGTTGTGCTGATGGATTACATCCTGTTCTATACAAACTAGAAAGAATAGAAGAATAAGTGCCTATAGTCGCAAAAGACACATCTTATCAGAGTTCCGCCATGTTTTCATGTTATCTAAAACCCAGCAATGGATCAAGTAGACGACAATATGTTATGAAAAATGTTATTTCAAATTGGATTGGCGTTTAGTGTGTATATACAGCGCGATAGCACTATTACTTAAAGTTCTTCACAATGATTAATTATAAAAATAATAAGGACGACAGTTAGCCTTTATTTATTATCCTTGTCTTTGGGTAATGGTTTTGCGGTTGCCGGTTGTAATCTAGGTGAAAAACTTTCTCTTTCAAATCGGACGTATATACCTTCCTGCCATATTTGGAAGCCGTATAAGATTATGGCAATGACAGTCTCAAAAACAAACACTATGTATCCATCAGTAAAGTCAAAGTCAACAATTCTTATGCGTCCAAACCAAGGCAAAACCACAAAGGCAAATACAATGTTGAGAATTATGTCTACGCTTAAATATAGACCAAAACGTCCATATGTGTATTTTAATAGCCACATTGGAAATACAGGAAACAAACCATAAGCATAAGTTGGTATTACAGCCAATGGGAAAGTCGTTTCTCGAATAGCCCACCACGCGTATCTGATGCCTGTTTCAATTACAATTATGCAAAAAATTGTAGATAAGAAACCGACAGATATGTAGCGTTTAATATCTTCTCTTGGCATAAATAACAAACTTAACCAAGGTAGAATTAACGTACCCCACAATATTACCTGATTACTCATAGTGACTTCCCTCCAGAAACAATTCCGCGTATATATTATCTTTTGCTTACTACTCTTAATTTATGCCGAGTGCGTAGCAGCGAATTCAATGAAGTGAGACAAAAATAGCCTGTCGCGCAGGCTATTTGAAATACAATATTTTCAATTGAATAGCAACGATCCACTTAGAGTTAAATGTGTGATCTCTAAATCCAAAAAGCTGATTTCCCAATCGAAGGCACATCAGTTCTGAAAACATACCAGCTTTTCATATCAGCACTAGCAATAATATGTGTCTGTAGATTTGGGTTTTCTTCTCCAGTTTTCACAGACCCGAATTCTTTATTTTTAGTGCTATTCAAGTAATAGCTAAGTTGGTCGGTATTAATCCACATATTCTGAAACGAGAGCTTTGAGAGCTTTGAGAGTTTTTGGGTCTCGTGGCATTCCAGAAATTCAATACATCGTTTGTATGTTTGTTCAGCCTTTTTGTAATAGGTACTTTTTCCGATTCCAAGCATCTCACAGGTTTGGCGCACGCCAACTTTATTGATGATACACTTTGCAACTTTAACGAGAACATCGTCTCTCTTTTGATGGTGGCTAAAGCGTTCATGTCGTTGAGGCAAGACATTTGTGCTAGAGCTGCATTCTCTACATACCGATTGTTGAGATTTAGCGTCGTTCTTGCCATTCTTCGTGAAGTTCTGACGCGAATCAAACGTTGTAGTCCCCTATAACGAGCAGGCCCCTTTATGAAACTCATAATCTGGTTGAACCTCTACGACTGAATTATTCCGTATCAAACGAGCAAATTCATCGGCAACACCCCAGTTAGAGTACAAGGTAGTTATCTCACCAGCAAATACGGGCATGCCCTTTGACTTGGTAGGATCTAGATTACATGCTAGTGCTTTCTTGCCACTAGAATTGACTATCTTATAGCGTGAAGGTTTAAATGGAAGCGAGGAATATTCATGTTGGGGTTCTCCGAACCATTTGCAAAACGGATCAGAGCAGAAGTTCATTTGTATCGGAAATTTTTGACCGCTGTATTCCAACATTACTGGCTCAATCCAGCTATCAATTAGCCGTCGAGAAAACTTCGCAGGCGTTAGAACGTCATATAAATCTTGGCGCTCCTGTAGCTCTTCTTCTGTAACAGGTGGATTAACTTTGGCAATTTCATCTTCAATTGTTGCAAGCCGCCGCATTAAGTTCATAGTTTTCTCCTATGGCTTTGTTGTTTGTTCAAGACCTTCTTCTGAGTCATCTTCGTTGTTAATCATATATACGGGTTCTGTAGTTGCGTACTCATCGAGTAGATGCTTTTCTGGGTCACCAAAGAAAACACGGTCAATAATTCGCTTATTCCGGCGCTGCCTCCGAATGTAATTTGCAAAATTCGGATCGCCTAGAATATTTTTGAGGAACCGATCTACGATCTCATCTTCTGAACAATCGGTGTATTTTGCAATACGCTTTTTTCATTTTATACAGAAATCATGCCCAAAACGGAATCGGTGTGTAAACATACGCGTCCTTTTATTTATATCTTTATTACAACGTTCACTTTCCAATTCGATCGTGGGTAGCAGTAAAAGCTTGTAAGTGTTTGACATAAATATCATCCATCCACCGGATAAGCTGAATGATTTAATCAAAACATTTGGCTTATCAAAAACTATACTCTTATGATAGTATAGAATCAACTTCATCAAGAAAATTTGATTAGCAAAGGGGCAATCCCTCATGCAACAACAAGTTGAGCTAAGAAAGAGCATTACGTGGGTTCAAGGTGCGGCTTTGACGGTGGGAGCTGTACTCGGTTCGGGCATTCTAATACTTCCGGCGATAACAGCTGAAATGGCCGGACCAGCATCCCTTATTAGTTGGGTGCTAATGGGTTTGTTCTCATTACCGATGGTTATTACAATTAGCTTAATGTCCTCTCGCTTTCCTGACTCTGGGGGGATGGCGACCTATGTTCGTCAAGCGTTTGGTTCCAATGCGAGCCAAGTTACAGGGGTTCTAATGCTGAGTGCCATGCCCTTCGGCATGCCGGTCACAGCCTTGGTGGGTGCTCACTATCTTGGCAGCATTTTTGCGTGGCCGTCAGCTGGTATACATATTGCGGCACTGGGGCTTCTGATGACTGCCATTACGCTAAACTATCGAGGTATCGAGCTCTCCGGTCGTACGCAGCTCTATGTGGTTTCAGCAATTCTATTCATTCTTGCATTTGCTGTTTTCTCAGCTATACCTCAAATACATTACTCTGCGTTTACGCCCTTCCTCCCGCACGGTTTAATTCCCGTAGGCCAGGCAATGACGCTATTGTTCTTCGCATTTATGGGCTGGGAAATGATTGGACATTTGGCTGAAGAATTCCGCAATCCCTTGCGAGATATTCCTTTGAGCTTAGGAATTGCCGTGTTACTAGTCAATCTATTATACTTGGCTGTAGCTTTCGTTACTGTGGGAACCGAAGTCTATCATACTGGAAATCCAGTTACCGCTATGGTGGCGCTTGTTGCATATCGTTGGGGTGATATGGCGGGAACAATGGTGGCATTACTCGGATTCATTGTATGCTATTGCCCTATACATACTTTTATTGCTGGTTTTTCTCGTTTGGTTTACTCTCAAGCACGCGATGGACACTTTCCAGAACGGTTCGGCCAATTACACCCACGGTTTAGAACGCCTCACATCGCGCTACTTTCGTTCGCACCACTTTATCTCCTCATTCTTTTACTGAGTTATATACTCTCTTGGGATTTAAAACCGTTGATTAGTCTTCCTAGTGCAAACTTTCTTGCCGTATATATGATGGGAATGGTTTCGGCGGCACGTATTCTGCCCGAAAAATTAGGTAAGGCTGCTGCATGGATAAGCGCCTGCTTATCAGGAATCGTATTTTTATTTGCAGGATGGTTTGCACTTTATCCGATCGCCGTAACGCTGGTAGTTGCTTACCACCAACACCGGGTTCGGACTAACCGGGCATTTGACGATAAAAGTAATCGTAATAAAAATTGGGAATAAAAAATCTATTGCAGAAGGCTGTTTCGATATGTTTTCCCGAAAATTAATATATTCAATACATAGTTAGAGAAAGCAGGGAAGTCGAATGTATAAAAACTTGTTAAAAGAAAAGCTGCAAAACGGAAAGCCATCGTCTGGATGCATGATTCAAGGCTGTTTCCCGGCACTTGTCGAGATTTGCGGTCTTGCAGGATTTGATTTTGTTTTTCTTGACGCCGAGCATGGCGCACTTTCGCCAAGGAATTGTGAAGATCTTGTCCGCGCAGCTGAGAGCCGTGGTGTAACGCCTCTAATTAGGGTTCCTAATGCTGACCCAGATACCATATTGCGCTATTTAGACATTGGAGCGATGGGAATAATCATGCCGGGTATTTCAACAAAAGAAGAAGCGGAATCCGCTGTTCGCGCGGCAAAATATTACCCGCAGGGAAGTCGGGGACTAAACGCCGTACGGGCCTCCGACTACGGAATGACAATACCTCTATCCGAATATGTAGTAGAAGCTAATCAAGAAACAATAGTAATTGCTATTATTGAAAATACCGAGGCAATAAAAAATTTAGCGGATATTCTTTCTGTTGATGGCCTTGACGGAGTTATTCTAGGTACGGCCGATCTTTCGCAAGCCCTAGGCGTTCCGGGGAAGGGAAAACATCCAAAATTACTAGAATCATATCAGCAATTTGTTAAAGAAGGCTTGAAAGCTGGTAAGCCTATTGGAATAGTTGTTCGGCCTGGTGAAAGTGTAAAAGATTATCTTGACGATGGCTTAACAATCCTGCTGACAAGCGCTTATTCGCTTTTCGGTACTGAAGCGAAACGATTTGTAAACCAGCTTAAGTAGGATTAAAGATAAGCAAGTTGCATGGTAGAGGTAGAGCACTTTATTTTAAATGGCTTTTTCTGCTTCTGCTGTCCTACCTAGCAAAGGAAGAACAAGTTTGTGCAATATCGTATGATATATGCATCATATGATTAATTTAAAAGATAAAAGTGTGCCCTGCTATCTGATAGCAGGGCACTTACCCTAAGTGGGTAATCATCTACCGTACAGCTCAAAGAAACCGTCCTGTCGAGGCGCTATGTTTCTGTATTTTCGTGTTTCTGTGGAGCCGGAATGTCGGAATTTATAGTCAAGAAACTGGCAATTAGTATCAGTAAAGATCCTGCAAGAGTAAGAGGGGTTGGTTTTTCAGCAAAAAGCAGGTATGCATATATAGGTGCGCTGACTGGCTCAATATAGGCTAGGATGCTGGCGTGCTGAACTTTTACCTGGCGTAGTCCGCCGAAGTAGAAAGCTAAGGCGAGAGCGGTATGAACCAGCCCCAAGAGTACCATTGACAACATAGAAGTCATGTTTATTATGGGATGGCTGGATACTATCTCCGGCAAGAATATTAACGTAGAAACAGCCATCTGTATTGTAACTAAATGGGTAGGCTCAATTTCCGTTAGCTTCTTAGCAAATATCACTACCATGGAATAGAATAATGCTGCGATGAGGCAGTACATGATTCCGAGAAAATCACCACCAGAAAGTGAGAATTCATATCCTGATAATATAAGTCCGATGCCAGAACAAGACATCCCTAATGCTAGTAAGGATTGTTTTTCAAGTTTCTCGCCTAAAAAAATATAAGCCCAAATGATGGACAATATGGGTGCCATGTAATAAGTGAGCACTGCGTTACCGATAATGGTTGTTTGTACGGCTTTAAAAAAGAAGAGCCAAGTCAGTGATAAGGCGATACCTGACAACAATGAAAGGATATACTTGCCTTTCAGATTAACGCTCTGTCCACGAATGCGAATATATAACGAAAGCGCTATAAAAGCGGTGAAGACGCGGATGAAGACGATAACAGGTGCAGGTTGATCGGCTATGCGGACAAAGATACTCACACTGCCCCAAATCACCATAGCCAGAATAACTCGTAAGTAGCCGGGAGGAGAAATCATCTAGATCACCTCTTTTCCGAATTGTATTTGGCTCGCTTTCTTTCCCCTGCCGAAATCATGTTTTAAATCGTTGACTTCTTTTTTTAACCATTATAATATTAGTTTGCATATTAGAAAAACGCATCTTTGTCATTATAAACATGAGAAACTCTAATGAGGTTATTAATTATGATTCAGAAATATAGGGCACTTATAAAAACTGTGGAATATGGAAGCCTTACGAAAGCAGCACAATCTCTTGGTTATACACAATCAGGAATTAGTCACATGATAAATGATTTGGAAGCTGAATGGGGCATGGCACTGCTTAAGCGCAAACGTTCTGGCGTGCGAATTACTTCTGATGGGCTAAAAATACTACCGCATGTTCAAGCTGTTTGTAATGCGCATATAAAATTACTAACTGAAATAGAAGAATTACATGGTCTAAGCTCTGGTCTTATTAGAGTAGGGACATTTTCAAGTGTTGCCACTCACTGGCTTCCTAACATCATAAAGTCATTTCAAAAGGATTATCCAAACATAGAATTTGAATTGCTCCTTGGCGACTATACTGAAATTGAAAACTGGATAATTGAAGGACGTGTAGACTGTGGATTTCTTAGGCTTCCTACAAGGCCTGAACTGGAAAGCATTTTCTTAGAGCAGGATAAATTGCTGGTGATATTGCCGGAAAGCCACCCTATGGCTGAATATGAATATTTCCCAATCAGCGGCTTAGTCGGAGAACCTTTTCTGCTTTTGGAAAAAGGAGCAAAAGCAGAAATATCGGGAATTTTTGACCGGCATAACATTATCCCAAATGTCCGATTTACAACTTGGGATGATTATGCAATTATGTCAATGGTTGAAACCGGATTGGGCATTAGTATATTGCCGGAATTAATTTTAAAGCGGACCCCTTATAGAATTGTAAAGAAGGAATTGGAGGTTGCTGCTTACCGTAAGATTGGCCTTGTGATGAAAGATTCAAAGACAGCCTCACTTGCTGTTAAACGCTTT
>Ga0074195_1001419_pt1 | contig 34019 bp, 28 predicted proteins | sample EPASupsiteHSE623_FD_64525 | JGI IMG/M metagenome (GOLD analysis project Ga0074195, IMG submission 64525) | Bioremediated contaminated groundwater from EPA Superfund site, New Mexico - Sample HSE6-23 | ecosystem: Environmental > Aquatic > Deep subsurface > Groundwater > Contaminated ... | reverse complement strand
CCCTGGGCGGAACGCCGCCCCCGGCCCGCGCCGGTCTTAAAGATCCCCCCCCCGCCCAGCCCGCCCCGGCGCCGGCGCCGGAGGGTGTAAAGATAATCCCGCCCGCCCCGCGCGAAGCGCCTTCGTCCGCGCAGGAGGAATCCCTGCCCAGGCCGGCAGAACCCGCGAAGGCGCCCGCGGCCGCGCCCAAAAAAGCCGCTTCCGCCTCCGCCAGGTCCGGCAGAAGCATAATGGAGAATCTGCCCACCGAAATGGTCAGTCTGGATTACAGCGATGTGGATGTGCGCGATCTTATAGGGATGCTGGCCTCCAAGGCCGGGATAAACGTTATCTACTCCGACGATGTGAACGGGAGCACCAGGATAAACCTCAACAAGGTCCCTTTCGACGAGGCCTTCCGGACCATTCTCAATATCAACAACCTGGCCGCCCAGCAGGTCGGGGATAATATTCTCCGGATAGCCTCTCCGCAGACTTTCACCAACGAACAGAAAAAGGCGTTCCAGCAGACGCGGGTCTTCTATCTCAACTACGCCCTGGCTTCGGAGATCAGGGCCCAGCTGGCGGCGGTGGCGGCGGCCGAGGGGCGCACGGCCAGTTTCTCCGTGGATCTGCCCAACAACGCCGTGATAGCCACCGATTCGGCCATGGGACTGGACAGCACGGCAAGACTGATCAGGAGCCTGGACCGCGTTCCGAAGCAGGTGCAGATAGAGGCGAAATTCGTCGAGGTGGCGCTGGATTCGGAGCAGCATATCGGAGTCCGGTGGTACGCCGGCGCCGGCACCCCCAACGGCGTGCTTCCGATGACGGCTCCCGGAACTTTCCGCGGGGCGGAAAATACGATACCTTTCGCGGAAACCATATACGGAGCGTTCAGACTGGGTAAGTTGATGGGCAATTCTCTCCTGGACGCCACGCTTAACACGGCCGCCCAGAAAGGCAAACTTAAGGTCCTTTCCGATCCCAAGGTGACCACCCTGAACAACAAAGAAGCGAGCATGGATGTCACCAAACAGACCCCGTACACCACCGAGGAATGGTCGGCCACCACCCCGCCGGTGCGGACCATCAAGGCGGTGTATGTGACCACCGGCATCAATCTTAAGGTGACGCCGACCATAACTTCCGACGGCCGGATAATGCTCAAAGTCGTGCCCTCCGTGAGCCAGGCGTCCAGCAACAAGACCATAATCGGCGGAGCCCCGGGCATAGACACGAGGAAAGCCGATACCAATATCATAGTGAAGAACGGGGAAACCGTGGTCATAGGCGGCCTTATCCAGGATACGCAGTCCGACACCGTTTTTAAAATACCGCTGCTCGGGGATATCCCCGTCCTCGGCTGGCTTTTCAGGAAGAAAAGCACGGTCAGGAGCAGAATGGAACTCCTGATCTTCGTCACGCCGAAGGTCATCGAAGACTGAGATCCTCTTCGGCCGGCCGGCCGGTCGACGCGTTTTCCCGCCGGAGTTCGTAACCATGCTTGTTCTGGCTCTGGCTTCGGCCCTGCTGCTGGCTCCCGCCCTTCAGGGGGTCTGGAGCCTCAAGACGCAGTTCGCGCTGGATTCCGCCGTGTTTCTGGCCGGCGGGACCTGGCTTTTTCTGGAAACCTGGTCCGGACGGCCCCCCGGAGTCCTGCGCGACAGGCGTAATCTGCCTCTTCTGGCCGCGGCTTTGTTCTCACTGGTTTCCTCCGTTCTCGGTCCCGTGCGCCCCCTGGTCTTCCAGGAATGGTGGAATTTCGCAGCCGGCCTTTTCGTCCTGGCGCTGGCCGGGGTGGAGCCCCGTTCCGTCTCCGACCGGCTCGACTGGTGGACGGCGGCGTGGCGCATGGTCTCCGACAGGCCCTTCCTGGGTTTCGGCGCCGGTTCTTTCGCGTTCGTTTATCCCGAATACCGCGGCGGCCCCGGCCTTTCCGCGGTGTACGCGCATAACTACTATCTCGAGTTCCTGGCGGAGAACGGGGTCTTGTCCGCCGCGGCGCTGTCTCGTCCCAAAGACCCGTTCCCGCTGTACGACCGGGCCGAAGCGTTTTATATGGCGGGAGCCGCTCCGCCGGCGAAAGCTTTGTTGTTCAAGGCTCTGGCGCTTGAGCCCGGTTTTGTGCGCGCCCGCCTGATGATGGCGGAGATCTTGTTCCGGGAAAAAGCCCCGGCCGCCGCTTGCGGGGAATTGGCCCGCGCCGGAAGGATTCGGGACGGAAAAAAAACCTTTACCCGCGCCGCGGAGTACGACCCCGCGCTGCTTGCCGACCCCCCCCCGGGGAATACATGAGCAGGATGGATGAGATATGCCGGAACCTGTAGACTGGAAGGAATACTGTTTCAAGCCGGAGAACGCGCTGGGGGGAAACTGCGTCCGGGCGTTCCATAACGGCGACGAGGCGTTCGCCGGGATGAAGGAACTGATCCTGTCGGCGAAAAAATATATCCTGCTGGAATTCTATATTTTTTCCGACGATTCGGTGGGAAGGATGTTCCGTGAGCTGCTGGCGGAGAAAGCGGCCGCCGGCGTCGCCGTGCATCTTATTTACGATTCCGTGGGCTCCATCCTTACCGACAGGGATTTTTTTTCCGGCATGGCCGCCTGCGGGATAAGGCTGGGAGAATTCAGGCCGGTGGCTCTCTGGAAACCGTACTGGAGCTGGGCCAAGCGGGACCATCGCAAGCTGATCTGCGTGGACGGGGAAGCGGCCTTGGTCGGCGGCTTCAATATCACCGCCAACGACGCTCCGGTGTCGCTGGGCGGACGGGGCTGGAAGGATTCCCAGGCGCTTGTCCGCGGTCCCGTGGTCGCGGAGGTGGAGCGGCTGTTCTGGGAATCCTGGGCGGTTTCGGAATTTTATTCCGCTCCAGGAGAAAGCGGAGGAGATTGTTCCCGTTCCCCCGCCGTCCCGGAACCGGGCGTTAAAACCGGACGCGGAGCCCGGGGGTCTGGATTCGCCGCCCTGCTGAGAACTTCTCTTCACCTGCTGCTGCGCCGCAGATTCCCGGCCGGAGCGCCGGCTCTCCGCTCCGGCGAGTCCGCCGGCTGCGGGGAGGCCGCCGGCGGGGTTTATGCGGCGGTGCTTTCCGCGTCCGGCATGCGCAATTCCAGGTCTATCAGGCGCAGTTACAGCTACGCCATAGACCGCGCCCGCAGGTATATTTACATCACCAACGCCTATTTCCTGCCGGACCGGTTCGTATACCGCCGCCTTATCCGGGCCGTGCGCCGCGGCGTGGATGTGCGGATCATAGGTCCGTACAAGACGGACCATCCGTATGTCCGCTGGGCCACCTGGTCCATATACCCGCATATGATAAAGAACGGGATAAAACTTTACGAATGGCGGGGGAACATTCTGCACTCAAAGACCGCCGTCATCGACGGCATCTGGTCGTCCGTGGGCAGCCATAACCTGGACCACAGGAGCCTGCACTATAATATGGAGCTGAACCTGAATATTTACGACAGGGAATTCGGCGCCGAAATGGCGCGGGTTTTCAATGAGGACCTCGCCAACTCCAGGCCGGTTTCGCTGGAGGACACCAGGAACAGGCCGTTCCCGGCCAAAGCCGCCGGAAAAATACTCTACCTGTTCCGGTCCCTGATGTAGCCTATGAGAGCGTTCCTTTTTTATTTCCTGCTCCAGGCGGTCCAGTTCCCGGTCTGCGCGGCCGCTCCGGACCTGGGCGCTCCGGCGGCGGCCGATCCGGGGGATGTTTCCGGCGTGAGGGACAGGCTGCTTACCGGTCTTTTTTTCCGCGGGGAGCTGGCAGACCGGATCATGGCCGCCGGAATGCAGGGAAATCTCGTGGAGCTCAGCGGCCGGGAGACCAGATCCGAAGTGCGGCTGGCGCTGATGGACTGGATAAAACAAAATCCGGAGCGGGCGGCCAGGCTCCATTTTTATATCGACGACATGGGCCGCACCGCGCCCCGGCCGGGGGAGGAGATCAAATACGCTCTGCCGACCTGGGATATAAAGCGGGACTTTGCGGAACTCGCGCGCGGCGTGGATAAGGCGGCGGCGGACCGCTCCCTGGGGGACGAGGAAATGAGCCTTATCGCGCAGCGTCTCTTTGACAGGCCTTCGGCCCCTCCGGAAGAGTACGCGCCCGGGGTGGCCGGCGCGTCCGGAAAGGGGCCCGCCGGCTCCGGCCGGTCGGCGGAGATAAAATACGCGGATTACCGGCTTAACGGCCCGCTCGCGGAGCGCGAGCGTCTGGCGTTGAATGGCTGGTTCGAAAGGGTCAAGAACCTGATGGATGAAACCTTCCGCCGCGGCGGCGGAGCCGGGAGCGCGGCGCCTTTCCGGAAAATTTACGAAAACACCGTCGCCGCCTATCGTGATTTCACCCTGGCCATCTCGGAAACAAAAGGCCGTTCGGCGCTTACCGGCGGGGAAGCGGCCCGGCTGGAAGAACTGCGGCGCGCCCTTAGGAAGAATTTGTCGGTCCTCGAGGCCATGCTCGTCTCGCGGCGCCTGACCGCGATCTCCGCCCGCCTTCCGAAAAATTCGCCGGGCTCGAAAACGCTGTCCAACGAAGCCGTCCATCTGGAGGCGGCTCTAGGCGCTTTTGTATCTTCGCTGGAAGACGACGCGGACGCAGTCAAGACCGCGGCGCTCCGTCTAAGCGGACTGGAGGACGCGGTGGATTTCTGGATGATGCGGTTCCTTGCGCACGCCCGGCTGATGAAACTTAAAGGGGCGATAGAGGACCGTAAATTTTCCTGCGTTTTTGACAGTCTGGTTTTCGCTTACCTGCTCCAGGCCTGTCCGAGCGCGGATTATATCCGCCTGGCCGGAGAACTGTCCGCGCGCTCCGGAGAACTGTCCGGCGCGCTTGAGGCCGTGGCGCGTGGAGATCCCGGCGGAACGAAGGACATGGCCGGGAGAATTTCCGCTATGGAAACCGGGGTGCGGAGGCTGGCCGGTTATTCCAGGCTGAACCGCAGGCTTCAGTTCATTTTCTGGGACGCCCTGGTCAATCCTTTCGGTCTGGAACCTTCCCGCACCGGTATTTCCGCGGATTGTAAATTACTGTATTGACAGCATGCGTCGTCCGGCCGGGTTAATGTATAGACAGGGGAGCGGATTCCGGGGGATGCGGCTGTGCCCGTCCAGGAACGGTTCTGAGCCGCTGAAGTTCTATGGCGTCATGGACGATCGTCATATCCTTTTTGTATCGCCAGGCTGTATTCAAGTATTCGCCGGCCGCCTCAAGCGCGTTACGCGAGGCGGTTTTCTCAAATTCTATTTTTCTGATGCGGGACATAGCAAGGTAACTTTCCGATTGCCTTGGATTCACCGCGATCGAAGCCAAAAAGGCCCTTTCCGCCCGCGATCCGTCCCCCATGGTCTGATAGTAAACGCCGGACCGGTATAAACGGTCTCCCTCGAACAGACCGAGCCAGAAAGGACTCAGCAAGAGCACAATAATGGAAACCGCGATCCCCCAGAAAGGCTTAAAACGGACCTCGGGTATGGCGCCTGTCGATAATTCCGCGGCCAGAAGAGCCATAAGAGAGACTCGGTTGAGGAGATATTCCAGGTTTATGTTTATAAGTCCATAGAACAGAACGACGACAAGCGTGGCGGAATATATCGATCGTTCCGGGCCAGGATATCCGGGCGACGGACGCATTCCGGATAAAAGCCTTGTCGCGGCGGAGAGAAGCAACATCAGCGCGGCTGCGCCTGCCCAGCCTGTATCAGCCGTCCATTGCAGAATGAAGCTGTGGGCAAACAGAGTGTTTTGCCCGGGACCCGTTTTAAAAAAAGGATATGCGGCGGCGAAACCGCCGGCCCCGGCCCCGCTAAGCGGCTGGCTCCACCATATATTAAGTGCCGTGCTCCAGTAATACAATCGTCCTGTCCCAAGGTAAGGACCTTCGTGAACGCGGAGTTTTATGGCGGCCAGCGTAAGGGCGGTCATGATGGCTAAAAACGACAGTGCGATGGCAAGTTTCAGATGTCGTTTGCACAACACCGCAACATCCCGGCGGAAAAAATAAAGAGTTCCTGCCGAGACGGCGGCATAGGCCCACCACGACCTGGCGACAATGAGTACGAGCATTGCGCAACACAGCGGAGCCAGGTATTTCCTGTCGTCGAGGCTTCGTTTTATAAGCCAGGGCAGCCAATTAAGCGCGAAGCCGGCCATAACAATGGAGTTGTTCAGGGTCGCGTGTATTTCCCAGCGTCCCCAGATGTCCGGTTTGTATGTCGCCTGCTGCCAGCCGCAGATTATTGCCAGCGGGAGCAAGGTGACGGACGCCGCCGAAAAGAACATTTCCCTGTCCGAGTCGGTATGCAGCGTGTTCAGGAGAAGGTAGAAGAATGCCCATGAAAAACTCCACCCCCAGGCCTCCAGGAGCGTAATGCTGGCGTCGTAGGAGCGTATTCCCGAAAGCCATGCTGTCGTCAGGAACAGTATCGCAGGGAGAAGGAGGGGCAGTTTCACCATCCGGCCGTCAAGGATCCGGCCGAAGCAAAAAAGTAGCGCGCAAAAACTCAAAACGGCGAAAAATATACAGGCGGCCCAAAGATCGTGGGCCGCGTGCGCGAACGCACCGAAACATATGAGACCGGCCAGGCCGAAGAGTATAAGGCGCTCGTAATTGATCCTGATCCAGGAAGAGAACATTGCCATCTCAGTGATTGTCCTGTTGGTCCGAAAAACATGCTTCAGAAAGCCGTATGTTGAGTCTAAAAAAAGCGGCCGGGATGTCGGCACGCGAGGACATGGTGTCGTGAACAGGGTGTCTTGCGATCCATTATAACATTATTGGAGATTGGAGGTGGGTCCAAAGACCCATAGGGGAGCGGGCCCGGCGGCTCTGTCGCCTCATTACGGTACGGAACTATAATATTACCATGGAACCGCGCGTCATAGCGGCGGTGTTTTTGGCCGCCTGTTTTTCGGGCGCCTCGGCCGCGCCCGGCCGGTCGGTGAAGGACCTTATAGGCGACAGTCCTACGGTGGAAGCAGAAATACGGCGGAAAGGCCTGAGAATACCCGAGGCCGTGCGGCCGGTCATGGCGCGGCAATATCTGCCGCCGGACAACGACAATCCGGGTTTTGACTGGTCCACGGCGGACCAGGGGACTCTTACAACGGAAGGCGGCGCGAAGCCGGCCCTGCCGGGCAATATCGCCGCCTTTCTCGATGTCATAGCTTACGCCGAGGGCACCAGGGACAGCTACAACATCATGTTCACCTTCGCGCGTTTCCGCAGCTACGCGGACCATCCACGCAAGACCAACTGTATCCCGGGGCTCTGTTCCACGGCAGCCGGCAGATACCAGTTCCTTTCAAAAACCTGGGACCCGCTCGCCAAGGCTCTCGGACTGAAGGATTTCACCCCGTCGAGCCAGGACAAGGCCGTGATGGAGATCATCCGCCGCGCCGGCGCCTATGAAGCCGTCTCCGGATCTTCCGATTACGCCAGTTTCGTGTCGGCGGTCCGCCGGCTTAACAGGACCTGGGCCTCTCTTCCCGGCGCGCCGTACAAACAACCGAGGCGGAAAATGGACGCTCTCTGGAAAAAATTCCAGCAGGCCCGCAAGGCATATCCATGAGAGAAGGGACGGGGCGGGTTATTCTTTCTCTGCTAGTGTTGCGACAAGGAAATTATGCAGCATTTGGAGGCCCAGGCCTGAGCCAAGTTCTAGGCGCGATGATCGAGCACTGCTTTAGTAGTGTAAGTGAGGAGCAACGACGAAATTGGCCGGGAATGGGCCTCCCCGGAGGGGCCGGCCGATTTTGGCCTGCGCCTTTGCGCTGTTCCGGCTTACAGGCCTTCAGGCCTGCGCGCCTCACATCGCGTCGGCTCGGCTCAAAATCGACAGGCCAGATGCTGCATAATTTCCTTGTCGCAACACTAGTTTCCGCCTGGCTGTCCGGGCGGGTTTTTGCCGGCGCGGCCGTGGATTTTGCCGGCACGGCGGCCGGGAACGCGGCCTGGGATCCGCGCCCGGGCGACGGGAGCGGGATACCGCCCGCCCCGGTTCCGGCCGCGGCGGAAGACGCTTCTCCGCGCGTAAAGATGTTCCTGACGGACGGGTCCGGACGGGAAATAGAGGCGGAACCGGCGGTCGTGGACGGAAAAAAATATTATGAGCGGATGCCGAACGCCAAATTCAGGATAGAGCTGGCCTGCCCGGCCAGGAGCGGGACCTGGGCCGTCTGCGTGGAATATTCAGTGCTGCCGGAACATGGAGGGCATATTCACAGCAAGGGCGCGCCGGGCTACCGGGACTGGTCGGGCAAGCCCGTGCCCGCCCGGACCTGTTACGACAAGAACGCTTCCGGGGCCGCTTTGTCCGTGCGGTACCAGGCTCCGGATATCGGGACCAGGATAGAGCGGAAGGCCGTTTTCACCGGCGCCTGCGCCGGGTCCGTCCTGGAAACGGACGAGATCATGGTCCCGGGCCTTGTGCCTTTGCTCCCGGCTTACGAGGACGGCCTTAATGGCGGAGTCACCTACTATGTCCTGATCGGGACTACCTCCACCCATCCCGTGAATCATTTCGGCGCGCCGCGCACGGTGGAATTGATAAAGAAGATAGCCTGGGCCTACTATTCGGAGTTCGGAACGCCCATCGCCGTGAACGATATGAGCCTGGCGCGGGGCGGGGTTTTTGATCTCGGGCCCTTGCCGGGCTGCATATCCGGCTCTACGGGCAAGGCGTGCGAGTTCTGGAAGCCGCCGCATAACGAGCACCGCTACGGCCGCCAGGCGGATGTCCGGAGCTACGGCCTGACCTCCGCGCAGCATGATCGCCTGCTGAAAATAGCCTGCGGCTTAGGCGTGGCCGTGCTGGTGGAAAAAAGCGACGACACCATACTTGAGGATTATGAGTTGAGGGATATCGACTCCATCCTAAGGTCCACGGGACATCATTTCCATTTCCGTTTCCCCGGGGACGGTTCCGCCGCGGAGGACCCGCCGGACGCCCTTCCGTCCGGCTGCCCCTGATCGCGCGGAAGAACGGCTGGTTCTTATCCGAGCCGCCGGGTTCAGCGTAAAAGATCGGGGCGGAGGACGGATAGTTCCCCGTTCTTCCGGTAGCGGACCACGGTTATGGGGATGTCTATCGGTTCCCGCAGACCGCCCTCGCGGTCTATCTGGCGCAGAGCGGTTTCCATGCCGGCCGGCATGTTCCCACCGCCGGCTTTCCATTTCCTGTAAGCTTCCGCGAGCCAGGGCCGCACCTTCATGGGGCAGGGGAACAGGTAATTACCCGGGGACAGATAAAGAGCGCCCATTCCCGGCGGGACGGTGAAATCCACGAAATCCGAATCAGGCTTCAGGCCCATCAGGAGTCCCTCGGGCGGGAAGTCCGGCGTGGTGAAAAATACGCCGTGCAGGTCCTGGTAATAATCCGCTTTATGCGCAAGCGGATCGATGTAAACGCGCGTCCCGGCCTTCAGCAGACCGCTCTTGACTATAAGGTCCACCACCGGAACGCCGTCCGCCGCGGCGTTGGAGGTCCAGTGGCGCATAAGCCCTGTCTCTCCTGGAGCGATCCGTTTTACGGAAAGCGGGACTCCCTGGAAATAGAACTGGTCCTGCCTGTCCTGTCCGCCGTCTATCTTTTTGATCAGCTTCGGACCGGCCGGCGCCATGGCCGACAGGCGTTCCGCGGCGGCCGAAGTATATTCTTCCGCCTCTCCGGCATTGCCGGCCTGCGGAGAAACGCCCGGCAATGAGGCGCAACACAGGAACGCCGCAGCGAGCGGTAGGTGTTTCATCTTTCATAGTCTAATTGCCGCCGGGCGCCGCGGCAAGTGCCTTAAGACCCGCCGGATTCAGAGCACAAGGACCTATTTTGCTATCATAGGACCATGCTCAATATCGATATCGGCATAGGCGGGGCGGCCGCCGGTCTTGCAACGGCTGTTTGTGCCGCGCTCGCGTTCATATTCGTCCGCGGCATCTGGAGAGGTTTGCGTGCCGGTCCCGGGCCTATGGATTTCAACACGGTTTCGCCGGCCCTTGCCGATCTTTTCCGGAAGCGCGGTATAGGCCCGGCCAGCACGGCCGTTTCTATCGGAGCCGGGTATCCGGCCAACCTCTCGGAATGGGAGCAATCGCTGGTGGCCTGCGGCGCGAAGGTACTCTTCGTTTCTCCTCCGGATATTATCCTGTCCCGGCTTTTGGCCCGGCTGCCGGAGCGGCTCCTGCTGAAATGGGAGCCCTTTATAGGGAAGCTGCGGGCCGAAGGGAAAAATGTAAGCCGCATTCCTCTCCGGCTGGAACGGGCCGAACTGCCGGAAAAGTGCGCGGCCGTTATAGTGGCTATGAGCGTTTTTTCGGACCCGAACCTGGGGTATAAGGATAAACTGCCTCTGGCCCGGGAGATGAAAAGAGTGCTGAAACCCGGCGGGCTTATAGTCCTTGGGTATTTTTCCGGCCGCACCGACCCCGAAAAGAAGCGGCATGAGCGGGGCTTGATGGCGCTGAGGGACGCCGGTCTGAGCTGGAAAAAGGAATATGCGTCCGGAGAGTCCGGGCGCTACGCCTGGACCGCTTTTGAAATAAATCCGGTGACATAATACTTAATTCACCGTGCTGGTGAATTAAGTATTATGTCACCGGATTACCGGATTATTCCAGAAGATCCAGCATCGTGAGATCGCTGGGGTAGGTGAGGCGAGAGCGCGCCTCTTCGATGGTCAGCCATTCCACGGCGGCGACCTCGTCCGGGGTCTTAACCACGCCGTCTCCGCCGTTAAGTTTCATGAGATACCAGCGGACATCCTTGTCCACCCGGCGGCCGTTCCGCACGAAGGAATACTGCGCGATATGCAGTTGTCCGGCTATGCCGCAATCATAGCCTGTTTCTTCGGCCACCTCGCGCACGGCGGCGGCCTCCGGGGTCTCTCCCGGTTCCAGATGCCCTTTGGGGAAAGTCCAGACCAAAGCGCCGGACAGCGTTCTCATTTGTATAACAAGCACCCGTCCGTTTTCCAGTATAACTCCGCCGGCCGCGTGTTCCGTGTTCGTCGCTGTCATAACCTCCAACCCTCCAACCTTCGCGGTTTCCCCGTCACATCGGCTGAAGGGGAGCGTACTTCAGCATGAAGGTCTGCCTGACGCCGCTGTCGAATACCACGGTGACCTTCGCGAACTCGCCGGAGCCTATCTGGTCCACCACTCGCCCGGGGCCGTAAACGGGGTGCGCCACCCGGCGTCCTTTGCCGACCCTCGGCGCCGAAGGCGGCGGCTGGTAGGAGGAGATGACCTGTACATCCTCCTCGCCCGCCCTGGGCGAGGTTTCTCTCATCACCTTGCTCTCAAAAATGAACCTGGAGGCCATGCTCGGGTAGGTTGTGCCGAAGATCTTCCGGGTATTGGCCCAGCTCAGATGCAGCTTGTCCTTGGCGCGCGTCATCCCCACATAGGCCAGCCGGCGCTCCTCTTCCATCTCTTCGTCGGAGGAATTGGCGGCGTTTATGGGAAAAAGACCCTCCTCGAGTCCCGTAAGGAAGGCGACCGGGAATTCCAGGCCCTTGGCCAGATGCACGGTCATAAGCGTTACGGCGTGGGAGTCGGTATTCAGGCCGTCCACCTGCGAGGCCAGCATGACCTCCTCCAGGTATTTGTGCAGCGTCGGTTCTCCTCCCTCGCGTTTCACCTTTTCCTCGAATTCCTTCACGGCGTTCACCAATTCCTGTAAATTTCCCAGACGGTTCAGCGAATCTTCCGGGTCTTTTTCCGACTCGTTCTCTATGGCCTGCCAGTAGCCGGAGCGGGTCAGGATCTTTTCCAGCATAAGGGTGGGGGTATTGGTGAACAGGTCCGTCTTGACCGCGTCCAGCATGGAGATGAATTCCCTCATGCCGCGCCGGGCCGCCGGCGTGAGGTCCGGGATCTGATCCTCGGTCAGCATGGCGTCGTAAATGGGTACTTCCCGGGCCAGAGCGTAGGCCATAAGTTTTTCCAGGGCGGTTTTGCCTATGCCGCGCGCGGGATTGTTGATCACGCGCAGCAGGCTTACGGTGTCGGCCGGGTTGACCAGGATCTTAAGGTAAGAAAGCGCGTCCTTGATCTCTTTGCGGTCGTAGAAGCGCACCGAGCCTATCAGGCGGTAGGGAATGCGGTTTCGGCGGAAGATCTCTTCGAAGGAGCGGCTTTGCGCGTTGGTGCGGTAGAAAACCGCGATATCGTTATAACCGTAGCCGGCCCGGCCCGTGAGCCTTTTAACCCGTTCCGCCACGCCCTTCGCCTCGTCCATTTCGGTGGAGAACTCCAGCGCCTCCACGGCCTCGCCTTCCGGTTTCTCGGTCCAGAGATTCTTGGGCTTGCGGCCCTTGTTGTGTTTTATCACCTCGTTGGAGGCGTGCAGGATCCGGGAAGTGGAGCGGTAATTCTGCTCCAGCACGATGGTTTTGGCGTCGGTGAAATCCTTCTCGAACTCCAGGATGTTCCTGATGTCCGCCCCGCGCCATCCGTACACAGATTGATCAGGATCGCCTACGACGCAGAGGTTCCGCTGTTTCGCGGAGAGGGTTTTGATGAGCACATACTGGGCGTGGTTGGTGTCCTGGTATTCGTCCACCAGGATATAGCGGAAATAGTCCTGGAAATATTCGCGGATCTCGTCTTTTTCCTTCAGAAGCCCGGCCGCGCGGAGTATCAGGTCGCCGAAGTCCAGCGCGCCGGCTTCGGTTATCTTTTTCTGGTAGCGGCGGTAGATGTCCGCGGCTTTCAGCCGGCTTGCGTCGCCGGAGACCTGGGCGTTGATGAAATAGGATTCCGCGTCCAGCAGATCGTCCTTGGCGCGGGAAATTATCGAGACATAAACGGCGGCTTTGTTCTTTTCGCTCTCCAAACCGAGCTCTTCCATGGAGAGCTGCACCAGTTTCTTCTGGTCGTCGTCGTCGTAGATCACGAAATCCGGCTTCACGCCGATAAGCCGGCCGTGCTGGCGCAGGATGCGCGCTCCGAAGGAGTGAAAAGTGTGGGTCCAGATGCCGCCGGAGTCCGGCACGATCCGCCCTATGCGTTCCCGCAGCTCCTGAGCGGCTTTATTCGTGAAGGTTATGGCCAGGATGCGCGAGGGAGGCACCCCGGAGGCTATCAGCAAAGCTATCTTGGAGGTGAGGGTCTTGGTCTTGCCTGTGCCCGCGCCCGCCAGTATGAGCACCGGCCCGGCGAAATATTGCGCCGCCTCGAGCTGTTTCGGATTAAGGCCGAGCCCGGGCAATATATCGGGATTAAGCTGTATATCCAGTGCGCCCATAGGTCGGCATCAGACATTGAACTTGAAGAAGCAGACATCCCCGTCCCGCATCGTGTAGTCCCTGCCCTCGGAACGGATCAGGCCCTTTTCCCGGAGCAGTTTCTCTTCGCGGTGGCGGCTTATGTCCTCGAAAGAATACACCTCCGCCCGGATGAAGCCGCGCTCTATGTCGGAGTGGATCTTCCCGGCGGCCTGCGGCGCCTTGGTCCCGGCCGGGATGGTCCAGGAGCGGACCTCGTCCTCCGAGCCCGCGGTGAAAAATGAGATCAGGTTCAGGAGTCCGGTGGAAGAACGGATGATCTTTTCCAGCCCGGTGTAGGTCTCTCCCAGGTCTTTCAGGAAGACCGCCCGTTCCTCTTCGGGCAGCTCTATCAGTTCCGATTCTATCTTGGCGGAGATCTGCACGAAGCCGGCGCCGCGGCCCTCGGCGAAGGCCCGGAACTTGTCGACCACGGCCATATCGGGGGTTTCCGCGGTATTGGCCACGAAAAGCACGGGCTTGTTGGTCAGCAGATTGAAATCGCGCAGCTCCTCCCTGGAATAGCCGGAGGCGGAGGCGGGTTTCCCGTTGGAGAGCAGTTCCCGCAATTTCTGGAGTTTTTCCAGCTTCTCTTTGGCTTCTTTGTTCCCTGTCCTGGCGGAGCCGGCGTTCTTCTCCATCATCTTGTCCACGGCTTCGAGATCGGCCAGCATCAGTTCGGTCTCTATGACCTCCACATCCCTGATGGGCTCTATTTCGCCGAGCACATGTACCACATCGGGGTCCGCGAAGCAGCGCACCACCTGTACTATGGCGTCGACCTCTCGGATATTGGCCAGGAATTTATTGCCAAGGCCCTCGCCTTTCGACGCTCCCTTCACCAGGCCCGCTATGTCCACGAACTTGATGTAGGAGGGGGTTTTCTTCGGCGGTTTGAAGATCTCATGCAGCGCGTCCAGGCGTTTGTCCGGTATCGACACCACGCCTACATTCGGCTCTATGGTGGTGAAGGGGTAGTTCGACGAGGCCGCGTGGGCCCTGGTAAGGGCGTTGAAAAGAGTTGATTTGCCCACATTGGGCAGACCGACAATTCCGATTTCCATGGTTTTTTCCTTGCTATGCGCCGGAACGAGACTTAAATTATACCTTTTATGCGCGGCGGGCGTCAGTCGAAATGCCCCGCGAAAACTGAGAACCCCTCTATGATGTCGGGGATCCGGTACTTTTCCTCCAGGTCCAGCACGAAGCGGCCATGCGCGCGGTTCTTCTCCAGTCTTACCCGCTCGAAACCGTAGGTGTCCGAAAAAATGGTGTGGTAGTGTTTGCGGAACTTGGCGATGATCTCCGGCATAAGCGCGGCGGGAAGTCCGCGCACGATGTAGCGGTCCCAATGCGGCACTCGCGGCAGCCTTGGCAGCTTCGAGAAGGGCGGCCAGCCGCGCATATGGTCCGGATGCGCCAGCAAAGCGAATTTATGCGGATTATCTATGATGCAGGTGATCTCCACCACATAGCGCGGAGCGCCGTGCCTGTCCGGCGAGCCGGAGGTTATGCACACCCGCAGCGGGATCCCGTTCCGGTCTCCCCAGTGCACATGGCTCAGCCCGCTCAGCCCCCATTCGCGCGTATAGCGCTCCCCGGTGATGAATTGAAACCCGTCCAGGGTGGTTTCCTCCTGCAGGTTCGCCAGCAGCAGCAGGGAAGCCATGCCGGCCAGGGCCATGGCCGCGAAAGAAGCCGTTTGCAGACCGGAGCCGGTCCAGACGAAATCCCCGGCGCTAAGGACGGTCATTATGATGCCGAAAAGCATCGTGAGGAAGGCCGTTCCGCCCAGCGTCATTTTGATGGCGTTGGTAAAGGGCTGCCGCCAGTCTTGATGCCGCCTCAGCAGCACCGCGATGCCGCCCGCCAGACCGGAAAATACCAGTATCAGGGCCAGAACGGAAAAGAATACCTTTCCGGCCGGCAGCGTTATGCCGAGAATGCCGGCCCCGCCCGCTATAAGCGCGGCCGACAGCGGGATCACGGGCCGAGCCGCTATTTCCCCGGCGTTCCTGTACAGGCGTCTGGCCGCCGCCCGTATTCTGCGGCGCAGGTGTTTCATCAGTCCCACCCCATCTCGTCCATAAAATCCTTTTTCGGCGGCGCGCCGGTTTCGCCGGTCTCCGGGGGTGGCGGCGTCATAGCCGGCCGGGGCGCGATTCTCGTCCGTGGGGGTGCGGGAAGGAGGTCCCGTCGTCCCGCTGGTTTTTCCAGTTCGTCCGCCGGCACGGCCCAGTTGCGTCCGATCCTTATCGCGGCTAATTGCCCTTTTTTTACTTTTTTAAACGCGGCTATGCGGGAGATGCCCAGAACGGCCGCCGCCTCGGGTATTGAAAGGAATCCTCCGGTTTTTATCGGTTTGGTTAACATCTGTTAACTATATCGCCCACGTAGTACATTATATTATATCATAAACGCGCATTGTTCCGTTCAGGGGGGCGATGTTCCCCGGTATGCTTGACGGGCGGCATGCCGGCCGTGGGTGCGGTTAACTTATGTTAACCATAACTGCGTCAGCGTGCCGCTTCTTCTCCGGCCGGGAATACGATCAGGAATGGGGCCGGGCGCCGGCGCGCGGCGCTTTTATACGCCCGTGAAAATATATATACTGTTATCGTCCGGCGATGGCCCCTTTATGACCAGAGCGATCACTCTTTCCCGCGCCGTCCTTCTCTGCTTCGCGCTGGCGGTTCCCTGCGCGGCCGAAGCGTTCACCCCGAAAGCGTATATAAGGGCCGTTCTTGACTCCTCGCTTACGGCGCGGCGCGCGGAAGAAGCTTTCAAGCAGGCCGGGAACGCCTATTGGACCTCCTTTCTTGACACGGTGTTCCCCTCGTTCTCGCTGAACGCCTCCAACAGCCTTTACGATGATTCCGATCCGGTCTGGCGTTTCAGGAAAAAGGAGGTGGCCTCAAGTCTTTCGGCCTCCTGGAACCTTTATGATTCCGCCTCCGGCCCCGCCCTGCGGCTGAAAAAGGCCAGGCTCGAGCGGGAGTCCGCCGAACTGGCGTTCCTCACCGCGCGGCAGAACGAGTCCATGAAAGCTTTGAGACAGTTTTACGCGCTTTTTTCCGCCCAGAAAAAGGTGATTACGGCCAGGATGAACCTGGCGTCGCGCGAGCGGCAGTACAAGGATACCAATGAACAATATCAGTCCGGCACCAGAAGCAGGATAGAGACCACCCAGAGCGAGGGGGACAAGCTGCAAAGCGAACTTTCATTGGCGCAGGCGGAATCGGCTGCGCTGAAGGCGCTGATAGCTTTTAACGATCTGCTGGGCGCCGACCTGGAGACGCCGCGCGAAACCGAGGTCAGCACGCGGAACGCGGCGGTGGCCCTGCCGCTTCCGAAGGACGATCTCGACCGGGCGCTGGAGAATAATTTCGCCCTCCGGCAGCAGAGAATAGTTTTTGAAAAGACCCGGCTCGCCGAGCGGGAGGGCATAATGGCGGATCTGCCGCGGCTGAAGCTGGACGCGGCCTGGAGCAAATCGTCCCTCGGCCTGTTCGGGACTCCGGGCGGCGCCTGGCATGAGGACCGCACATACGGCGTCGGGGCTTCGCTGAGCTTCCCGTTCGGCTTTCTGGGAGCGCAGAAATATCTGGATATAAAAACGCGGAAAAGCGCGCTGCGCGCGGCCGATCTGGAACTGCGGGACGCCGTGCGCAGGCTGAAGGCCGGGCTGCTCTCGGCTCAGAAGGACATCGAGCTGCAGGTAAAGACGCGGAAGCTGATAGAATTCCAGGTAAAGGCGCAAAAAGAGGCCACGGAGAACCTGCTGGACGAATATTCCCAGGGAGGCGCCAGTTCGCTTCAGCTGGACGCGGCGCAGACCAAGCTGCTGGACGCCAGCAACAATCAGATCGACGCCGTGAACGATCTCGATCTGGCCCTGGCGGATTACATGGTGCTGCTCGGAGAAAAGATCTGGGAGTGAGGGCCGTTATGAAAAGAATAACAAAACCTGTCTCATGGACCCTGGCCGCGCTGCTTCTCTGCGGCGGAGTTTTCCTGGGATACAAGCGGTATAAAAAGATGTCGGTCCGGCGGGATATCGCGGATTTCCTCAGGACGGTGTCGAGAGGCGATCTGAAGCTGGATCTGCAGCAGTCCGGCGAGCTGGTGTCCCGCGACACCGTGGATGTTTTCCCTCCGAACCGCGGCTTTATCGTGGAAGTGCTAAAAAAAGAGGGCGAGTATGTGGAAAAAGGCGAGAAAATAATGATGTTCAAAGGCGGGGAGCGCATAGATTCCTCCCAGTATGTTCCCGTGCCGATAACGGCGCCCCGCGCCGGCCTGCTGACCCGCTGCGTGAGCCGCTACGGCGACAGCGACGCCGAGATCCGCGAAGGCAAGCGTGTGGACGGCGCGTCGTCCTGCGTGACCCGCGTGGTGGACATGAAGTCGCTTTCGGTGCTGCTGAAGGTAAAGGAGACCGACATCTTCAAACTGAAGCTCGGCATGCCCATCTCCATAATGTTCACCTCCATCCCCGGAGAAAAATTTTCCGGCAAGGTGGATGTTATAGCCCCGATGGCGGAAAAGGACGGGAACAGGTGGGGGGACGAGGGCTCCAAGGTCTTCCGCGTGATGATCAACATAGACAGGCCGACCCAGAAGATGCGGGTGGGGATGAGCGCGGTGGCCACGGCGAACATGCAGGCGAAGAAAGATGTGCTCAAGGCGCCCATAGAAACGCTTTTCCAGGAAGGCCTGCATTATTTCGTCTACCGGCAGAAAGAGGGCTATGCGGCCGACAAGCTGGAGGTGTTCCCGGGCCTGCGGTCCGAGGCCGAGGCGGAGCTGGTGGGCCCGGTCTCTCCGGGCGACAGACTTTTCACGGCCGCGCCGGAGTCGCTGGAATGAGCGTAAAATGCTCCGGTCTTTCCAAGGTCTATGAGGGCGGGAAGAGCGGCTGGCCGGCTTTGCGCGGGATTTCGTTCGAGATAGAATCGGGCGAGTTCGTGGCCGTGACCGGCCCTTCCGGCTGCGGCAAGTCCACGCTGCTGAACATCATAGGTCTGCTCGACGAACCCACCTGCGGGACATATTCTCTTAACGGGCGCGATGTGCTTAAAATGCCGGACAATGAGCGGTCGCGGGCCCGGCGCGACGAGATAGGCTTCGTTTTCCAGTCCTTTCATCTTCTGAACAGGCTTTCCGCCGCGGAGAATGTCTGCCTGCCCATGATGTACGCGGGGATGGATTCCGCCGCCATGCGCGAACGCGCCGACGAGCTTTTGCGCAGGGTGGGCCTTAACGGCAAGCAGCGCAAGACCCCGCTGGAACTGTCCGGCGGGGAGCGGCAGAGAGTGGCCGTGGCGCGGTGCCTGGCGAATTCCCCCAAGCTGATCTTGGCCGACGAACCCACCGGCAACCTGGATTCGGCTTCGAGCCGGGAGATCATGGCCATTCTGTCCGGCCTGAACCGGGAGGGGATCACGGTGGTGATGGTCACCCACGACAAGGAACTGGCCGCGCTGGCGGGGCGCAATCTGAGGCTGATGGACGGGAGGCTCGATCCGTGAGGCCTTTCCTGAACGCCGTAAAGACCGGTTTTGCGGAAATAAAGGCGCATAAAATGCGTTCGGTGCTGAGTTTTCTGGCCATAGCCGTGGGCTCCGTGGTTTTTATGGACGCTTTTTCCGCGATCTTCCTGACCTATGAGCGGCTTGAGAAGCAGAAGGAGGTTTCCGGCATGGCCAGGCTGAAGATCTCCCAGAATTCCTCCCGGTCCTGGTCTTCGCCAGACGGCTATGTCCAGCCGCCGTCGATAACCTACGAGGACGCCCTGGCGTTCAGGAAAAAATTCCCGGAATTTTACATGGTGTCCCCGTCCGATAACAACTGGCGTACGGTGCTGGAATATGAAAACCGCCGGCTGGTGGCCAGCGTGGCCGGGGTGACCCCGGAGTGGACCAAGAGGGATTTCGTCTACACCCTCAGGGGCCGCTTCCTGGATTGGCGGGATGTGGAAGAGGGGCTGCGTGTCTGCGTCCTGAAGAAGAAGGCCGTGCCGCCCCCTTCGGACAGCGCCACTAAAAGCGTCAGAAAAAAATACGATTATACGGCCGGCTTCGACACTCTTGTTTCCCATCAGGACATGCTCGGCAAAATCGTCAAGCTGGACGGGATCACCTTCACGGTCATAGGCGTGCTTGAGGAGCTTCCGGTCTCCAAAAGGCCCATAACGGTGCTGGAATCGATGGATCAGGAAAAGATCCTGGCTCCGGTCACGACTTTGGTGAACTTCGGAATTTTCCGCTCGCACAATTCCCTGGATATAAGCGTGGATACCGGCGACGAGCGGAATTTCGACGAGGCGCTGCGGTCCATAGAGAATTTCCTGCGCGTCAGATTCGGCGACGGGGACTTTTTCATCATCGAGAACCAGCTTGAACGGATCCGCGACAAGATAAGCTCCAGCGTAAAGGCCTCGCTGATGACCATCTCCCTGGGCCTGCTGGCGTTCATCGCCGGCGGCATAGGCATAATGAATGTGACTCTGGCCACGGTCTTTGCGCGGACCAGGGAGATAGGCGTCCGCCGCGCGGTAGGGGCGAGCCGCGGGGATATAATGCTGCAGTTCATGGTGGAGGCCGCCATGCTGGGGCTTATAGGCGGGCTGCTCGGTTCCGGCGCGGGCTACCTGTGGGGAGTGCCGGCCAAGATTATGCTGGGCCTGAGCGTAAATCCGATAAAGCCCTGGATGCCGCTGGTTTCCATATTCATCGCGGTGCTGACGGCTTTTCTGTTTTCTATCTATCCGGCGTGGGTGGCGGCCGGATTGAAACCGGCGGACGCGCTGCGGGCGGAATAAAACATGAAGATCCTGATACTTGGCGGAACTAAATTTTTCGGCAAAGAGACGGCGAAGCTGCTGGCCGGGGCCGGGCACGAGGTGACGGTGTTCTCGAGACGGGCCCCGATCCCCGGCCTGCCGCTGGATATAACTCAGACCCGCGGCGACAGGACGGTGGAGGCCGACCTGGTAAGGATGTCGACCACGGTGTGGGACGCGGTTATCGACAATATCTGTTATACGGCGGACGACGCGCAAAAAGCCGTGCGCGTATTCAGCGGCAGGACCGGACTTTATATCTTTACCAGTTCCTCCTCGGTCTATTCCCTGCTGCAGGGCGCGGCCTCGCCCTTCAGGGAGATACAGACCGAAGTTCTGCCGCTCAGGCCAGTACTTGGCGATAAGCCGTACATATCGTACGCCAAAGGCAAGTACGAGGCGGAAAAAGTGTTCCTGGCCGCCGCCCGGGAGAAAAAATTCCCCGTGGTCATGCTTAGGCCGCCGGTGGTGATAGGCCCGGAAGATCCCACGCTGCGCGCCTATTCCTACTGGCTTCGTCTTGGCGACGGCGGCCCCATTATACTGCCGAACCCCTCCGTCCGCGCCAGATATGTTTTTTCGAAGGACCTGGCGCGGGTCTTTTTACTGCTTCTCTCCGACGACACCTTGTACGGGCAGGCGCTCAATATCGGGGATTCCGGCGTGCTCTCGCTTGAGGATCTCGTCAAACTTTCGGCCCGGATAATGCATAAGGACGCGGATATAGTGGTTCCGGAGCATAGCTGGCTGAAGGCCAATTCTTTTAATTTCGAGGCTTCGCCGTTCTCCGGGGCGGCGGATTTCATCGTAGATATCTCGCGCGCGGAAAAAACCCTCGGCTGGCGTTCCACGGAGGCCCATGCCTGGCTGGAAGAGAGCATAAACTGGTTCTTTTTGAAATACGGCGGACCGCGGCCGGACAATTACGCCTCCCGGAAGAGCGAGATGGAGCTGGCGCGGAGATGGAGGGAAGGGGAAAGGTAGGGTTCGCGGGGCGGCACAGGGTGTACCGGTCTCCCGAAGACCGGGGTTCCCGGGGAATAAGTCCGGCAGTCTGCGCCGGCTCCGGAACTCGGCAAAAAACAAAGTTTTTTGTCTCAGACATCCTCGCCGTCCCTGAGGGATGCGCTCCGACTGCCGGACTTGAACCCCTCAATGGTCGCCCAGTACACCCTGTGCCGCCCCGCTCCATATATGAACTCGTGAGGTTTTTAAAACTGTATAAAGTGCAAGATGAGATGTGATATGAAAACTAAAGATAATGCGGAGAGGGCGAAGAAGGTGAGGCTGCTGCTGATGGATGTGGACGGGGTGCTGACGGACGGAAAAATGTATTTTTTGCCGGACCATACCGGCAAAATGGTGGATTTCAAGGCTTTCCACGCGCTGGACGGGATAGGGTTGCGGCTGTTGAACCAGTTCGGCGTTATAACCGGGGTCATTTCGGGGCATGAATCTCCGGGCACCAGCGAACGCGCCCGCATTCTGGGCATGAGCTATACATACCAGGGCTTTCTTTCCAAGCTCGATCCGATGTCGGCTATACTAAACGAAACCGGATTGAAGGCGGAGAACCTGGCTTATATAGGCGATGATTGGACCGATATCCCGGTGCTGAAGCGGGCGGGCCTGTCCTGCGCTCCGGTCAACGCGCTGCCCGAGGTGAAAAAGGCGGCTCACTTTATAACTAAAAAAGCCGGCGGCGAGGGAGCCGTGCGGGAAGTCTGCGATTTTATCCTGAAAAGCCAGGGCAGATGGGCCGAGATCATGAGATTCGTCTGCGATTCGCGCTGGCCTTCTCCGGCCCGGCCGGAGATGAAGATAGTGCTGCGGTCAAAAGAGGGGGTTAAATGAAAATACTGCTGCCGGTTTTGACGCTCCTGGCGTTCGCCTGTCCGGTCCGCGGCGCCATGTCGGACGACGATCTGATGGAGGCGGCCGTCTCCACGGACCCCGCCAGGGGAGAGGACGCCGCGGAGGAGGACGAGGCGCTGGGCATCATCCAGGAATCGGACGAGGATCTGACGGAGTTCGTGCGGGACTATGTAAGCAAGGACGCGGCCCTCAAAGGGGCTTTTTTTATCGAAGTTCCCGCTTCCGGCAGAATATTGAGGCTGAACCTGGATTCCATAGCCAAAAAGGCGCCGGAGGCGCCGAACCATTCCAGAATGGTGGAGGGAATCTTCAAGGACGCGGCCGGGAAAAGATATCCGGTGCTGTTCTATATACAGAACGCCGGTTTCGGCGGGCTGGATATTTTTAGGATCGAGCTCAAAAAAACGGAAGAAAAGCCGAAAAAGAAATAGATCCCCGCATTATTCCTTTAACGGGACCGTAACATTTTGTTAAACGCCCCCTGGTACAATTTATCCATGGCGATAAAGTTACACAGGGGGCGAAAATGAACGGTGATTACAGACTGGACCTTCCGGCGATCATAAAACAGGCGGTGGAAAGAATAGCGGGCACGGGAAGGCGCGTCGACGGCCAGGGGAGCATCTTCGCCCCCGCCGCCGCGCTGTGCCGGATCATGACGGAGCCTGATTTCTCGGCCGCGGAGCCGGCGCCTGCGGCGGAACTGGCCCCGGCTAATTTCCAGAGGGAGTTCGAAAGACGGCGGGCCGTCCGGCACGCCGGTTTCAAACTGTAGGAGTTTCCGTCGGCTCGCCAGCCGTCGGCTAACCCGAATTCCTCAGTTGGAAGCGATTTCCATTGAGAGATCAGGCGGACAGAAAAGTACTGAGGAATTCCCCGCGGAAGCGGGCGTCGGGCGGAGCGCAATGCGCGAATGTCCGACGGGGTGTATGCCTCCCGGAGGGCGCACGCTATGCGGGCGGAAAAGCTCAACTGGGATTTTCAGGCCAATTGGCCGCAGGCGCCGCAGATGTCGGCGCCCAGGCTTTTGCGCACTGTGCAGGAGATATTGAGCGTCGTCAGCAGGCTGGAAAAGGCCGTTACGCGCTCCTTCCCCGGCGCCTTGAATTCCTGCGCGGTCGCGTTGTAGGGGATAAGGTTCACCGTAAAATATTTCGGAGCTTCCACGCTTTTAAGCCAGTCGGCCAGCTTCCTGGCCGAGGATTGCGAGTCGTTAACCCCGCCGAGCAGCACATATTCTATGAACACCTTCCGTTTGGTCGCGGCGAGATAATCCCGCAGCGCTTTGGCGATCTGGGACAGCGGATATTTGTCGTTCAGGGGCACCAGCCGGGAGCGCAGTTCGTCCTCCGCGGCGTGCAGCGAGACCGCCAGATTGATCTGCGGAAAATCCTCGGCGAAGCGGCGGATGCCGGGCACATGCCCCACGGTGGAGACCGAAATATGCCTGTCCCCTATGCCCGCCAGCGCGGGGTCGGTCATCACTTTCAGGCTTTCCCGCACGCTGTCGTAATTGAGGAAAGGCTCGCCCATGCCCATATAGACCAGCCCGCCGATCTTTTCGCCCGGCCTGTGCTTTTTCAGATAGCCGTTCCAGAACACGAACTGGGAGACTATCTCGTCCGGGGATAAATTGCGCTTCAGGCCCCGGCGGCCGGTGGCGCAGAACACGCATTGCACCGGGCAGCCGGCCTGCGTGGAAACGCAGACGCTCCATTTGCCCGGCAGCAGGTTCAGCAGCACCGACTCTATTTTCTGCCTGTCCTTAAGCCGGAAAGAGCCCTTTACGGCGTCCCCGGAGCGTGACTCCAGGAGGACATCCGGTTCCAGGGCCAGTATGCGGAATTTTCCCCCGAGAGCCCCGCGCAGGGGAGCGGGCAGGGCGGTTATCTCCTCGAAGGCGCGGGCGCCCTGTTTGTAAACGGCGTCGGCGATCTGTTTCAGCCGGAAAGCGGGCTGGCCGGTCTCTTTGAGCCAGGCCTGGAGTTTGACGATGTCCATATGGCGTATACAAGTATATAAATTTTGGACGGCGGGAATTTTATACAATTTCCTTATGAAAAAGTCCGGTTTCCTCTCTCTGGCCTCTTTTCTCGGCCTGAACTTCCTCCTCTCGCTGTTCCTGGGCCTGGGCTATTTCCTGTTCATCAACCCTCATCCGGCCTCGCTGTTCTTCGCCGCCGCCGCGCATATTTCAAATACGCTGATGATATACGCGGCTCTGCTGGCGGCCGCTTCCGTCCTTTATTTTCTGCGGGCCGGAGCCGCCGTGTTCGTTCCGGTTTTCGCCGCGCTCCAGATGCTGCTCATCCTGGATATTATCGGGTACAAGATCTTCCGGTTCCACATAAATTCCATGGTGGTGAACCTGCTGACCACGCCGGGAGGCTTCCAGACCCTGGGATTGGGGCTTGTGGCGCATACGATCTTTTACCTGGTGTCGGGCGCTCTGCTGGCGGTGGAGCTGTTCTTTTACCGCTCCGCCGAAGGTAAAAAATGGCCCGCGGGACTCCTGTCCTCCCGCTGGAAGAGCCTGTTGGCCGCCGCGCTTTTCATCGTCGCCCTGGACAAAGGCATGTGCGCCTGGGGCAGGATCGCCGATAATGTCCACATCACCGGCAATTCCAGGCTTTTCCCGCTGTACCAGCAGTTGAATATGGATTCTTTCGCGGTAAAATATCTGGGCGCGAAACTGGACGAGGAGGTGCGGATAGAAATAAGCGGAAAATACTCGGGCCTGGCTTATCCGAAAAAACCGCTGGAGATCGACCCGCCGCGGCGCCCCCTTAACATCCTTATACTTGTGGTGGATTCCTTCCGGGGCGATGTTATGAACCTGGCGGTGACGCCCAGGCTCTGGGAGTTCTCCAAAAAGGCGGCGGTGTTCGAGAACCATTACAGCGGCGGGAACTGCACCAGGTTCGGCATCTTTTCGGTGATCTACGGCCTTTACGGGAATTACTGGTTTCCCCTGCTGGGAGAGCGGCGCGCTCCCGCGCTGCTGGAGGTCCTGAAGGAACAGGGCTATGAAATGCGCCTGTTCGCCAGCGCCGAGCTCAGCTTTCCGGAATTCAATAAGACCTGTTTCGTCAATGTGCCCAGGGAGAATATCTACGACCGGCCCAGGGGCAAAGGCCAGGTTGCGAAGGATATCGAGATAACCGGGAAATTCAACGGATTCCTGAAGAGCCGCAAAGGGGCGCGGCCCTACTTCGCCTTCATTTTTTACGACGCCTCGCATGGCGGCTACGAATATCCTCCGGGCTTCGACAGGTTCACGCCGGTCAGCGGCGATGTGAACTATTTCCGCCTGAATCCCGGCGAATCGAAGCCGCTGTTCAACAAATATAAAAATTCCATAGCTTTCGAGGATTCGCTGGCCGGGGACATAATCGACACCCTGGAAAAGACCGGCGGACTGAAGGATACCGCGGTGCTGGTGATGGGCGACCATGGCGAGGCGTTCTATGAGCGCGGCTATCACGGGCATAACCGCGGCTACAGCCCGGAAGAGCTTCGGGTGCCCCTTGTTTTCTATGTGCCCGGCCGGCGCGCGGAGAAAGTGAGCGAGCCCACCAGCCATATGGACATCGCTCCGACGCTGATGAAGATTGCCGGCGTTAAAAATCCGCCGGTGGATTATTCCAGCGGCCTGGATCTTTTCGACAGGAAGCCGCGGCCTTTCCTCGCCGCCTTCTCGTGGGACAGCGCGGCCATAATCAGCGGCGGCTCGACCCTTGTGATGCCGCTGGAGGCCTATAACGGCGGCCTGACGCTCTACGACGCCGGATACAAGCCTGTGCGCGGCCGGGAAGCCGTGACGCCGTTCCTGCCGTTGATTTCCGATTTCCGTAAGGAAGCCAGAAAATTCTACAAATGAAAACGCCGGGATCTCCCGCCGGGCTTCTGCGGCACAAGGCTTTTTTGCCTTCGCTCATAGTCCTGGCCGCGGCCGCTCTCTGGCTGCCCGGGCTGCTCTCGCCGTTCTGGCGCGACGAAACCATAACCTGGTGGATCATCAGGGACGGCTGGAAAGAGACCTTCTCGCGAGCCCTGGAGTTCCAGGAATGGTCGGCGGCCTACTTCATTTTTCTGAAGGGGTGGTCCGGGCTTTTCGGGAAAAGCGAATTCTCCCTGCGTCTGCCGTCGGTGCTGGCGGGAGCGGCTTCGCTGAGGGCGGTATATCTTCTCGGCAAAAGGCTGAAGGACGCGGAGACCGGCTTTCTGGCCGCGCTTGTCCTGGCGGCTTCCGGTTCGCTGGCCTTCCACGCGGCCGACGCCCGGCCTTATTCGATGGCGCTGGCTTTCGGACTGCTCTCCACTTCGGCATTGGCCGCGTTATTAGAGGAGAATAAGCCGCGCGACGCGGCGGCTTTCGCGCTTTGCGCGGCGCTCGCCGTTTATTTCCATCTGGCCTTCGCGGGACTGCTGTGGGTGCAGGCGCTGTACGGGGCGTACCGGTGTCTGCGGGAAAAACGGCCTGCCGGGAAATTCCTGGCCGCGCTTTGCCTGCTTTTTGCGTTCCTTGTTCCTTTGGCCTGGCCGGCGGCAAGGATCCTGGCGCGGTCGGATAGCTTAATGTACGAGGGCGCGCCGCGGCTGGGGGACCTTTTCCGTGCCATATTGCCTTTCGAGCTGGGCGTCTGCCTTGCCGCCGCTTTCTTCGCGTCTTCCGGCCTGAAAGATTTCGGGGGCGCCCTGAAAAAGATCCCGGTATCGGCTCTTATCCTGGCGGGCGCTCTGGCTGCGCTGCCGCCGCTGATCTTTTTCGCGCTCTCCGGACCGTTTTCGCTGAATATCTGGGTCTTCAGATATTTTATGTACTCCCTGGCTGGCACGGCTTTATGCGCCGGGTTGTTCCTGTCCGCGCTGGAGCCGCCGGCGGCGCGCCGGGCGGCGGCCGCGCTTATAGTCGCTTTCTCCATAGTCAAAAACGGACGGCTCTCCCACGCGGATGAAGATTGGCGCGCCGCGGCCGTGACCGCCGGGGCTTACGCCGCCGCTTATAAAGTTCCCGTCCTCCTGCTGAGCCCTTTCGTGGAATCCGGCCTGGCGGCCTGGCTGTCCGATCCGGAGCGGGCGGGGTATCTGTCGGCCCCGGTTTCGGTTTATCCGGTGAACGCCCCGGTCACGGTGCTGCCGGGTGTGTTGACCGGGCGCAACGAGAGCGCGTCGCGCGTCGCCGTGGAGAATATAACGCGCGCCGGGAGGGGGGTGGTGGTCATCGGCGCCGCGGACGCCGGATATACGGACTGGCTTGGCGCCCGTTTCCTGGAAAAGAACTTCGTCCGCCATGGATACCGCAGTTACGGCTGCGTTTCCGCCAGGGTATTCCTGAAGAAAGAATGAGTTTACGCGCGCCGGCGGAAAAACCGGCTTCGGCCGGCTTTTTTATCTATAATATTGCCTATGGAAAATAAAATGGACAAGATCATCGCCCTCTGCAAGAGGCGCGGCTTCGTGTTTCCCGGCAGCGAGATCTACGGCGGCCTGGCCAGCACCTACGATTACGGTCCGCTGGGCGTGGAGCTGAAGAACAATATCAAGCGCGAATGGTGGAAATACTTCGTGCAGGACAGGCCGGATATGGTCGGCATAGACGGCGGCATAATACAGAGCCCCCGGATCTGGGAGGCCAGCGGCCATGTGCAGAATTTCAAGGACCCGCTCGTTGAATGTAAAAAATGCCGGCACCGTTTCCGCCCCGACAAGCTGTCCGACCCGTCGAAATGCCCCGATTGCGGCGGGCAGCTCGGCGAGGCGCGGCTGTTCAACGGCATGTTCCAGACCGTCATAGGCCCGGTGGCCGAGGACGGGGTCACGGCCTATCTCAGGCCGGAGACCGCCCAGGCCATTTTTTCCAATTATAAGAACGTGCTGGCTTCCACGGGCCGGCGGCCGCCGTTCGGCGTGGGCCAGATAGGCAAGGCTTTCCGCAACGAGATAACCACCGGCAATTTTATTTTCCGCACCATAGAGTTCGAGCAGATGGAGATAGAGTATTTCATACCGCCGGACGCGGACTGGAACGCCGTTTTCGAAAGCTGGGTGGCCTATATGTACGCTTTCATGCCGCTCATAGGGCTGGCGCCGGAGAAGATGTACAACCACGAGATCCCGGACGGCGAGCGCGCTTTTTATTCGAAACGCACCATAGACATGGAGTACGAATTCCCTTTCGGCCGGGACGAGCTGTGGGCCATAGCCAACCGCACCGATTACGATCTGTCGCGGCACCAGCAGGCCTCGGGCGTCAGCATGGAGTTCTTCGACGACAAGGCCAACCGGCGCTATATCCCGCATGTCATAGAACCCACCTTCGGCGTGGACAGGACCCTGCTGGCCGTGCTCGGTTCGGCGTTCACCGAGGAGGCCGACGAAAAAGGCGCCGTCAGGACCTTCCTGAAACTGCATCCCCGCGTGGCGCCGTACAAGGTCGCCGTGGCGCCGCTGCTGGGCAATAAGGAGAACCTGGCCGCGAAGGCGCGCGAGGTCCACGCCCTGCTGAAGAAAAAATATCATTGCGCCTGGGACGACCGCGGCAATATCGGCAAACGCTACCGCGCGCAGGACGAGATAGGCACCCCGTATTTCGTGGTGGTGGATTTCGATTCGCTGGAGGACGGCGCCGTGACGGTGCGCGACCGCGACACCATGAAGCAGGACCGCGTTAAAATAACCGAACTCCCCGCCTGGCTGGACAACCGCCTGGAAGCCGTCCTGTCTTAAAAACGGTGTCCTGAAAAGGCCCTAAAAAGGTGCCAGGCACCTTTTTAGGGCCTTTTCATTATTGCCGGGAAGAGGGGCTGCTGGGCCTTGCCAAAAGGCCGGTCCTGAGCCATACTATTGGTATGAAAACCTTTATTTCCGCGGTGCTTGTTTCGGCTGTGTGCGCGGCAACGGCGCGGGCGGGGGGTTTTGAGGACCTTTTCTCCGGCGGCGTCCAGGGACAACCTTCCCAGTTCCAGGAGCCCATGGCCCAGCCTTACCAGGCCTCCTACGGCGGCGGGGCCGGAGGCCGGCAGCTTGCCCTCTCGCAGGAGAATATCGGCGGCATCTCCGTTTCATGTTCCCAGCCCGATATGAACTCGGTCAATTCCGTCATGCGCTCCCATGACGGTACCGTGGGACAGATCTCTCCCAGGCTGGTCCAGCTGCTATGCAAAATAAGCGCGCATTATGGCGGCGCGGCCATACAGGTGATCTATGGCGGCGGTTTCAGGTCCCAGGGCGACAGCCGGCTTAACAGCGGCATGGCCAGCGGCAGCCTGCATTTATCCGGCAAAGCCGCGGATATAAGGATCCCGGGGGTGAGCGTGGCCGAGGTGGGCCGCGCGGCCAGGGCGGCGGGCGCCGGCGGCGTGGGATATTATCCCAATCCTCCGGAATCGTTCACGCATGTGGATGTGGGCGCCGCCCGCACCTGGAGCGGAGGTTCGGGTCAGTAAGATATCATCCGGGTAAAATAAAACCTGCCGGCTTGATGTCGGCAGGTTTTATTTGGGGTGCGCTTTTATCGTTATCAGTCCGGCATGCACTGACAGGACATGCCGGCCGGAACCGGGTGCGTTCCGTAAGGGCAGCCGGCGCCGTCGCACGGGTCATAATCCTTCACACATTGGCCGCTCTGGCAGTGATAGCCGGAGTTGCACCATACGCCGGCGCAGGGGTCCTGATAACCGCCTCCGCCTCCTCCGTTCCCTCCGCCCCCTCCTCCATCCCCTCCGCCCGCGGCCTGACACCGGTTGTTCCCTATGTAGTAATAGCCGTTGGGGCAGCAATGTCCTTTGGAGAGATGATAGCCTTTGCGGCAGGAACCGGCGCCTGGCCTGCATTCCGGATAGGAATGCGTAAGCGCCCATTTTTTCGCCGCCGCCACGCATTCCTTTGTCAGGGTGTGCTTATGAGTGGCCCAGTATTGTCGGCAGGCTTTTCCGCCGGGCATCTTGAGGATCGCCATGCCCCAGTTGCAGAGCTGCTGCTTCGAGGCTTTTCCGGCCGCTTTTTCATAGGCCGCCGCATCTGTTTCCATAACACCGGCGCCGAGATCGGCGAACTGATCTGCGGGGAGTTCCTGAAGACCCGGCGTCCCGGCGCAGGCCGGCAGGGTTTTAACGACTTCGGCGGTCGCGGGCGGCCAGTTCCTGGCTATCATGCCGCCTTTGGTCCAGGGGCTCCATTCCTGCGCATACCCTGCCGCGCTTAAAACCGCGCATAACGCAAAACACAACGAAACCTTTTTCATAAGGTGGTTCTCCTGTTTCTTGTCCGGAACTATGCGGTTCCGGCTGATACTTTGCTAAAGTTTAGCGAAAAGCGCCAATGCGGCACAGAGGCGAACGACCTATCTGCCGTTAGGCTTTTGGCCCGCGGGGAATCCGCGTTGCCGGTTTTATGGAAGGGTGCGGTCGGCCGCGTTCCTGGCGCGCTTCGCGGCTTTTCTTTTTCTTATGCGGGCTATTTCTTTGAGGCGTTCGGAGGTTTCCGGGGAGATCCTGACCTCTATTTCATCCACCATCTCGCGCAGGGCCAGAAAGCGGTTCAGCGAGCGCCGGCGCTCCCGCTGGCAGCGGACGACAAGCCCGAGCGGGGGATATCGCAGCAGTACCGCGTTGGAGGTTTTGTTTATCTTCTGTCCGCCTTTGCCCCCGCCGCGGACGAATTGTTCGTCTATCAGGCGCAGATCGATGCCCAGCCGGAGTATGCGCGCCTTCAGCGCTTCCGCCTTGGCCGGAGTTATATCGGGCAGTTCGGGAAAATTCATACCCGCTAATCCTCTAACCCTCTAACCTTCCAACCTTCATTCCTGAAGTTGTCCGTGCTCGCGCAGGTATTTGCGGATATGGGAGCGTGCGCCGGCGGTTTTTACCAGGCCCAGCCAGTCTTTTTTTGGGGCGGAATTTTTACGGGTGATTATCTCGCAGATATCCCCGCTCTTAAGCTCCAGGTCCAGCTTTACCATCTTATTATTGACTTTGGCGCCTATGCAGGAATCTCCCACATCGGAATGCACGGCATAGGCGAAGTCCAGCGGCGTGGCCCCGGCGGGCAGGGATTTTACATCGCCCTTGGGCGTAAAAACGAAGATCTGGTCCAGCTCCAGGTCGGTCTTGAAGCTTTCTATGAATTCGCGCGGACTGGACAGGTCCTGCAGCCACTCCATCCACTGCCGCAGCCAGTTCAGCTTCTCGTCCAGATGCTGGTCCGCGCCCTCGCCCAGCTTGTAGCGCCAATGCGCCGCGATGCCGTATTCCGAGGTGTGATGCATCTCCTCGGTGCGGATCTGGATCTCTATGATCTCGCCCGAGGGGGCCATGACGCTGGTGTGCAGGCTCTGGTAAAGGTTCATCTTGGGGACCGCTATGTAATCGGTGAAGGAGCCTATGACCGGCTTGAAGATGGAATGCACCGTGCCCAGCAGCGCGTAGCAGTTTATAACGGTGTCCGTTATTATTCTGATGCCGAGGGCGTCCTGGATCTCTTCGAACGGCCGGTTCTGTTTCTCCATCTTGCGGTAGATGGAATAGATATTCTTGGCGCGGGAGAGGACGCGGTGCGGTATTTTCGTGGAGCCCAGGTGTTCTTCCAGGCTTTTTTTGAACTCGTCCAGCAGCTTCTCGCGCCTGGCGAAACGGATCTGCACCTTGGCCAGCAGGCTGTGGAATTCGTCCGGGTGGAGGTACCTGAAAGAGAGATCCTCCAGTTCCGATTTCAGGTGGAAAATGCCCAGGCGCTGCGCCAGCGGCGCGTAAAGGGAAAGGGTTTCGTGGCTTATTTCCAGCTGTTTCTCCGGGGCCAGGAAATTAAGCGTGCGCATATTGTGCAGGCGGTCGGCCAGCTTTATGACTATGACACGGATGTCCTTCGCCGTGGCCAGCAGCATTTTGCGCCAGTTCTCCGCCTGCGCCACATCGCGCGAGGAGAACCTCAGGGTTTCTATCTTGGTCACGCCCATGACCAGAGTGTAGATCTCCTCGCCGAATTCCTTTCTGAAAGTGTCGTGCGAGACCGAGGTGTCCTCCAGCACATCGTGCAGGAGCCCGGCCGCTATGGTCTCCAGGTCCATCCGGAAATCCACCAGGATCTCGGCCACGGCGGCGCAATGTATGAAATAGACCTCTCCGGAGGCGCGTTTCTGGTTGGTGTGGGCGTCCAGCGAGAACTGCCAGGCGTATTCTATCTTGGCGGTGTCCTCGGCGGAGTATTCCCTGAATTTTTTAAGCAGGTCTTCGAGTTCCATAACATCCGGGAGTAAAGAGTAAAGCGTGAAGGGAAAAGAGCAAAACACGGGGAATCACCGCGGTCGGTGTTTTTTCTTTGCTGCAGCCCTTTACGCTTTACTCTTCACGCTTTACTTCTCCTAACTTTGCGCCTCGTACAGGCCCTTGTACACGCCGCAGGCAGCCAGCAGCTGCTCATGCGTGCCGGTCTCGGCCAGGGAGCCTTTTTTTAATACGAAAATCTTGTCCGCGTTTCTCACCGTGGAGAGCCGGTGGGCCACCATGACCACGGTGCGGCCGCCCAGGATCCGCTCTATCGCGGCCTGTACCGCCTGCTCGCTGGCCGTGTCCAGGTTCGAGGTGGCCTCGTCCAGCAGCAGGATCTTCGGTTTCTTTATGATCGCGCGGGCGATGGCCAGCCGCTGGCGCTGCCCGCCGGAAAGTTTTATCCCGCGCTCGCCGAGGATGGTGTCGTAGCCCAGCGGCATCGCCTTTATGAACTCGTGCGCGTCCGCGGCCCGGGCCGCCTCCGTCACTTCGTCCATGGAGGCGCCCGGCCGGCCTATGGTGATGTTCTTGTAGACGGTGTCGTCGAAAAGGATGGTGTCCTGCGTGACCAGCCCCATATGGTCGCGCAGGTCCGTGGTGTCCACCGCCGTCATATCGTGGCCGTCGATCAGCAGCTTTCCGGCGAGCGGGTCGAAGAAGCGGAGCAGAAGGTGTATTATGGTGGTCTTGCCGGAGCCGGACGGGCCCACGAAGGCGGCCACTTCGCCGGGGTTGATGACGAACGAGAGGTCGCTCAGCACCTGGGTGTCGCGCGACGGATACTTATAGCTCACGCCCCGGAATTCGACCTTGCCTTCGAGCAGTTCCAGCCTTTGCGGGCTGGAGGTCAGCGTCACCGTCGGCTTTTCCTCCAGGATCTGGTGGATGCGTTCCCACGAGGCCATGCCCATCTGGAGCTTGGCGTTGAGGTTGGCTATGTTCTTGAGCGGCATGTACGCGGTGAAGAAGCTGGCCACGAAAGAGAAAAAATCGGCCGTGGTCATGGCTCCGGCGAAAATAGCGCGGCCGCCCAGGAAGATTATCATGATGAGGATCATGCTGCCGATGAATTCCATGATAGGGCCGGCCATGGCGGTGGCGCGCAGGTAGCGCATCATTTTGGAGAAGTAGTCGTCGTTGGTCACCCGGAACTTGGAGATGGCCTGCTCCTCGTAGTTGAACGCCTTCACCACCGTTATGCCCTGCAGGCTTTCCTGGAACTTGTGGGAGATCTCCCCCACCAGGACATTGCTCTCGGAGCTGGCCCGCCGCATTTTCTTGCCCAGCACCCCCAGGATGACGCCGGTGACCGGCAGTATGAGCAGCGAGAGCAGCGCGAAGCGCCAGTTGATGTAAAAGAGCACGCCGAGGCAGGAGATCACGGTCAGCACATCCCGTATGCCGTAGAGGGGGATGAACTGCACGGTGGACTGCACATTGTTGAGATCGTTGATCACGCGGCTCATCACATCCGAGGAGCGCTTGCGCCAGTAGAATTCTATGGAGAGGCGGTGGATATGCGTAAAGAGGTCTTCGCGGATCTGCTGCACCACCTTCTGGCCTATCCAGCTCATCAGGTAGGCGTTGGTATATTCCGCGGCCATCCTCAGCACGAAGACCACGGGCAGGACCACGATGACCAGGCGCAGGATGCCCAGGTTCTTCTCCATGAACACGCCCTGTATGACCGGGCCGAGTATATAGACCACGCCGCCGCGGATGGCGGCCAGGCAGAGCATGGAGAGGGCGGCCTGGAAAAAACGCAGCTTGTAC
>Ga0074195_1001418_pt1 | contig 34050 bp, 36 predicted proteins | sample EPASupsiteHSE623_FD_64525 | JGI IMG/M metagenome (GOLD analysis project Ga0074195, IMG submission 64525) | Bioremediated contaminated groundwater from EPA Superfund site, New Mexico - Sample HSE6-23 | ecosystem: Environmental > Aquatic > Deep subsurface > Groundwater > Contaminated ... | reverse complement strand
AGGACAATACTCACGGCGGCCCTGCTGCTGGCTAAAAAACTGTGCGCCCGCGCCTCTTCCGGAACTTCCCCTGTTTCTCCTCCCGCCGCATAGCGGCCGGAGGGGCGCGGCCCCGGCCGCCGCCCCGGTCGGCCTTCCGGAAAGTGCCCGTTCCAACCTCCGCCAGTCTTTGTATAATTTAAAGGGCGGCCCTGCCGCCGGAGGCGTTTATGTGGAATTACACAGAAAAAGTTTACGAGCATTTCAAGAACCCCAGGAATGTGGGGGAGATAGAGAACCCCGACGCGGTCGGCGAGGTAGGCAGCATAATCTGCGGCGACGCCCTCAAGCTCACGCTGCGCGTGGAGAAGGGCAGCGAAAAGATCCTGGACGCGAAATTCAAGACCTTCGGCTGCGCCTCCGCCATCGCCTCCTCCTCGGCGCTGACCGAAATGATAAAGGGGAAAACCCTGGCCGAAGCGGCCAAGATAACCAACAATGAGATAGCCGAATATCTGGGCGGCCTGCCAAGCGAGAAGATGCATTGCTCGGTGATGGGCATGGAAGCGTTCGAGGCGGCCATAAAGAATTACCGCGGCGGCAAGGCGGAGAAGGTCATAGTCGGGATCGGCGAGCGGGTGGTCTGCAAATGTTTCAGCGTAACCGAGGCTAAGATACTTAAGGCCATAGGTGATAACGGGCTGAAGACCGTGGACGAGGTGACCAATTTCACCAAGGCCGGCGGCGGCTGCCGCCAGTGCATAGGCGAGATAGAGAAGATCCTGAAGGACTACTGGGCCCGGGCCGAGCATAAAACTTTCGCGAAGATGACCGTGGTGGAAAAAGTGAAGATGGTGGAGAAAGTGCTGGCCGAAGAAGTGAATCCCAAACTGAAGCGGGACGGCGGCTGGATAGAGCTGGTGGATCTGGAGGGGGACAAAGTGAAAGTAAGGTTCCTGGGCATGTGTTCAAGCTGTCCCTCTTCCGGCGCCACTCTGAAGAATGTGGTGGAAAAGGAGTTGAAGGAGAAGATCGACCAGGCCCTGATAATCGAAGCGCAATAAGAACTGAAACAGCGAAGGTTGGAAGGTTAGAGGGTTGGATTGTTTGTCTTTCTGACTGTCGTTCGCCGGCGGCTTTTTGCGGTTTATCTCTCACGGGTTACTCCGGAGAAGGATCTTTATGGATAAAGTCATATATCTCGACAACAACGCCACCACCGGGACGGCCCCGGAGGTTGTGGAGGCGATGAAACCGTTCTTTACCGAGCTTTACGGCAATCCCTCCAGCATGCACTTTTTCGGCGGAGGGGTGCAGAAGCATCTGGACGCGGCGCGCGCCCGCGTGGGGGAGCTTATCGGCGCCGAGCCCGGCGAGGTGGTCTTCACCAGCTGCGGCACCGAGAGCGATTCCACCGCGATCTGGTCGGCTTTGCGCGCTTATCCGGACAAGAAGCATATCGTTACCACCAAAGTGGAGCATCCCGGCGTGCTCAATGTCTGCAAATTCCTCGAAACCCAGGGCTGCCGCGTCACCTATCTTCCGGTGGACGGCGAGGGGCGGCTTAACCTGGAGGACCTCAAGCTCGCGGTCACTCCGGAAACGGCTTTGGTATCCATAATGTGGGCTAATAACGAGACCGGCGTGGTCTTCCCGGTGGAGGAGGCCGCGCGGATAACGCACGCGAAAGGCGCTTTGTTCCATACGGACGCCGTTCAGGCGGTGGGCAAGCTGCCGATCAGTCTGAAGGACAGCAAGATAGACATGTTGTCGCTTTCCGGCCATAAACTGCACGCGCCGAAGGGCATAGGGGCGCTCTACATAAGGAAGGGGGCCCGGTTCGCTTCGTTCATGATGGGCGGCCATCAGGAACGCGGACGGCGCGCCGGCACGGAGAATGTCCCTTATATCGTGGGCCTGGGCAAGGCCGCGGAACTTGCGCTGAAGAACATGGAACAGGAGAACTTGCAGGTCAAAGCTCTGCGCGACAGACTGGAGGCCGGGCTTCGCGCCGCGATAAAGAATGTGCGTGTGAACGGCGGCGGCGCCGGGCGGCTGCCCAATACGCTGAACATAGCTTTTGAGTTCGTAGAGGGGGAATCCATCCTGATCATGCTCAGCGAGAAAGGGATATGCGCTTCCTCCGGTTCGGCCTGCACTTCTGGGTCGCTGGAACCTTCCCATGTTATGCTTGCCATGGGCGTGCCGCAGACCTACGCGCACGGTTCCATCAGGTTCTCATTCAGCGTTTATAACACGGCGGAGGAAGTGGATGTCGTGCTCAGGGAGATGCCGCCTATTATAGAGCGCTTGAGGGCCATTTCGCCGTTCGCGGAAGGCAAGCCGCTGTTCGGGATGGACGCGTGCGAGGCGCATAAGCACTGAGTTCGCGGAAGGGTGGCAGGGTTTTACCGTCTCACTCAGGCCAAGTTCCACGCGGCGGCGACTGCGGCCCTTCCGCCGGCTCCGGAACTCGGGCAAAAGGCAAAGCTTTTGCCCTCAAACATCCTCGCCGTTCCAGAGGAATTCGCTTCAGCGCCTTTGTCGGGAACTTGAAGTCGTTCGCCGGCAAAGCCCTGCCGCCTATGTTTTAAAGCCCAGCTTCGGCGTCCCCCGCTCCAATAAAAGTAAAAAATATTGGGGTTTGGAATGGGGGCGGAAAAGTGATAAAATAGGGGTGGATTTAGCGGGCCCGTAGCTCAGTTGGTTAGAGCAAGCGACTCATAATCGCTGGGTCGTAGGTTCAAGTCCTACCGGGCCCAGTCTTTGCGCCGGAATAAAAAAAGGCCGTCCTTTCACGGGACGGCCTTTTTGTCTTTTGGCGTCGGCCTACTTTTTAAGCGCTTTTCTTTCCTTGATGAGGTATTCGCCTTTCAGCGCGCCGTTCTCTCCATAGGTCTTAAGCGACCGGAGCTCGTTCTTTTCGAACAACAGCTCTTTTTCCAGCTTATTCTCCTTGTTGTACACCTTGACGGTCCCGTCCGGTACTTTGCCGTCCCTGGAGATGATGTTGAAATCCTTGTCCAGATGCAGTTTGGCCGTGAATTTTCCGTTGGTATAAAAAGAGAAGCGCTCGCCACGGGCCAGTCTCTGGGTCTTGGCGGTGACACCCGATTCTTCCTGGGCCGTTTCCGGAACCGTTCCGCCGTTCGCGGGTTCGGCCGCTTTAGGTTTTTCCACGATCTGTCCGTCGGAGTATAGCAGTTCCGATTTCAACCCGCCGGTTTCGTCGAATTCCCTGAAATAGCCGTTCGGGATCCCCTCCCGGAAGTTCTGTTCGAAAAGCAGGCGGGAATTCTCGCCGTAGATCTTCACGCTTCCGTTCAGGAGCCCGGCCAGATAATACGCCTCGCTCTGAAGCACACCGGTGGGATAATATGCCTTGAGGGTGCCGGAAACCCTGGCGTTGATCATGGTTTTTTCAGTTTTCAGGTTGCCGTTGTCATAATACTCGCGGTAAGCGCCGTCCTTTATAACGCCCTCGGAGGAAAGCAACCCCCCTTTGGAGTCGAAGGTTTCCGTGGCTATCGCCACCCCGTCTTCCAGGTATACGCGGTTGAAGGCCATGGTGCTTAGGGTTATGGTCCTGAACTTATGTTCGGGTTCGCGGGGCGGTTCGGGCGGAAGCGCTTCCGGCGCGGGCTGAACCGGGGTCGAAGCGGTGGAGAGAGCGACCGCGGGCTGAACCGGTTCCGCGGCCGGTACGGGCGCGACCGGCGGTTCGGACGCGGTCCGCGAGGCGATCTCTTCGTTCTTGATGTTCAGGGCGCCGTATTTGGTCTTTACCATGGTCATGCCGTCCATCTCGCCTTCGATGGCCCCTTCAAGCCGGGTTCCGTCTTTCAGGATGATGAGATCGGCCCCGGCAACCGCCGGCACAAGGAATGTAACGACAAAGATAAGGTGTTTCACCGTTGCCTCCCGCCTGTCCGCTTCCTCGGATTTATTCTAGCAAATGGCGTATTTAACGACATAATCTTTATTTCCCGTATTATGCCGCCCGATCGCGCTTGACATAATGATACCTATGTGGTATCATTATAATATGAAGATCATAAACAGGGATGTGGATTACTCGGTGAGGGCTCTGCTCTATCTGGCCGCGAACCGCGGCGGCGCGGCGGCTGTTCCGGATATAGCGGCCGCTTCCGGCGTGCCCGGCCCTTTCCTGCGCAAGATCCTGCAAAAACTGGACAAGGCCGGGGTGCTCCGGTCTAAAAAAGGCCGCGGCGGCGGTTTTTCGCTGGCCGGAAGTCCGGACCGGATCTCCCTGGCCCGGCTTATAGAGATCTTTCAAGGGCCGATAACCATGGGGGACTGCGTTTTCAAGAAAAAACTGTGCCGTAATCACAGAACTTGCGTTCTGCGGAGAAAAATAGGCGCGATCGAGGATGTTCTGCTGGCGGAGATAGGGAAGATCTCGCTTAAGGACCTGGCCTGAGGAGTTATTATGGGGACCGCAAGAAAAATAATAAAGATCGACGAGACAAAATGCGACGGCTGCGGGCTCTGCATCCCGAACTGCCCGGAAGGGGCGCTGAAAGTGATAGACGGAAAAGCCCGGCTGGTCAGCGATCTTCTTTGCGACGGGCTGGGAGCCTGCCTGGGCGAATGCCCGAGAGGGGCGATAACGGTTGAAGAGCGGGCGGCCGCCGCTTATGACGAAACCGAGGTCATGAAGCACATGCTGCCCCTGGGAATGAACACCGTGAAGGCGCATCTAGCTCATCTGAAAGCGCACGGTCAGGGCGAATATCTCGGCCAGGCGCTGGAGTTTTTGAGAAAAAGAGGGATTGAAAGTCCTATGGACAAAGGAGAACATATGAAACAGGAAAAATCTCCATGCGGCTGCCCCGGCGCGAAGGCGATGTCCTTCGACGATGGGGAGGGGAGGGAAGAATGCGGCGGCGCAGCGGAAGTTAAGTCGCGTCTGCGGCAATGGCCCGTGCAGCTTCATCTCGTTTCGCCCTCGGCGCCGTATTTTAAGAAAGCCGATGTGGTGCTGGCCGCCGATTGCGCGGCCTACGCATACGGCGATTTCCATAACAGATTCCTTAAGGGCAAGGCGCTGGCCATAGCCTGCCCGAAACTGGACGAGGGCCAGGAGAACTACCTCGCGAAGCTGACGGCGCTGTTCGATGAAGCCGGGATAAATACGCTTACCGTCATAACCATGGAAGTGCCCTGCTGCGGGGGGCTGCTGCACATGGCTAAAACGGCCCTGGCCGCGGCGAAAAGAAAAGCGCCGGTAAAACACATAGTGATGGGGCTTCAAGGCGGCGTTAAAAGCGAGGAATGGGTTTGAGACAAAGTTGTATTATATAGCGAGAGGGCGCCGTCGGAGTTTTCCCGGCGGCGCCGGAGGATCCGCCATGAGAATTTCCGTATTGTTCCCGTTGCTGCTGCTTTTGCCGGCGCCGGGTTTTTCGTTCGAGTGCCCGAAAAAGGCCGGGGCAGGAACCGCGGTCGCGGAGCGGCAGGAGGATTGTCCCTGGGCGGGCGCCGCGCGGCTTCTGGCCGAAAAGGCCGATCAGAACGGGGAGCTTGAGCCGGTTTTCCAGGGATATGCTCCCGGCATATTGAAACAGCTGGACGCGGACCGCTCCTCGGCCGCGCTGAAGCTCTGGGGCAGGAGCATAAATTTCGACGAACTGGCCGGCGGCGTGATAGTCCATCCCGGCATACTGGGCTTTATTTCTTCACGGCTCGGGATAGAGCCGCCGTCCGGAAAAATAATGCATGCCGGGGCCGAACATACCTACGGCTATCTTTTCAGCCTCCTGCCTACCAAGTTCGGCTTCAAACGCGCCCGCTGGGTGCGGCCGGATATTGAAAAGGGACTGGGACTGGCTGAGGGCAGCGCCGGGCCCGAGCCGGCGGAGGGGACTCTGCTGGCGAATATCACCTGTCTGGCCGGCGGTATCGCCTTGAAGGACGATGAGGGTTCGTACGCTATACTTAAGGAAATTCTGCCGCGCTGCGACGCGTCGATCAGGGATTTTGCAGCGGGGCCGTTCAAGCGCGGCCGGCTGACGGAGGAAGTCTCCCTGCCGGGCGGAAGGAAAGTGGCGCTGCGCACGGATTTCGTCAGGTTCTCCGCGGAGGAAGGAGGCAACAACCATCTGCTGGTCTATTCCGTCCGCGACACGGCCGCCGCCAGGACTTATCTTGTAACCGCTTTTCCGGTAAATGAAGGTTTCGTTAAGAACGCCGCGTCCCCTGCCGGACTTGGCCGGGACAAACCCGTGCAGACCCGTTACAACGCTTTTGTGGAAGGCTTCACCGGCGAAGGCAAGTTCAAAGGCGTCCGAACCTACTCGATAGTGAAATAACCCCGAAGGGAGATAAGTCTAATTACCCGGTCCGAATGGGGTCTTGCGGCCCTGTTCGTGTTGGTGGTCGAAAAGATATAATCAAAGAACCGAGTCGGGGTGAGGGAAAAAACAAACAGGAGAAAAAATGAAAAAGACAGGTTTTGTGATTTGCGCCGCGGCGGGTCTCTTTGCGGCATCAGCCGGAGCGGTGGATTTTGACAGGCCTTCCGGCAGGCTGGAGCTTCCTCCGGCCCCTAAGTCCTCCCCGGTTCCGTCTTCCGCGGGCGGCGATACGCTGATGCAGCCGAAGGATTCGTATAAACGGCTTGTCGGCATCTATAAGCTTGAGAAAGCCGAGGCCGGGAACTGTTACGAGAACATAGAGATAGTCACCGAGACTTCCCAGATCTCGGAGACCGGAAGCGGCCTGGGCATCTACGGTCTGCCAAGAGGATCGGGGCGAGTCGTAGCGCAGGTTCTCGATATCAACGCGGGGATAAAATACGACCTGGTCCAGAATCCTATGATCCCGACTCCCGACCGGTATCGGCCCCGGGTGGCCAGCTTTAACGGGGTGAAACTCGTCTCTAAGGTCGGAGAGGTTTTTCCGGTCCCCCCGCCGGGCATCACGGCCGGCGAAATCGTGGAAGCCGAGTCTGTTCCCGGCGGTCTGAAAGTGCGCTCCGGCGAGTTCACCCAGGCCGGCGTGACGGTTAAGGACGCCTGCTCTTATAAAAGGGAATAGACTGCTCGCTCTGGACCGAGGCGAAGCAGTGAGAGGACCACGGCTGCGAGTGGCGTGCCAGTCTCTCCCTCTGCGTCAGCACGGTAAAATAAAACCGTCGTTCCAGGTTGCAACCTAAACCCCCCGGGAATTCCCCGGGGGGTTTTTCTATCGAAAAGTAAACAAAAGGTCAAAAGGCGCTTGTCACCTTTTGAGGGGAAGCTCAGCGCAGATGGGCGGCGGCGGGGTCGTGCTTTCCGAAGTTTTGGGCGGCCGCGGCCGCCGAATCCGTCGCATAGCAATAGAAACAGCCGGCAGGACAGGTATTGTCCATGCCGATATCGAAGGATTTGAGGCAGCGGCAGCCTTGCCTGGTCGGCCCGGGCTTCAGTTCGGCCAGCCGCCGGGCCAGGTCCGGCCCGTAAGGCGCGAATAATTCCGCGCCGCAGCAGGCGGCGGCCGGAAAGCCGGCGGCAGATCCGCTGTCGCAGCAGACGCGCAGTTCTATCCCGTTTTCGCCGGCGATAGTTTTAAGGTCCCGCAGCATCGCCAGTTCCGGCTCTCCCGCGCGCCGCAGGCCCGGGCGCGCGCTTTTTCCGCCGGTCGTTCCGCGCCAGGTTATCCCGTGCCCAGCCGGCGTTTTGGAAACCGCTTTCGGATAGGGTTCCACGAAACTTACATTTACCACGCGGGTATGTCCCGCCAGCCGGGCGGCTATTTCACCAAAATTTTTCCGATGCCAGACATGGCCGTATATCCGGTCCGATATGAGGATGGGATCGTAGCGCCATTGTATGGCTTCCGGGCCGGGCAGGCCGGCCGAGACGGCCAGAAAATCCGCCAGGGTCTCGTTCAGACGCGGAACACCGGGCTCTATGTCCGCGCCATAGCCGTTGATGGTGTATTGGAAAGCGTAAGGTACCCTGCCGGCGCGAAGCCGGGCCAGCTCGGTGTGAAAAGGCCCGGCGAATTTGGTCCAGAACAGATACCCCGACACATCTTCCGGCCGCAGCGAAGCCCGGAAGAACCCGTCCCTGCCGCCGCCGTAAACGGTGCGGTATTCCGCGAAGCCGGCCTTCCGCCTGGCCGCGAACCAGCCGGAGTAATAATGAGGTATATCGGTGCGCCGAGAAGCGCTTATTATGTGCATAACCGTAAAAGGCGGCAGGAGCCTGTCATAGGCGTTCGGGGAGATTATGATACAATAAATGTTCAAATGAACGCTCCTCTTCCGGGCGAAATGCTGGTCCTCTGCCTTGGAACCGGCGCGGCGCAGTTGTTCTTCACCTTGCGATTTTTCTTCCGCGCCCGCCCGCGGCCTGTTCCGCTCCCTTCCGCTCCTCCGGCTTCCGTTTCCGTCATCATTCCATGCAAAGGGGGCGGCGACGCTTTGGAAGCCAGCATCCGGTCCGCGCTGGACCAGGAATACCCCGGCGAGGTGGAGTATCTCCTGGCCGTTCCGTCTCGCGGAGATCCCGCGTTCAAAAAGCTGGAAGCCCTCGCGGCCGGGGCCGGCAATATCCGTCTTGTGGTCTCGGACGCGAAACCGGAAAAATGCAGCGAAAAGATCCTGAACCTGCTTTGCGGCGTTCGCCACGCCTCCCCGGCTTCGGAGGTGCTGCTTTTCGCCGACGCGGACCTGATCTTTCCTAGCGGCTGGCTGCTGGAGATGGTCCGGCCTTTGCGCGAATCCGGCGTGGCGGTATCCACCGCCCACGCTTTGCCGCCCCCCGAGTCCCTCCCAGGAGAGCTGCTGAGGTTATGGACGGCGTCCGGAATGATATACATGGATTCCCTGGGCATAATTTCCGGGAATTCCATGGCGATAACAAAAAAAGATTTCCTGGAACTGGGGGTGGAACAGGAATGGCTCCGCTCTATCAGCGATGATCTTGCCTTGTCCCGCCTGGTGAAAAAAGCCGGTAAAACGGTACGGTTCGTTGCCGGAGCTGTTCCTTCCTGCCGGGGGCCCCGGGACATCCGGAGCATTTTTTCGCTCTCTAACAAGTGGACGGCTTATTTCAAATTCTATGCCCGGATCTTCTGGATCTCCGGCGCCGCGTTGACCGGCTTCAAATATTACGCGTTTTGGTGGTCGTTGTCCCGCCTGGCGCCGCTCCCGTTCCTGGTCCTGTTGGCCGGCGACCTTGTGAATCTCGCTTTGATCTCCTTTATATTCAAGTCTTGCGCCAATGGCGGACAGGCAACGCCGCGCGGCGGCGTTTTACCGGGGATGGCGCGCCTCCTGGCTTACGATTTGCTTCTGCAGGCGATCTATGCCGCCAATTTTGCGACCTCCTTTTTCAGGCGGCAAGTAGACTGGGGCGGCTACCGCTACCGCATTCATTCCGCCGGCAGCATAGAGGCGGCCCCGATCCCTTAGGAGACCGGGTTTCTTTCTATGCTTTTTCCTCAGTCGTTCCATCGGGGCGGGATGGATTGATTATAGGAAGTTTATGTGATATTATCCTTTTAGGATAAACTCACATAAGGTTGCTATAAATGGACCAACGAACCAATCCCTATTCTCCTGGAGCTGGCACACCACCGCCAGAGCTTGCGGGTCGCGCGGAACTTGTTGAACGAGCCGCAATCGCGCTGGACAGGATTCGCGCGCGGCGCTCTGCTCGCAGCTTCATATTTTATGGGCTTCGGGGCGTGGGAAAAACCGTGCTCCTTAACAAAATCAGACAAGATGCCGAAGTTCGAGGGGCGGCATGTGTCTGGGTGGAGGCCCCGGAGGAACGCTCGTTGCCGGCATTGTTGCTGCCGCCTCTGCGTGCCGCGCTGATTAAACTCAGCGCCGGAGAGGCGATTCAGGCGGGATTGGAAAAAGCCTTAATAGCGCTTTCCAGTTTCACGAACGCAATGAAGGTGAAGTATCAGGATATAGAACTGGGGATGGATTACAAACCGCAAAAAGGACTGGCCGATAGCGGCGATCTTGAGAACGATTTATCGGAATTGCTCGGAAAGATCGGAGAGGCGGCAGTCGAACGGGGAACGGTTGTTGTCCTGTTCATAGACGAGCTTCAGTATGTCGCGGAGGGACAGCTCGCGGCGTTGATTACTGCTCTGCACCGGATAAGTCAAAACCAGTTGCCGGTAACAATGGTGGCGGCGGGATTGCCGCAACTCGTGGGGCAAACCGGTAAAGCCAAGTCATATGCGGAACGATTGTTTGAGTTTATCCGTATCGATAGCCTGGATGCCAAAGCAGCCAAAGATGCCGTATGCGTCCCGGCTGAAAAGGCGGGAGTAAAATTCGACGAACCGGCGCTTCATGAAATACTTGAGCAGACAAAGGGGTACCCATATTTTTTACAGGAATGGGGAAAACACAGTTGGAATATCGCTTCCGCCAGTCCGATTTCTCTTAATGACGCAAAACAAGCGACGGTTACGGCGTTGGCGGAGCTGGACAGCAGTTTTTTTCGGGTCAGATTTGACAGATTAACTCCGGCCGAAAAAAGATATGTCCGCGCTATGGCGGAACTTGGCCGTGGTCCGCATCGTTCCGGGGACATCGCGGGACTGCTTAATAGGGATGTTTCCGCGGTCGCGCCTTTGCGCGGCACGCTAATATCAAAAGGAATGATCTATAGTCCGGCGTTTGGCGATACCGAATTTACTGTCCCGCTCTTCGCCGGGTTTTTGAAGCGCATTATGCCGAAATTTGAATAGCTGATTTTGAATGTGCAGTCAGGCGGTAGGGGCGGTAGGGGACGCAGCTCGGTTTCTTGAGTGTTTGAAATGCTTCGGTTTGTAAAAAACAGGATTCAACGGAAAATCAGGGGGCCATTCAGATGAGAAAGATCATTATCGCTGTGGCGCTGTCCGGCGCGGCCGGTGTCGCCTATGCCGGCGCCGCTGTGATGCAGCTTGGAGACGCGGCAGGCGCTAAGGCGTCCGATACGGCGGTGCAGGCCGCTCCGCCGCCCGCGGTCGATGCGAAACCGAGCGGCGGACGGGACCATGGAGAAGCGGATATCTCAGTCCATGTCCCCGAAGGCGCGCCGGCAGATACCGGCGAAAGATCGCTCAATACGGATATGGGCTTTTATTACGGCGGTATCGAACCGAGCCCGGCCGCGCTGGAGGCGGCTCGCCGCGCAAAAGGCGGCCAAGATAAGCTTTTCGAACCGTGTGAGATCCAGACCGACTGTAAAGCCAACGAGGGCTGCGATACGGATGGCCGCTGCGCGTACAACAGCTATGTGCGTCCCGGCGGCAACAGGTGCATCACCGACAGGCAGTGCCATAAAGGCAACACCTGCGAAGGCGGACACTGCAAAGGGCTTTGGAAATAACCCGGCTTGATGTCCGGTTCGCCCCCGGCGTGCCCCGGGGCGGGCTGTTTGGATTGTATTGGAACGGTCTAAAAGTGATAAAATAGGGGTATTCGGCGGGTATTTAAGCGGCGCGGTGGCCAAGTGGTAAGGCGGCAGTCTGCAAAACTGCTATTCGTGGGTTCGATTCCCACCCGCGCCTCCAATATTTATGCACTTGAGCCGGTTAGCCATGTCGGTCGGTCAGTCGGCCACGCTGAGGCTGAACGAGCTGGCCAATAATCTTAAGGCCGAGGGGAAGCCGGTCATTCATCTCGGCGGCGGAGAGCCGGAAGAGAAGATCCCCCGCGGCGCCTACGACGCCTCCTCAAAAAAACTGAATTCCAGGCTGGTCCGCTATACCGCCACCGGCGGCACGGCCGACCTTAAAAAAGAGATAGCCGCTTATACGGAGCGGAATTACGGTTTGCTGCCCGCGGCCAAGAACATAGTGGTTTCCGGCGGCGCGAAGCAGGCGATATATAATTTCCTGCTGGCGGTGGTGGACCCGGGCAGCGAGGTGGTCTTCCCCGCGCCTTACTGGGTGAGCTACCCGGAAATGGTCAAGCTGGCCTACGGCACTCCCGTGGTGGTCCGTCCGGAGCCGGGCAGGCTTATCCCGGAGATCCGGGAAATGGACAAACATATCACCTCTAATACGCGGGCGGTGATGCTGAACAGTCCCAATAATCCTTCCGGTATGATGTACCCCGAGGGCTTCCTGCGCGAGCTTATCGCGATCTGCGAAGATCGCGGCGTTTATCTGATGATGGACGATATTTACAACCGCCTGGTCTTCGACGGCGCCTCGGCCCCGAACGCTTTTTCAATGTCCTGCAAGCCGCTGGACGAGTCGTTGATAGTCTCCATCAACGGGGTTTCAAAAACTTATTCCATGACCGGCTTCCGCATAGGCTGGAGCGTGGCAGGGGAGGCCGTTTCAAGGGCCATGACCAGGATACAGGCCCAGGTCACTTCCTGCCCGTCGGCGCTCAGCCAGGCGGCGGCCGCCGGGGCGCTGGCCGAGGGGGACGCCTTCGTGAAGGCGCTGCGTACGCAGCTTGAGAAGAAGCGCGATCTGCTGCTGGGGGAGCTTAGGAAGCTGAAAAAAGTGAGCATTCATCAGCCGCAGGGCACATTTTACAGTTTTCCGGATTTCAGCGCCTATGAGAAGGATTCGGAGAAGCTGTCCGGGCTGCTGCTGGACAAGGCGATGGTGGTGACGGTTCCGGGGAAGGAATTCGGGATGGATGGCCATCTGCGCATAAGCTACTGCGGGCCGGAGAAGGAGATCGTGGAAGGGGTGGACAGGATAAGGAAAGTCCTGGACGCTTAAGGGGGCCCGGGCCGGGCAGGGCATTGTCCGTTCCGCCGCGTAGGAAACCCTCCCGTGGTTTCCCCCCAACCCTGCGGGTCGTGGCCCCCCATCCGCTATGCGGCTCCAGAACAACGCCATGCCCGGCCTGGGTGAAAATAAATATTATTAGAGGAGTTTACTGATGAAAGGGATAATAACGGCCGATAACGGTACCATTGCGGGCGAGCTTGACCGGATAGGGATAAAGAACGCGGGGAGGGTGCATCGGAATCTCCCGGCGGCGGCGCTGTATGAGATGATAATTTCCAGGGGCGAGGGCGTTATAGGCGCGGGCGGGCCGGCGCTGGTTAAGACCGGCGTTCATACGGCGCGCGCGGCGCAGGATAAATTTGTGGTAAAGCAGGCGCCCAGTGAGCGGAACATCTGGTGGGGAGAATATAATAAACCTTTCGACGCGGATAAATTCGACCGGCTTTACGATAAGATAACCTCCTATCTTGGGGGAAAGGAAATATTCGTGCGGGACTGTTTCGCCGGTTCGGACCCGGAATACCGCCTGCCGGTGCGGGTGATTACCGAGTACGCCTGGCATAATCTGTTCGCGGGGCATATGTTCATAGATCCTCCGGCCGGGGCCGGCCGCCACGCGCCGGAATTCACGGTGATAAGCGCGCCCGGCTGCAAGGCCGATCCGGCCGTTGACGGTACGCGCGGGCAGACCTTCATCCTGGTGAATTTCGAGAAGAAAGTGGTGATCATAGGCGGCACCGCCTACGCCGGCGAGATAAAAAAGTCGGTGTTCACCGTGATGAACTATCTGCTGCCGCTGAAGGGCGTGATGCCGATGCATTGCTCCGCCAATGTGGGGGCGAAAGGCGACACGGCGGTGTTTTTCGGACTTTCCGGCACCGGCAAGACCACGCTTTCCTCCGACCCCGAAAGGCGGCTGATAGGCGACGACGAGCACGGCTGGTCGGACAAGGGTGTTTTCAATTTCGAGGGCGGCTGCTACGCCAAGGTGATAAACCTGTCCCCGGAGGCGGAGCCGCAGATCTACGCCTGCACCCGGCGTTTCGGCACGGTGCTGGAGAATGTGGTGTTCGATCCACTCACCAGGGAGCTGGACCTCAACGACGGGTCCATAACCGAGAATACCAGGGCCGGATATCCGCTGGAATTCATAGAGAACGCCGTCCGCGGGGACCGCTTCGCGCATCCTAAGAACATCGTGATGCTGACCTATGACGCTTTCGGCGCGCTGCCGCCCATCTCGAAGCTTTCTTACGAACAGGCCATGTACCATTTCATCTCCGGTTATACGGCCAAGGTGGCCAATACCGAGATGGGGATAAAGGAGCCCAAGGCCACATTCAGCGCCTGCTTCGGGGCGCCTTTCATGAGCCATCATCCTTCCGTTTACGCCGAACTGCTCGAAAAAAAGATGCGGGCGCACAACGCGCACTGCTGGCTGATAAACACGGGCCTGGCCGGCGGGCCGTACGGCGTCGGCAAGCGCATAAGCATAAAGCATACGCGCGCCCTGCTTAACGGCGCTTTGGGCGGGGCGCTGGAAAAAGCGGCTTTCGTGAAGGACCCCGTTTTCGGTTTCGAACTGCCTTCCGCCTGCCCCGGCGTTCCGACGGAGATAATGGCGCCGCGCGCCGCCTGGAAGAACCCGGCGGAATACGACGCCAAATACGCGGAGCTGGCCGGGCTTTTCAAGGCCAACTTCAAAAAGTTCAATGTGACCAACGAGAAGATAAACGCCGCCGGCCCTAAATGACGCCGATAATACGCGTCTGGCGGACATTTTTCCGGCCGGTTTTTTACCTCGTTCCCCTTATAATACCGTTGTCGGCTCCGGCCGCGGCGGCCGATGTCTCTTTTGAGGTCTCGGGCAAGGCGGCTCCACGGCCTAAGCCGGGCGCGCTCCCTTACGGCCCCGCTTATGCCGAGGAGGCCGCGGTGGATCCGTACAAAGGCGCAGCCGCGGTGGGCTCGGCCCTGGATTCGGCCGCCGGAGTGGATGTGCAGCGCAGGGGCGCTCCGGGGTCGCAGGGGGATATTTCCATCCGCGGAAGCTCTTTTCAGCAGGGGCTGCTGCTTGTGGACGGCATGAGGATGAACGATCCGCAGACGGCCCATCATAATCTGGACCTGCCGCTGTCGGCCGAAGATATAGAGAGGGTGGATGTGCTGCGCGGACCTTTTTCTTCGGTATACGGGCCGGACGCTTTCGCCGGGGCCGTGAACATAGTGACCAGAAGGCCGGACAGGGACCGGATCACGGCGAGGCTGGAAGCGGGGGATTTTTCCACCTGGTCATCCGCGGTTTCCTGCGACCGGAAATGGAAAAATTTCGGCCAAAGGGTTTCGCTGGAGAAAAGCGAGTCCGGCGGATTCCGGGAAGGGACGGATCACAGGTCCGGGAGCCTGTCTTCAAGGTCCGCGCTGGAACTGCCCTGGGGAGGGTTCGACCTGTCGCTAGGCTACATCGACAAGGATTTCGGCGCCTCTCGGTTTTACAGCACGGCGACCAGCGGGGAGCGGGAGACCACCGGGACGCGGTCCGCCGGGCTTTCGGCAAGGTTCGGCGAAGAGAATTCGCTGCTGGCGGAACCCAGGATATACTTTCGCAGACATAACGACCGGTTCGGTTATGTGTTCAACTCCGTGAGCTATACCAACCGGCATATAACGGAAACGGCCGGCGGGGAGCTGCGTTTGCGCAAGAAGGTCGCGGGCCTGGGCGTGATAAGCGCCGGCGGGGAATATTCGGACGAAGGGCTGGACAGCTCCAGCATGGGCGACCGCTCGGCCTTCAGGAAGGCCCTGTTCGCCCAGTTCGCGGGTCCGCTGGGGGGCGGCGTGGAACTGGACGCGTCGCTGCGCGGGGACCGTCATTCGTCCTGGGGCTGGCAGGCGTCCCCGGGTTTGCGTCTCGGTTATAAATTGTCGTCCGCCGCCGGGGTCTGGGCGATGGCGGGGAGGTCTTTCCGCGCGCCCTCTTTTACCGAGCTTTATTACAAGGATCCCGGCAATACCGGCAATGCCGGGCTTAAACCCGAAAAGAGCGTTTCCTATGAACTGGGGGCGGACTGGAAGCCGCTGGAGGCTCTGGCCCTGCGGACGGCCGTTTACAGGCGGGACGAGACAGATCTTATCGACTGGACGAAACAAACCGCCTCCGCGGCCTGGGCCGCGAACAATATCGGCAGAATGCGGGTGTGGGGTTTTGAGAACGCGCTGGAAAGCGGCGCCGGCGCGCTGCGCGCGATGCTTAAATATTCCTATATACGCAAGCGGAACGGGAACGAGGACTATATTTCCAAGTACGCGCTGCGCTATGCCAGGCATAAGGCCGCTTTGGGGCTGAAATACCGCCTGCCGCGTGATTTTGATCTGGCGCTGGACTTTTCGGCGGTGCGCAGGGTCGGGGAGAAGGGCTATGTTCTGGCCGACGCGCGGCTGGGCAGAAAATGCGGGGCTTTTGACGCTTCCATAGGAGCGACGAATTTCCTGGACGCGGACTATGAGGAGATCCCGGGCGCTCCGGCCCCCGGCAGATGGCTGCGGGTTTCTCTGGGGTATTCGTTCTGATGAACCCGCGGGCGGAGGCCGATGCCCGGAACGGTCTTCTATTGACACCTACAATGGAAAATAAGGTAATATCTCAAGTAAGCGGTAATAAATACACAGGAGGAAGTACAAACATGCCCGCAGCCAAAGCAAACTCGAAGTTCATGGCCCCCATCACCCCCGATGCCGTTCTCTCCGAAGTGGTCGGCTCCAAGCCTATCCCCCGGACCGAGATCGTGAAGAAACTCTGGGCCTATATAAAGAAGAACAATCTCCAGGATAAGAAGAACCGGAGAATGATCAACGGCGATGAAAAGCTCACCAAAGTGTTCAACGGCAAGAAACAGGTCAGCATGTTCGAGATCGCCAAGCTCATCGGCAAGCACGCGAAATAATTGGGCCGACCGATAGGAAACAAAACTAACGCCGCCTCCCCCGGGGACGCGGCGTTTTTATATGGTCAGAGACCGCAGCGGTCGGCGTAGCCGTTCCTGTCGGCCGGCGCGCCCGCGCCCAGGGTCATGGCCTCGATCTCCATGCGCGTGGCGTCGCACTCGTTCTTCATACCCGCCAGATGCGAGCTTTCATGTATCAGGAACTGCGCCTTCGCCCCGATGGGTTCGTTCTCGGAGCCCTGGCAGACATAGATGGTTGTGCCTTTGGTGCTTTTAACGAAACCGGTATTGCGCGCCTCCGGGCGGCAGGTTTTGTAAGTGTTGGGCATGAATCGTATCCGGGCCCTGCCCAGGGCGGACGCTACCCCGGCCAGCCGGGGCGTGCCGCCGCGGCTTTGAGCCGTTCTTAATATCCGCAGGGCATAGCCCCGGGCCGCCTCCCAGTCGCCGTCGAAGTTCTTTTCGATGTAGGCATCGTCCTCTTCCAGGGCGGGGTCGTTCACTATATCCAAAGCTTCTATCCAGGCGCCGGAACCCATGAAAAAGCCCGGCTCGGCGGCCGCGCCAGGACGGGCGGAGAGAATAAACAGGGAGAGGACGGTGACAAGGTGTTTCATAGCCTGGCTCCTTTGCCGCGCCGTGAAAGCGCGCTGATATAGTGTAGCCGTGAGTCCGCCGCGGAGGCAGGGCCTAAAGGCCTTCTTAAAAAAGAATGTTGACATGCGGTAAACTGGGCCCTTGGGCCTATGGACGAATAGGTCTAAAGGCCCATGACCAAAATCAAGCGCGGCTGTACAGTCTAGAGCGGAGATCCAGTCGAGAAGGAAAGTTCCTTCCTCCAGGCGGGGGGGAAAGGAGGATAAGGTGAAATTTTTAAGACCTGTTACGGCGGCGCTCCTGCTTTTGTCCATGCCGGTTCTTTATGTTTACTGCGGGGAGCCGATCCTGATCTTCAAAGGCGCCAAATATCCGTTAAAAGCCCACGCTCTTCCCCGTTCGCCGGGCGCCCCTGCCGTTTACGAAACCCCTATGAGCGAAATTCCGGCGGAGGCTTATGATACGGTGATAATGCAGGGCATGATGCCGGACCCCTCCGTGACCATACAGGTGGTGACGGGAGAGGGCGCTTCCGCCCGGGAACTGGAAAAGCCGGTCATAAAAAGATTTCCCAACGGCCGTTTCTGGCTGAAATTCAGGACAGACGCTTCCACCCGGGAGCCCGTAAGGATAAAGGTGACGCAGAAGACGCCGTCCGGCGCGTCATTTTTGAGCGTCTATGAGGCGGAAGCTTTCAGCGAGGCGGCGGAAGCGGAGGAGGGGGCGGGAGAGCCGCGCGAATATGCGGCCGTGCCGTATTCGGACAAAAGTCTGCCTTTCCCGCTCGTGGCGCGGACGACCTGGAAAGCCAAGCCGCCTAAAGCTTCATATACCGCCGATTCTCCCGTCAGATTCACGCTTCATCATACGGCCGGCGAATTCCCGGCCAGTTACTCGGCGGCCGTCGCGGAGATACAGTTCATCCAGGACTATCATCAAAGCGCGAAAAAATGGATAGACATCGGCTACCATTTCCTGATTTCGCCGCAGGGCGATATTTTCGAGGGGCGGCCGGCCACCGTGGTGGGAGCCCATGTGTTGAACCACAATTCCGGGAACACCGGCGTTTCCTTCATGGGCAATTATACGGAGGAAACTCCCACCAAGGCGGCGCTGGAGGCCTTCCTGAAGGTGGGCAGGCATCTTAGGACGGCGAATAACGCGGGTTCGAAAGATTTTAAAGCCCATCGCGACTGGGCCGCCACCGAATGTCCGGGCGACAAGCTTTACGCGCGCGTGGGAGACCTGCGGACCCAGATCTTCGACAAAGAACCGGCGTTGTCCGTTTATTCCCCGGTGTTTCAGGCTCCGGCTGCCGTTCCCCCGGGGCTTAAGGCCTATAGCGAGCTGGCGGAGGCCGTTTCCGCGGGCAAATAGTTCGCACTTTACGCTTCATTACTTTGCTCTTCACTCTTTACGCTTTACTCCTCGCAAGATAGGCCCTTTGTCCTTATCGGACAGGGGCCTTCGGCACTTGTTGGGCGGCCGCCGGGTCCATATACTGTGAATATGAGATCGAAGGCCGCATTCGCGGTTCTCTCCGGCGCGTTCCTTTTCAACGGCGGCGTACTGCCGGCTTTTGAAGGCGCCCGCGTTACCCCTGTCGCGATCTACGGAGAGGACGACCGCCGGGAAGCGGTCGATTCCACGGAACTGCGCCGCGCCCTGTCCGATTCGGTCCCCGCGATCGTGAGAGGGGACTCTCTTTCCTGGGACAAAAAGACGGACTATTACGAGATAAAACTTCCTATGCGCCTGGAGGACAGCTTTGTTCTCGCTCCCGGGCAAAAATTTGCCGGCCAGATCACGATGGCGAACGCATCAGGCGCGTTGGTCGGGGACGACCTGCTTATTACTTCGGGACATCTTTTCAAACCCGGAAGGTTCGATTGCGCCGGGGACAAGGTTGTTTTCGGTTATTCAATGGGTCCCGGGAGCGGAGCGGCGCCGCTCAGGTTCCCGGCCAGGGATGTTTACTCCTGCAAAAAAGTGATCTTCTTCAGGATCGGAAGCAAAAAGCAGGCGGATTTCGCCGTTATAAGGCTGGACCGCAAGGTCGCCGGCCGTACGCCGCTGGCCATAAACCGTGCCGGCGGGCTCAAAGCCGGGACGGAAGTTTTTATAGCCGGCTATCCCCTGGGGCTGCCGGCCAAAGTGGCCGGCAACGCCAAAGTGCGGGAGGCGCCGGCGGATGCGCCGTTCTTCGTGATGAACGCGGACGCCTTCCAGGGCAACTCCGGCGGTCCGGTGTTCAACGCCGCCACCATGCGCATCGAGGGGATCGTGTCCGGCGGCGCCGAAGATATCGTTTTCACTCCCAGCGGCGGGGTGTACGCCGTTTATCCGCAGGACGGCGGTGATGGGGAATATGCCACCAAAATAAGCGAGGCGAAAGAGCTGCTGCCCGTTACAAAACTGGAAAGATATTTGGACTTCAGGGAGCAGACCATAGACAGACAGCGGTCGGCCGGCCGGCCGGAGCCGGCCGTCATCTTCCCCGGTTCCGGCGGCGCCATGGTACAGCCGGCCGTTTATTATCCGGAGCCTAAACCGGCGGCCGTGCCGATCCGATAAAAAAAGCGCGATCCGCGGGACGGCGGAGGACGGCTCAGTCCCTTCTTCTGTCCACGATGTAGGAACTTTTCTCCCTGGTCTTGGCGGCTTTTTTCAGCTCCGTGCCGATATTGCTGACCTGCGCGAAGGAACGCAGGGGGCGCAGTTTGTTGTGTACTACGCCGATGGCCACGGAAAGGAAAGGGAATTTTTTGATGTTGTTCTGCCGGTCGGTCGAGACTATGTATCCGCGCGTCCGGTCCTCCTTGCCGTAGAAAGAAGGCGCTATCTCGTCGAAAGCCGTCACGATCGTCTCGGCCAGCTTCTCCGCTCTGTCATAACCGGTCACTATGATAAAGTCGTCCCCGCCTATATGGCCTATGAAATCCAGGGAGTTCTCGTTCTGGATCGTAAGCTTCACCAGCAGGTTGGCCGTGGCTTTCAGCACATGATCGCCGGACTCGAAGCCGTAAATATCATTGTAAGCCTTGAAATTATTGAGGTCCAGATAAAGCACGGCGAAAGCGCCGCCCCGCTGGATCTCCCGCTCCACGCGCGCCTGGATGGACGGGTTCCCGGGCAGTTTTGACAGCGGGTTGGCGTCCAGCACCAGCTTGTTGCGCTTGAGTATCATCCGGATGCGCGCCACCAGTTCGTCGGTATCCACCGGTTTTATAAGGTAATCGTCTATCCCCATGCTGAGGCCCTTGATCTTGGTCTTTTTTTCGCTGTAGGCCGTGCAGATGATGATGGGAATATGCGCGAAAAGGGGGTTGTTCTTCAGGTCCTGCGCGACGGTCAGCCCGTCCTTCACCGGCATGTTGTAGTCCAGTACGGCGATGTCGGGATGGGTCTCGAAGATCACCTTCAGGGCTTCCTGGCCGTCGCTGGCGATGAACACCTCGAAGCCGGCCTCCTGCACGGTCTCCTTCATCAGCAGCAGGAGTTCGGTCTGATCCTCGGCCAGCAGCACTTTCGGTCTGGCGGGCTTGACTTCTCCGTCCGGTTCGGCGCGCCCGTCGTCTCCGCCGATCTCCCTTTCTATGATGCCAAGGAGCAGGTCCCCCGGCATGTCCCTGGAGATTACTTCCGGAAGGCCGGTGAGAACGCCTTTTTCCTGGAAATTATTGAAACGCAGGGCGCTCAGCACTATGATGGGGATGGACGCGGTCGCGGTCTCTTCCTGCATTTCCGACATTATCTGAAAGCCGTCCTTGCCCGGCATCATGATGTCCAGCAGCATGATATCCGGCTTCTCCTCCCTCAGGGCGGGCATGACGCGCGTGGGATCGGTGATCATGACGGCGCGATAATCGTTCGCCTCCAGGAACATCTTGAGGAGGTCGGAAAATTCCGCGTCGTCGTCGGCGGCCAGCACCGTCACCGGGCTTTCCTTGCCGGGCACCGGTCCGATCCTGAGGAGAAGGGCTTTCAGGGCCTCGAAATCCAGGGGTTTGTTGAGATAGCCCTTGACGGTGGGCGCGGGGCCGGTGACGATGTCGACTTCCGGCGTCTTTGAGAAGATTATGATCTTCTGCGTTTCCGTGAACGGGTTCTTTTTGATCTCGGAGATGAAATCCAGCGGATTGAAGTTCTCCAGCAGGACATTGAGGATGATGAGGTCCGGTTTCCAGCTCTGCGCCGCCACCATGGCCGACTGGAACGAACTGGCGCCGCGGGTCTGATAGTTCTTCTTGTTCAGGAAGGAGGATAATTCCGCTATATTGGCGTGGTCGTTGTCGACAAGCAGTATCTTCTTCCTGGAGTCTTCGTCCATGGGTCTGATTTTAACATTTTTCGCGGGGGGAATATAATTGCTAGGATTATCCTGGAACCGCGGTCCGGAAGAGGTCCGCATTATGGCCGACAAAGACGATATCGGATACATGAAATACGCCCAGATAGGGCTGCAGCTGGCCGCGGGCGTGGGACTGGGCTTCTGGGCCGGATACCGCCTGGACGCCCTCCTCGGCACGGCTCCGTGGCTGATGCTGGGCGGTGCGGCCGCGGGCCTGGCCGCGGGTTTTTACCTTATGATACGGGAATTGCCGGGAGAGAACGACCCCGCGCGCCGCGGCAAAGGCGGTCCGCCGTGATTGATTCGCCGCTTTCGGCGGCATGCTGGGGAGCCGCTCTGGGCGCGGCCAACGGCGGGCTTTCCCGTCTGGCGCTGAACCGCTCGCTGCGCGCCGCGGATAAAGCGTTTTACGGGGTTTTCGCCGCGGGATTTCTCTGGCGGCTGCTGTTCCTCGTCGGGGCGGTTTGGTTTCTCAGGGATAAAAAATATATAATCCTTCTTTCCTTCGCCGCCGCGCTGATCGCCGCGCAGTTTATTCTCGGGATAGCGCCGCTTAAAAAGAATGGAACTGAAGACCATACTTGAACATCACATAGTGGACCATATCTGGACTTTTTTCCGCCTGGGCCCGCTGAATCTTCCGTTCTCCAAACATGTTCTTATGATGCTGCTGGCCGCCGCCCTGCTGCTGACGGCGCTGCCGCTCCTTATCGCGTCGCGCCGGCCCGGCCTGTCCCCGTTCCGGGCGATGATTGAGATAATAGTCCTTTTCCTGCGCGACGAGGTCGTGGGTCCGAACCTCGGAAATAAGACTTCCGCCTATCTGCCGTACTTCGCCACTCTTTTTTTCTTCATCCTGGCCATGAACCTGCTGGGCCTGGTGCCCTACGGGGCCACGGCCACCGGCAATCTGGCCGTCACGGGCGGACTGGCCCTGACGACCTTCGCGCTGATAAACTTCGCCGGGATCCGCGAGCAGGGGCTGGCCGGCTATTTCGGCCATATAGTTCCCAAAGGCGTGCCGCTCTGGCTGTACCCGCTTCTTTTCCCGATAGAACTGATAGGCCTGGTCACTAAAAGTTTCGCGCTGGCCATAAGGCTTTTCGCGAATATGATAGCCGGGCACATAGTGATACTCTCTTTCATCAGTTTCATTTTCATTTTCGGCGCCATACATATCGCGCTCGGCCTGGCGCTCACGGCGCCGATCTCGGTGCTGCTCGTGCTTTTCATCTATATGCTGGAACTGTTCGTGGCTTTCCTGCAGGCGTATGTGTTCACTTTTTTGACGGCCATTTTCACCGGCGCGGCGATGCATCCGCATTAAGGGCTCGATTTGAACTTACAGTTGGAGGAATAAAATGAACGACATGATGTTTTTGGGACTCGGGTATATAGGGGCCGGCCTGGGCGCCGGGCTCACCCTGGTGGGCGCCGGGCTGGGCATAGGCAAGCTGGCCTCCAGCGCGCTCGAGGGTACGGCACGCCAGCCGGAAGCCGGCGGAGCCATCAGGACCACCATGATCATCGCCGCGGCTCTTATAGAAGGACTCGCGTTCTTCGCTTTGGTCATCTGCCTGCTGGCCGTGATGAATTTCGGCATGCCCAAAGCCGGGGTCCCGGCCGGCGCCGCGGCCCAGACGGAAGCGCATAAGTAAGGCGTTTTCCCGGACGGATAACAGTCCGCTGATCTAACCGGAGCCAATTATGGAAGCGCTGATAAGGCCGGAATTCGGCCTGATGTTCTGGACCATCTTCATCTTTTGCCTGCTGGTCCTGATACTCTCGAAGACCGCGTGGAAGCCGCTGATGAGATCGGTGGAGGAGCGGGAGCGCTCCCTCCGGCACGACCGGGAGGCGGCGGAGAAGGCCAGGACGGAAGCCGAAAAGATAAAGGCCGAACTGGACTCCCGCATGGCCGACTTCAGGGCCGAGGCCGAACGCCGTCTGGCGGAGGCGTCCGCAGAGGCCGGCAGGGAGCGCGCGCTCATAGTGGAGGAGGCGCGCCGTACCGCCGCGATCCTGGTGGAGACGGCCAGGAAGGAACTGGACGCGCAGAAGGGCGAGCTGGAGGACCAGCTCAGGCGGAAGGTGGGCGAGATAGCGTTCCTGGCGGCCGAGAAGGTGCTGCTGAAGACCATAGACCAGAAGGCCGACAGGGAGCTGGTCGGCCAGTTCCTCAGCGAGCTGGAAGTCAAGGATTCAAGGTACAGACTGGGGAAATAAACGGTGAAAGCGGCCGATATAATATTGTCCAAGCGCTATTCCAGGGCCTATATGGACCTGGACGGCGCCGCGTTCGACAAGCCGGGAGACGCGGCCGCCCGGGGCCGGATAGGCGAATTGGAGGGAGTGCGCAACGAGCTCAGCCGCTTCAGAAGGCTTTTGCTGCATCCCCTGGTGGGGCACGACGACAAGAACGAGGTGGTGTCCAGGCTGCTGCCGAAGCATCTGATGATGTCCCGGGCGGCCGCTTTTATCCGGCTGCTGCTTAAGGAGAACAGATTTTACCTGCTGGAGACCGTGCTGGAGGACTGCATGAGGCTTTATAACGCCCATGCGGGAGTGGCCAGGGCGGAGGCCGTCTCCCGGCATCCCCTGGGCGAGGAGGAACTGCGGCGCGTGGGCGCGGCGCTCTCGGCCGCGACCGGAAAGAAGGTCCGGGTGGCGCAGGTCGTTTCGGAAAGGGTGATAGGCGGCATGGAGATCCGCATGGGAGACCTGCTGGTGGACTCCACGATAAGGGGCAGGCTCGAGAAGCTCAGAAAAAAAGTTTTGCTGTAAAGCGAGGCGGAAAACATGATAAGACCCGAAGAGATCACGGACATAATAAAGAACAGGATACAGAAATTCGTGCCGGACGCGGAATTGTCGGAGACCGGGCAGGTGCTGCAGATCGGCGACGGCATCGCGCGGGTTTACGGCCTGAACAACGCGGTCATCGGCGAGCTTGTCGAATTCGAGGGCGGCGTGTCGGGCATGGTGCTCAACATAGAACGGGAGAATGTCGGCGTGGTGGTAATGGGCGCCGACTCGCGCATAAAGGAAGGGGACCGGGTCAAGAGGACCAGCCGCGTGATGGATGTGCCGGTGGGCCCGGAAATGATAGGCCGCGTGGTGGACCCCCTGGGAGAGCCGATCGACGGCAAGGGGCCGATAAACGCGGGAAAAAGACGGCCGGTGGAGATCATCGCGCCCGGCGTTCTGGAACGGCAGCCTGTCACCGAGGCTCTGCAGACCGGACTGAAAGCCATAGACGCCATGATCCCGATAGGCCGCGGGCAGCGGGAGCTTATCATCGGCGACAGGCAGACCGGCAAGACGGCCGTGGCCATAGACGCCATTCTTAACCAGAAGTACGAACCCGCCGAAAAGAGGCCGATCTGCATCTATGTGGCGGTGGGGCAGAAGGAGTCCACGGTGGCCAGGGTGGCCAAGATCCTGGAAGACAACGGCGCCATGGAGTATTCCCTGATAGTCTCCGCGTCGGCCTCCAAGCCGGCCTCGCTGCTGTATCTCGCGCCTTATTCCGGCTGCGCCATAGGCGAGGGCTTCCTCTGGGAAGGCAAGTCCGTGCTGGTGGTTTACGACGATCTTTCCAAGCACGCCCAGGCCTACAGGCAGATGTCGCTGCTGCTGCGCCGTCCGCCCGGCCGGGAGGCCTATCCCGGCGATGTTTTCTACCTGCATTCCAGGCTGCTGGAGCGCTCCTGCAGGCTTTCCGAGAAGAACGGCGGCGGCTCGCTGACCGCGCTGCCGATAGTCGAGACCCAGGCCAACGATGTCACGGCCTATATCCCTACGAATGTCATCTCCATAACCGACGGACAGATCTACCTGGAATCCTCGCTGTTCCACTCGGGTATAAGGCCCGCCGTCAATGTGGGCATTTCGGTGTCCCGCGTGGGCGGGTCCGCCCAGATCAAAGCCATGCGCCAGGTGGCCGGCAAGCTCAGGCTGGACCTGGCGCAGTACAACGAACTGGCCTCTTTCGCGCAGTTCGGTTCGGACCTGGACAAGAGCAGTCTGGAACAGCTGCGCCGCGGCGAACGGATGGTGGAACTGCTGAAGCAGGACCAGTACAAGCCGATGCCCGTGGCCGAACAGGTGGCAGTGCTCTTCGCGGGGGCCAGGGGCCATATGGACGAGGTGGAGCTGTCCAAGGTAAAAAAATTCGAAACCGGGTTCCTGAAATTCCTCAAGGACCGGCGTCCCGGAGTGCTGGGGGAGATCGCGCGGAAGAAACAGCTTGATGAGGAACTGGAAAAACAGCTGACGGAAGCGGTGACGGAGTTCAAAAAGAACTTCGCGTGACGGGAGGCCCGGCCGGGCGGGGCCTCCGGAAGGAGCGTTGTATGAAATACCTGGTGACCGGCGGAGCCGGCTTCATAGGGTCCAATCTGGCTTTCGCGCTGGCGGCGGAGCGCGGAGCCAAGGTTACGGTGCTTGATAATTTTTCCTCCGGGAATTTCAGGAACCTGCCGGGTTTCAAAGGGGATGTGATAGCCGACGATATCCTGAACGGCGGCTGGTTCGACAAGGCCGGCGCGGTGGACGCCGTGTTCCACGAGGCCGCCATCACCGACACGACCGTGCACGACCAGAGGCGGATGATGGAGGCGAATGTGGAGGGTTTCCGCAATATCCTGCGTTTCGCACTGGAAAAGGGCGTGAAGAGGGTAGTCTACGCCTCCTCGGCCGGGGTATACGGCAACGGCGAATGTCCGATGAAAGAGGACCAGACTCTCACTCCGGAAAATGTCTACGGTTTTTCCAAGGCCATGATGGATAATGTCGCCGCGGAATTCTCCGCCGCGCATCCGGACATAAGGCTTGTGGGGCTGCGCTATTTCAATGTCTACGGTCCCGGCGAATATTACAAAGGTTCGGCCGCCAGCATGATGTACCAGCTTTACCTGCAGATGAAGGCCGGCAAGCGGCCCAGGATCTTCAAGTTCGGGGAGCAGATGCGGGATTTTGTGTATGTGAAGGACATTGTGCGCGCCAACCTGAACGCGCTGGACGCGGACGCCTCGTGCGTTGTGAACGCCGCCACGGGCGCGCCTGAGAACTTTAACAGGGTCATAGACTGCCTGAACAAGGCCATGGGCACGGACCTGGAGCCGGAATACTTCGACAATCCGTACGGTTTTTTCCAGCTCAGGACGCAGGCGGACCTGCGGCAAGCCAAGGCCCGGCTTAATTACAGGCCCGAGTGGAACCTGGAGAACGGCATAGCCGATTATGTAAAGACCATGGAGCGGCGGGGGAGCGTTAAAACCGCCGCGCGGAAATAACCGGATATGGCATCTTTGCGGGATATACGGAAGCACATCAAATCCGTAAAAAGCATCAAGCAGATAACCTACGCCATGAAGATGGTCGCGGCGGCGCGCATCAAGAAGGCGCAGTCCTCTATTTTTTCCGCGCGGCCGTTCGCGGGGAGGATGGAGGAGCTCATTTCCGATCTTTACGGGGAGCTTGCGGACGGGGACCTTGTTTCCCCGGAAACCTCCGCCCTGTTCGCCGAAAGGCCTGAAACCTCCCGCGAACTCGCTCTGGTGCTTTTCGCCGCCGACAAAGGACTCTGCGGGTCCTTCAATTCCAATCTGCTCAAAGCGGCCGCGGCCTGGCTCCGCGAGAACCGCGGGGCGAAGCTCCGAGTCGTCTGCGTCGGGAAGAAAAGCCGGGATTTCATAAAACGCCTGAAGGGTCTGGATCTCGAAGTGGAATACGAAATGGTGGGGATTTTCCCTAAAGCCGGCTTCGTGCACGCGGAACTGCTGGCGGACAATATTCTGCGCATGTTTTCGCGTCCCGAGGTCCGCCGGGTGACCATGATCTACAGCGAGTTCAAGTCCATGATGGCGCAGCGCGTGGTGCGCGCGGAATTGCTGCCGCTCGCGTTTAACCTTCGGAGGGAGGCGTCCGGAAGACGGATGAGGGATTTCGGTTTCGAGCCAGGCAAGGATCGGTTCCTGGAGGCGCTGCTGCCCAGATATATCGGCGCCCAGTTGTACAGGGTGCTGCTGGAATCGCAGGCGGCGGAACTGGCCGCCAGGATGGGCGCCATGGAGGCGGCCTCCAAGAACGCCTCGGAGCTCATAGACGGCCTGACGCTCCGGCTGAACAAAATGCGCCAGAGCATGATAACCACGGAACTTAACGAGATAGTGAGCGGGGCGGAGGCGCTGGGCGGTTAGCCCCGGCGCGGGAGCATGGCATGAACATAGGCAAGATAGTGCAGATCATAGGCCCGGTAATAGATGTGGAATTCAAGCAGGGAGAGCTGCCCGGCATACTCAACGCTTTGAAAGTTAAGTTCAAGGACGACGGCAGGGACACGGTGCTGACCGCCGAAGTGGCGCAGCATCTGGGCGACAATACCGTACGGGCCATAACCCTGGGCGCCACCACCGGCCTTAGCAAGGGACTGGAGGCCAGGGATACCGGGGCGCCCCTGACGGTTCCCGTAGGCGACGCCTGCCTCGGCCGTCTCATCGATGTGCTGGGCGAACCCAAGGACGCTTTCGGTCCGGTGAAGGCCGCGGATCATCTGCCCATTCACAGGGATCCGCCGCCGCTTACCGAGCAGAAGACCGAGCCCGAGCTTTTCGAGACCGGCATAAAAGTGATAGATCTGCTGGCTCCCTTCGTGAAAGGCGGCAAGGTCGGCCTGTTCGGCGGCGCCGGCGTGGGCAAGACCGTGGTAATAATGGAGCTCATCAACAATGTCGCGCGCGAACACAGCGGTTATTCCGTTTTCGGCGGCGTGGGCGAGCGCTCCAGGGAAGGCAACGATCTCTGGCACGAGATGAACGGCGCCAAGCTTTCCGACGGCAGCACGGTGCTTTCCAAGACCTGCCTGGTCTACGGCCAGATGAACGAGCCGCCCGGCGCGCGCGCGCGGGTGGGCCTCACCGCGCTGACCCAGGCGGAGTATTTCCGCGACAACAAAGGCCGGGATGTGCTCCTGTTCCTGGACAATGTGTTCCGGTATGTGCTGGCTAACGCGGAGGTCTCGGCGCTGCTGGGCCGCATGCCGTCCGCCGTAGGGTATCAGCCGACCCTCACCACCGAGATAGGCCAGCTGGAAGAAAGGATCACCTCCACTAAAAAAGGCTCCATAACCTCCATACAGGCGGTATATGTGCCGGCCGACGACCTTACCGATCCGGGCGTGGCCAATGTGTTCGCGCATCTCGACGCCACGATAGTGCTCTCCCGTTCGATAGCGGAGCTGGCGATCTACCCCGCCGTGGACCCGCTGGACTCCACTTCCCGGATCCTGAACCCGCTGGTGCTGGGCGAGGAGCATTATCAGACGGCCCGGGGCGTGCAGAAGATCCTCCAGCGCTACAAGGAGCTTCAGGACATCATCGCCATACTCGGCATCGACGAGTTGTCCGACGAGGACAAACTGATAGTGTCCAGGGCCAGGAAGATCCAGAAGTTCCTCTCCCAGCCCTGCTTCGTGGCCGAAAAATTCACCGGCCGGCCTGGAAAATATGTGCCTTTGAAGGAAACCATCCGCGGATTCCAGGAGATAATTTCCGGCAGGCTGGACGAGCTTCCGGAACAGGCGTTCTATATGGCCGGGGGCATAGACGAAGTCATAGAGCGCGGCCGGGAACGCAAGTAACCCGCCCCGCGCGGGCATAGCTTATGCGCAACAAACTCCTGCTGACTATCCTTACGCCGGAAAAAACCGTCTTTTCGGATAAAGAGGTGGATTCCGTGGTCATTCCCGCGGCCGGCGGCGAAATGGGAGTCTTGCCGGGCCACGCGCCTTTCGCCGTACAGCTCAGGGAAGGCGCCCTGCATTACAGGGACGGGCGGCACCGGGAGCTGTTCTCGATATCGGGCGGTTTCGCCGAGATCGGCGGGGACAAGGTGCTCATTCTCGCCGAGGAAGCGGAACTGGCGAAAGAGATAGATGTGGAGCGGGCCAGGCAGGCCTACCAGAAAGCCAAAGCGGCGCTGGCGATGCGCGGGGCGGACCTGGACCTCGACGCGGCGCAGGCCGCGCTGCGGCGCGCGGTGGCCCGCATAAGGATCGCCGAGCTTAAAAAGAAACACAAGTAGGCGGCGCTAACGGAGCCCCTTGACGGCCCTGTGAACGGCGAGGGCGCCGAACATCAGCGGGCGCGCCTCGGCCGAGGCGAAGCCCGCTTCCAGCATTATCCCGGATAATTTTTCAGGCGGGTAAAATCCGGCTATGCTGCCGGACAGGAAACTATACGCGGACCTGTGCGCCGGGGAAGGCAGTCCGGCCAGGGCCGCCGCCGCGCGGACATAGGCGTGGAAGACCGCGCGCAGCGGCGCGTTTTCCGGCCGGCTGGTTTCCAGGTTCACGAAAACTCCGCCGGGTTTGATCACCCTCAGAAATTCCTTGAAATAAACCCCGAGCTCCGCGCCCCCGGCGGCCAGATTGCGCGCCGCGAAAGAAAGGGTAAGAGCGTCGAACGAGGCCTCGGGAAACGGCAGCCGCGCCGCGTCGCCGAGGATAAAGGGAATATGGGGGGATTTCTTCCGGGCCGCGGAAAGCATTTTTTCGCTGAAGTCCAGCCCGGTGACCGAGGTTCCGCCGCGGGATCTCCGGGAAAGCTCGGCGGAGAAGGAGCCGTCGCCGCAGCATACATCAAGAATGGAGGAGGGGTTTCCCGCGAGCGCGGCGGCGGCGGCGGTCTTGCGCCAGAGCGCGTCCAGACCGAGCGTCAGCAGGGTGTTGGCCGCGCCATAGCAATGAAAAATGCCGTCATAGGACCCGGGGTGGACCTCTCCACCGGCCCGTCCCGGGCGCACAAAGGGAGCTTCGCGCGAAAGGGAGCGGGAGGCCTTGTCCGGCATTTATTTGGTCGTCCGGCCGAGCAGGAGCGGCGGGATTACCCATTCGATAACGCCGCCGACTACTGTCGGCGGCATATGGCGTATCCGCAGAAATGGCGGTATAATGCCGCCATTTAGTCAGCCGCCTGCTTCTGGCGGAATGCCCGTTTTCGGGCAAGCAGGTGGCGGGGTTACTTCTTCTCTTCGTTCTTGTTGTCGAACTCGGCGACGAACTTTTTTATCTCTTCAAAATACTCTATTATCAGTCTGGCTTTAGAAAGGCCGAAAGAGAACGGGTATTTGTCGGTGTCGTTCCTTTTGAGCACGAGAACCGGCTGGCCTTTGAACTCTGTTCTTTCCACTGCCATAGGGCTTCCTCCCGGCCCCGCCCCGCTGGCGCGGGCCTAATGGGTTTATCATAACACAAAAACCCCGGATTTTCAACCTGGCGCGGCGCCGGGGGGGTCCGGAAGCGGGCGCCGGGTATTGACAAACCGCGCTTTACCTGTAATAATAATACAAATATAGCGGACCGGCCGGTGGGGCGCGGCCCCGAGGGGTTTTCAACCGAATGAGCGCCAGTCTTCAACAACTCATATTTCCCTCCAGGGAGATACTCGGAGTGGACATCGGAAGTTATGCCGTGAAACTGGTGAGCTTCACGGAGGAAAAAAAACAGATCAGGCTCAGCGGCTGGGGGTATATCCCGCTTTCCATCAAAGCCGATATACCGCCCGAAGAAAGAAAGGCGATAATCGGGGAGGAGATCAGGAATTATCTGAAGAAAAAAGGCATCCAGGCGAAGCATGCCGCCACCTCGATCTCCGGCAACGCCGTGATAGTACGGTATGTCAAACTTCCCAAACTAGCGAAGAAAGAGCTGGCCCTCACGCTGAATGTGGAGGCGGAGCCCTTCATCCCGTTCGATATCAAGGATGTGAACCTGACCTACTCGATACTGGGCGATGTGACCGAGGAAGGTCAGCCCAAGATGGAGACGGTGCTCGTCGCGGCGAAGAAAGAGGCCGTGATGGACAAAATAGACATCCTCAACGAGGCCGGCCTGGAGCCGGTGATAGTGGATGTCGATTCCTTCGCTCTGGAGACCCTCTACGGCAAGATCGCTCCGCAGCAGGACGCGAACGCCGTGCTGGTGCTGAACATCGGGCACAAGGTCACCAATCTTTCGATAATTTCCCAGGGCGTCACGCGGGTGGTCCGGGATATTTTCATCGCCGGTTCCACATTCGAGAAAGCGGTGCAGAAGGCGCTTAAGGCGGACGCGCCCGGCGCGGGCGCGGAGGCCGTAAGGCGCTCCAAGGGGCTGTTGTATTCCGACGAGGAAAAGGCCGCGGCCATAGCCGCTTTCGATAAAGAGGGAATAGCGGTTTCAAAGGCCGCCGGCGGGATCCTCAAGGACCTGTACACCGAGGTTTCCCGTTCCATCGATTTTTATCTGTCGCAGGGCATGGAGCATTCCATCTCCAAGATCCTGCTTTCCGGCGGGATCGCCAACCTCGGCAATATCGCCAAATTCATGTCGGGAGATTTTAAAGTGCCGGTCGAAGTGGCCGACCCGTTCTCGTTCCTGCCGGAACACGGCGCCGTGCCGAAAGAAGTGCTGCCCGCGCTGGCCGTGGCTTCCGGCCTGGCGCTGAGGAAGATGAAGGATTGGGAGTGATCCCGGGCCGCAGATGATAAAGATAAACCTGATTCCGCCGGAATATGTCGAGCGCATCAACCGCAGAGCGCTCATCGCCAAGGCCGCGGCGGCCGGGATCCTGGCCGCCGCGGCGATAGCCATGATCTCCATCTGGCATTTCACCAGCGCGAAGACCAGCGAAATGAAAATGAACCGGCTCAAGGCCGAATTGCACGGCCTGCAGGCGGATGTGGACAGGGCCAAGCGGATAGAGGGGGATATCGCCGAGGTGAAGCGCTATCTCTCCTCAATAAGCAGCGTCACCCACGGCCGCATGCTGTATCCCAGGTTCATGCAGGATATTATCGCCGGCATGCCCGGCACCATCTGGCTCGGCAATCTTGGCACTTCGCTGAACGGCGCGACCCTTTCCGTCAACATGACGGTCAATTCGCGGTCCGGCTACGACCTGGCCTATTGGATCGACGCGCTTGAGACGGACGGGAAATATTCCGGCGTCACGGTCGGGGCCATTTCAGTGAGCGAGTCTCCGGCGGGAAAGGTATTCGCCACGCCGATCTCGCTGATATACACCTACAAATAAGTCCGCGGCCTATGGACAAAATACAATTGACCAGCGAGCAGATAGGGAAAATAGCGGCCGGCGCGCTTTTTGCCGGACTTTTCCTGTATGTCTACTTCGTTTATTTCTGGCTGCCGGTTTCCAAGAAGATAGAGGAAAACACCAAGGCGAACGCGTCGATGACCAGCGATATCGCGCGCGCTAAAGCGCAGAAGGCGAAATGCCCCGACCTGGAGGCGACCCTGGCCGCGCTTCGCCTGGAAAAAGAGGCTATGCAGCAGCGGCTGCCCAGGGAACGCCAGCTGCCCGACCTGATAAAGACGCTGATGTCCCTGAGCGCGAAACACAGGGTGAACATACAGAGCATTTCCCCGGGCGGCAGCTCCAAAGGGGAATACTTCATGAAAGCCCTTTACCAGATAAGTCTGACCGGGGATTATCACGCGATAGGCAGGTTTCTGACGGCCCTGGGGCTGGAAGTCCGCATCCTGAACGCCGAGAATCTGAACCTTACCGGCACTCCCGGCTCGGAAACTTCCGCTTCGGCCTCGTTCACTTTGGTCGCGTACCAGTATTCGGCGCAGTAGCGGGATGGACAATATGAGGACCAATATCCTGACGGCGGTATTCTTCTCCGGCGCGCTGTGGTCCGCGGTTCCCGGCCGCGCGGCCGCCGCTCCGGATGCGGCGCCGGCGCAGACCGTGGACCAGGCCTACAGACCGTCGAATACGCGGGATCCGCTGATGATTTCCACCGTGTTCGGGGACGAGCACGCGCCCAGGGGCAGGGCCGGCGCCAAGGACATTTCCAAATCCACATTCAGCGTCTATAACCTGCTGCTTACCGGCGTGCTGGAGGACAGCCGTTCCAGGGAGGCCATGCTTTCCGACCGGGAAACGGGAGCCGTGTACATTTTGAAAGGCGGCCGGCTGCTGGACTCCGGGAGACGGCAGATCCCGGGCGTATCCGGCGTGATAAAAGGCAAGCAGGTCATCCTTATGACCGACGACAAGAAGGTCCATCAGCTTAATCTGCACGAAAAAGACTGATCGGCGGAGAACGAACAATGAAAAAAATACTGGCTCTGGCGATAAGCGCCGCTTTCCTGGCGCAGAATCCCGTTTTCGCGTACGCCGCGGAAAGCGCCGTGGTTAAATCGGTGCGGGTTTCGGCCGAAAGCGTTCACATAACCACCGACAGGCCGGTAAAATACAAAGCCTTTTCGGCCTCCCAGCCGCCCAGGGTGGTAGTGGAACTGGAGGGAGCCAGGCTGCGCACCCTTGAGGAGATCCCGGTCAACGGGACTCTCCTTGGCAAGGTCAGGACCGGGCAGTTCAGGACCGGCGTGGCCAGGGTGGTGCTGGAACTCACGCAGAAGGCCGTATACGATGTGACCCAGAACGGGACCGA
>Ga0074195_1001416_pt1 | contig 34069 bp, 24 predicted proteins | sample EPASupsiteHSE623_FD_64525 | JGI IMG/M metagenome (GOLD analysis project Ga0074195, IMG submission 64525) | Bioremediated contaminated groundwater from EPA Superfund site, New Mexico - Sample HSE6-23 | ecosystem: Environmental > Aquatic > Deep subsurface > Groundwater > Contaminated ... | reverse complement strand
AACTTTTTTGATTGGCACGTGATCGATAATCGCTTTGATGTTGAGATTAAACAAAATGCAGTCGCTCAGAGAATGAACAAAATGGGCAAGTACATCCTGTTTTACTCTGGGGATTTCGACTGGATGAAGTGCCTTTCTATGTATCGAGAACGCGATGAAATTGAAAAGAGCTTCAAGGCATTGAAAAATGAAATTGACATCCTTCCATTGAACACTCACAGCGAAAAGACAACAAGAGGGTTCATTTTCATCGCTTTCCTGAGTCTTATCATCAGATCACGATTAATAAATATGATGAGGGATGCAAAGATACTGGATAAATATTCTATAGAACTTCTGCTTTTGCAGTTGGAGAAATTGAGAAAAATTACTTTGGCGGACGGACAGATATCCGTCACTGAAATGACAAAAAAACAAAGAGAAATTATTCAGGCGCTAAAATTGTGCGCCTGAACTTTCGGGAGGTTAGGTTTAATATAGTGAGATATCGTGTCAGCAGTCACATTTCCAACAGACCGAAAGAATTTGCCGCTTGACCATAAGCGTCCTCCCCAATAGCGTTCTTTCAATTCAGGATGAAGCTTGAACAGCCTATAGGAACTGCCTCCTTTCAAGGATTGAACGACTCTTGATAGAGAAATGCTCGGGTGAAATTCCAGGAACAGGTGAACATGGTCCTCCACAATTTCCATAGCATGAATTTTATAGCCGTTCTCCCTGCAGATATCATTGATGACCAATTCGCAATCCTTTTTAACTTGTCTTTCATAGAAGATCTTGTATCGATACTTTGGCACCAGCACGATGTGGTAGGTAATCTGGCCATAGCCATGGCTGAAACTGCGCAATTCCAATGCAAATCACATCCTAGCCATAGTTGGGTGGCACCACCTATGGCTAAGGTGCCAAATACAATTTCTGTCTAAAAGAAGCAGCGGTTGATCGATTTAAGTTAGCGCAAAAAAAACAGCAAGGGTTCACTTCATCCCCGACCTGAAGGTCGGGGTATTCGTGACCCTCTGCCCTCCCATTGTAATAAAAATCCGCCGGAAGAGCAGCCGTCTGGCTGTTTCTTCCATCTTAATCCGGGCGATGCTCGTCACAGCAAGGGCGGACTTGGCGGCTCATCATCGTCCAGGAAATGATTCAGGCTGTCCCATTTTGCATCATTGTGGGTCTCAAGACCCATGCGGTAACTATTTTCTCTGGCAAACTCTCGAACCGACGGCGTCTGGTATTCGGCCTCGGCAGGCTTCCAATTCGAGCTTGTGAAGTCCTTAATGGACGCAACCTGATCGGTGTTTTCCGCAGTAGGCCACGTGTGGCTGGCCGGCGACCAGCCGCCCGAAGTTGAGGTGGGCAGATAGAAGCTGTACTGGCTCCACAGGGAATTATTGCGGAAAGGCAGGACCAGTGGATAATTATCGGACCGATTGTGATATTTTATCTGACGAAACTCAGGCCGCATGATCGTGGCACCAAGGAATACGGATGCCAACTGCGAGGTGCTGTCGTTGATCACAAAGGACGCAATGGCGGATGTCCGGTTGATTCCTGGATAGCTCATTCCCTGGCCATACGAATCGGTGCCGCTGAAGAGATACATGATCCCTCCGGCGTTCGAAGTAAAGACGAGCATAAAGAGCAGCGCAAAGAGCAAAATCGGTAGCGTGAGTCTCATAATTCTCATAGTAGTTACCTGTTCTCTTCGGGTTGGATATAACGTTTTAGGACGGCGAGACGGACGGGGCAAGACCGATGCTCATCATTTGGCGCGTCGGGCGGCATCCGCGCACGCTGCGCTCTTTAAGTGGAAGGCAATTTGAGGCGAGATAAAAAGGATCGCCGGAAAAATTCGCGACATCACGGCCAATACGTGATGCAACGGCTCTTTCCTGGCAATCAAACCGGAATGCTTCCGCATGACGACTAACAAAGATGTAATGGTGGTTAATTTCGAGCCTATGGCGCGCCCTCTTGCGAGCGGAAAAAATCCAATTTGACTGCACTCTACCGACACGTTTAAATGCAGTACTGCAAAGGGTTGTGATCGGAAGGGCAGGTAGATCAGCTGGAAGATCGCTACCTTGGCATGGTAGAGGCCTCGGGTTCAAATCCCGACCTGTCCATTATCGGGACTTCGTTTTAACGAATAGCTTTTTTTCAAGCGTTCTTGTTTTGATTTCATTCCGGCTTGTGCATGGAAGCGGAAGCCTTTTTGCTGCATAATTTTTTATGAGATTCGATCAAGCAAACATAGATTTAAAAATTGAAGAATGAGATATAAAACGCGAGATCAAAAGCGAGATCAAAAAAGCAATATCAATGTGTATTATCAAAAGACGAAAATAAAGTGTGAGATTAAGTAACAAGACTAAAGTGCGAGATTTGAAGAAAGGAATATCAAGGAACGGGAATTGCGGAATAGGAATCAAGGAACGAGATTGAAGAACATGATTCAAGAATAGAAGAGCAAAACGATGTACGAAGCAATTGAGGTGTTGATCATGGCCTTTACCGTGGGCCTCACCGGCGCGCTGGCCCCCGGCCCCACGCTTGTGGCTACCGTCAACTCCTCTCTGGAATGCGGCTGGACTGCCGGCCCCAAGGTCGCGGCGGGCCACGCTCTGGTGGAAGTCTTGGTCTTCCTGATCATCGTGGGAGGGATGGCCGTGGCCATGCAGCAGTATTCTCATTACATCGCCCTGATAGGCGGCCTGGCCCTGATCGCTTTCGGCATCCTGACGGTCAAGGAGAGCCGGAGCGCGAAGATGGTGTCGCCGGAAGGGCAAACCGTCGGCAATCCGTATCTTGCCGGAATTCTCACCAGCGCCGCCAATCCCTATTTCTGGATCTGGTGGCTCTCCATCGGCAGCGCGATGGTGATCGACGGCCTGCGCGGCGGGATCTTGATGGCCGCGCTCTTCCTGATCGGGCACTGGTTCGCGGACTTCGGCTGGTTTACCCTCGTCTCCACGAGCCTGGATAGGGGCAAAGGCATTCTTTCCGAGGCCAACTACCGGAGGATACTCGCAGCGTGCGGCGGATTCCTGATGCTCTTCGGGCTCTACTACATTAGCAGCGCTTGATTATGGTCGGATATTGATAATGACTATGACCGTCACTTGATTAAGAGCGTCACTTGATTGAGAGCGTCACTTGATTCAGAGTGTCACTTGATTAAGAGCGAGCCGCTTGATTAAGAGCGTCATTCGATTTGATCGCAGCATTTGATCGGAGGCTTCCCCATCCCCATGCTATCCAGAAAAATATTGCTCCGCCTGCTCAGGAACACTTCTTTCATCTTTATATTGTCGGTCTTCTGCGGCCTGGCGTTTCCGTCATCCGCAACAGTCGCGGAACCCTTCATGACCCCGGCGCTAATGGTCATGATGGCGTTCTCATTGACCGAGGTCCACATCGGGCTGAAGGACGGCTGGTCGGGATCGTTTTCCGGCTTGATCCTGAACTACGGGATACTTTCCGGCCTTATTATCGCGCTATCCAGCACGATCACCGACGAGGCGGTAAAGAGCGGTTTCATCGTCATGGCCGCCGTGCCGCCCGCCATCTCAATTCTGCCCATGACCCGCCTGCTGAAAGGGGATGTTCGCCTGTCTTTATACTCGGAAGTGCTCTCGTATCTCGCCGCCCTTCTTCTTATGCCCGGCATCATCTATCTCTTCGCCGGAAAGAGCGGAGTCGATCCCCTCGACCTGGCCGAGATAGCTTTGCTGCTCATACTCTTCCCGGCACTGGTCTCGCGCTTCATCCGATTCTTGCCGATCAATCCCGTGTTTCCCATCAACCTCGGCTTCTTTCTCGTGACTTACACAGTGATCGGGGTAAACCAGCCAATTATCTGGAACGACATCGGAACGGTTGCGCCAATCGCTCTCGCCCGAACTTTCGGCATCGGAATTGCGATTTACATCGCCGCAGTGCTGGCGAGAAAGAGCGCGTCCCGCCGGATCTCTTACACCCTTCTTGGTTCGAGCAAAAATCTGGGGCTGGCGGCAGTGGTTGCCATGATGCTCTTCGGGCCGGAGGCGGGAGTTCCCTGTGCCGTCTCGGCTCTGGCGGAGACTGCGTTCTTCATCTTCCTGGCCGCGGCCAAACCGCGCTAACCTTAAATAAAGAGCAAGCAAAGGCTATTCGAAGATAACAGGTGAGATAATATTTGTCTGTAAAGGATGATGCGGCTTATTTGAAGTCGATTTGGGTCTACATCGCCCTATCGGTCTTTCTTTTCTTCTTGACTGCGATTATGGGCTATTTTGCAGCGAAATTCGACCCGCAAATAGCAGCCAATTGGACGAAGGAGCTGGAGATGCTGAGGTGGATCATGGACCAGCCGCCCATTCTCATCATGATAATAATATTTCTCAAGAATCTGCTGGCTTCGGCTATGGCCATTCTGCTCGGCCTCGGCCTCGGGCTCGTGCCCCTGCTGGTGGTCACCAGCAACGGCTTTCTCCTTGGCATCGTGGCTTATGGAGCCGTGCAAAAGGTCGGCATTCTCTATCTGCTGGCGGGCATCCTGCCGCATGGCATCATTGAGCTGCCCGTCGTGCTCCTGAGCATCGCCATCGGCTTTCGGCTGGGCCATCTTCTGGCACTGACCATTTTGCGGGAGAAGGAGGACCTGTCCGGCGAGACGCGGATGGCCGTTCACTTTCTGGCGCGCTGGGTTGCGCCCCTGTTGCTCCTGGCCGCGGCCATTGAAACTTTTATCACCCCCTTAGTCATATCGGTGGTTGCATGACCGATTCCAATACTGATGTCAAGATTTCCAAGTCCGGTTCAAAATCCGGCTCCAAGTCTGGTTTAAAGACTGATTCCAAGAATGGATCCAAGACTGAATCCAAGAATGACGGCAAGGCCAAGAGCGGCGCGCCCAGTGCCCTGGCCAAGCTGCCTTCCAAGGACAACTTCAGTGAGTGGTACCACGAGCTGCTCATGACGGCGGAGATTATCGATAACCGCTATCCCGTTAAGGGCATGTGCGTGTGGTTCCCCTTCGGATTTGCCATCAAGAAGAGCGTTTACGGCATAATCCGGGAGCTTCTCGACCCCGATCATCAGGAGACGCAGTTTCCTCTCATGATCCCGGAGAACGAGTTCATGAAGGAGGCCCAGCACATCAAGGGCTTCGAGGAAGAGGTTTACTGGGTGACCTGCGGCGGCACGTCGCCGCTGGACGTGAAGCTGGCGCTGCGCCCCACCAGCGAGACCGCCATCTATCCCATGTTCAAGCTGTGGATTCGCTCCCATGCCGATCTGCCCCTCAAGATTTACCAGATCGTCAACACCTTCCGCTACGAGACCAAGCACACCCGTCCCCTCATCCGATTGCGGGAGATCACATCCTTCAAGGAGGCTCACACCGTTCACGCCACCTGGGAAGAAGCGGCAGAGCAGGTCGAGGTGGCCATTGCGCGGTACTCTGAGTTCTACAACCGTCTGGCGATCCCCTTCCTGGTGAGCAAGAGGCCGTCCTGGGACAAGTTCCCCGGCGCGGATTACACTACAGCCATCGACGTGATCATGCCTGACGGCAAGACGCTGCAGGTGGGCACGGCTCACCATCTGGGATCGACCTTTGCCAAGACTTACGAGATCACCTACGAAGCGGAAAACGGCGAGCAGAAGCTGGTCAGCCAGACCTGCTACGGCATCTCGGAGCGCTGCATTGCCGCACTCATATCCGTGCATGGCGACGACAAGGGCCTGGTTTTGCCCTGGGTGGCGGCCCCGACGCAGGTTGTAATCGTGCCGATCCTGCTCGGCGACAAGGAGAAGGTCTTGAGCGTCAGCCGCGATTTGCAGAAGACTCTCGCCTCTGCGGGCATACGCGTGCAGCTTGACACCAGCGACGAGCGGCCCGGAGCCAAGTTCTACAAGTGGGAGATGAAGGGCGTCCCCTTGCGCCTGGAGGTCGGGCCCAGGGATATCGAGAAGGGCGTCGTCACTTTGGCCCGCCGCGATGGTGTGAAGAAAGCCGTGCCGATGGAGGGCCTGGTGGAGAGCCTGCAAAAGGAAGCAGAGGAGCTTCAGAGCGCCATCTTCGCCAGGGCCAGGCAGTTTGCCGAATCGAAGGTCAAAGAGGTCGCAACCATCGCCGAGGCCAAGCAGCAGACCGAGATGGGCGTGGCCCTGGTGCCCTGGTGCGGCGAGGTGGACTGCGGCCACCAGTTGGAGGACCAGGTTGGAGCGAACATGCTGGGCGAGCCGCAGTACAGGACATTCACGGAAGCTGCCTGCGCCGTCTGCGGCAAGAAGAGCACCGGGCGCACTTACATGGCGCGCCAGTACTGAGCAGTAGGCGGCGAGCATGAAAATCCTCGTGGCCGAGTACGCATCCGCCGTGGGCCTTGGCGGCACCTGCGAGCTGGAGGGCAGGGCCATGCTCTCCACGCTCGCAGGCAGCTTTGAGCGGGCGGGGCACGATGTGGTCTATCCCACTTCCGGCCCGGTCATCGAAGCCGGCAAACCCATCTTTTTGCAGCGGCCCGAGGACTTCGAGCGCGCCATCGGCACGACCAAGGCGGATGCGGGCCTGGTGATCGCGCCGGACGGTATGCAGCCGCATTTTCTGGAGATTCTGGAAGAGAATACCGTGAACCTGGGCAACAGTCCCGCAGCGGCCAGGCTGTGCGCAGACAAGCTGCTCTGCACGAAGCGGCTGAAGGAAAGCGGCGTCCCCGTGGCCGACATCGTCCCCGCCCCTGAGCCCTGCGAGAAAGGCTGCCACCGCTATGTCATCAAGCCGCGCACGGGCTGCGGCTCGGAGGGCGTGCGCGTCACCTCCAGCGCCCGCGCGCCGGAGGGCTTTATCGCCACCCGCTACGTGGAGGGGCTGCACCTCAGCGCCAGCTTCATCGTGGGCCGGGAGGGCGATCTTTTGCCGCTCACCATCAACCGGCAACTCATCGACTTCCACGGCGACGGCATGGCCTACAACGGCTCGCAGGTTCCCTACAACACGCCCCGCGCTGCGGAGATCTGGGATGCGGCAAGGAAAGCCGCTGCGGGCCTGGGCCTGCGCGGTTACGCGGGGATCGACTTTGTGGTGGGCGATCTGCCGCGGGCGGTGGATGTGAATGCAAGGCCGACTACTTCGATCATTGGGATTGTCAGGGTGATGAAAGAGGAGATCGGAGAGCTGATGGTGCGGGCGAGGTTTGGGGGGATGCCGGAGAGGGTGACGGTGGAAGGGGAATGGACTTTCAAGAAGCCGGATCTTATATGAGAATACAAAAGCGTTTTCGGAAAACTATATTATGTCTCGATGCGTCAGATTTGACTTGAAATGAGGTTGCAAGTAGGCCAAGGAGAGCTTAAGAACGCATTTAATGCACATTGCGCGGCAAGTAAAGAAGGAACGAGCTATTCTCATTGTTTATTGCTATTCTATGCCGTAGAATGTGGGCTGAAATCTATCTACTATAGAAAGATTAATAATACGTCAACCATTATAGAGGTTAATGATAGTGGTGGGCATGATTTATTATCATGGGCAAAAGGACTAAGATTGCCACCAAAAATAACTACGCGAGATCCCAAGTTTAAATTAAGGAGAGATGGCATAACGTTAGAAGTAACTAAAGCACATGAGGCTTGGCGTTATGGAGCTTTGATCAATAGTGATGATGAGAAGAACTTGGTAAACTGGCTAGAAGATGTTAAAAAATGGATTGAGGAGAATATTGATCCATGATCCCCTCTGAAGTACGTCTTTACTCATGGGTTGACGTAGAAGACGTCTTAATTCGAGCTCAGCATGAATGTGAGTGGCCTGAATGGCTAGTATGGGCTAGGGCATATTGGGATAGCTTGACACTTGGATTGCGTCCTGGTAATGAAGAGCATGCAAAAGAGTGGTTATCTGATAAATTCGATCCCAGGTTTGATAAAGAAACAGATTCAATTCTTTTAGAAAGTCTACCAGGCAAACCCCGCAAGCTCGTCGTTAAATTTGAAGATACACAAAAAGAACCAAAAGGTCGTTTTTTGCCGAGCTTTGGCAGACCCACTGTGATTTGGAAACCACAGGAATATGATCACCCTGCACCACTGCCACCAGATACGCCTCCTTTGGTCATATTTCATTCGTTTAAAGGTGGCGTGGGACGTACTGTTCATGCAATTTCTCTTGCGTTGTATATAGTAAAACGACAAAAAAGAGTCCTTTTAATCGATGGGGATATCGAAGCACCAGGAATAAGCTGGCTACTACGCAACAGAATGCCATCACCACAACTCTCTTTCGTAGACTTTATTGCACTTATTCACGGTGATCCAGATCCATCAGGCTCTTATAGCATAGAACTGGCTGCAGACAAATTGAAGGACTCACTGATCGACGATAATCTTTACGTAATGCCAGCTTTTCGTTCTATGTCCCAATTCAATTCTGTCGAAATCAAACCAGAACATTTGGTTCTAGGATCTGAGAACCCATTCATTTTAACGGAAATGTTGATTGAACTTGGAAAAGCCCTTAAAGTCGATACGATAATTGTAGATTTGCGTGCAGGCATTTCGGAAATATCTGCTGGCTTGCTTCTAGACCCACGCGTATTCCGGGTTTTAGTAACAACGATAAGTAGCCAATCTTTCGAAGGAACTAGATTGTTGCTAGAATTAATTGCAGGATTAGCGCCATCCAAGAAAGAGGAAGAACCGTTGCCAGCAATAATTCTCTCTCAAATTCCAGAAGAATTCCAAGACGAAGAAAAAATTGATTCCTATCTAGAACTTTTATGGGCTAGTGCAAAAAAGTCTTGGAAATTGGAAAACGAGCATCTGTTTAGCTGGAGCGAGATTCCAGGAAAAGACAACCAAAGACTCATAGATTTTTTAATAAGGAAATTTGGTATAAATTGGGCAAAAGCTGCTAAAATTGAAAAAATAGATAACGATAATACGATCATAGGATTTACGGAAAAAAACTCTTTTTCAATAAAAATTAATGATAAAAAAACAGAAATAGAATTGGAAATCGATGATGGTAGAACTGACGAATTCATAGCAAAGATGGAAAGTGATAAACTGAACATATATGAAAGTGAGAATGAAGATGATAAGGATTTTCCCATTCAATTTGCCACTGCATTCGATTCAAATCTTGTTGTGCTGCCAGAATCCTGGGATGAAGTAGCCAAACGCATTATGCGTTCAGATTTATTTGAAAAAATGGGGAACCTAATGCAATGGTTGCCAGAAATGTCATCGAGAGCAACCAGCATTTCCAATCAATTTTCAGATCTCGATGATCTTAAAAGAAGGCGAAGAGAACTCTCTCACTATGCAGAGCAACTGGTTTATGCTGAAAAAGGGAAGATCGGAGAGTTTTTAAGGATTCGTCCTTTGCAAAATCTTGCATTAGATTTTAGGGCTAATGTCCCTATTGCAGTTATTGTAGGTGCAAAAGGTTCTGGAAAAACCTACACATTTCTTCAAATGGCTCGCAGACAAAATTGGGAAAGTTTTGCGAATGATTCCGGTGTAAAAGATGTCTCCATACATGCGTATATTTGCCCCATATTTTATTCGAAAAATCTTGAAGAACCAGCAAGAAGAATCGTAGCCGAATCTAAGCGTAATTCTTTAATGGGCTTGGGACTGACAGGATCATTTAATAGTCAGGATATAATTGACTATGTTGGTGCAAGCCTAAAAGAGAATCTTCACGTAGGTGAATGGCGTGACCGATGGCTGAATATATTGGCGTGGAGTTCCGGATTCAAAATTGGAGATAATAATGCTGGCAGGGCATTTCCTGGGTATCTGCGTGAAATGAAAATTCATGTCGTTGCGATTATCGACGGATTAGAAGATTTATTTCAATATATTTTAAATGATAGGGACGATCAAACCGCAGTTAGAGCTCTGCTTCAGGATGTGCCGGAATGGCTTGAGCAACAGCCATCTCGCCCAATGGGTCTTTTGATTTTTATTCGTCATGATATGGTTTTGAGTGCTGTCAGGCAGAATCCCGCACAATTGATTGCTAGATATGACCGATACGCGTTAAAGTGGAGCTCAGAAGAAGCCCTAAGGTTAGCCTCTTGGATTGCTTCGAAAGCAAAAGCACTGGATAATCCTACTCTGGAGACCCAAGTGGAAAGCATGGACAGTCTGGATCTCACTAATGAACTTGTGAAATTATGGGGTAGGAAACTAGGAGGAGAACGTTCTAGAGAAGCAAGATCTGCAGACTGGGTTATCGCAACATTAACCGTTGGTGGGCAAATTCAAGCTAGAGATCTAGTACGATTACTATTTATGGCGGCTAAGGCTTCAATTAGTGATGCGTATTGGCGAGAGCGAATTTTGGCACCAAATGCAATTAGGGAATCAATAAAAGAATGCAGTATAGAGAAGATTGATGATACTAAGATCGAAAATGAATCGCTAAAGAATATCTTCTCAGAAATTGACAAGTTACCTAGTATTCAAAAGATAGTTCCCTTCAAAAGAGAGGATATTGCTTTGAATACAGATCAGATACAAACTCTGGTCGGCTATGGTGTATTGATACGTGACGAAGAAAATTATTACATACCTGAGATCTTCCGGTTAGGTTTAGGCTTTAAATTGAGGAAAGGAGCGCGGCCACGCGCACTCTATCTAGCACGAAGAGCTCAGAAGTGGAATGAATAATTCTCAGATTTAAGGTTTTGATGCAGCGCAAGAAGCCAATGACTGTCACAAAATCATCCAAATCCCGGCCCAAGCCCGCCTTGGACGAGATTAAACAGATACTGCGTGATCGCTTGCCGCAGCTCCGCGAAGAATACTGCATCCGCGATCTCTGGCTCTTCGGCTCATATGTGCGAGGCGAGCAACATAAAAGCAGCGATCTCGATGTGCTTGTTGAGTTTGAGGAAGTGCCGAATCTTCCCAAATTTATATCCCTGGAACGCAGACTGCGAGAGATCACCGGCATCAAAGTAGATCTCGTTTCCATTCGCGCCCTGAAAGGCGAGATCAGAGAGCGTATCCTGCACGAGAAGGTAGCATTGTGAAGCCAAAGCGATGATAAAATGGGCAATAATTTCTCTCGCAAAAGTCCTTAAGTTCTTGATGCATTATCTCCATCAAACTCGCAGGAGAATCAACATGCAAGTCATCTTCCTCGGCACCAACGGCTGGTACGACACCGACACCGGCAACACCATCTGCACCCTCATCAACTCGGATAAGTACCACATCATCCTCGACGCGGGCAACGGCATCTACAAGGCCGACCGCTACATCCACGACGACCTGCCGGTCTACCTTTTCCTCAGCCACTTCCACCTCGACCATATCGAGGGCCTGCACATCCTGAACAAGTTCCGCTTCACGCAGGGGCTGAAGATCTACGGCCAGAAGGGCACCAAGAAAGTCCTGGATACCATCATGAACCAGCCCTTCACCGTCCCGCTGGACATGCTGCCTTTCCCTGTCGAGGTGCACGAGCTGTCCTCCGGGCCTTACAAGGTTCCCTTCGCCCTGGAGTGCGAGTTCCTGGTGCACGCCGCGCCGTGCCTGGGCTACCGGCTCGACCTGGACGGCAAGATCGTGACCTACTGCCCGGATACCGGAGTGTGCGACAACGCCGTCAAGCTGGCCGGGGATGCCGACCTGCTCATCGCCGAGTGCGCCCACAAGCCCGGCGAGGAGAGCCCGGTCTGGCCGCACCTCAATCCGCAGAACGCCGCCGACATCGCCCGCCGGGCCGGAGCAAAAAGGCTGGCGCTCACCCACTTCGACGCGGGGCGCTACCTCACCGTGCAGGAAAGGCTGGAAGCGGCAGCGACGGTCACAAACTTCGAGGGGATTGTGGTCGGGCGGGACGGGCTGGTGCTGCAACTGTAATGCATCACGCGAAGAGGCAAAAAGGCGAAGAGGCGAAACAAATGATGATTTACAATCTCACTTAAAAAGTTAATTTTAAAAAAAAATGAAATGCCCAATGTGTGGACAATCTTAAATGCTGATCCTCTTCAGCGCCATCATCCCGCCCGCCAGGAATGCCGCAAAGAATCCTAAAAGCACCAGGAACGAGATCCAGGGCAGCGGCTGATCCAGCGCCGCGGCACGCAGGAAGAGGCTGGCATGAGTGAGCGGCAGGGCATAAAGTGCGTACTTCAGTCCCGCCGGAACCTGGCTCAGGGAGAAGAAAGTCCCGCCGAGGAACGTCATGGGCATCAGAATCAGGCTGCCGAAGGTGGCCATATCCTCATGCGACCTGGCCAGCAGAGCCGCCAGGACTCCCAGAAATGCGAAGGTCAGGCAGGTGAGGAGCAATCCGAGCATGAATTGCACACTGATGTGAATATGGGGCGCGATCAGCAGGGCCACCACCAGAAACGCCACGGAGCTGACGACGCCTCTCACAACACCGATCAGTGCCTTTCCCATGAGCAATGACGTCAGGCTGATGGGGGCCATGAGGCATTCGTCGAAGCTCTTGAAGTAGAGCCGGTCGACGTTGAGCCTCGTTCCGGCCCCGTTGAAGCTGGTGGTCATGGCGGTGAGGGCGATGATGCCCGGTATCACAAATTCGAGATAGCTGGTGCCGTTGAGGTTGATGCCGCGGCCAAGCCCCCATCCGAAGGCTACCAGATAGAGAACCGGGCTGACCAGGGTGGTGATGAGATAGCGAGGGCCGCGCCGCTTCAAGGCCATGAGGTCCGCCCAGAGGATGCTGTAGGCGTCTATCATTCTTGCACCGCCTCAACTGCCGCCTCAATTCGCATCGCATCTATCCTTTCGTTCATTTCCATCATTTTTCTGTTCTCTCCTGATCTAGTCGCTTGAAACCTTCTGGCCGGTCAATTCGATGAAGACGTCCTCGAGATTCGACTCCCGCATTACCACCCTCTCCGTGTTGGGAAGTGTCTGAATGAACTCGGAGGCTCTGGCCCGATCCGGGAAATACCTGTATTTGGTGCCGTTTCCGGACTCATTTATCTCCACGGCGATCATGCCGAGCTTGCGGCGCAGGTTCAGGGGCGAGTCGATGGCGATGATCTTGCCGTGGTGCAGAACGCCCACCCTCTGGCAGAGGGCTTCAGCCTCCTCGATGTAGTGAGTGGTCAGGAAAACGGTCGTGCCCTCCAGATTCATCCTGCGGATCAGATCCCAAACCTTGCGGCGCGTCTGGGCGTCGAGGCCCACCGTCGGCTCGTCCAAAAAGAGCAGCTTCGGCCTGTGAATCAGGGCGCGGGCGATCATGGCCCGCCTCTTCATGCCGCCCGAAACGTCATCCACAAGATAGTCGGCGTGCTCGGACAGCGCCACATAGTCAAGCAGATCTGCAATCCGCGCTCGCCGTTCCTCGGCGGGAAGATGGTGCAGCCGGGCGTGCAGCTCCAGGTTCTCGCCGATGGTCAGGTCCCGGTTCAAGCTCAAGTGCTGCTGAACCACTCCGAACTCCGACTTCACCCGTGCCGGATCTCTGGCCACATCGATGCCGTTGATGAGAACCCGGCCCGATGAAGGCTTGGTAAGCGTGGTCAGAATGCGAATGGTGGTGGTCTTGCCGGCCCCATTCGGCCCCAGGAATCCGAAAAGCTCTCCCTGGCCGACCTCCAGGTTCAGGCCGTCAACCACTTTTTTTCCCGAATACTCTTTGTTCAGTCCAGCAATCTCAATCATCTTGCTCATAACTGCCTCATGTCGCTCATGAGTTCGGCTCTTTGGCCACCCTTTCGGGCAGAATCCACAAGATTTTAGCGGGGATTTTTTTCGCTATTGATCATTTTAGAGATCTTATTGGCAATCGTATTACAGGCCATGCCGTTGGAGAGTATGCATTGCTGCATTGCTACATTGCTGCATTGCAGGCTGCAGCATTTGCAGTTGCGCTCTCCAAAAAGCGCGGTCCTGCTCGCATATTCTGCAGCTTGTTTATTCTGCAGAATTTTGATCTAAAACCTCAAGCTCTGCGTCCTTCAGGTATTGTTGTCAAACAGAACCCGTTCCTCTCCGTTCACAATATTGTAGAGCGCCTCAGGGCTGAGGCTCGATATCGGATAGTACTTTCCGCCGCAGGTGTCTGCAATCTCGTGGCAGTAGCCGAGCCGCATGTCCATGAAGGAGCTTTCCACGACCTCGGTATCGATTACCAGGGTATGCACTCCCATCTGCTTGCTCCTCTCCGAGATCTCCATCAGCTCATCCCTGATCTTGCCGCCCATTCCCACGTTTGCCCTGCCGTCGGATATGAGGACCATCATGGGCTTGGTCTCTTCATCCTTCCTCAATTCGCCCTGCAAGAGCTGCAAGGCGCGGGACAGCCCGGCGGACAGCGGCGTCTTGCCGCCTGTGGGAAGCTCCTGCAGCCGGCTCAGCGCCAGATCAACGCTGGAGCAGGGCGGCAGGATAAGCTCAGCATCCTTTCCTTTGAAGGCCACCATGCCGATCTTGTCTCTCTTCTGGTAGGAGTCCATGAGCAGGGAGAGGACGGCACCCTTGGCGCTCTCCATCCTTTGCATGGCACCCATCGAGCCGCTGGCATCGACTACGAATAAAACCACAGCCGATGTCTTGCCAACCCGCTCCTTCTCCCTGATGTCCTCGCTCTTCACACGAATGGCATTGGGCCCGAATCGAACCTTCTGGTAGGGAGCCGCCGCCCTGATGGTGGCATCGATGGCGATGTCTTTGCCTTCCTGGGGCATCCTCTGGCGCAGGTAGCGGCCACGGTTGCGCAAAGCCAGGGTGTTCATCCTCCGGCCTCCGGTCTTGCGGCGGGCGATGCGGTCCCGTTTGCGGGGCATGTTGATGGCACGCACATCGATGGGCGTGCCGATCTCGAAGACCTGCTCCTGGGGCTGGGAGGCCTGGGTTTGTTTTGCATCCTGATTTTCGTCAGGCTGCTGGGGCTGTTGCTCTTGCTTTTTTTGCTGCTTGGGATTTTGTTGCTGGTGCTGGTGCTCGTGCTGATGCTGCTGCATCGACTTTTCCAGCTTATCCTTGTTCAGAGTGGGTGGCTCGAAGGGCCTGCTGCGCATCCTGTGGGCCAGGGCCAGCTGCATAGCCTTCTTGACGTCCTCAGAATTGACCTCGGTCCGGCCATCGAAGGCGGCGATGGTCTTGGCGGTCCTGGTGATCACGATCTCGGCCCGGTGCGTTTTGACGCCGAGGTCGATGCAGGTGGAGGCAATGGAGCGCAGGAGGTCGTCGCTCATGCTCACCTGTCGCAGAAGCTTGCGTGCCTCGGAAATTTTCTCCTTCATCTCGGCCTGGCTTCCCTGGCTCTTCGCCGCAAATCCGTCCGGATCGGCATCAAAGGCTTCCGCCATCTTGGCGATCTGCATTCTCTGGTCCACGTCCTCAATGCCGACAACGCTCACCTGCAAGCCGAATCGGTCCAGAAGCTGTGGCCGGATCTCTCCTTCTTCCGGATTCATCGTGCCCACCAGGATGAACTTGGACGGATGAGCCACGGACACGCCCTCGCGCTCTACGATGTTGACGCCCATCGCCGCAGAATCCAGCAGCACATCGGCCACGTGATCATCCAGCAAATTGACCTCGTCGATGTAAAGGATGCCGCGATTGGCGGCTGCGAGAATGCCCGGCTCCAGTGCCTTGATTCCTTCCTTGATGGCCCTCTCGACGTTCAGAGACCCGACCACCCGGTCTTCAGTTGCTCCCAGGGGCAGATCGACCACAGGCGTCTTTTTCTCCACGGAATTGATCTGTTTTGACTGGCTTTTCTCAAAGCACAGGTCGCACATGTCCTCCGGGTTTTCCGGATTGCAGTTGAAGGGGCAATCCGATACCACCTGAATGTTCTCCAGCAGATCGGCCAGCGCCCTCACGGCGGTGGACTTGGCAGTGCCCTTGTCGCCCCGGATCAGGACGCCGCCGATGCGGGGGTTGATGGCATTTAGAATCAGGGCGAACTTCATGTCGTCCTGCCCTACAATGGATGTAAATGGTATGGTCTTTCTCTTCAAATGGTGCATTGTCATCGCCTTTTTTAGTTAGCCTATCGCTTACGTATATAAGGCTTTACGTTGTATTAAAAAGTACTAATAATTGACTAATTTTGATACTGCTTGTGCGACTATATTTTATTTAATCCAATAGAAAGATTCGAAATACTGCGTGCAAGGGCGATGCACCAATCCAGCAAACACTATCTATTAAAGATACTGATACAATACTCATTCAAGCGATATGTCCTTTCCTCCGGATTTTCGAGATTGCTGCATCTTTTCCTGAGAACGCCACGAATAATGTGCATAAAATGATTGATTATGATCTAGTAATACAAATACCAAAAGACTTATTAATATGTGTATAAGATACAACGCGAAGGTTTCGATGATCGTATTTGGGGTATCAGGATGAAGATTATCTTCGGTTTTAGTTTGTTTTTATGCATTTTTTATTTGCTGGGTCAGGCTTATGCCTACCAGGACGTATCGGTTCCGGGAGACGCAAACGGCGACAAAATCGTCTCGGCGGATGAACTGTCTGCTGCCGAAAATGATTTCAAGGATGGAAAGATCAGCGAGCAGGCTCTGGAAAGCATCAGGATTATCCAGAGCAGCTACCCGCGACGTATTAACGACTCGACGGGCAAAGAGATCACATTCTACAAACCGGTGGAGAGGATCGCCGTGCTCACCACGGAAGACTACGAGGTCCTGCGCACGCTGAATAGCACGGACAAGGTCGTTGCAGCGGGAAAATATGTAGTGCAGAGCAGGGAGCAGGGTTGCGGGGACCTTTATATCGACGGCAAAAATCTGGTCAATATAGGCTCTCCCACATCCACGGTCGACTGGGAGGCTCTCATCAAGACGAAGCCCGATCTGGTCATAACCTACATGAGCAGCCCCAAGCAGGCGGATCTGGACCAGAATCTCAAGGATACTAATATTACCGTAATTCGCCTGGATTCAGGAAACATATCGCAGTATCTCGATATCGTCAATAAGATGGGCTATCTCCTGGATAGAACCGGCGAGGCGGAGACGTACAGCCGGTTCTTTGAAGAAAAGCTCGGCAAATACCTGGATGCCGCTTCTTCCATTTCCGTTAGCGATAGGCCAAAGGTCTATCTGGAAGCCGACTTTGGCGGAGGACAGACCTACTACACCTGCGGCTCGGGCCATGCTCACAATGCCCTTCTTACGGCAGCCGGCGGCAATAACGTGTTCTCGGACCTGGAGGGATTCAAGCAGGTCGATCCGGAATCCGTAGCCATGAAGAATCCCGATGTTATCCTGCGCTACAAGTATCTCAAGGACAGCCCGGGAATCGACAAAGACCTCAGCGACACTTCAGCCCTTCAGGCTCTGAGGGATGAGATGCTCGGACGCGCCGAATTGAACAAGACTCCTGCCGTGGCAAATAAGAAGGTTTACATCTTCACCTGGGATTGCACAAAAGGCGGCGGCAGGTTCTTCCTCGGCATGGGATACCTGGGAAAGTGGCTGCAGCCGGAAATCTTCAAGGATTACAGTCCGCGTGAAGCGTATCAGGAGTATCTCGACCAATTCCAGAGAACAAAGGTCGATGTTGTGAATAAGGGAGTCTTCGTTTATCCTGAGGCTTGAAGCTGATGTCTACGGTTTATTCCAAAGAAAAGTCCGGTTCGGATTTGAAGGGAGGCTCGAACCAGAAAGCAGGCTCGGATTTGAGGATTGAGTATCAGAAGTTCATTAGCCGAAAGATGCTCTTCCTCCTCATCCTGATCCTCGGCATAATCGGATTGGCGGGCTATGCGGCCACGCGAGGCTCGGCGGATATCAGCGTCACGGATGTCTATGCCACCATCCTGGCAAAATTTTTCCCCGGCCACTTCCAGACCACCTGGTTCTCGGATACCATCGTATGGGGACTGAGGCTGCATAGGATTCTTCTGGCAATCGTGGGCGGAATCGGTCTGGCCGTCGCAGGGGCCGTCATGCAGGGCATCCTGAAAAATCCCCTGGCCAGCCCATTCACCCTCGGCATCTCCTCGGCTGCCGGATTCGGAGCGGCTCTGGCCATCATCATGGGCGCAGGCTTCGTTGGAGGCGAATGGCTGATCATCGGCAACGCCTTCGTGTTCACGCTGCTGGCATCCGCTGCGGTTTACGGTCTTGCCAAGTACAAGGGCATCACGCCCGAGACCATGATCCTGGCGGGAATTGCCATCATGTACCTCTTCCAGGCCATGACCTCCTTCTTGCAGTACGTCGGCCATGCCGAGCAGGTGCAGGAGGTTGTCTTCTGGATGATGGGATCGCTCGGCAGGTCATCCTGGGAGAAGGTCTGGATGGTTACGGGTGTTATCGCCGTCTGTTTCCCCTATCTGCTCCTCAAATCATGGGACATCAACGCTATGGGAACGGGCGACGAGACGGCGAAGAGCCTGGGCGTGAACGTGGAAAGAACGCGCGTCGTCAGCATGATGCTCGTCTCATTGATCACGGCTGCCGTCATCTGCTTCACCGGAACCATCGGCTTCATCGGCCTCGTCTCGCCGCACATAACCAGGATGGTGATCGGAGGCGACCACCGATTCCTGCTCCCCGCTTCCGCGCTGGTGGGAGCAATGCTGCTTTTGGGTGCTGATACATTGGCCAGGACAATACTTGCGCCTGTGATCCTGCCGGTGGGCATAATGACCGCATTCTTAGGCGTGCCCTTCTTTGTCTATCTCTTCATGAGGCGGAAGAAGGAGTTCTGGTAAATGAGCCGGCGACACGCTTAAGCCGGGCCGCAAAGGCAAGCGGCTCCGGCTATCTTTTTTAAGGGGGGAGTTTTTTTAGCAGTCTCGCTTTATATTTGTTCTACCGTTTCATTCCAGTCTTGTTTTGTTGCATCTTTCCATGTTGTTTTGCAGCCTCATTCCAGTTTTGTTCTGCAGTTTCTTTCCAAATTGTTCTGCAGTTTCGTCCTGTTCTTCTTCCATTTTCATTTTAACCAAATAATCTTGGCCGGACAATCCAGGATAATTCTTATTTGATAATACTTAGTTTGTAGATAGTTTTATTAATGATATGATCCATTGGCGCACCGTGTCAATTTAAAATCCAAAACAACATCATCGCAAATCAGGCTTTAGTTCGAGGAGATCAGCCCCGATCTTGGGCGCATCTGTTAGGAGGAGTGAGAAAATGGTAAAAATCACGATCAAAAATTTGACCTTTGGATATAGAAGCAGCAGAATTCTGGATGACCTCAACGTCCAAATAGAAGATGCCGAGGTCCTCAGTCTCGTCGGTCCCAACGGGTCCGGCAAGACCACGCTCATCAAGTGCATTGATCGCATCCTCAAGCCCAAAGGCAGCATCCTTCTCGACGGGCGAGAGCTTGAGGCCATGAAGCAGCAAGAGATCGCAAGGCAGATCGGCTATGTTCCTCAATCCAGCTCCACTCCCCTGGCCACCACCGTCTTTGATACAGTGCTCATGGGACGCAGGCCGCACATCAGTTGGAGGGTTTCCGACTTTGATCTGGACAAGGTCGCCGAGACGCTGGAATTGCTGCACCTCCAGGACCTGGCCATGAGGGATTTTGCCCAGCTCTCCGGCGGCCAGAAGCAAAAAGTGCTCATCGCCAGAGCCCTGGCCCAGGAGCCGTCGATCCTGCTGCTGGACGAGCCCACATCCAACCTGGATATGAAGCACCAGTTGGATGTAATGGAGACCATCAGCTCTCTTGTCAAAGAGAAGGGCATTTCTGCGGTGATGGCCATTCATGATCTGAATCTTGCCGCCCGCTTCTCCGATAATCTGGTGATGCTCAAAAAGGGCAAAGTCTACGCGGTAGGCACTCCCAAAGAACTGCTCAGCGAGAGGAACATCAGTGATGTTTATGGTGTGGAAGCCATTGTAATGAATACGCTCGGCAAGCCCTGCATCGTGCCGGTGAGGTCGATGAATGGCGGTGTAGCGTGCTGAGCATGAGATGCCAAATCATCACGCTTTTTATTTTGGACAAAATTCCCACAACGAATAATTTTATATTAAATAATTATTCAAATTAGTATTTTTTATAAAAAATTTTCATCAAAAAATTTTGAAGCTATGATTTTTGAAGCTATAAATCTCGTATGATGCATTGATTCTCGAATATCATTCCATATTCAACCACAAAATTTTTGAAATTTTTGAAATAATTTCTTACGATAGAAATGTCTAAATACATAATGATAATACCAAGAACGCTACTATTGGGAGGATATATGAATAAATTGCTATCAACTTCTTCCATCTGCTTATTGCTGGGTATGCTTCTGGTATCCTGCATAGCCCCGGCAGCCGCAGACGGAAACAGTACCGGCTATCCCAAAACGATCACGGATGGCGCAGATAGGACTATTACGATTAATGAGCCTATCGAAAGGGTGGTCGTTCTTAACTCGGATATTGCCGAAGCCCTGAAGATCCTGGGCGTGGAAGATAAAATCATCGCAGTAACCGATTCCGTAAAAAACCGGGCGTCCTACTTCCCGGATCTGACCAAAAAGCAGGTCATCGGAAAATGGACTGAGCCCGACTACGAAATGATCGGAGAGATTGCCAAAGGCAGCAGCGATGAGGTAGTGCCTGATATCATCGTCATCGGCTATGCTTATGTCGACAAGCCCTACGGCGCTCCCGGCGTGGAGAAGAGCCTGGCCCCCTTCAAGAATATTCTAAATGCAGGCTTCGATATCCACAAGCCCGACAACTTCGAGAAGGACATGAGGACTCTCGGAGCCATCTTTGACAGGGAAGCCGAAGCCGAGGAGTACATCAAGTGGTACAACGAAAAGAACGACGCTGTAAAGAACGCTGTCAAGGACCTCAATTTGCCCAAAGTTTATCTCGAGTCCAGCAGCACTTCACCAAAGCTTGGAGAGCTGGGCACCTACGGCAAGGGCTCCGGGCTTACTCAGCAGATCAGGATCGCCAACGGCCTCAATGTTGCACGGGATCTTGAGCTGGAATGGCCGAAGGTGGATTGGGAGTGGGTCATAAAGCAGAATCCAGAGGTCATCATTCTCACCAAATATGCCACAGCGGAAAAACTGGGATGGGATGAAGGCCCGAGCAAGGATACCATAGATCTGGAAAAGATCATAGCCGAGGTCCAGGCAAGGGCGGGCGCTTCAAGTGTTCCGGCCATCAAGAATAACAGGGTCTATGTATTCGACGCTTACAAGATCTTCGGAACGGACGGCGTGGTGGGACTGACATACCTCGCCAAGATAATCCATCCGGAAGCAGATTTGGACCCGAAGGCGGTTGAGAAGGAGTACTTCGAGAAGATCGGCATCGAGTATCCGGACACTGCCATAACCATGTACCCTGCGCTGGAAGAGAATTGAAAAGCAACGGTCGGCTTCTGATCATCTGATCCAAAACTAAACTCCGGGTCCGAGAGCCGATGTCGCGGGATGGGGTCTGCTCGATATTGGTGAATCATACTCATTGGCTAATTCAAGAATTGCTGATGAGCATTCGATCTGATTTCGTCAGACCTCTCTTATTCTTTATCGCAAATTCATTATCGCAATGCCCCCGCTGGAGGGGAGAAGCGCGTTAGCCGCAGTATAGCTCGTTTGTCTGTATCGTTTGTCTGTATTTTCTTTGAAATAGGTCTTACTTATACTATCATTAATTAATAAAATTGATGATTTTTTGCTACTGCTATCAAAAAGAATATCAATTATGTCTCCCATCCTGCGCCGAAATATGCTATGTGAAGGGATTGATCGATGCTGTCAAAGACTCTAAGCATTTGTTTAGCTGCAATCATGTGCATTGCGGCATTCATTATGACATCTATCCCAGGCCTCGGAGATGATGCCAAATACCCGATGACGATAACCGATTCTGCAGGCAGAACGGTTATCATCGCCATGCCGATTGAGAGGATAATCCCCGTCAACACGAACGCTGCCGAGGTCGTGACCATGCTTGATGCTGTGGACAAGGTGGTGGCGGTTGATATGGACGAGCAGAAGAAGAGCGAGATGCCAAAGGAGCTGAAGAAGAAGCAAACCATAGGCAAATGGAGCGATCCGGACTACGAGATGATCGGCGAGATTGCGAAAGGTTCGGGAGACACAATCGTTCCGGATATCCTGGTCATCACCTATCCGGAAGCGGATAAGATCTACGGAGCCGCATCAATGGAGAAGGGCCTGTCATCCTTCAAGAACATCACAGTCGTCGGATTCAAGCTGTCCCGCCCGGAGAATATGAGCGAGGAGATAACCAAGATCGGAATTCTCCTGGGCAGGGAAAAGGAAGCGGCAAACTATCTCGAATGGTATGAAGGCCATAAAAGCGAGATCGAGAAGGCCGTTGCTGGCAAGGCTCGCCCCAAGGTCTATGTGGAAGTCTACAACACCGGATCGGGACTGGGAGCACTGCCTTCGGTGGGAAAGTCTTCCGCTCTTTTCAATCAGATCAATTTTGCCGGGGGTCACAACATCTGCAATGATGTAAAGGATATGTCGCCCAAGGTCGATTGGGAGTGGGTTACGACCCAGAATCCCGACGTGATCATCAGCTTGCAGTCCACGGATAACATCGGCTGGGAGAAGACGCCAAGCAGCGACAGCGTGAAGCTGGAGAAGGTACGAAACGAGATTCTCAGCCGTCCCGGAGCCTCGGCCATCTCGGCGGTGAAGAATGATAGGGTGTACGTGGTCAGCGGAAGCCAGTTCTACGGCCTGGACAGCATTGTCGGCATCGCCTACTTTGCCAAGCTGTTTCACCCCGAAGTGGATCTGGACCCCGAGCAGATTTACAGGGAATACCTGGAGCGCATGGGCGTTGAATATCCGGAGGGGAGGATCTTGATCTATCCCAATTAGAGTACAAATTAGAGATACCAACCGGAAAGGCCGACCCTTATTTTTTTAAAGATTTTTTGATAATTATTATATATCTATTTTGGCCGGTTTGCAGCATCTCCGGGAAAAGGGATGTTCGCGGCTAATGATAAGCTTCTACAAGCTAAGTCGGATGACTTTCCAATTTTGTAATACTAATACAGAAAGAATTTATAAATAATAGAACAAATGCGATATTCAATTATATCAAATTGGAGGGATTGATTGATGCAGTCAAAGACTCTGTTGAGCTGTCTGATCGCCATTCTGTGTATCATGATGGTGTCTCTTCCATCACTTGGAGAAGAAACCAAATACCCGTTGACCATTACCGATTCAGCCGGTCGTACCATTACCATCCCCATGCCGGTGCAGAGAATTATCGTCCTCAGCACCGACCATGCCGAAGCCGTGACCATGCTCGAGGATGCGGATAAAATTGTCGGTATCAGTGATAATTTAAAATCGAAAACTGAATACTTCCCAAACTTCAAGAACAAGCAGGGCGTGGGTAAATGGAATGAAGTGAATTTTGAAATGATAGGCGAAATCGCGCGACAGGGAGATACGATCGTTCCCGACATCATTGTCATTGCCTACACCTATCCGGATCAGCCTTATGGGGCCTCGAATGTGGCCAAGGGACTCAAGCCATTCGAAAACATCACTGTGGTCGGCCTGGATTTCTACAAGCCGGAAAATCTCACTCAGGATGTGCAAATTCTTGGCAAAATCCTGAATAAGAATGATGAGGCTCAAAAGTATCTGAATTGGCTGAACGCTAGCCGCAAGAAGGTTACTGAGGCCATTCAAGGCGAGAGCCTCCCCAAGCTCTACTTCGAAAGCAACAGCAAGGGCGGACTTGGAGCGTTGGCTACCTACGGCATGGGCTCAGGGATCAATGAGATGATCAAGCGCTCGGGCGGATTCAATATCGCAAAGGATCTCAAGGAGATGTATCCCAAAGTCACCTGGGAATGGGTAATTACTCAGAATCCTTCGGCAATCGTGAGAATTCAGTCCTCAGATAAATTCGGATGGGATGAGCCGGTATCTCAGGATACAGTAACTTTGGAAGGAATCAGGAATGAGATCATAAGCCGGGCAGGAGGAGAGAAGATGCCTGCAATATCAAGCGGAAACGTTCATGTGATCTTCTGGGACATGATGTTCGGCATGGATAGCGTTGTTGGTCAGACATATCTGGCCAAGATCCTGCATCCGGATGCCGACCTTCAGCCGGAGGATGTCTACCGCGAATATTTGGATTTCCTGGGAATAAAGTTCCCGGAAAAGAGAATCTTCGTCTATCCGCCGCTGGAGACAGGGGCCTGAAGAGCGATAATCAGGTTGGAGGGAAAAGGATGCGTGCGGACCACTTGATAAAAATTGCGCCTCCTTTTCCAGATATTTTTTTTCATATTTCTCATATCATTCCGCTCTATTCGTCTCTTTTAGCTATCGATTTCCTCCACCATGCATGTGTCATCTATCAGGACGATTCAAAATTTTTGTCAATTTAAATAGATCCCCTGTTAGAATTCATTCGATCAATATATTTCAATCTTAGTACAAAATAAGCATACTAATTAGATCTTTGCGTTTTTTTAAGAAATCAATCGAAATAATTATAACGCAGGATGCTATTTTGCTCGCATTAAGGAATAAAGCTCAATGAGGGACAGATGAGGGATAAATCATGATTAAGCGAAAATCGGATAGCGAAAAAAGCAGGCAAATCCTTGGCGGGAGGCACATGGACCGGCTTGCAGCAGTGAGCCTTCTGTTGGCCATTCTTCTTGCCCTTCCGCCCGCATGGGCATCGGAGGGCGCGGCAACGTACACCCTGGAAATATACGGCAACGCCAATATGGATGAGAATCTTGACGATGCGGACATTTCCTATGTTCAGGACATAATCGGCGGCACCAAGCAATCCACAAAACTGGCCGATGCCAACTTCGACGGCAGAGTGGATGCCCTCGATGCGGAGCAGATCGAGAGGGTCCTCAAGGGAGACGCAGAGAATCTCACCGTCATCGATGCCCAGAAGAGAAACGTGACCATAAAGCTTCCCGTGCAGAGGGCCGTCAGTGTCAATACCGGAGCAATAGAGATCCTGCGCGATATCGGTGTCGATATCAACAACGTCTTTGTGGGCGTCAGCTCTTACGCCATCGCCAACAGCAAATACTGGCCGGAGCTGAAAGACAAGGAAAGCATCATCTACGGCAGCCCGGATTACGAGCAACTGGCCAAGCTCAAGACCGATCTTGTAATTTTGTACAAGAATCCGAAAAAGGATGAAGCCTTCGACAAATACGATGCCATAGGCGTCCCTGTGATCTGCCTGGACTGCTTCAACCAGGAGGGATTGGACGGGAGCATTAAAATTTTAGGTGAGATATTCAATAAGCGAGATAAGTCAAATGAGCTGATCGACTGGTATCAAGGCTACATCGATCTGGTCCGGGAGCGCACCAAGGACCTCGACGCATCCGAGAAGCCCAAGACAATGTTCTATTCGTACCCCGATTCCAACTACCCGATCGTCAAAGTATGCAACAACAAGAGCGGCGACCACCCAATGATTGTGGAGGCCGGAGGAATCAACATCGGAGAGGATCTGAACAGCTCTTCGGGCGTCGCAGAAGTTGACCGGGAATGGATTTTATCGAGTAATCCTGATGTGATCATCGGCACAGTTGTGGCTGCCGATACGAAATCGGGATACAGTGCTGATGAAGAAAAAGCCTTCGGCTTCATGCACATGGTCCGGGACAAACTGATGGTCGATGAAGCCATCAGAAAGACGGAAGCAGCCGCCCGTGATAGGGTCTACATAATCTGCACGGACTTAAACCGCGGACCGATGCAGGCGGCGGGCACGATTTACATTGCCAAGATTCTTCACCCCGACCTCTTCCGGGACATCAACCCCGAAGATGTGCTGAAAGAATACTTCGACAAGTGGCAGGGAATTCCCTATCAGGGGATTTATGTGTACCCGTCTTTGAATTGAATCAGGGACTATCATAGTACGAGCATTCGGCCAATTTGGTCTCTTTTTTTACTTGGATTATATGCCTTTGATTTGAATCGTTTGTTTATGCGTAATCCTACCATCTTTGGTCTTTTTTAACAAATCAATCGAAATAGTTATAACTAAAGATGTTATTTCGTTATTAATTAAGGAGATTGTATGATAATATCTAAATTAGATAACATAAAAAACAGGCAATTTTTGCGGGAGGTATGCCTGAGCAGGCTCAGAATTATGAGCCTAATGGTGCTCATCTTTCTTGCCTTGCCGATTGCATCGACATCAGAAGACGGAGCATTTTACACTTTAAATATATTCGGCAACGCAAACATGGACGAGAATATCGACGACGCCGATATTTCCTATGTTCAGGATATAATCAGCGGAACCAAGACGGCCACAGAATTGGCCGATGCCAATCACGACGGAAAAGTCGACGCCCTGGACGCGGATCAGATCGAGAGCATCATCAAGGGAAATGCAGATAACATCACCGTGATTGATGCCCAGAACCGGAGCGTGACACTGAATCTACCAATAGAAAAGGCAGTGGGAGTCAACACCGGCGCAATTGAGATCATACGCGACATCGGTGTCGATCTGAACAAGGTTTTCATAGCGGCAAGCTCGTACGCACTTGAAAATCCGGATTACTTCCCGGAGTTGAAGGGAAAGGTCAGCAACAAATACGGAAGCCCGGATTATGAGGCGCTGGCCAAGCTCAAGCCGGATCTGGTAATTTTATACAAGAAACCGTACAAAGAGGAATCCTTCGATAAGTACGATGCCATCGGCGTTCCGGTCCTCTGCATGGACTGCTTCAACCAGAACAATCTTGATAATAGTATTAAAATCTTTGGAGCCATATTCAATAAGAATGAAAAAGCCGACGAGCTGATCGATTGGTATCACGGCTACATCGACATGGTGGAGGAGCGCACCAAGGGCCTTGCAGAGAGTGAAAAGCCGAGGACGATGTTCTATTTCTCCCCCGACTACTACTATCCGACAATCAAAGTGAAGACCGGCCAGAGCGGAGACAGCGTCATGATAACGGAAGCCGGCGGAAATAATCTTGCGGAAAATCTCAACACTACCGTCGATACCGTTGAGGTGGATCGTGAGTGGGTATTGACGGAGAATCCAGAGGTAATTGTGGGAAGCGTCAATGCCGCCGCGAGTAAATCCGGATACAGCGCCGATGAAGACAAAGCATTCGGTTACATGCACATGGTGCGGGACAAACTGATGGTCGATCAGGCCATAAAACAGACCAACGCCGCAGCTCAAGGAAAAGTTTACATCACCTGCACCGACCTCAACCGCGGACCAATGCAGGCTGCCGGGACTGTTTACATGGCCAAGATCCTTCACCCGGACCTCTTCCGGGACATCAATCCCGAGGATGTGCTGAAGGAGTACTTCGACAAGTGGCAGGGAATTCCCTATCAGGGGATCTACATCTACCCGCCGCTGGAATGAAGCCACCGTCTATGAATAGGAAAATCGGGGAATTTGCCGGTCCGATAAATCCCGAGATGCCGTCCCAGGATCTCGAAATGAGCCATTTGAGCCCTGGCAAGTCCGGCCATCCCGACAAGGATCACGGGCCGGTTCCCCAGCAAATTTTTTTGAAAAATTGGAGTTGTTATGAAAATCACTTGTCTTGTGGGAAATTCATACTTGCCCATCGTCGCCAAGGCCGGGAAACGGCTGGCGTTTGATGTGCAGGTCTTTTCGACGCAGCGCCTGGAGGATCAACCGGGGAAGATAGAGGAAGCCCTTTCATCATGTCTGGATTCGGACCTGATCTTCATGCACCGCGGCAGCGAGGCCATGTGGGATGAGATCGAGCCGAGGTTATTGGAGATCGGAAAGACGAAACCCATCGTCTGCCTCGGCTACGACCAGGCATACTGGATGCTTTCCACGGCTCCGGCAAAGGTGGTCATCACCGCCAATGCTTACCTGACCAACGGCGGAGAGGACAACGTCTGCAACCTTTTCCTGTATCTTTTTAAAGAGCTGCTGGGAATGGACACAACCTTTGCACCGCCCTGTCCCATGCCCTGGGAAGGTGCTTACCATCCGGATGCGCCGCGCCACTTCGATTGCATCGATGACTATCTCAAGTGGTACGAGCCGGACGACGGGCCGACGGTGGGAGTGCTCTTCTCGCGGTTTTATTGGGTGAACAGGAACCTCGGCGTTGAGGACGAGCTGATCCGGGCGCTGGAGAGGGACGGCATGAACGTCATCCCTGTCTTTTCCTACTCCGTGCGGGACGCAGATCTCGGCACCAGGAGCATGGCAGAGGTTGTGCAGGATTACTTCTTTGTCGGCGGCAAGCCGCGCCTCGATGCGCTCGTAAAGACTGTGCCTTTCTTCCTCGGCCAGGAGCAGAAGAATGCAGGAGAGTACAAAGGAAACAAGACCGGCATCAACATCTACAAAGAGATGAACGTTCCCGTCTTCCAGCCTATTTTATCCTTCCATATGTCGCTGGAGGAGTGGGAGAATGCCAACGGCCTGTCGAACGATATCGGATGGTCGGTGGCCATGCCGGAGTTCGAGGGCGTCATCGAGCCGATCATCGTCTCCGCCGGTGAGAATCGGGACGGGGTCCTGGAGAGAACGCCCATCGTCGATCGCTGCCAAAAGCTCTCCAGCCGGGTGAAGAAATGGATCGCTCTGGCCAAAAAGCCGGTAAGCGAGCGCCGGGTGGCTTTCATCCTGCACAACAACCCCTGCGCCTCGGTGGAAGCAGCCGTCGGCGGTGGAGCGCACCTGGATACCATCGAGAGCGTGGCCCGCATCATGAACAGGATGGCGGCGGAGGGCTATTCGCTGGAAAGCATTCCCGCGACGGGCAAAGAGCTGATCACCACCATCATGGACCGCAAAGCCATCTCCGAGTTCCGCTGGACTCCCATCGAGGAGATTGTGCAAAAAGGCGGAGTGCTGGCCTACCAGACCAAAGAGGACTATGAGAAATGGTTCAACACCCTCACACCCAAGGTTAAAGACCGTGTTTGTGAGGCATGGGGCAATCCGCCGGGAGAGCTGAAGAACGACATTCCGGCAGCCATGCTCTATCAGGGAAAGATCGTGATCACCGGCGTTCAGTACGGCAATGTTGTGGTCGGAGTTCAGCCGAAACGGGGCTGCGCCGGAGCCCGCTGTGACGGCCAGGTCTGCAAGATCCTGCACGACCCGGATGTGCCGCCCACCCATCAGTACATGGCCACTTACCGCTATCTGGAGGACATCTTCGGTGCGGATGTGCTCATCCACGTGGGCACGCACGGCAACCTGGAGTTCCTGCCCGGAAAAGGTGTGGGGCTTTCCCAGAACTGCTATCCGGACATCTGCATCGGGACTATCCCGCATCTGTATATTTACAATGCCGACAACCCGCCGGAGGGAACCATCGCCAAGCGCCGCAGCTATGCCACTCTCGTCGACCACATGCAAACCGTCATGACCGAGTCCGGGCTCTACGACGAGCTGCTGGAGGTGGACCGGCTGCTGGGCGAGTATGAGACCGCCAAGCACGACCACGCTCGCTCGCACGAGCTGCGCCACCTGCTCATCGATGCCATCAAGGCTGCCAATCTCGACAAGAGCATGAAGAATCTGGACGACATGCCGGTGGCGGATATTGTGACCAGGGCTCATAACGAGCTTGGCCGGGTCAGGAACACGCAGATCGATTCCGGAATGCACATCTTCGGCCTTCTTCCCGAGGGGGAAAAGCGCGTGGAGTTCATCAATTCCGTGATGCGGTTCGAGGGCAGCGGCGTTCCCCTGCGTGGGACTGTGGCCGCCATGATGGGCCTGTCCATGGAAGAGCTGTTGGCAGACCAGGGAGCCGTCAACGAGCGCTTCGGCAAGTCGCACGGGCAACTTCTGGAGGTAATCGACGGCCTGTGCAAGAAGCTCATCGATATGTATCTGCAGGGAGATGAAGACGGATCACGACTCGAAGCACGACTGGGTGAGGCTCTGGGCCTTTCCGCTGCGGGCTACGAGAGCAAGCTGGAGGCCATTCAAGAGAAGGTCCTGGACTTGCAGGCCAGGATTGACGCATCCCTGGAGATCGAGGCCCTGCTGAACGGCATGGACGGCGGCTACATCGAGGCGGGTCCCAGCGGTCTTGTGACCCGGGGCCGCGACGATGTTCTGCCCACGGGCCGCAACTTCTTCTCGCTGGACCCCTACCGTGTGCCCACCAAGACCGCCTGGAAGGTCGGCCAGAAGCTGGGCGGGGCGGTCATCGCCAAGCACCAAACGGAGGAAGGCCGCTGTCCTGAGAACGTCGCTTTCTACTGGATGTGCAGCGATATCATGTGGGCCGACGGCGAGGACATGGCGCAGATGCTTTTCCTCCTGGGCACGGAGCCGGTCTGGCAGTCCAACGGTCGGCTGAAGGGCTTCAAGGTCATCCCGCTGGAACAGCTCGGTCGTCCCAGGATTGATCTGACCATCCGCGTCTCCGGCATCACGCGCGACAATTTCCCCAACTGCATCGATACCATCGACGAGGCTGTGCAGGCGGTGGCGGCGCTCGACGAGCCGCTGGAGATGAACTTCGTTCGCAAGCATTCCCTGGCCAACCTGGAGAACGGCACTGCTAAGGACTGGCGCGAGGCGACGCTTCGCATCTTCGCCAGCAAGCCCGGAACCTATCAGTCCGGAACAAACCTTGCCGTCTACGCCAGCGCCTGGAAGGATGAGAAGGACCTCTCGGACATCTTCGTCTACTGGAACGGCTACGCTTACGGCAAAGGCGTTTCTGGAAAGGAATCTCATCAGAACTTCGTGAACGCGCTCAAGTCCGTGGAGGTCACCTACAATAAGGTTGTCAGCGACGAGTATGATCTCTTCGGCTGCTGCTGCTACTTCGGCACGCACGGCGGCATGACCGCAGCCGCAAGGCATCTCTCCGGCAAGGATGTGAAAGCCTACTACGGCGACACCAGAGAGCCGGAGCACGTCGAGGTGCGGGATCTGGCGGACGAGGTGCGGCGCGTGGTGCGGACAAAGCTGCTCAATCCCAAGTGGATAGAGGGCATGAAGCAGCACGGCTACAAGGGAGCAGGCGACATTTCCAAGCGCGTGGGCCGGGTCTACGGCTGGGAGGCCACCACACAGGAGGTGGACGACTGGATATTCGACGACATCGCCAAGACCTTCATCATGGACGAGGAGAACCGCAAGTTCTTCGAGGAGAACAACCCCTGGGCGATGGAGGAGATGGGCAGAAGGCTTCTGGAGGCGGAGCAAAGAGGTTTGTGGAAGGCCGATCCGGAGGTTCTGGATGCTCTGAAGTCGCTTTACCTTGAGATCGAGGGTTGGATGGAAGAGCGGATGGGCGACGTCGAGGGAGAGTTCCAGGGTGGATCGATCGACGTCATCAACGCCGATGAGGTGAAGGCCTGGAAGGAGAAGATGGCCAAAGTGATCGGGGCGTGATGAACGGACGGAATAATCCAAGGATCGATCGGGCGCAATAACTGCAAAAGCCGCATTTGTCTCCCGCTGCAAAAATGTGATGGGCAGGACTTTGACGGATTGCCCATCAAATTATTTTATCAATTTATTGAGCCATGATAGGAGCGGCCTGCCGCGCTGTCGAATCCATTAAATTTGTCGGCACTCTGACCGACCATTCAAGAACCGAATTCGTGCAATCCATATTCGTGCAAAACCGCATCCCTGCAAACTGCAATATGCAGAGCTGCAATTATGCAAATGGAATCCTGCATAATGAAAAATAATGAAAACTTCCTATAGAATTTGCAGGACTTATTATCGAAATAGTTATATGTATGCAACGTTAGTATTCGATAAATCATACAAAATTGAATTGTAGTATGATTTAAGCTGCAAAGAAGGATTGGATATTATGAATAGATATTGGAGAATCGTCATTGCTATTGCGATCGCTCTGGTTGCATCCCACAATCCTTGTGGTGCCGCCTCAGGAGATCAAAGCGCGGATAAATTTCACCAGAATTTTACACTGGAGATCTTCGGCAATGCCAATCTGGATGAGGATGTTGATGAAAAAGATGTAGCATATGTTGAGGGAGTAATCAAAGGAACCAACAAGGCCACCAATCTGAGTGATGCCAATTACGACGGCAAGATCGATGCACTGGATATAGACCGGATTGGAGAAATCATCAACGGGAAGGAAAAAGAGCTTACGCTGATTGATACGGCAGGACGAACCGTGACGGTTCACGAGCCGATTGATAAGATGATTGAGATCGGCTTTACGTCCTCGGAAGTGCTTCGTTCTCTGAAATTTGAGAAAGATAAAATTGTAGGAGTCGGAAATTATACACTGCAAAAGAAAGCCTTCTTTCCGGAATTCAGCAAAACGCCAAATGTAGGTGATTCGTCATCACCCAATTACGAGCAAATTATAAAACTTCAACCGGATCTCCTGCTCGTATATGCAGCAGGCCATTCCGAAGAGATGGCTGCCATTGAAAAGACGCTCAAGACTGCAGATCCCAAGATCGTTGTCGTCGGATTTGGATTCAATCAGCCGTCGATTTTTGTCAAAGAAGTCAAAACATTGAGCTACATTCTCGGAAAGACATCTGAAGCTGACGAATTCATCGAATTCTATAACAAATGGATAGATACCATTTGGGAGAGGACCAAGGACATTCCCGATAGTGAAAAGCCCAAAGTGTATCTGGAGACGCCGTACGGCAAATATGGAGACAATTCCGCATACGGCACCAGCGCCGGAGGACATTGGATGAACGAGAGAATAGTGATGGCGGGCGGATATAATATATTCGGCGATATCTCCAATGGGAAGACACTGGATGTGGACCCGGAAGAAGTGATGAAACGAAATCCGGAGATCATCGTAAAAGATACATATGCGGGCAGCTATCCTGAAGATAATATCTCTGCTCTCATTGCGGTGAGAAATGAAGTCATGAATCGTTCGGAATTGTCAAATACAACTGCTGTGAAGAACGGGCGCGTCTATGTGGTTGCCCATAAAGATTTCTTCTACGGCCCGAGCAACTTTATCGCAGTCGCTTATTTGGCAAAATGGTTCCATCCGGATCTGCTCAAGGACTTGGGAGATCCCCAGGAATTCCACCAGGAATACCTGACCAGGTTCCAGGGGCTGGACTTTGACCTGAATAAGCATGGCACGTTTGTTTATCCGAAGCCCACTTGAGTTGCATTGCGGCTGCGTAGAGCAAGGGAGTGCTCTATCCTATGCCGGTGCTTTTTTTCTTTTATTTTTGTACACTTTTGGTTTCATCAAATGACCCTGCTCTCACCGGATTAATCTTAAATATCAAAACATCATACCTATTTATTCATACTATATTTGGTACAAATAGCACTTAAAATTAAAACAGGTAGTGAAATTATGAAAAAATACGGAAAAACTGCTTTGATCATTCTATTTATCCTGTCGCTATCTGCCCATGCCTTGGGTGCAGTGCCGGGAGATCTGAATGGCGATAGTGTTGTCTCCAAGGAAGAGCTTTCCACTGCCCAGGATCAAGCCAAGAATGGCAAGATCACAGCCGGTCAACTCGACGAGATCACGCACATAAGCGAGAACTATCCGAGAACGATAGTTGACGCCAACAACCGAACTGTGACGATCTACAAGCCTAAGCTCCCGGATTTGGTAGGCGCATCAAACAGGCTATCTCGATGCAATCGCACCTATTTCAAAAAATAACCTCAAATATGTCCTTTCACAGCCCATTTGCAAGGCAATATGTGCTCACAAAATATTATAGCATCCCGAATTCCAAAGATAGAATATTTATGCTAAAGAATGCCGAAAATGATGCCCATACAGAATGCATTGAAGCCCACGTGGGCACAATCTAGAATTCCAGTGATGAAGTGAAGGCAGGATATATCCACGAGAAAATATTTAATCTTCAAGCAGATGTATCCTGTGTGACCCTTCAGTGACTCAGATACAATTTAACCTAATGAACTTTCCGTTCGGCGAACAACTGATTGCCCTCTTTGGTAGGTACTCCGATGACTACGAGTATACTTCCGAAGGAATCTTTCGTTTGGTTACTCCGCCACAATGCCCTGAATGTGGAACTCTCATGGACCACAATGGCTCGAACTCCTACACCAAACGATGGCTTGGAATAGTCAAAATTGGCAAGTACTTA
>Ga0074195_1001414_pt1 | contig 34146 bp, 29 predicted proteins | sample EPASupsiteHSE623_FD_64525 | JGI IMG/M metagenome (GOLD analysis project Ga0074195, IMG submission 64525) | Bioremediated contaminated groundwater from EPA Superfund site, New Mexico - Sample HSE6-23 | ecosystem: Environmental > Aquatic > Deep subsurface > Groundwater > Contaminated ... | reverse complement strand
GTGCATATGCGCTATCATCACCGGCACGGCCGCCAGAAAACCCGCCGCGCGGCCGACAGTACAGGCGGTATAGCCGTGCGCGTGCAGGATCTCCACCCGCTCATCCAGCAGTTTTCGCCGAAGCCGCAGCAGGAACGGCAGGGAACAGCGCGGCCCCATGCCCAGTTCGTCCACCTCCATCCCGGCCGCCCGCAATTCATCCGCGACGGCGCCGCCTTTTGTCAGGCACAGGATCCTGACCTGATACTTCTCCGAGGGAAGTCCGAGGGCGAGTTCCTGAATTACCCTCTCAAGACCGCCTATTTTAAGGTCCTCAACGATCTGCAGGACCCTGATTTTTTCCGGTCCGGTCATAACCCTCATTGTTTGACCGCCGCCGCAGCCAGAAGAGGCGTCAATATCTCCGGGGCGACATAGCCCTGATACCAAAAAAGTTTATAAATAATAAAGCGCGCGCAACACAGGAACGCGCGCTGAAGCCCGCCTTTCAAACCTTTAGACCGGGCGGTTTCCGGACCAAAAACTGTGAATTCCCTGAAGCCGGCCAGCCACAGCACCTGGCGCAGGCTCCGCTCGGTGAACCCGGCTTCATGGGTAAAATCCTTGTAGCGCAGGTACACGGAAAAGAAATTGCCGAGGTTCGGGGTTTTCAATATAAGTTTCCCCCCGGTTTTCAAACTCTCCCTCGCCAGGGACAGCAGGGAAACGACTTTGTCCTTGGGAATATGCTCGAGCACATCGTTAAGGCTGATAAGGTCGAAGCTTCCGGCTTTATCTTTCAAATATTCGAAGACATCGGCCGGAACCGCTTTTTCGGAAATATTGGTCCTGCAAAAATCCACCTGCTGGGGGGACAGATCTATCCCGAAAAAATTGGTGTAACCGCTCTCTTTGAGGAAGTAAAGGAACTGTCCCGCCCCGCATCCCGCGTCGAGGATCCGGGCGTCCCGGTCTTTCGGCAGGAAATCGCCGTAAACAAGCCCGTACTCGGCCGCGCTTAGTTTCACGCCGGCCGGCGTAAGGTCCGTTCCGGAAGAGAAAACGGAGTCCAGATACTCGTTAAAATATTTTTTCCGCTCATTTTCCATTTACAGCCCCCAGAACTACCCGGATCCTGTCCCTGTAAGTGTGTTTTTTAAGGACCTCCTCCCGTCCGGCCAGGGCGATGGCGGCGCGCTTTTCGGGATGCGCCAGATAGTACGCGATCTTTTTTCTGAGGTCCTCCGCGTCTCTGAATACTACCAGATGTTTGCCGTCCTCAAAAAGCGACAGAACATCTTTTTGCGCGTCGCACAGCAGGAACGCGCCGCAGGCCAGGGCTTCGTAAACCCGCGGACTCGCCTGGTGGCATTTATAATCACCGCCGGGAGAGGAGTAATGCATGCACAGCGTTATCTTGGCGGCGCCGTATATTTTGGCCCACAACTCCGGGGGCGTCCGGCCGCCGGCCACCCGCTTTTTAAGAGGCGACGACGCGGGAACGGTTTCGGCGCCGGGCCCCCACACTTTAAGGTCCATATCGCTCAGGGCTTCAAGCGTCTGAAATCTCTTCGGATACAGGCGTTGGTCCATCGTTCCCACGAAACAGATATCGCAGCCCAGCCGCCCCTTTTCCTCCGGACCCGGCTCCCGCCTGAAATGAGTTCCCGGGTCGCAGGCGAAAGGCAGCCACACGGCGTTATTTATCCCTGCGGCGCGGAAATACTCCAGCGCTTCGCTGCCTCCGCAGAAGACATGATCATAAAGCGGGGCGGACTTAAACAAGGACATAAAGTTATCGGCGGAGGACTCGACCTGGCGTGGAGAATCCACCGTCCATAAGATCCTTGTTATCCCCATGCGGCCCAGCGCCTCCAGCGCGGCCGGAAGGATACGGATCCCTCCGCAGGCGAACATGATTTTGGGACGCAGCGCGGCGGCGTTGTCAATAAGCCTCCGGTTTATGTTCATAAGTTCAAAACGGTCCAGCAGCGGGAATGCCTCCCTGAGTCTGCCGGGAATAACGAATTTCCGGTCGTTAAAAAAATCCACCTCGCAGCCGGAATCCAGAAAAGCCTTTTCGGCATATTCCGTTATAGTGCGGAAACTCGGGTTCCTATAGCCGCTGAAAAGTATCTTCATCTGGTTTTTACGATATGAACCGTTTCCCGGAACAAGCGCCGGGCCTTAACTCAAATGCGGCGGAGCGCAGTTCCGAGACCATCTTCCAGCCTGTAAGTAGCCCGTACGCGAGACAATAAACGGACCCATAGAGCGCGAGCTTGCCCGCCAGGCCCTGAAAAGACGAGACCCGTCCCGCTGCCAGCGCCGCGGCCGCCGCCGCGGCGGCTCCGGCCGCCACCGCCGGCAGCGCCGGCGCCAGACATTCGCGCAGGGTCAATCCCAGCTCGCGCATCAGAACCGGATACAACATGATATATTCCAGGAAATAAGCGGCCGTCACGGCGGCCGCTACGCCGGTTATGCCAAAATACCACAGCGCGGGCAAGACCAGGAGCAGCTCCGCGCAAGCCACCACCATCTGCGCCCGCAGGATCTCCCCGGTTTTTCCCATGGCCAGCGCGGCCTGCCAGACCGGGTCGATAGCCACCCGTAAAACCCCGTAAAAACAAAGCACGCGCAGAGGCTCCAGCGCCGGCAGCCATTTATCCCCGCCGCGCCCCAGCACAAGAGAAAGGAACTCCGCCGATACCGCCAATAACCCCGCATTGGCGAACACTCCCAGAAAAAGAACATACTCGAATACGCGCAGGTAGGCGTTTTTCAAACGGGGACGATCGTTCTGGAATTTGGAAAGAGTCGGCAGCATGATGACCGAAACCACCGAACCCATGAGAAAACATATCATCGCTCCCCAATTGAAAGCCAGTGCGTAATAACCGAGCTCCTTCGGGCCTTTAACCACTCCGACGATAAAATTGTCCGCGTTCAGGATCAGAAAAACCAGCAGCCCGGTAAAGAAGATATTGCCGCCGAAACGCAGCAGGTCCGCCGCCTTCTCCCTGTCGTAAACCAGGCGCGGCGCCAGCGGACGAACGAAGTTAAGCGCGGCGGCTAAAGCGGCCGTGGAAAGCACATTGGCCGAAATAATGCTCCAGTATCCGAACCCCGCCCTGGCCATCGCGATAGCGACCGTCGAATTGACCACGACCGACGCCAGTTGAGGCGTCAACAGTCCTCTGGAGTCCAGCCCTCGCGTCAGCGCGACTCTCGGCAGAAAGGCGAAAATATTTATCAGGAAATTGAGGGACAGCAGCCGCACGGCGTTCACCGCCGCTCCGCTGTCCAGGAAATACCCGGCCAGAGGGGCGAGCAGAAGCAGCGCGGCGAAAACCGATAAGCCAAGCGCCGCCTTTATCGTGAATCCGGTGTAGAGCCCTCTTTCGTCCAGGTCGCGCGTCTGCAGGATGGCGGTGTCCACGCCAAGGTCGCCGAACTGCGCCGAAAAGCCGATCACTATCATCGCGAATCCGGCGATACCGTAATCCGAAGAGGCCAGATTGCGGGCCAATACTATATTGGCCGCGCCCTGAAACAGGAGCTGAGCGATCCTTCCGACCGCGTTATAGCCGACATTCTCGAATGTTTTAAGTTTGAAAGACTCGCCCATAATCAAGGAACGGAACCGCGGACGCCGGGCACATGCTCAGGAAGCGTTTCAGCCGGACGCTGCGGTTTTTTTATCCAGACCGTTGTTAAGCGCCATGACCATGGCGGTCAGGAACCAGAACGGTTCCATGATCCTGACTATTATAAAATTGTTCACTCCCACGGCCTGGAACAAAAGCCCCGCTATGGACGCCATGAGCCCCAGGCCGAGCGCCTTTATCCAGGGCTCCTCGTATGCGCGGTATACCGAACCGGCGGTGCGGATTATCCTGTACAGCATCCACAGGAACACGAAGAAACCGGCGAGCCCCATCTCTCCCAGGACCAGAGCGTACTGCGTATCTCCCAGGCCTATGCCGGTAACACCCCAGCCAAGCAGCGGATGCCTGGGCAGTTTCTCGAAAAGGACCCTGTGAAGCGAATCCACCCGGGCGGCGGCCGAGCCCTCCATCCTTATCTGGCCGGCGGAGCCCAGCTTATACACATTAACGGCCTCCGGTCCCCTGTAAGTCATGGTTACCCTGTTCTCGACTTTTTTCAAAAGGCCGGGAATGAGGAACGCCGAAGCCGCCCCGACGCACAAGAAAAAGCCCAGGACCATCCTCCTGCGTCTGGCCGTGACAAGCAGCGTCAGCGACATAAAAACGAAGCCGATATAGGAGGACCTGGAAAAGGTCGCCAGAAAAGCCGGCAGCATCGCCAGCATGGCGGCCAGGCCGTAAAACAGCGCGGAACCGGAATATTCCGTCATCGCGGCCATTATGAAACCGAAAACCAGAAGGTAATAACCTCCAAGAGAGGCCGGCTCCGATTCCCCAGGCTTATCAATGGTCGTTTCGAACGGAGCCGTGGCCCTGGCGAACGGCCCGGCGGAGGCGTAGAAATAATAGGCGTAGGCCGTCACCAGAAGAGCCACGACAAAAGCGTATTTCAGATACCTCTTCATCTCCTCCTTTGAGTCCAGGATGTTGACGACCATGAAGTAAAGCAGGAAATACTCCACATATTTCAGGACATAAAAGAAAGCGATCTGAAACCGCACATCCCCTCTCAGAACCCCCAGCGCCGTGGAGACGATGGCTATGGCGGTGTAGATAAGCATCGGCGTCTGCACCGGAGTCGCGGTTATAAAGGGCTTGCTTTTTGAGATAGCGGTCCGCGCCAGCCACGCGAAGAATATTATCACCAGCAGAATGTCGTCGTAGCGCAGGACCGCGCTTCTGGAACCGAATCCCCCGCCGAAACCGATCTCCGGGGACAACAGCATGGAAAAAATGAGCAGCACCAGGCTGAGCTTCGGCGACATGAAAGCGAAAGCGGAAACCAGCAGACAGCCGGCGGCCGCCATAAGAACGGAAGGAGAAACGGAAACGGCAAGGAACCCGGCCGCGACTGCGGCCGCGCCCGCGATGATCAGCAGAATGATTGGCATGCTACCGCTTGGAATACTTTTTATAGTCCGATGAATAATATCCGTACTGGGGGCCCATTTCAGAGGCCCTCACGCCGTTAAGGACGACGCCGATCATCCTGGCCGTCTGGCTGCCGCCGGTGATCTGTTCTTTCGCGCGGCGCAGCGCGCTTCTGGCTATTTTCCCGGCCTTGTAGACCAGGACCACGCCGTCGGTATGCCGGGCCAGCAGGATGGAATCCACGAACAGGAGGACGGGGGGCGCGTCGAAGATAATCACATCGAACTCGCTCTTCAAACCGTCCATCAGGGCCGGCCAGTCCGCGGAATCCATAATATCTATGATGTTCTCCGGCGTGGTGCCGGAGTTCAGCAATTTAAGGTTCTCTATACCCGGAAAACGCATAAAACTGTCGAAGTCTATCCCGCCGAGCATCAGGTCGGCGCTCTCAAGCACGGCGTCCCGCCAGTTCGTCTTTCCGGCGAGCACATCGCTCAGGCCGGGCTCTTTCTTCGCGCCGAAGATCTGATATATGGCGGGGCGCCGCATATCGGCGTCGATAAGCAGAGTCTTCAGGCCGGAATGGGCGCTGGCCAGGGCGAAATTGACGGCGGAAAGGGTCTTCCCCTCGGCGGCCCCCGCCGAACTGAAAACCAGCGAAACGCTTTCCGTCGTATTCAGCTGGGCCAGGATATTGGTCCTGAGCGTGTGGTATGCTTCGATCACCCCCGAAGCGTAGCGCCGGTTGAGCAGCAGCACGCTTCTGAAGCCCTCCACTGTGTACCTTTCCTTCCTGAAAAACTGCGTAAGCCAGTTGTCCAGCGGCCTCTCGCTGGGGATATGCGGTATTATGCCCAGCACAGGCAGCTTCAGGAAAGACTCTATATCCTCTATCGTGCTTATGGAGACATCCAGGTTCTCCAGGAGGAATACCAGGACTATGGCCAGGAAAAAACCGAGTATGCCGCCCACCATGAGGTTGAGCCGCTTGTTCGGCGAGACCGGTTTCTCGCTTGGAACAGCCGGGTTGACCACGCTCACGAAAGAGACCACGGACGAGAGGCCGAGCTTGGCCTCCTCGTACTGCTTGTTGAGCGTAGTGTAGAGTTCCTCCTGCAGACGCAGCTCGCGGCTTATCCGGGCCAGGTCCACTTCCCGGGACGGGATCTCGCCCAGTTTGGACTCCACCACCTGTATGCGCTGGCTCAGCTCCACCACATCCGGATGGTTCGGGGTGTATTTGCTCTGCAGTTCCCTCTTCCGTATTTCCAGATCGGCCAATTGATTCGCCAGGGCCGAACCCAAGCCCGTGTTCGGATTCTTCTCCATGAAATTCTGCTTGGACCTTTCCAGCGAACGGAGATTTTCCTCCACTTCGGCCTTTCTGGCGGCGATATCCTCCAGCGTCTTCCGGCCCTGTTTGCTCTTCTGCTCCAGGTCGTAGTCCTTGTAGGCCTCGATGACCGAATTGACGATATCGCTGGCCTTGAGGGGGTCCGAATTGCCGCCGGTGATGGTGATGAGATTGGAGTCCTGCAGGCGTTCGGCCTTGTAGGCGGCCAGAACGGAACCCGCTATCCTGGCGCTTTGTGCCGGTCCGGAGTTCTCGTCGATAAGACCCAGATTCCTGGCCGCACGGTCGGCTATCTCTCCGGAGGTTATCACCCGGATCTCGGTGGAAACCGCGTTCCAGGGATCGAATTCGGTCAGGTCCGAACCCGGTATCCTGGAATAGGAGGCCGGGGGCTGGAACTTTATGATGGCCTGGCTCTGATAGACGACGGGCTGCAAACGCGTATAAAAACCGGTGGAGAACATCGTGGCGCTGAAAACGAACAGCGCCACCCATTTGCGCCGGTTTATGATGCGCCAGTAATCGTAAAGGGTAAGCTCGGAATTCATGATGTCCAGTGCGGGACCGGGCGCCGCGGCCGGTTATTTTCTGGCGACAAGCCCGGCGGTTATGAGCATGGTGAACAAGGTGAACCAAGGCACCATATTGTCGCTGAGCCATTTGGCGTTCTTATACATCCTGGTCCGCGGAACATATACTATATCCCCGGCGGCCAGCGGGATGTTCTTATCGAGGGCCCCGCTCATCACGGCCTCGATATCGGCCTTGAGGATCTCCTCTTTCACCTTTCCGTCCGCGTCCTTCGACCGCCTGTATATGCGCACCTTTCCGGCCCTGGGATAATCCGCGAGGCCGCCGGCCTGCGCGACCAGGTCCAGGAGACGCATCCCTTCGCGGTATTCGAAATATCCGGTGCCGCGGACCTCGCCTATTATGGCTATGGAGTTGGCCGAAAATTTGCGGACATTAATGGTTATGCGCGGATTGGAGACATATTTGGAGAACCTGGCGGTGAGCGCATTCTCGAGTTCCCCGCTGCGCATGCCGGCCACTTTCACCGAACCGACCAGGGGAACATCTATGGTCCCGTCCGGCCTGACGGCCGCCTCTCTGGAAAATTCTTCGGCCGGAAAGACCTTCACGCTGAGAACATCTCCGGCCTCTATAAAGTAATCCTGGCCGCCCGGCATCATCTGGGCGCAGATCAGCACGGGAAAGGAGTTCAACATCAGCAGCAGGGCCAGCGCCGAGGAGAAGGTTTTCATCATAGAAACATTATATATATATTTAAGCCCGCCTATTCCCCGCTTCCTTCAACCGCTTTAGCCAGGGAGCGGACCAGCATCCTCAGTTCCTCCACTTTTCCCTCCAGTTCTTTATCTCTCGCCGGCGCGGGCGCGGAGGCGTACGGCGCCCCGGCGGGGTTCCTGGCCGCGAGGGATTCCAGCCGTCTGGAAAGCTGCTCGACCTTGCTTTCGAGCGCCCCTTCCGCCGAATTCAGGGCCCTGAAATTCAGGTAATACCCGAAAAGCGTCAGGGCCATCACAAAGGAAAACAGCATAAAGGCGACCGCTCCGGCCAGCGTCACATACTCCACGCCGCCCAGCATCCCTCCGAGCATGGCGGCCAGCGAGGCCAGCATTCCGAAAAGCATGGTTTCCTTGTTCTCGCTCCAGACAAGGCCGGCCGCGGCGGGCGGGCGCGCGCTTTCCCGGCGAAGCGCTTCGGCACAGGAATGCGTCTGCGTTTCCGGGCGCGAAGACCCGGCCGTGTCCGGCGGACGGGGAACGGAGGCCCGGGCCCCTCTTACCGCGCGGACCTCCTTTTGTGCGGGTTCCGCACGGACCGGAGGGAGGTTTATCTCTCCCTTTAACCGATCCAGAAGTTCCTTGAGTTCATTCTCCTTTTTCATAGGTCTTCCGTGACCGTGGGCCTCTTTTTCTCCAGGGCCGCGAATTTCTCCTCGCGCGACGCCAGCGCCTCCTCCCGCGCCTCCAGGTCCAGGCGCGCTTTGTCGAATGTTTTTATAAGCTCTTCCTTTCCGGCGTTGACCTCGGCGTCCATGGTTTTTTCCCGCAGCTTCAGCTCCCTGATCCTGCCGGCGTATTCGGCCTCAAGGGCGGCGTATCTGCCTTCCAGCTCCTTGTTCTTCTCCTCCCAGCGCAGGAACATATCCATCTCCTTGCGGCTCACCCTGTCGTACAGTTCCTGCATTCTGGAAACATATTTGGAATTAAGCTTCGCCTCCTCCTCGGAGAGCTTCGCCTTCAGTCCCGCCATTTCCGCGTCCTTGCGCTGGAAATCGTCCTCCAGCTGCGCGGCCTTTTTCAGACTTTCCGCGCGGGCGGATTCCACCGCCGCCAACCTGGCCTTGCAGGCGGCCGCTTCGTTCTCCGCTACGCGGGTCCTCTCCTGGCAGCCTTCTTCCATCAGTTTCAGGCGGCCGGAAAAATCGGCCTCATACTCCTTCACTATTCCGCCCAGAGCCTTGATCTCCGCGTCGAATTCCTCCATGAGCGCGCCCAGGTGCACCGCCGCGGGATTTTTCTCGTCCCAGAGCCGGGCCAGCAGAGCCTTCAGCCGCTCCATGAGTTCCGCCGGCACGCATTGTATGGGCTTTTCCTTGTCCATATGTTTATTTCCTGTTCTTGTATTCGGCTATGGTCTTGGTAAGCTCCAGCTTCAGCTTTTGTATCTCCGCCGTCTGCGCCGACAACGACCGCTCCCGCTCCAGCTGCTGCGCGTTCATGGCGTTCTCGCGCTCGGAAAGTTCCTGTCTCTTGGCGAACATCTCCCCGTTGAAGGCGTTGATCTTCATGTTCAGCTCGGCGTGCTGGGCGTCCAGCTCCGCCTGCTTCTGCCGCCAGAACTCCCCGCCCTGCCGCACGATCCCGTCCTTGTTTTTGAGCGCCTCCTCCATTTCCCTGAGCCTGTCTTCGTACTCCCTGCGCATTCCCTCCATTCTTTCCGCGGCGGCCTTTTCCAGTTTTTCCTGGCGGAACTCGTAATCCTTCGCCAGCGCGTTGAACTTATCGTCCTGATCGGTTATCTGGGCCAGACAATCGGCGGCCGCGTTCTGCCGGCTTTTCATCAGTTCGGACTCCATCTCCCGCAGCTTGAAGTCGGCCACCTCCGCGTAATCCTGCCGGCGCGACAGCTCCGCCGAGAGCCTGTCCCTTTCCTTTTTGAACGCTTCTTCCGCGGCCTGGCGTTCCTCCTGGGCGCGCTGCCTGAGGTCGGACATCTCCTGCTCCAGGCGCGACAGCTTGTCCCGCGTCACGGCTTCGGCCCGGGCGGCCGCTTCGGCCGTCCTGATTTTAAGCTCCTGCGCGTGCGCTTCCCGCAGTTTTGTCATCTCCTCCTGGCGCGCGCGCGCCGCGGCTATCAATTCCGCGTGCGCTTTCTCCCGTTCGGAAAGCGCCTGGTCCCGCACGAACATATCGTCGCCTAACCGATGAAGTTTCATCTCCAGTTCGGAATTTTTGGTTTCAAGCTCGGCCTGCCGCTTGAGCCAGGTTGCTCCCGCGCTCCGCAAAGCGTCTTCCTTGGTCCTGAGCGCCTCCTCCGCGGCCTTCAGCCTGGCCTCTCCCTCCAGTTTTGCGGCCTCCACGCGCGCGGCGGCCTCGTTTTCCAGCTTTTCCCGCCGCGATTCGAATTCCGCCATCAGGGCCTTGAATTTCTCCTCTTCCTCCTCCATCCGGCCGAGATGCTCGGCGGCCGCGTTCTGCCGGCTTTTCACTATCTCCCCCTCCATCTCCCGCACCTTCGCCTCCACCGCCTCTATATAATCCTGCCGGCGGCTGAGTTCCGCGGAGAGCCTCTCTTTTTCCCGGCCGAAGGTCTCCTCGATGGAGCGCAGTTCCGCCCTGTTGCTTTCCTGAAGTTTGCCCATCTCTCCCTCCAGGAACCTCAGCTTCTCCTGCTGCAGCTGCACGGCATTGGACACAGCCCCTTCTATCTTGGAGTTCAGCTCCGAGGCGTGGAACTCCTTCAGCTTCAGCGTCTCCTCCTGATGAGCGCGCTCCTTCTCGATTATCTCGTTCACATAGGAGTTCGCCTTGAGCTGCGCGGCCGCGACCTCCGCGCGCATCTTCGAGATAGTGTTTTTCAGGGCCGCGTTCTCCACGGACGCCTGAGTTGCGGCCGCTTCGTAACTGCCCGACAGTTCTTCCCCCCGTTTCCTGAACTCGGCGGCCAGCGCGTCTTTGCGCACGGTATACGCGGCTTCCAGTTCCCCGGCTTTTTTCGCCAGAGCTTCCGTCTCCGCGGAACGCAGGGCTTCGGCCGACCGTCTGGCCTGTTCGGCCAGTTCGGTCTTGAGCCGGCTGTTCTCGTCCTCTCTGAAAGAAACCGCGGCCGACAGGGACTCTATCTCTTTTTGCGACTTCCTGAAGTCCTCCGCGGTCTTCGCCAGCACGGCTTCAAGCCGGGAAAGCTGCGCCTGCCAGGTGGCTTTCTCGAATTCCACGCGGTCCGCGGCTTCCTTGTCCAGCGCTTTTTCTCTGGCGGACAGTTCCTCTCCCAGCGAAGCGCGCCTGGCGGCGTAGTCGGCCTCCATGGCCGCCGCTTTGGCCGCGAAGGCGTCCTCTTTCTCCTGCAATTTGGCCGCCAGCTCCGTATAATGCGAATCCCGCAGTTCCCCCGCGCGTTTTTCCATGGCGCGGAGCTTTTCGTAAGCCGCGGACAGCTGCGCCTCTTTGCGCGAACCCTCTTCGGCCATCCGGGCCTTTTCCTTGACGAAGGCGTCCTTTTCCGCCGAGAGCCTGCGCGAGAACTCGGCTTCCGCCAGGGAGCGCGCTTCCGTCGCCCGCTTGTCCAGTTCCGCCTCTTTAAGGCGCAAATGGCTTTCCATCGCCCGTTCTTTGTCGGCCAGGTCCTTGCCGAATATCTGGAACCGGGCTGCGAAATCGGCGCTAAGCGCCTCCTTTTCCCCGGCCCAGTATTTTTCCTTGGCGGCAAGCTCCTGCGCCTGTTTGCGGACCATCTCGTCCCTCATGGCCAGCTGCCTGTCGTAACTTTCGGCCTGGGTTCTGAGAGCCGCCTCCCTTTCCCCGGACAGCGCGGTTTCCCTGACGGCGAAACTCCTTCTCAGCGCGGTCATTTCCCCGGCGTAATTGTCCGCCTGGGTTTTCAGGGCCGCTTCCTTTTCCTCCAGTCTCGCCATCATCTCCTTATGGTGAACGCCGCTCATTGCGTTCAGCTTGTTCTCCAGCTCCTTCACGCGGCCGTGCGCCGCCGCCAGCTGCTCGTCCTTCAGGCGGTTCTCCTCCGCTATCTTGGATGCCTCAAGCTTCAGAAATGCCTTCTCTTCGGCCAGCCGCTCGTTCAGCAGCCGCTCCATCTCCGTCTTCTTGGCCGCGAATTCCTCCGCGGCGCGGGCGGTTCTCTCCTTTATCTCCCGTTCGGCCATGGCGGAGATCTCCGCCGTTTCCGCGCTCATTTTCTCTTTTTCCGAAGCCCAGGCGGCGGCCTGCGCCGTGAAACCGTCGCGCATCTTCAGCACTTCCCTGCTGAAGCTCTCCGCCTGCGCCTTAAGCGCCGCCTCTTTATCGGCCATCCTCGATATCAGCTCGTCATGATGCCGCTGGCGATCGGCCGCGATGGTGGCCTCAAGGCTCTTGAACTGCTCGGACAGCTTGGTGTACTCCGCGCTCGCGGTCTTGAGGTCCGCAAGCATCCGGGCCTTCTCGAAGGCCAGAGCCTTCGATTCCGACGCCAGCTGCTCCTTTAACTGCTTCTCCAGTTCGGATTTTCTGAACTCGTAATCGGCGGACAGTTTCGCCGCGCGCGCCTGCATTTCGCGGTTAACCGACGAGATCTCTTCCGTCCTCTCCGCATTCAGCCTGTTCCGCTCGGCCGTCCACGCGGCCTCCCTGGCGTTGCCGGCTTCGCGCAGCTTGGCGAGCTCCTTATTGAAATTAACCGCTTGTATTTCCAGCGCGGCCTCTTTTTCTTTGTTCGCTTTCTCCGCCTGGACCTTCAGCGCCGCCTCCTTCTCCCCGAGCCGCGACAGCATCTCCTGATGATGCAGACCGCTCATGGAATTGAGCTTGCCCTCCAGCTCTTTCACGCGGCCGTGCGACGCCGCCAGCTGCTCGTCCTTCAGACGGCTGCTTTCCAGTATCTTGCCGGCTTCGAGCCGCAGTATGGCTTCTCTCTCCGCCAGCCTTTCCTCTAATATCCTCTCCAATTCCGTTTTTTTGGAGTCATACTCCGCGTTGAGCTGGGCGGCGCGGCCGTTTATTTCGCGCTCGGCCCGGGCGTTCGCCTCAAGCAACAGCGCGTTCATCTTCTCTTTCTCCCGGCTCCAGGAAGCCTCTTTGGCGCCGAAAGTTTCATGCAAAGCGCGGGTTTCCCTGGCGAAACTTTCGGCCTGGGTCTTAAGCGCCGAATCCTTCTCCCTGTTCAGGAAGATAATCTTGGCGTTGAACGCCTCGCGCTGCGAGCCGAGTTCCGCGTTATAAGCTCCGGTCTGGGCTTTCAGAGCGGCCTCTTTCTCTTCCTGCCGCGCCATCAGCTCCGCGTGATGGGCGTCCTTCAGGGCTCCCACGGTTTTTTCCAGCTCCTTCACTTTCCCGTGCGCGCCCGAGAGCTGCTCTTCTTTGATCCGGCTCTCCTCGTCTATCCGCTCCTTCGCCTTTTCAAAAGCCTCTTTCTCCACGGCCAGCCGCCGCGCAAAATCCAGTTCTACAGCTCTGCGCGCCTCCGCGAAGCTCTTCTCAAGCTCGGCCTCTCTCTTGTTGTACTGCTCTTTCACGGCGCTCTCTCTGGCCGACAGTTCTTTTTCCGCGGACAGCAGCCTGGCCGCGTATTCGGAGTTCAGCGCCTCTTTTTCCCGCGCCCAGGCGTTTTCCATGGCCCCGATGGCCTCGTCCTTTTCCGCCGCTCTGGCCATAAGTTCCGCGTGATGCGCGCCGCTCATGGAATTGATCCTGTTCTCCAGTTCCAGAACGCGCCCGTGCGCCGCGGACAGCCGCTCGTCCCTGACGCGGTTCTCTTCCGCCGCCCTGGCGGCTTCGAGCCTGAACGCGGCCTCTTTCTCCGCCAGTTTTTCGGAAAGCAGATGCTCAAGTTCGGTCTTCCTGGCCGCGTATTCCTCGGATATGCGGGCTGCCCTTTCTTTCATCTCCCGCTCCGCGCGGGCGGCCGACTCCGCCGCGGCGGCCTCAAATCCGTCCTTTTCCGCGACCCAGCCGGCTTCTTTCGCGGCGAAACTTTCCCTCAGCCCGGCTATTTCGCGGTCGGAATTTTCCGACTGCGCGCGCAGGGCCGCCTCTTTTTCGGCCAGATTGCGCATCAATTCTTCATGGTGGGCGCCGCGGTCCGCCGCCAGCGTGGCCTCCAGTTCTTTGAACTGGGCCGCAAGGCGGGTGTATTCCTCGCTGGCGGTTTTAAGATCCGCCGTCATCCGCGCCTTTTCAAACGCCAGCGCGCTCGACGCGGACGAAAGCTTCTCTTCGTATTGTCTTTCCAGTTCCGCGCGGCGGGACTCGAAAGCGGCGCGGATCTTCTCCACCTTTTCCGCTGCCAAAGCGCGGGCCTCCGCCAGCTGTTCGCCTTTCAGCCGGCTTTCGTCCAGCAGCCTGGCCTTGGCGTCCTCAAAAGCCTGTTTTTCGATCTCCGTTCTGCGGCGATGATCCGCATCCAGTATGGCCTTCACCTCGGCGGCGTTCTTTTCCAGCTCGGCGGCCTTGAGCCTGTACTGGTTCTCCAGAACGCGCTCCCGTTCCGCCAGCCCCTTCTCCATGATCGCGAATCTCTCGGCAAAATCCGAACTGAGAGCCGTCTTTTCCTCGGCCCAGACGGTGGCGCGCGCGGAAGCCTCGGCCGAGAGCGACGCGGCCTGTTCGTCCTTAAGCGACAACTCTTTCGCGAATTTATCGGCCTGCTCTTTCAGGGCCGCCTCTTTCTCGGCCAGTCTATCCATCAGCTCCGCGTGATGGGTTTGTCTGTCGGCCGCCAGTTCGGCCTCAAGCTCCTTGAACTGTTCCGCGAGCCGCGTGTACTGTTCGCTGGCGGTCTTGAGATCTGAGATCATCTGGGCTTTTTCGAACGCCAGCGCCCCGGTGGCGGCGGCCAGCCGCTCTTCGAATTGTTTCTCAAGTTCGGCCCTGCGGGTCTCGTAGGCGGACCTTATTTTCTCCACTCTTTCTGCGGCCAGGGCCTGCGCCCCGTCCGAGATTGCGGCCAGCTCGTTGCTCAGCCGTTCGCGTTCCAGCACCCAGGCTTTTTCTTTACCGTCGAAAGAGGCGGCCAGCGCGGCGAACCTCTCCTCATAAACCGCTTTCTCTTTGGCGGCTGCGGCCAGAACCGACGCCTCGAGCGCGGCGTATCTGCCCGAAAACTCGCTCTGCAGCCGGGCGCTTTCCCCGGCTAAGCGGGTTTCGCCGGCGCCGGCCTTTGCCGTGAGCTCTGATATTATTCTCTTATACTCTTCCTTTTCACTCTCGAACTCGGCCAGTTTGTGCCTGAACGCCTCTTCGCCTGCGCGGATCTTCTCTATAAGTTCCTGATGATATTCCTCGCGGGAGGCGGAAACCGAGGATTCCAGGCCCTTGATCATCGCGAAAGCCTGGCTCAGAGCGGATTCCTTCACGCGGTTATCCTCGGCCAATCTGGCTTTCTCCTCCTCCAGCGCCCGCCGCGCCGCTTCCACGCGCGCGTCGGATTCCCGTTCGAACTCAGCCCGGGCGGCTGCGGAGAGCTTTTCTTCGCCCTCTTTGCGGGCGGAGAATTCCTTTTCCAACTCCAGCTCGCGCCGCCGCACAGCGGACTCCATTTCGGCGCAGCGCCTCACAAAATCGGAATGCAACTCCTCTTTCTGTCCCAGCCACTCCCTTTCCCTGCTTTCAAGTTTGACCGTGAGCTTCTCCACGGCGGCCGCGTAGGCGGAGCGTTCCTTTTCCAGGTCCTCGACCTTGGCCCTGAAGGATTCCTCTTTCCTGCTGATGAGCTCGATAAGCTCCGCGTGATGACTTTCCTGCTGGGAGGAAAGCTGAGCCTCCAGGCGGGCCATCTCCTCCTGTGATCTTTTGAAATGTTCGTCCCGGGCGCGCTGCTCGGCCATAAGCCTTTCGCGCTCCGCGTTCCAGGTCTTTTCCAGCGATCTCACCTGCGCGCAATGATCGTTCTCCATGGAGCTGATGCGTTCCTGGAAACCCGTCTCCAGCGCGCTCTTCAGTTTCAGGTAATTCCCCTCGATCTCGCTTTTTTTGGCCAGGAATTCCGACTCGACCTCTTTGCGGCGGCCCTCGAGCGCGTTCCCCCCGGCCTTTATCGAGCTTTCCAGGGCGGAGATCCGCTCCGTAAGCTCCTTTTCCTTGCGCAGATAGGAGGTTTCCAGGGTTCCCAGGCGGGACTGATAATCGGATTCCAATTCCTGACGGAGAGAATCGTAGCGGTTCTGCGCCTCGGAGAGCCGCTTAGCGTACTGACCCTCTACGGACAGCAGCCGCTGGTTCCATCTCTCTATGACCGCGCCCTGGTTCTTGTCCAGTTCCTCGAATTTATCCTGGTATTCCCTCTCGAGCTCCAGCCGGAGATGGTCCAGCCTGGCTTCTTTTTTCAGAAGCTGCTGTATGTCCAGCTTGCCGTCGCCGAGCAGCGCCATCGTGGCTTCCAGTTTGTTATAGAAACCCTCTTTTTCCTCCAGCGTCTTGCCGCGGCTTTTGATGGACTCCTCCAGCGAATCGACCTTGACCTCCAGGTTCCGGCGGGTGTCCTCGGTCAGCGCAAGGTTCTTCTTAAGGTCGGCCCTTTCTTTCTCTATGGCGTTCAGCCGTTCGAGGGCCCAGCGCAGCGTCATTCTGGCCGTGTCGATGTTGGTGACATCGTTGACCAGTTGTTCGAGCTCGTTATATTCGTTCGCCATAGTTCGTCCTTGTGTTCAGACCGCCGACCGCCTTTGATTACTATAATCAAGTTTAATACAGCCGTCCCCCGGAGTCAATAAATGGAATGTTAAATGAATATGAACACTTTGTTGCGCACAATGAAAAAGGCGAAACAGCGAAGGTTCGAGGATTGGAGGATTAGCAGTCTGCGCTGTTGCCAACCTTCCAATCCTCCAACCGTCTAACCCTCAATTTTCGAATCTTCCAACCTTCGTCGTTTCTTCCGCGTTTTTGCTACAATTTCACTCTATGGCGCTTTCCGGCGGGACCTACCTGGTCCTGATCCTTTCCGTTCTTTCAGCCGAATTCCTGCTTAAATTCTGGACCGAACGGCTGAATCTCCGCCGCCTCTCGCCGCGCCTGCCGGTTGAATTCGAGGGGGTTTACGACGCGGAAAAATACGCGAGATCCCAGGGGTATCTGCGCGAAACCGCCAGTTTCGACTCCATCGCTTCGGCCTTCAGCCTGGCTTTCGCGTTCGTTTTTATCCTCGCCGGCGGCTTCAACCTGATGGATGCGGCGGCCAGGTCCTTCGGCGCGGGCCCCATCGCCACCGGGCTGATCTTCTCGTTCCTGCTGAAGCTCCTCCTGGACCTGGCGGAGCTTCCGTTCGAAATCTACGACACTTTCGTCATCGAGGAAAAATACGGGTTCAACAGGACCGCTCCCCGCACTTTCATCCTGGACCTTCTCAGGGAATGGACGCTGGCCGCCGTCCTCGGCGCTCCGGCGCTAGCCGCGGTGCTGTGGCTTTTCGGCGCCCGGGGTCCTCAGGCCTGGGTCACGGTCTGGGCGTTCATAACCGTTCTGCACCTTTTCCTGTCCTTCGTCTCGCCGGCGCTGTTCCTGCCGCTTTTCAACAGATTCACTCCGCTGCCCGACGGCCCCCTTAAAACTTCCATCGCCGGCTACGCTTCGGCGCAGGGATTCCGGATGGCGGGCGTTTTCGTTATGGACGGTTCGCGGCGCACCACCAAAGCCAACGCTTTTTTTACCGGCTTCGGGCGCTTCAGGCGCATAGTGCTTTTCGACACCCTTATAGAGAAATTCACCGTGAACGAACTCACTTCGGTGCTGGCCCACGAAATGGGGCATTACAAGAAGAGGCATGCGCTTTATTTCACGGCGCTGGGCGCCGCCCAGACCGGCCTCATGCTCTGGCTGCTGTCCTTTTTTATAGGCAACCCCGGCTTGTCCGCCGCCTTCCGCATGGAGCATGTTTCGGTTTACGCCAGCCTGGTCTTTTTCGGCTTTCTTTATTCCCCGCTGAGTTTTTTCCTTTCGATCGTTTCCAACTGGCTTTCCAGGCGCGGCGAATTAGAGGCCGACTCCTATTCCGTGTCCACCTTCCCGGCGCCGGGCGCCCTCAGTTCCGCCCTGAAAAAACTGGCGGCTGATAATTTCTCCAATCTCACCCCGCATCCGCTGAAAGTTTTTCTGGAATACGGCCATCCGCCGGTCCTGGAAAGATTGAGGGCCATAAACCCGTGAGAAAACCGCTGCTCCTTCTTTTTTTGATCGCCCTTCCGGCCGCGGCCGGATACCTCCTCTATCCGTTCGCTCTTCGCGCGTTTTTCCTGGTAAAAGGCACGGCCGCGATAGACCCGGAATTCGCCGAGAGAGCCGCCAGACCGAATACCATGCTTTTCCTGGTGGCCAGGAACGAGGGAGGCGTGCCGGTGGCGGTAAAAAAGATCATAAACCCGGTCTTCCCGCTGGATTTCCAGATGACCCCGTCCGATATCATCCTGCCGGATGTGCTGACCAAAAAGATCTATCTGGAAGCGTTCCTCAACAGCCACGGCGAACTGGGCGAACCGCGCCGCGGCGACCTCACGGGCTCCGTAAAAAAACCCGTCTTTATCGTCAGCAAGGGCAATTCCCTGACAATAGCCGCCCAGGCGAAATAGTGTGGTAGGCCTTACGGCCCATGACGGGAGGGGCCTTAAGACACCTGTCCCCCCGGCGGTTTTGATATACGATATAAAAGAAGATTTCAGGGGGAAAGGGTTATGACCTGGGAAGAAATAGGAAAAAAATACGACACAGAAAAACGGCGGATACCGCTGTTCGAGCGCGATCCCAAGCTTGAAAAGGACTGGGGCAGCCTGGTAAGGTCCACCGAGAAGCTCGTCTGGCTTTTCGCCATGAGCAGCGGCTGCAAACCGGCCGCGTCCGCGGCAAACCACCGGCCGGGGCCATAGACGATTGTCCGGGAGCTGTGCCCCCATCCTGGCGGCCCGTCCGCGTCAGATAAGCCTGCTAAGGCCCATGTAAAGGAGGGTCGCCCCGAGCAGCACAAGCAGGAACCCCCAGTTCCTGCGGTGCAGCGCCAGATACGAATCGTTCAGCAGGGTCTCCTTCAGCACCCTGTTTATCCGCTCTATAATATCCGGCCGGTAAATATAGCCGAAACCGAGCAGCAGCAGAACCAGACCGAAAAAAAGTTTAAGATACGGATTTATCATAGTTATACCTGTTCATCGCTTCATCCAGGCCGAAACGAAGGGCCGTTGTAAGCGCTTCAACTCCCCTCAAAAGCGCGGGCGCGAGTTTCTTTTCCTCTTCACCCGAAAATCTTCCGAGCACAAAGTCCCTGGCCTGGATCCTCTCCGGCCTTGGACCGACTCCGATCCGGATCCTGGCGATCTCCTCCGTCCCCATGGCCAGGGAGACGGACTGCATCCCTTTGTGACCGCCCGAAGAGCCGCCGCGTCTTACCCGCACGGCGCCTAACGGCAGGGCCATTTCATCGTAAACGGCTATCACACCCGAAGCGGGAACTTTATAGAAATCCGCCAAGCCTCTCACCGCCAGCCCGGAATTGTTCATATAAGTTTCCGGCTTCAGGAGAAAAACCCTCTTCCCCCCCAGCTCCATATCGAAATACGCCCCGAGGTCCTTCCAAGGCCGCCAGCGGCCCGAGGGAAAAGAAGCGGCGGCCAGGTCCGCCAGCATAAAGCCGACATTATGCCTGGTCCGGGCGTACTCCGGCCCGGGATTGCCCAGCGCCGCCGCGATATAAGCCGATACGAGCATAATACAATTCTTCCGTATTCGGCGCGGCCTTGTCAAGGAGCAAAAGAAAGGCGGGAGCCGGTTGTTCCCCTGTCGGGGACGCCGCGCTCCCGCCTTGTACGGAGAAGGCCCTATTTCTTGGGTTCCGCCTTCTTCTCTCCGGGTTTCTCGCCGGGCTTCGCCGCGCCGGCGGCCGCCGGTTTGGCCGCGCCCTCGGCGCCTTCCTCTTCCTTCTTGCCCTTGCCGGCGACCACTTCGGGTTCGGCGGCGGCTCCGGCCGCGGCTCCGGCGGCGGGCGTCTCAACCACCTCTTCCTTCGGCGCCACTATGCTGACGATAATGTGGTTCGGATCGTCCAGAATCTCCACCGTCTCGTGACGGACATCCTTGACGCGGATGGCCTCGTCGAGCTTGAGGTCCCCTATCTTGACCTCTATCTCCTTGGGTATATCAATGGGCAGACAAAGCACCGTGAGCTCGCGCAGGGCATGCTCGAGAAGCCCGCCCTGGGTCTTCACGCCGAAAGCTTCGCCCGTGATCTTTATGTGGACCTTCACCTTGACTTTCTCGGTCATGGAGATCCTGTGGAAGTCTATGTGTATGACCTTGTCGGTCACCACATGGCGCTGGACCTCCTTGATAATGACATTGTCCTCTTTGTCCGCATATTTCAGCTTGAGGACGGCGTTGGCGCCCTCTTTGAGGATGCCGAGTATCTCCTTCTCGGAAACCGTGATCTGGGCCGGCGGCTGGCCAAGGCCGTATATGACCGCGGGAGTAATGCCCTCGGCCCGGAATTTGCTCAAAACGCCCCGGACTCCGGCTTTTTCCCTGAGCTGGGCCGATATGCTGATCTGTTTCATAACTTCCTCCTGATACCGCAGACGCTATGCCGGGTATATTGTTAAATGCGGACCGCGCCGGACCTGGAATATGATCCGGCCGGGTCCGCTATCTCATCCGTGAACATCTGCGCGTTCAACCCGCGCAAACGCGGGGGTTACTTGAAAAGTTCGCTGATGGACTGGCCCACATGATTACGCTTTATGGCTTCCGCCAGAAGCGCGGCCACGGACACCACCTTAATTTTAGCACTTTTTGAGGTGTTTGCGGGGATAGTGTCCGTGATTATCATCTCTTCTATCGGTGAATTGTGGATCTTCTCTATGGCGTCCCGCGACAGCACGCCGTGGGTGCAGGAGGCCACGATGCTGGCCGCGCCCTGCTCCTTTATGGAGCGCGCCACCTCCGTCAGGGTGCCGGCGGTGTCCACAAGGTCGTCGAAAATGAAGCAGTTCATGCCTTTGACGTCGCCTATGATATTGTAAACCACCGCCTCGTTGGGGCGGGGACGCCGTTTGTCTATAATAACCAGCCCGACATTCAGTTTTTTAGCGAAAGACCGCGCCCGTTCCACGCTTCCCACATCCGGGGAGACCACGACCATTTTGGAGTGATTACGGCTTTTGATGTAGTCCAGCACCACGGGCCTGGCGTAAAGATGGTCCAGCGGTATATCGAAAAAACCCTGGATCTGCGCCGCATGCAGATCTATCGTTATCACCCTGTTCGCGCCGGCGGAGGTTATCAGATTAGCCACCAGCTTGGCCGTAATGGCCACGCGGGGAGCGGGCTTGCGGTCGGCCCTCGCGTAGCCGTAATAGGGGATGACAGCCGTTATGCGGCCCGCGGACGCCCGCCTGAGGGCGTCCATGATCACCAGCAGCTCCATGACATTCTCGTTCACCGGCGGACAGGTGGGTTGTATCACATAGCAGTCGTTGCCGCGTACATTTTCAAGGATGTGGACATCGATCTCTCCGTCGGCGAAACGCCCCACGCGGGCCTCCGAGAGCGGGACCCCCAGAATAGCGCAGATCTTTTTAGACAGCTCCGGGTTGGCGCTGCCGCTGATAACTTTCAGAGCGCCGGTCTTCCACGAATCACTTGTCATGCGGTTCACCTCTTTTTTGGTTGTTTGAGCACCTGCCGGGCGCGAGCTATGGCCAGCATCCCGCCCGGGACATTTTCGGTTATGGTGGAACCGGCCGCCGTATAGGCGAGCGCGCCTATTCGGACCGGAGCCACCAGATTCGTATTGGAGCCTATGAAAGCGCCCCGGCCTATCACCGTTCTGTTCTTGTTCTTTCCGTCGTAATTGCAGGTTATCGTGCCGGCGCCGATATTCACTTTTTCGCCCATAGCTGTGTCGCCCACATAGCTGTGATGATGCATCTTGCAGCCGCGCTTTATGCGGGACTTCTTGACCTCGGCGAAATTGCCTATCTCGGCGTCCGGACCGATATCCGAAAGCGGGCGCAGACGGGCGAACGGGCCGATCACGCAGCCGGACCGCACGCGGCTGGAGGAGAGACAGCAGGCGAATTTAACCTGCGCGCCGTCATCTATGCGGCAGTCCTCTATAACGCCGTAAGGACCGATACGGCAGTTCCTGCCGATCACGGTTTTCCCGCTTATGTGCATACCGGGATGGATCACCGTGTCACGCCCTATTTTTACGCCTTCCTCGATATAGGTGTTGTCGGGGTCCGTTACGGTGACGCCGTTGTCCATCAGTTCCAGAATCACTCTTTTGTTCAGCATTTTATACGCTCCGGCCAGGTCTCGCCTGGAATTTATACCGGTTATCTCGCTTTCATCGGCCGCCTTGAAGGCCCGCACGGTACCGCCGGCGGCGAGAATGTTCTCCAGCGAATCGGTGAGGTAATATTCGCCTTTCGGACCTTTTCTCTTCAGGGTTTTCAGGGCCTTCAGCAGAGCGGAGGTCCTGAAAAAGTAAGTTCCTGAATTCACTTCCTGCAGGGCGAGCTCCTCCGGAGAAGCGTCCGAAGCCTCCACTATGGCCCGCACAGTCCCGTCCGCCGCCCTTTTTATCCGGCCGTAGCTGCCCGGCTCGGCCAGGTCGGCCGTCATCACCAGGCAGTCCGGACGGCGGGCGGCGTAGGCGGCACGCAGCCGTTTAAGCGTGAGGGTCCTGAAAAGCGGGGCGTCGCCGCAAAGGATCAAAGTGTTTTTAAAGCTTTTTATTTCCGGAACGGCTTCCTGAACAGCGCGGCCGCTCCCTTTCAGGAGTCGCTGCGTGACAAAAACCACCTTCGCGGGCATGGGGTTCTTTTCCAGATATCTGCCGAGGGTTTCGCGGACCAGTCCGGCTTTGTGGCCCACGACCACGACTATTTTCGAAGGCTTCAGAACGGAGATTTTTTTTATCACCCTGGCGGCCAGAGGCAGATCTCCCAGCACATGAAGGACCTTGGGAAGATCGGATTTCATCCGCGTGCCCAGCCCGGCGGCCAGTATAACAACGCAAAGATCGTTCTTTTCCGGCATATCTAGAGAAGGGGTACCGACACCGCAACGATCCGCAGCGAAAGGAAAGAATGATTACGAACAAATTTTACAAATAAAAGGCGGTGTCAGGCTACTTTTGGGAACAACGAGGGTTAGAAGATTGGAGGATTAGAGGTTTGGTCAGGCCCCATGTCCTGCGAACCCTCCAACCCTCTGATCTTCCAAACCTCAAGATTTTTTCCCATGCAACAGCCGTTCCTTATCCGCCCGGGAAAGTTTTTTTATTTCCGCCTCCAGCACGGAAGCGGCGGAGCGGTCCTTGCGCTTCCTCTGCCAGACCAGCTCCACCGGCCCGAAAGCCGCGGTGTACTTCGCGCCTTTGCCGGAATTATGCGCCTTGATCCGCCTTTTGAGATCCTTGGTGATCCCGGTATAATAAGCCCCGTTGGCGCAGCGCACCATATAGACGATCCACCGCGTAATCGGGTTGCGTTTCGGCATGATAACTCAAAAGGCAGCAGGCACCTTTTTTGTTGCTTATCGCGCGGGAAGCGTGAAAAACTCAGGAGGACCGAAGATCTCGGACAGTTCCTCTCTCTCGTTCTGGTAATGCTGGGCGCCGTATACGACCATGATCCTGTCGAAACGGGCCGTCATGTCCTTCAGCGTTTTTAAGATACTTTCCTCTCTGATGCGGTCCATCTCCACGCCTATTTTCTGGGTCAACAGCGCTCCGTCCGTGACCGGACCCGCTTCGGCCGGGGTGATCCCGTCGAAATCAAATTTCTTTTTATTGGCCCGTTCATACCAGCTCTCGAAAGCGCGCCTGGACATGAGCGCGGAATCGTCGAATTTGTAGGCCGTCTCCATATTTTTGGCGAAATCGTGAAAAAGTCCGCGAAAATCATTCTTCCCCAGCCTTTTCCACACCGGGATCTGCCGGACGACCAAATAACCGAAAAGATCGCGCATCGCGAACCCTTTCGCACCCAGCCCCCCTTTCATCTCATCAGGGGACGGCTCCCCTCCTATGAACTCGTCGCCGGCCTCGATGGCGAGCGAGGCCGCGTAAACGGATTCATCGAGGTTTTTGTCCTTGCTGTGCCGACGCACATATTCCACCAGAGAGCCCGGCGAGATACCCGAGGCGGCAGGGAAACCCTCGACCAGCACCACCTGAGGATTTACGGTTCGGAAGCGGTCGCGTATTAGTTTAAAAGCCGTGCTTTCAGCCGAGACCTGATGGACCGAAGAGATATAGCACAGGTTTTTTCCGTTTTTCGCGTATGCGGCGGCGAACGGCGGGGCGGGCTCCCTTCCGGCGGAAGGCTCCGGAACGGAGGCCTGTCCAAAAACCGATGGACTGCCGCAGAATCCCGACAGCAGTATCAGGAATATCCAGAAACCGGCGAGTTTTTTGGCCGCTGATGCGGCATAATGGGATACGAGGCTCATATATACGCGCTAGCGAACGGACGCTAGTAGCTGGACCAGGGGGTTCCGCCCAGGTCCGTGTGGGTGCAGGCTATCCAGACGGAGCCCCAATTCGTATTGGCAGAGGATTGTCCGGCGTAAAGCCAGCCGGAACCGTCATGCTCGTGGCCGGGCGACATGGCTGGAGATGTGTTCGCGTGACAGAATACGCGATTGGTGGCCGCATGAGTGCCCGGAACGGTGATTGTCGGAATCTCTTCCAGATAGTTCGGCACCAGGCTGGAACTCAGAACGGTGGAATTGGAAAGCTGGGGGCCGTTGGGGTAAACGCCCTCGTTGGTGCCGTAATAAACCGCCAGCGCGGAGCGTATGGCGCTCAATGAACCTTTAAGCGAGCCCTCCTGGGATTTGCGTATCAGGTCGGCGAATTTCGGTACGGCAACGACGCCCAGGATGCCGATAATGGCGACGACTATCATCAGCTCTATCAGCGTAAAACCGCCGCTGGAACGCGGCCCCGGGCTGTCTTCCGGCATAATCACCTCAAAAAGGTAGCAGGCACCTTTTTATACACACTGCCCGGTTGTTTTTTAAGGGCCTTAATGACCCTTAACCTGGAATCCTCAGTTGGAGGATTCCCGCCCGCACAGCGGGCGCCCTTGCGGGAGGAATACACCCCGTCGGGCACGGCGCGCATTGCGCTTGGCCCTCCGCCGGCTGCGCCGGGAATTCCGCGGGATAATTCTGTTCCCCGATTTTCTCAATGAGAATCATCTTGAACTGCAGAATTCGGGTTAAAAATCAACTCCCGGGCCAGGACTTGAACCTGGACAAACGCCTTCAAAGGGCGTCGTGCTACCATTACACAACCCGGGAATAGATCGGGGAGTAACTCCGGAGAAGGAGAAAAGCGGGTCCCGGAACAGCTCTACTCGTCGTCCAGGCCCGGAGCCGCGGGCGACGGGACGCCGCCCCGCGCCAGCTCTTCTTCGTAGGCCTTCAGTACTATCTGCTCAAGCGTGCCGCGGAACTCGTTAGTGATGGGATGGGCTATATCCTTATATGTGCCGTCCTTGATCTTCCGCGACGGCATGCAGACTATAAGTCCCTTGTTGCCGTTGACCACCTTCATGTTATGAACCACGAAAGCGCCGTCAAAAGTCACCGTGGCGAACGCTTTCAGGCGGTCCTCGTTCCGCAAATGTATCCTTACCTCGGTTATCTCCATACCCCCCCCATTACCTTGGCGCCCCTTTCGCGCGCAATCAGGATTTTAGCAAAAAATCCGTGAGAAAAACCCTGTTTCCGGGTTTTTTTAAGGTTTTTGAGATTTTGACGGCCTGAGCCCTGTTTTCCGCCAAAGCGAACACCGTTGCTCCGGAACCGGACATAAGAACGGTCGGCGCGCCGGCTTCCAACAGCAGCCGTCTGGCTTCCTTAACCCTCTCATAGCGCGGCAGCACCGGCTCCTCAAGGCGGTTGAACAGCAATCCCCCCCACTCTTCCATAGGTCTGCCGGCCTTCAGACGCCGGATGAGCATTTTAAATTTCACCAGATTGGCGGCTTTTTCGCTCCGGGACGCGGGTTTCAGCGCTTTATAAACCGGACCGGTGTAAACGGGGACCCCCGGGTAAACAAGGACTATATAAGGAAGTCGGCCTTTCGGCTTCACCGGCGTCAACAGCTCCCCGCGGCCCGTACCGGCGGCGAAACCGCTTTCACCAAGGAAGAAAGGCACATCGGAACCCAGAGCCAAAGCCATTTTTTTCAGCCTGGAACGGTTGCGCCGCTCGGACACGCCGTAAAGGCGGCAAAGCCCTTTAAGCGCCGACGCCGCGTCGGAAGATCCGCCGCCCAGCCCGGCGCCGACCGGGATACGCTTCACCAGCCGTATCTCCACAGCGGGAACTATGTTGAAAGCGGCAAAGAAAGCCATAGCGGCTTTGTATACGATATTGTCCTCTTTCTTTGAAAGGGCAAGGTTGGCCTTGTTCGCCAGTTTAAGGCACAACCCCGGAACGGAGGTCCGGCGCAACACAAGGGAATCGGCCAGCGACACCCTGGCGAACAGCGTGGCCAGGTTATGAAAACCATCGGACCTCTTTCCCGTGACCTCCAGGAACAGGTTTATCTTAGCCGGGGCGGAAATCTGAACTACGGGCATAAATTGACTCGAAGTTTAGAAGGTTGGAGGATTAGAAGGGCGGCAACGGCGCAGATTATAATACTAACCTTCCAAACCTCTAACCCTCGAGGTTTCCCCTATGGCACCAGGGTGTTGAAATCCTTCATATTTATCTGTTCCCCGTCCAGGGTCAGCTTCATGGAGAAGAAAGGAACTCGGAACTCGATCGTTCTCGGGATAAGATAAAAGTTCCTGAAAAAATGGTCGGCGAAACGGACTTCCAGTTTTTTTTCTTTCAGCGGTACGAATTTCCCGGTGTTGCCCGCGTCGTCCAGATAAACCAGCCTGGAACCGCCGGCGAGACGGTCCGAGTCCAGGCCGCCATCCAGCCTGGCGTCGGACAGATACGCCCCGGACAGGTAAGCTTTCAGCTCGGAGCCCATGAGGGCGGCCCAATAGCTGAAGGTTTCCGCATCCACTTCCTTGAACGCGGGCGCGTCCATTTCCACCTGGGCGCCGTCTATCTTGATCTTCCACATCGGCGCCAGCAGGGGCCCCACCAAAGTGAAAGAAAAACTGTCGGGGGCGGAAAACCGCAGTACGCCGTCCATTTTAAGGGTCTTGCCCCGGAAAGAGGCGCTCACCTTGGCGAACGCGGAAAAATCCTTCCCGGCCGGGCCGAGCTCTCTCAGCACTCCGGACACCAGCTTCGGCGCCTCGGAAGCGGCTATATGCCCGCCGGCCGCTTTCATTTTAGCCGCGGCGTTCCGCCCCTTCTCGGAGCTTTCCATGCGGGAGGAAAAGCTGTACGCGCGCCAGGCTTCTTCCCATTTTTCCAGCGCGGCGTAAATATCCCCGGCGTGTTCCCAGAGCGTGGCGTCGGCCGGCAGCAGCTTCAGCGCCGTCCTGATCTCCTCGAGCGCGGCGGGGTATTTCCCCAGTTTGTAGTTCACCCAGGCCAGGGAGTCCCTGTACGCTCCGTTCGAAGGAGAAAGTTTCACGGCCCGGCTTATAAAACCCTCCGCTTCATCGAGCTTCATCCCCCTGTCCGCCAGGGAGTAGCCCAGGTAATTCAGCACGGTCGAGTTCTCCGGGTCTTTGGCCAGCAGATAACGGAAATGTTCCTCCACCGCGGCCATGTCGTTCTCCCTTTCGCTTATAACGGCGTACTGAAGCCGGGCTTCGGTGTAATCCGGTTTTTTGGCAAGGATATCCTTAAGCAGCTCCACGGCCTTGGCGGTCTTGCCCACATCATCGTAGCCGAGGGCCAGGAAATATGTTATTTCAAGATTTTCCGGCCATTTTTTATGCCCGTCCTCCATGAGGGAGATGGCCTGGGCGTGACGGCCGTTCTGCGTATAGTAATAGCTCAGGCGCAGCGCGACGGCGGGATTCTCCTTAAGCTCCCTGGAGGTTTCCAGGTAGCCGGAAGCGGCCGTGAAATCCTGGCGCTGCTCGCATATTACCGACAGCCAGAAGCAGGCGGCCGGGTTCGTTTTATCCAGCGCGTAGGTCATGGAGAAATACTTTTCCGCGGAAGCGAGGTCCGACACCGCCGGGGACACATAAAGCTCCCCGATATGGTTAAGAAGCTCTATGTTGTTCTCCTCAAGCGAAAGCAGTTCTATATACTCGTTAAGGGCGGCCGCGGTGTCGTTCTTCACCTCGTAGTAATTAGCCAGCATATACCGCGGCTGCGGGTACGCGGAATCCGCCTCTTTGGACTTCAACAGGCATTTCTTCGCCGATTCCTGGTCGTTCTTCAGACTGTAAAGCTGCGCCAGCTGGTAATTCACCTCCGCCGCCTCGTCAGGTTTGAGCTCCAGGTATTTTTTCAGGTAGCCTATGGACTTGTCCGGGCTTTTCGAGCTCCATAGGCTGGCGAGCTGATACAAAGCCTCGTCGTTGCCCTGATCCAGGGCGGCGGCTTTTTCATAGGCGGCGCGCGCGGCGGCGGTATCGCCTTTGGCCCACTGCACATTGCCGTAAACCACCCAATTGTCGGAAGTGCCGGAGTCTATCCTGACGATATAATCGGCCCACTCGCCCGCCTCTTTCACCCTGCCGACATGAAGGGCAAGGTTCATGGCTTGTTTGTATACGAAAACGGACTCCGGATCCAGCAGCATGGTGGTCCTGTATTCCTGCAGCGCGGAATCGTAGTGGCCCCGTCTTTCCAGCAAAAGCCCGTTCATAAAATGCAGGTAGGAAGATTTATCCGAAGCGCCGGCGGCGCCGGGGACCAGGATAAGCAGCGCCGCGATAATGCGTGTATGGATCATTTTATCTCCGGGATGGTCTTCCTCATAAGGAGCGCGTCGTCCGAGTTATTATAGAATTTTGGCCGGCGGCCGGCCATTTCAAATCCAAGTTTGCGGTAAAGCGCGATGGCCGGGGCGTTGCGCACATTAACTTCAAGATCTATTTCCACGCAGGCGCTTTTTTTTGCGTATTCTTCCAGTTTGCCGAGAAGCGCCGAGGCCGCGCCCAAGCGGAGCTTTTCACCGGAAACCACTATGGAGTTAAGCTGTATCTGCGGTTTCAGCACCCAGAAATTCACGAAGCCGGCGGGAGAGCCGTCCGCTTCGGCCACCAGAGTGACCGAGAATCTTTTCTCCAATTCGGCGGCAAGGCCCTTTTCCCCCCAGGCGGGATAGTCCTTATGTCCGGCTTCCAGAGCGGCCAGGGCCGGGAGGTCTTCTTTTCGCGCGCGCCGTATAAGCATGAAGGTTATTTATTCAATTCGTATTTCGCCGGTTTCAGATATAACGGCGTCAGACTGCGGTTTTTAAGCGCCAGGCCGGTCTTTATGATAAATTCCGGCAATATCCGGGATATCCGCGACGGGGCTTTTTCGCAGCCGGCCGGCGCCAGCGAATAGATCTCCGGCCTCTCTTCCGCGTCCGCGGCCACGAATATTTCCTTTCCCGCGCCGGAGATGCAGCCGGCCAGCTCCGAGTCCTTCAGCCAGCGGGGAGGGGCCAGGGGAGTAAAGAGCGAAGAGTGAAGAGTAAAGGGCGGAGAGGGGGACCTCATGGCGAAGAGCTGGCAGAAATACTCATCCTTGAAAGCGTGCACGAGCGCGGCCAGGCGCGGCTCCGTTCTGCCCTCCGCCCAGGCGCGGAATTCTTTCGAGACCGCCGCCTGCGCCGCCAGCACCTCGAAAAGCGTGGAAGAATAAACCTTCGTACCGGCCAGCGTCCTGAGCGCGGAGGCCAGAGTGAGGCCGACCCTCAGCCCGGTGAAGCGCCCGGGACCGGTTATCACGCAAAGGGTGGCAAGCTCGGCCAGCCCCGCGCGCGGCCCCAGCAGTCTGTCGAACATCCCGAAAAGCACCTTCTCCTGGTTCAGCGCCCTTTTCGAAACGGACCTGAATTTCCCGCCGGAAAGCAGGGATACCTTCACCTTCGACCCCGAAGTGCATATCCCCGCGGTTAAACAGTCAGGCTTGGATCTCATTTCCTCCGCCATGCCTTCTTCAGCCCGGCCAGAAGTTTTACGGCCTCCGCCCCGCTGGCCCTGGCCCGTATCTCCCGCGCGTCGCCCCCGGCCAGCTCCAGTTCCAGCTCCAGAAAATCGCTTCTTCCCAGCAGATAGTCCGCCGGAGCGGACCATTCTATGGCCGTGACCCCGTCCTCCCGTCCCAGATAGTCCTCCAGGCCGATATTATCCATCTCCGCTTCGGCTACCCTGAACAGGTCGAAATGATATAGCTTCAACCCGCCGCGATAGGTCCGCATCAGATTGAAACTCGCGCTTACCGGAGCGGCGCCGCAGCCCAGCGCGGCCGCCAGCCCCTGCACGAAAAAGGTCTTCCCGGCGCCTATCATCCCCTTGAGAGAAAGCACTTCTCCGCCTTTGAGCGACCGGGCCAGAACGCCGGCCAGCCGCGTCGTATCGGCCGGGGTCCGGCTCTTAAAAATGGTCGAAGCTTCCGGCTTTGCCTTCATAACCTTCCAGTTTCACGCCGTGTCCTTTTTCTATGCGCCCGACGGCGGACGCCCCCGGCAGCAGTTTTTTTATAAGCGCGGCTTTTTCCGGCCGGGCCGTGAAAACAAGGCCGTAATCCTCGCCGCCTGAAAGGGCATAGCCCAGCTGCGGCACGGACCGCGCCGAGGCATAAGCCCGCAGGGCCGCGGATACCATCGCCTCTCCGGCGCGAAGCCGCACACGGCATTTTGAAAGTTCCGACAGTATCGCGGCGCTGCGCACAAGTCCGTCGGAGTTATCCAGCATGGCCGTGGCCAGCCCGCGCGTTCCGATAAGGGCTCCGGCCTTCAAAAGCGGCTCCGGGACCAGGAAACTCCGCACAAGTCCGGCGAAACGGTTCTTTTCTGCGGCGCGGCCCCTCATGAGTATTTCAAGCCCGGCTTTAGCCTCGCCCAAAGGACCGAGATTGAATAAAATATCCCCGGGCCGGGCGCCGTAACGGGTGATAACCTTCCCTTTACCGGCCTCGCCCCATACCGTCATGTAAAAATGCATTTCCCTGGCGCCGGCCAGATTGCCGCCGGCCACGCTTATCCCGAATCGCAGCGCCTCGGCCTTCAGAGCTCTTAAAAACCGCCGCACAAAATCCGGCGGAAGGTCTTTGGGCAATCCAGCGCCGGTCACGCAGGACACCGGCCGCACGGCCCCCATCGAGGCCAGGTCGCTCAGGTTCACCCGCATCAGCTTGCGCGCGAGGTCCTCGGGCGTGGAGAATCTTCGCAGGAAATGCGTGTTCTCCACCAGTTCGTCGGTGGTTATAACGATATCTTTGCCCGGGGATGCCCTGACAACGGCGCAATCGTCTCCGGGCCCCAGCACAAGCCGCCGGTCGCGCGGGAAGCGCAGATATTTTTCTATGTGGCTTAGAATGCCGGCTTCACCCTTCCCTGAGTTCTTCATTTTATTTTCCTGAACGCCGCCGGCATGAACTCCGTCAGTTCCCCGGCCAGAACGCAGCGGGGCGTGAGCTTTGCCGCGGCCAGCTCGCCGCAAAGGCCGTGCAGATATACGCCCAGTACGGCGCTTTCAAGCGCCGAGGCTGCCGTAAAGCCGCGGCGTTTCCCGGCCTGCGCCCAGAGCCCGGCGATCAGTCCGGCCAGCACATCGCCGGAACCGCCCTTGGCCAGCTCCGGCCCGCCGCTGGTGTTCCGGAGCAGCCTGATGCCGTCTGTGACCAAGGTGCCGGGCCCTTTGAGCAGGCACACCCCGCCCAGAACCGCGTGAAGTTTTTGCAGCACCGCTTCCCTTGTAAGCCCGACGACGGTCCTCAATCTCAGCAGGCGGGCCGCTTCGCCTTCATGCGGGGTGAAGATCCGGACCGGACCCCGCTTCAGAAGCGCCGGGCCTCCGGCGGCCAAAGCGTTGAGCGCGTCCGCGTCCACTATGGCCGGCATTTCCAGCTTCCGCAGAAAGACGCGGACGAATTCCGGAGCCCCGCCCTTCATGGACAGGCCGGGGCCGATCAGGCAGAGATCGTACCCCCTTTCCTTTTGAAAAGCGAGCAGCGTCCCCGCGGCGGCCGGGGAAACCGCCCCGCTCTTCGACGGCAGCGGCAGAGTCATGGCTTCCGGCAGGGCGCGGACCACCGGCGGCAGTTCGGCGCCGGGGCAGGCCAGGGTCACAAGTCCGGCCCCGGCCCTGAGGGCGGCGCGCGCGGCAAGGATGGCGGCCCCGGCCATTCCCCGGGAACCGGCGACGATCAGGACCCTGCCGTGATCGCCCTTATGAGAGCTTTTTTTCCGCTCGACAAGGAATTTCGCGGACAGGCCGGGAGTGATTCTTTCCGTTTTCATTATTCCCTGACCACGACGGCGGACGCGCAGGCGTAGCGCGCGGTATGCGACAGCGAAAGCATTATCTTCAGTCCTTCGAGGCCGGCGCCCTCCACCGTGACCGACGGCCGGCCGGTGGCGGTTTTGGACACCGAAATGGAGCTCAGCGGAAGGTCCTTCCTGTCCAGGGCCTTTATCACCGCCTCTTTGGCGGCGAAGCGCGCGGCCAGGCGCTCGAACATATTAACGCCGCGGCAATAGGCGAGCTCTTCGGAAGTAAAAAATCTCTTCAGGAAGCCCGGGGTTTTCCGGCAAAGCCGCCGCACGCGGGCCACTTCCTCTATGTCCACGCCTATGCCCAAAACTAGTGGGCCCGGCATCGCCAAGGGCGTTTTTTTCTTTTTCATGCCGTCAGCGCACCGTGACGCTTTTTGCGAGATTCCTGGGCTTGTCTATGTCGCATTTCTTGGCGAGAGCGACGAAATATGCGAAAAGCTGGAGCGGAATGACGGTAAGCATAGGGGAAAGCAGCTCAAGGGTCTTCGGCACCAGTATATACCGCGCGGCTTTTATGATTTTCCTGGAATCTTCGTCCACTATGGCCGTGACATCGGCGCCGCGGGCCTTCGCCTCCTCCATATTGTTGGCGATGAGCGGGAGCATCTTGGAGGTGGTCGCCAGCGCCAGCACCGGCATACCCTTGTAGATTATGGCTATGGGACCGTGCTTCATCTCGCCGGCGGCGTAGCCTTCGGCGTGCACATAGGAGATCTCTTTTATCTTCAGCGCGCCCTCCAGCGCTATAGGGAAATTTATATGCCGGGCTATGAAAAGGAAATGCTCGCTCCCGGAAAAATGGGCCGCCACCTCCGCGATCTCCTGTTCGCTTTTCAGAGCGTCCTCTATGAGACGCGGGATCTTGAGCAGTTCCCTGACATATTTCTTAGCGTCGGCGTCGAAGATGGCCCCGCGGATCACCGCGAAATGTATGCCGAGCACGAACATAGCCGCCATCTGGCCCATAAAGGCCTTGGTCGAAGCCACGCCGATCTCGGGTCCGCAATGCGTGTACAGCACGAAATCCGCTTCCCGCGTAAGCGTGGAACCCAGAGTGTTGGTTATCGCCAGCACCTTCGCCCCGGAAGCCTTCGCCTCGCGCACGGCGTAAAGCGTGTCGGCCGTCTCCCCGGACTGGGAAACGGCTATTATCAGGATGTCCTTGTTCACGATCTTGGCCCGGTCGGAGAACTCAGAGGCGAAATCAACGGAAGTCTGAAGGCCGAAGTTCTCGAAAATATACCGGCCCACCAGGCCGGCGTGATAGGCGGTGCCGCAGGCGATTATCTGCACGCCTTTTATGCTCCTGACCAGTTCCGACGGCAGATTTATCTCCTGGCGCAGGATATCCCCTTTCAGCGGCAGCAGCCGTCCGCGCAAAGTGTTCTCCACGGACTCGGCCTGCTCGTGGATCTCCTTGAGCATGAAATGCTTGTAGCCGCCTTTCTCCGCCATGGTGGAGTCCCACTGGATCGTGGAAGGGGAATGGTCCGTCTTCTTGCCCTGAAAATTGAAGTAAGAGACCGAATCCTTCTTCACGGAGGCCAGTTCGCCGTCGTTCAGGTACACAGCTTTTTTGGTGTACTTAAGGAAAGCCGACACATCGGAGGCGACAAAATTCTCTCCGGCGCCCAGACCGACCACCAGCGGACTGTGCTGGCGCGCCGCCATTATCATGTTGGGGCACTTGGCCCAGAGCGCGGCCATAGCGAAAGAACCCGTCAGTTCGTTGACGGCGCGGCGCACGGCCTCGAAGAAGACCGGCTCGAGCTGATCCCCTTCTCCCGGCCGGCAGGTGGCGTTCAGCGCCCTTATTTTTTCCTCCACCAGATGCACCACCACTTCGGTGTCGGTCTCGGATTTGAACTTATGGCCGGTCTTGAGGAGTTTCTCTTTTATCTCCAGATAATTCTCTATTATGCCGTTGTGCACCAGCACCACCTGATTATTACAGTCCGTGTGCGGATGCGCGTTATCTTCGGACGGCACCCCGTGCGTGGCCCAGCGGGTATGCCCTATGCCGGCCGAACTTTTTTTGAGCGGGTCCTTCGCGATAAGCCCGTCCAGGGCGTCCACCCGGCCGCTGACGCGCTTCAGGTAAAGCCCGTTCTTCTGATCCACCAGCGCGACGCCGCAGGAATCATAGCCGCGGTATTCAAGCCGCCGCAG